>Ga0172375_10000145_pt1 | contig 108013 bp, 84 predicted proteins | sample LakKiv1m_FD_114537 | JGI IMG/M metagenome (GOLD analysis project Ga0172375, IMG submission 114537) | Freshwater microbial communities from Kabuno Bay, South-Kivu, Congo - kab_092012_11.1m | ecosystem: Environmental > Aquatic > Freshwater > Lake | place: Democratic Republic of the Congo...
ACCAAACAAACTTCCTTCACAGTACTCTTTAGCCGAATGGTAATTATAAGCATACTCAATTGCTTTCTCAACAGCAGCAAATTTTTGCGACCGGGATCCGCTGAGGGAATCCATTGCCCCGGATAGTACGAGTCCTTCAAGAGTTCTTTTATTTACAATTTTTGTGTCAACATTTGCAGCAAAATCGAATATTGTTTTGAAATCCTGCCCGTATTCTTTCCGGGCGCGCACTATCTCTTCAACTGCCCCAACCCCCACATTTTTTATTGCTGAGAGTCCGAAAATGATTTTATTATTATCCGTTTCAAAAAACACACTTGGGTTGTTAACATCCGGATTCAGAACTTCAACCTTTAATTTTCTGCAATCTTCGAGCAGGAGACTTACCTTGGATTCGTTGTGAAATTCATGTGTAAGGTTTGCTGCAATGAATTCCGGCAGATAATAGGTTTTTATCCAGGCTGTCTGGAAAGCAAGAATACTATATGCTACAGCATGACTTTTATTGAATCCGTAATCAGCAAATTTTTCAATATCATCATAAATTACATTTGCAATTTTTGCCGGTATTTCATTTTCTTCCATCCCCTTAACAAACTTTGTCTTTAGAGATGCTAATGTTTTCAGGTCTTTCTTACTGATCGCCCTCCTGAAATTATCAGCCTCGGCAAGGGACATTCCGGCAAGTTTATTAGCTATTTCAAGAACCTGTTCCTGGTAAACAAGAATTCCATTTGTCTCCTTAAGCATAGGCTCAAGTTTAATGTGCCTGTACTCAATTTTTTCTCTGCCGAATTTTCTGTTGATAAATGTCGGGATCTGGGACATAGGACCCGGGCGGTATAAAGCGTTCATCGCCGCGAGATCGAGGATAGAATTCGGCTTAAGCTGTTTCAGATATTCTCGCATACTGCCGGATTCGAACTGGAACACTGCGGTTGTCTGCCCTCTTGAAAAGAGGTCGTAAGTTTTTGGATCATTGAGATCGATAATATCTATATCAACCTGGACATTGTGATTTTTTTGTATCATCAGGATAGCATCGCGGATGATACTCAATGTACGAAGCCCAAGGAAATCCATCTTTAACAATCCGGCGCTTTCAATATCCTTCATACTGAATTGCGTAACAATATGATCACCGCCGCTTGTACGTGCCAGCGGAATATATTCACTCACTTTGCCCGGAGTGATGATGACTCCGGCGGCATGTTTGGATGTGTTCCTGTTTATATCTTCAAGTACACTTGCATATAGAATAAGTTCTTTAATTTTGGGGTCTTCCGATTCTTTAACCCATTTCAATTCGGGAACTTTCTCAAGCGCTTCTTCAATCTTTGCAACTTTACCAAATTTGACCGGAATATACTTTGTGATCGAGTTTACGAGACTGATAGGTATTCGCAGAACGCGCGCTGTGTCTTTAAGTACTGCCCTCGATGACAGGCGGGAAAATGTAATTATCTGACTAACTGAGTCCGCACCATATTTCTGCTTCGTATATTCTATAACATCGGCGCGCCGGTCATCGGCAAAATCCACATCAATATCCGGCATCGACTGCCGGGCTGGATTAAGAAATCTCTCGAAAAGAAGCCCATATTCGAGCGGATTTACAGTTGTGATTCCGAGAGTGAATGCAATAAGACTTCCGGCAACACTGCCCCTTCCCGGACCGACCGGAATTCCATTCTTTTTTGAAGTATTTATAAAATCCTGTGTAATTAAAAAATAGCCCGAGTATCCCATTTTTTTAATTACGGATAATTCGTATTCGAAGCGTTCGCTTACCTCGGGAGTTATCTCCTGTATTTTTTCTTTAAGTCCTTCCCGGGCAAGCTTATCGAAATATTCATCAAGCGACTTACCCTCTTCTTCCTTCGGCAGCGGAAATTCAGGGAAATAAAATTTTTCGAATCCTGGAGAATAGTCAGCTTTATCTGCTACTTCGAGGGTATTTGTAATTGCTTCGGGGAAGTCAGCAAAAATTTTTTCCATTTCTTCAGAACTCTTAAAATAGAGCTGGTCAGTTCCGTAGCGCAACTGTTTATAATCAGCATCCCCTTTATCTGTGAACAACAACAAAACATTGTGAGCCAGTGAATGTTCTTTTTTAAGATAATGGACATCGTTTGAAACAATAAGTTTAATACCAAGTTCTTTTGAAAGTTTCGGCATTCCTTCCAAAATGGGTTTTTCGATATCAAGTCCGTGATCCTGCATCTCCAAATAAAAGTCATCACCAAATATTTCATAAAAAATATTTGCCGTTGAACGAGCCTTCTCAAAATCCCTGTTTACAAGGTGCTCAGATATAGGTCCGGCAGGACAGGCAGAAGAGCAAATCAAACCTTCACTGTATCTTTTCAATGTCTCAAGATCGAATCTCGGTCTGAAATAAAAACCTTCGGTGTGGGCAATAGTTGAAAGCTGGGAGAGGTTATAATAACCTTGTTTATTCTTTGCAATTAAAATAAGATGATTATAATCCCTTTTGCCTCTGATCTCTTCCTTTTTTTCTGTATGAAGCCCTTTCATTTTTATATAGGCTTCCATACCTACGATCGGCTTAACCCCTTCTTTTTTAGCCTTTTTGGAGAATTCAGATATTCCGTACATCACACCGTGATCAGTAAGCGCTACTGCGTGCATATCAAATTCTTTGGCAGATTTCACCAACCCGTCAATTGTTGATGCAGCATCCTGAAGACTGTAATGTGAATGATTATGAAGATGAATATAGTTTGACATTACCTCGTACCTGAACTCCCGAAACCACCCGAACCTCTGTCAGTCTGGCTTAAATCGTCAGAAATCTCAATTTCGGCTTTTACAACAGGGGCAACAATTATCTGAGCTATACGATCGCCTCTTCTTATCAGAAAGTCCTCTGAAGAAAAATTGAACAGAATCACTTTTATCTCACCTCTGTAATCCGCATCTATTGTCCCGGGTGCATTAAGGATACCAATTCCATTTTTAGCTGCAAGCCCGCTTCTGGGTCTAACCTGAATTTCGTAACCCGGCGGTATCTCCACTGAAAGATCGGTTGGAATAAGAGCAGTTTTACCTGCAGGCAGAACCACTTCATTTTCAAGAGCTGCCCGTATATCCATTCCCGAACTATGCGGTGTTGAATACGCCGGGATTTCAATATCCCTGAAATTTGAACTGATTCGTTTTATTTTAATTTTTACTGTTTGTTCAAACATAATAACTGATGATATTTAATTTGTGATGTTTAAGTCAATAACTGCGGGTGATAATGAGTATCCAGGATAAGTATTGCCCTACTGGTGTTAATTCAGCAGCATTTTGATTATTGACCGGAATAAAAAAGCTAAATTGAAGTATAGCAAGATAAAGATTTCTGTCAACTAATTGAAAACTTCATTGACTGACTTTGCTGCCCACGCCCTGAATCTTCTTAATTTCCCGAAAAATATTTTTTTCCTGATTCGATAAAACATTCAAAAGGAATTCTCAAAGTGTCCCCGGTTTATTATCCGCCGGCTCCGTATATCACTTCAAAAGGATTATTATTTCCCTCTTCTTATTGAATTCAGCAGGTTTCTAACCTCTGAAATATTCAATACCTTTAGTAAAAACAATAATACAATAAAGAGAATAAAAATTAAAAATTTCGGCAATACATCAAGTCCAAAAGTAAATTGCAGATAATAAAAAGCTCCCCCAAAAACAAGCACAAGCGAGAGGGTTTTAAGAACTTTGGGGAATTCATAGGGGATAGGATAAAATCTTTGTGAAAAGGCAAATAAGCCTGCCGCAGTTATCATATAGCTCGCTAAAGTTGCCAGCGCAGCTCCAAAAATCCCCATGACCGGAATAAGCGTAAAATTGACGGCAACATTAACCAAAGCGCCCGCTCCTGTTACGTACGGGAAAAAATTTGTTTTTTCTTTGATATACAGCCCTGCGGTAAAATTGATGTAGAATCCATGGAAATAATATGCAAGAAGAATTATCGGTACTATATAAATACCTGAAAGATAACTTTTCCCGACAAGTGTCTTCCCGTGAAAAAACTCAATGGCAGCAATATTATCAATAAACAGTGAAATAAAAAGCCATAATACAGCAGCGCCAACTGCATAAAGTGTCAGTACTCTGGAGAAAAGAGTTTTTGCATCCTTATCTTTAGCATGATTCAGGAAAAAGGGCTGCCACGCATACTGGAACATTGTAACAAAAAGCATCATAAAGATGCCTAATTTGTAATTTGCGCGATAAACACCAAGTACTGTATCCCCTTCAAGCATCCTTACGATCGGGACATCGATCATCTGGACCATCATTGCTGCAAGGCTGGCTGGCAAATAAGGAATCCCGAATTTGAGCATCCTTTTAATAATCGAAAAATCAATTCTAATTTCGAACTTTCTGAATATTTCAGGTAAAAGAGCAAGAATTGAGAAAGCAGAGGCAAAAAGGTTGCTTATAAATATTGCCTCAATACCATATTTAAGGAATAAGATAAGCCAAATATTGAGCCCCAGATTAATAAGTATATTTAATGTTTTTATCGTGGCAAATTTAAGCGCTTTCCTTTCGAGCCTTAAAGCAGCAAAAGGAATCAGCGAAATCGTATCGAGAATAAGAATCAGAGCTATGTAGAATACAATACGGGTATATTCGCTGTCAAGCCCCAGAGATGCCGTAATTTGTCCGTCAAATAACCAGATCAACCCTGACATAATCACCGAAGAGATCAGCACAAAAATAAAGGGACTTGAGAACACGTCCTTTTTGAGATCGCCCCTGGCATCCGATGCAAATTTAAGATAGGCTGCATCCATTCCATAGATATAGGCAATATTCAGAAAAGCAAGGATTGAGTAAAGATATGAGTAAACTCCGAATATTTCACGGTCGAAAACATTAGTATAGAACGGCACGAGCACAAATCCGAAAAACCTTCCGAAAATTGTGCTGATACCATATATGGCTGTATCTTTGGTGAGTTCTTTAAGTTTTTCAATCATTGATTTTTTTCAGACTGAACAACTTCAGAATCCTTCCGGGGAAAATATTTCTTCAGATTTTCAATATAAAACGCGGGCGGGCGGGTCGGTTTTTTAGTGTCGCTCTTAATGAACATGTGGGTGGTATGCCCTTCAGCAATTATTTCCCCGCTTCCGGTTCTTGTTATAGAATAGTTTATATGTACTTTGCCTGAATAAAGTTCATTAACACATGCTTCCACTTCAAGCAGATCGTCGTATTTAGCAGGCTGCCTGTATTTAACAGAGGCTTCGATAAGCGGAAGCTGATAGCCCCGTGCTTCAACCTGACTATAAGGGAGTCCGTGATGCCTCAGCAGTTCTGTTCTGCCCACCTCAAAATATTCAAGGTATTTACCATTATAAACGAATTGCATTTTATCTGTGTCCGCATAACGAACACGAATCTGAGTTTTGTGCGATAGCATAAATTTCAACAATAATATCTGAAGCAAAATATTTAGCGTTTGTATATGAAACTACAGTAACACTTTATTTATAAAAGAATCAGGTCTCCCCGCAACCAAAAGCAAAAAAGCCGCCTTCGCTTCTATTCCTCAAAAACACCCATTGCGCCAAATTTATTCAGGCGATCCTTAACTAATTTATCCGCCTTGATCTTCAGAAGATTTTCTAATTCTTCAGTTAATACTTTTTTGAGAATTATACCCATCTCATCCGGATTTTTATGCGCTCCGCCGAGAGGCTCGGGAACGATTCTATCAATGATTCCCTGCTCAAGCAGATCTGGTGCAGTAAGTTTAAGCGCCTCGGCTGCCTGTTCTTTATAATCCCAGCTCCGCCATAGAATGCTGGAGCATGATTCAGGCGCAATAACCGAGTACCAGGTATTTTCAAGCATAAGTATCCTGTCCCCAATCCCAATTCCTAATGCGCCGCCGCTGGCTCCTTCTCCAATAATACAAACAATAATCGGCACTTTCAGCGCGCTCATCACAAGAAGATTTCTGGCTATCGCCTCTGCCTGACCATTTTTTTCTGCTTCAAGTCCGGGATAAGCGCCTGGTGTATCGAGCATTGTTATAACAGGAACATTAAATTTTTCAGCCATTTTCATCAGCCTGAGAGCCTTACGGTATCCTTCCGGATTAGGCATTCCGAAATTCCGATATAAATTGGATTTTGTATCACGCCCCTTCTGATGACCGATTAGCATAACTTTGTGTTCGCCAAGCCTCGCAAAACCTGCTACGATTGCCTTATCATCCTTATAAAGCCTGTCGCCGTGCAGTTCGAGGAAATCATCGAACACCCGGTATATATAATCCAGTGTGTATGGCCGTTCCGGATGCCGGGCAAGCTGAACCCTTTGCCAACGGGTAAGATTATCATAAATACTCTTTTTTAGCAGATAAACTTTGTTTTCAAGTTTTTCTATTTCATCTTTTATATCAAGATTATCTTCGTACTTCCTCATCTCATCAATCTTGCTTTCAAGATCAATTATTGGTTTTTCGAATTCGAGTATATTTTTGATCATTCCAACTCCGACTTAAAAAATAATTTCGTAAGTGTATTTCCGAGAATCTCAATATCGAGCCAGATATTCTGGTTCTTCGCATAATAAAGATTGAGGCGCTCGGTTTCTTTGTCATCCGAACGGTCAAAATTCTCAGTAAACCACAGCCCGGTTATTCCATTTCTGCCAAGATATAATCCATTGACCCGGGAATTTTCTTCCGGCCCGACAAAACTTTTTCTTCCGGAAAAAACCATAGGGACCTGCCGTAAAAGTCTGAGAGCAGTCCCGTCAGCAGAAAAGAGTTTGAGAAATAAAAATAATAACGGGTAAACAAAAAGCAAAATAACTGAGGAAAGTAAAAAATCAAAACTTCTTTTTAATATTCTGTGATTAAGCGAGGAAATATTGTAATCAACTTTCAGCAGAGGAATATGGTCGAGCATTGTAATTGAGGATTTGCCAACAAGAAATTCATTACTCGAACCGGCAAGGAGAAATTCAACTTTTTCACCCTGACACTGAGACACAACTGAGAATATTTTTTCATAACTTATATCCTCTGCAGAAATTATCACCTTATCAACCTTAAATTCTCTTATGATCTTGAGTATATTATCCAGACTGCCTATCACATTATACTGACTGACTTTCTCTCCAATATTCCTTCGTGAAACACCAATCAGCCCGACAACATTATAAATTCTGAGATAATTACTCCTGATTCTTTCAATAAGAGCCGCCGTATTCTCAGCAGAACCAACAACGAGTGTACGGGTTTTTCTCAGATCACTGATTACACCAATTTTAAAAACAAGTTTGAGGATAATTCGCCATGCAGAAAGGAGAACCAGAGCAGCGATATAATAAATAAGCAACACCGCGCGGCTGAAGGCAAATTGCTTAAGAAAAAGTGTTATTGATGAAAGGAAAACAAAGCCCACAAAAAGCGCGCCGATATTACGCAGAACAGAAAGAGAATTTTTCCTGTAAATGCCGGACGAGGCGGAAATTATTATCTGAATTGCAGCGGGAATAATAAAGATCATTGGTTTAACATTCTCCGGGAAGCCGCTCCAGTTCTCGGAGAGATAAAGCCTGTCAGCCGAAGACATTGAAATCATCAGGAATACAAAGTCAAAAATAATTCCTGTTGCAACCAGTCTATATACTCCGAGGAATGCAATAATATTGCGAAGGAAAATAGCGGCTCTGAGAAGCAGGACAACTATTGCGGAGGAAGAAAAATGTTTTTGTACGAAAAGATGCATAGCCTGGTAAAAAACTTTCGTTTCATCCATGCTGCTCCTTTTAGTACTCTCGCCTTTATAGTGTATTATCTCTGTATCATGGAAATAATACACTTTAAAGCCGCTCATTTTTGTTCTGTAACAGAAATCGAGGTCTTCCCCGTACATAAAAAAATCGGGGTCGAATCCTCCAACTTTTTCATATACCTCACGGCGCAGCATCATAAACGAACCTGAAATGGCATCCACCTCGTATGTTTCATTTTCATTCAGATACGTCAGGTTATACGTTGCAAAAAGTTTGCTTTTAGGGAATAGATGGCTAAGTCCGGCAATTTTTGTGAAAGATGTCCAGGGACCTGGGAAACCGCGTCTGCAAGCTAATTGAAGTGTTCCATCCGGATTAAGAACTTTACAGCCGGCAAGACCTGCATCCGGTGTGTTTTCGAAAAAGTCAATCAGTTTGTGGAAAGTATCCTCCCGGACAATTGTGTCGGGATTGATAAGGAGCAGATACTTTCCTCTGGCAATCTGCAAACCAAGGTTATTTGCGCGTCCGAATCCCAGATTAACTTTGCTGTCTATCAGGTTAACAAAAGAGAATTTTTCCCTGATAATCTCAACACTGCCATCATCGGATGCATTATCAATTACTATTATTTCGGTTTTAATTCCCTGAAAAGCCTTTTTAAGCGATTCAAGGAGATTCTGAAGAAATTCTTTTACGTTGTAATTAACGATAATGACCGAAAGATCAATCATCAGCCGAGGATTCCCAGAATACTTCTAAGACGTAATTTCCAGACCATAGTAATTGCTTCCCGGACTATTTTTTTTGACATTTTGGATGTGCCATGAACGCGGTCGTAAAAAATTATCGGGACTTCTTTAAGGCGGAAGCCTTTTTTCCAGGCTTTGAAATTCATCTCAATCTGGAATGCGTAGCCGTTAGATTTTATTTTATCCAGGTCGATTGATTCAAGCACTTCTCTCCGGAAGCACTTAAACCCTCCTGTGGAATCCTGTATCGGCAGTCCGGTTATTACTTTTGTATATTTGTTGGCAAAAAAACTGAGCAGCAGTCTCTGCATCGGCCAGTTGATCACATTAACACCGTGAATATACCGGCTGCCTATAAGAAGATCGTGCCCCTGAATATTATTTAGAAAAACGCCTATTTCTTTCGGGTCATGCGAGAAATCCGCATCCATTTGAATTATATATTTATAACCCGCTTTAAGCACATATCTGAAACCGGCGACATAAGCGGTTCCAAGTCCCATTTTCCCCGGTCTTGAAATAAGATGAATCATCTTATCTTCCGACTGAAGTAATTTAACGTATTCCGCCGTTCCGTCAGGGGAATTATCGTCAACTATTAGAATGGCAGTATTATGATAGTTTTCCCTTAGGATGGGGATCATCCGCCTGATATTATTTATTTCGTTGTACGTTGGAATAATTATAATACTTTCAGTCATATTAACCCTGTCATTCTCCCTGATGACCTTTTCCGAAAAGGACCACATAAATGGTTCTTAAAAGAATTTTGATATCCATCCTGAGTGAGATATTTTCAATATAAAAAAGATCATACTTAAGTTTTACCTTAACGTCTTCTACATTTTCATCGTATTTATGTTTCACCTGAGCCCACCCTGTAAGTCCCGGACGAACTTTGAGCCGTCTTCTGTAAAGAGGTATTTCCTCCGAAAGTTTTTCGACAAAATATGGCCTTTCAGGTCTGGGTCCGACAAGGCTCATTTCGCCTTTTAGTACGTTATAAATCTGAGGAAGTTCATCAATTCTGACTAACCTTATAAAACGTCCGACCTTCGTAATCCGGGGATCATTTTTTGTTGACCACATTGGACCGGTATGTTTTTCTGCATCAGAGATCATCGAACGGAATTTGATCACTTTAAAAAGCCTGCCATTAAGCCCCATTCTTTCCTGCTTATAGAAAATCGGTCCTTTACTGTCAATTTTAATAGCAAGCATCGTAAGCAAAATAAAGGGGGAAGCAAGCAAAAGAATGGCAAATGAAACAACGATATCAAGAAGACGTTTCATTTTCTTTTCCCACTCAGGCATTAGCTGCGGCATAATATCAATAAGCGGGAAACCGTAAATCTGTGAGGTGCGTGCCTGTCCGCCGATTATTTCATAAAGATCCGGTACGATTTTCAATCTGATATTTTTATCGTCACATTTTGCAATTGTGCTGATCATCAGATCATCTTCATGTTTTTCGAGAGCGAAAATCACTTCTTTTGCCTGAACCTGATCAACAACTTTATCAATGTTTTCAATTGTATCAATTACCGGAATACCATCATATTCTTCCCCGATCTGGGCAGGATCGACTGACGCATAAGCCCGGACATCTAATCCAAGCGCCTTAAATCTGCTGATTGATCTGTGGATTTTATTCGCTTTTGAGTTGAAGCCGATAATAACAGCGTTCCTTCTCCCATATCCCCTGATAAGCAGATACCTCTGGAAACTTCGCATAAAAAGTCTGCCGGCGCCGGCAAGTGAAAAGAGAATGCCCCAGTACAGAAATATTAGGAATCTCTGCTGACCCGGTTCCTGCCGCGTAAAATCATCATACAGAATAAAAAAGAATATGACGAAGATACCTGCAGCTAATGTTTTGAAAAGCGTAGAAATTTCATCAAAACGTGAAGAAGCAAACCACGTCCTGTACATCCCGACAAACATAAAAATAACCAGCCAGTATAAGTAGATCACTAACATCGTTATATACACTTCGGGACTCGAAGTAATTTCGAACAATCCGGAATTCACTCTGATGTTAAAATAAATCAGGAATGAAAGATTGATCGTAATAAAATCAATCGTCAGGATAAAAATCTTTTCAATTCTGCTGCTCATAATCCACCGGTCATTTTGAAATAACCTTTTCAGCAAGATATTCGCCGATCGCAAGAGAAGCAGTGGCTGCCGGTGAAGGTGCGTTACAAACATGCATAATATTCCCACGCTCGATTATGTAAAAATCATCAACAAGCTTTCCATTTGCATGGCATGCCTGAGCCCTTACTCCGGCTCCTCCCGGAACGAGGTCAACTCCGCTGATTGCGGGCACTAATTTTTGCAATGCCTTTACAAAAGCTTTTTTGCGATATGATCTGTAAAACTCCCCTAATCCTGTTTTCCAGTATTTTGCCATCACCGACCTGAATCCCTTCCATCCGAAAATATCTAAAAGTTCAGGCAGTGAGATATCTGTTTTTTTATATCCTTCCCTTTTAAACGCAAGCACTGCGTTCGGTCCGGCTTCTATACCCCCGCCAATCATGCGGGTAAAGTGAACCCCCAGGAATGGGAATGCAGGATCAGGCACCGGATAAACAAGATGGTTAACGAAGGATTTGGTACTTTGTATTTTATAATATTCACCGCGGAATGGAATTATCCTTACATCAACTTTTCCTTCTGTCATCTCAGCGATTTTATCTGAATATAATCCGGCGCAAGTTATAAGTTTTTTGCCAAGATACTCTATGCTTCCATCAGTTACGAATATGTTGTCAGGTTTTTCCGAAATAGCTGACACTTTATAATTGTAGATTATTTCTCCGCCGGCGGTAATAATATCCTTTTCAAGCGCTTTACAAACCTGTTTATAATCAATTATTCCGGTCTGGGGTACAAATATTCCTTTTACTCCGCTGCAGCCGGGTTCACGCTCCTGAATTTCAGCCGGGGAAAGTAATTTCATTCCTTCAAGCCCATTCTGAATTCCACGCTCATATAATCCTTCGAGCCTTTGAACTTCTCCGATATTTGTTGCAACAATCACTTTACCGCAAAGGTCATATTTAATTTCTTTTTTATCACAATAATCAAGAAGCAGCCTGTAACCTTTCCGGCAGTTCAATGCTTTAAGTGATCCGGGAGTATAATATATTCCCGAGTGTATAACACCGCTGTTGTTACCGGTCTGGTGTCTTGCAGCCCCATCCTCTTTTTCTAATACAACTATTTTTACATGAGGCGATTTTTCAAGGATTTTGAAAGCGGTCGAGAGCCCGACAATGCCAGCTCCTATTACAATATAATCATATGTCATTTTTATTCCGAGTAAATATCCGGTTTACCACTTTTTGGATTTTGGAAGGACTAATCCCAGGATATATCCCAATCCCCATGCGAAATGCATAAGAAAAATGAGGAACGGCAGTAAAGGCACATAAGCCCACTTCGTGTAATCCTTCCGGAATTTATTGAATCCGGTAAAAAGGCTGATTGAAAAATGGAGAGAAATGATCCCGGCTAACGTATAGTATGCGAATGTGTGGTCGGGAGCGAGAAAGAAAAGTGTCATCAGCGTCAGCACGAAAAAGGGGGGAATCGCATGAAATAATTTGAATGAATTAAGGTGTTTTTTAAGTACGTTAACCCTCAGGATTCCATAACGGAACATCTGTTTGATAAACTTGGCAAGAGAACTGCGCGGATAATAGTAACTGATAATTTTAGGTGAATAATAAATCTTATATCCTGCCCGGCGAATTCTCCAGTTTATCTCGGCATCTTCCGAAATTGTGAAATTTTCTTCAAAATAACCGACTTCATCAAATATTTCTTTTTTATATGCAGCGTAAACTACGGTATCAACAAATTGCTCTTTTTTACTCCATCTATATTCTGCGCTTGCCATTGCAAAGGGCATCTGCATCACAATTCCAATCAGTTTCTGTTTAACAGTAAGACCAACATTATATTGTGTTCCCCCTGTGACCTTCACATTTTTTTCAATCATGTAATGGTTATTGTAACGGATGAAGTCTTTATCGATAGTAGCATGTGCGCCAAGAATAACAGCGACATCCCCCGATGCATTCTTAATGCCTATATTCAGTGAGATTGGAGTTTTTCTCTCGGGATTGAAGAATAGTTTTATGTTTGGATATTTTTCCTGGTATTGCTTAATAATAGGAATCGTTTTATCAGTTGAATTTCCATCTACGACTATTACCTCGATCAATTCGGGATCATAATTCTGTTCAAGAATTGAGTTCAGACAGTATGAGATATAGTTTTCTTCATTCAGCGTTGGCACAACGATAGAAAAACTGAATTTGTCTTTATGCATTTTTTGGAGTATTAATCGTAAATTGGTTTAAAATTATTTAGATTTCAAAGATAAAATTTTTATTTCTAATATTTTAATCAAACTTAACTTTGATTCCTCAAAGAGCCGACCAGGGAAAAACAATACGTTATTAATCAGAACTTGGACGAATATCGGGTATAGTAATGTTTGCGCTTCGACCATCAGAATGTGCAAAGTTTAATCGAAATTATAATATAAAAGAATGCCCGCCGAGAGCGGGCATTTTTATCTGAAAATTGAATCAGATTTCCGTTTTAATCCTTTTTAATGATTTTTGCAGGGACACCAGCAACAACGGCTCCGGCCGGAACATCTTTAGTTACGACAGAACCAGCCCCGACTATCGCTTTCTCTCCGACAGTCACACCGCACATAATTGTAGAAGAAGAGCCGATAGAAGCGCCCTTTTTTATCCAGGTCTCCTCGAGTTTCCAGTCGGCTTCAGTCTGCATACTCCCATCCTCATTGGTTGCCCGTGGATACTTATCGTTAATAAAAGTTACATTATGCCCGATAAAAACATTATCTTCGATGTGAACGCCTTCACAGATAAATGTATGTGACGATATTTTGCAATTTTTCCCGATGAAGGCATTTTTCTGTATCTCAACAAAAGCGCCGACTTTTGAGTTTTCATCTATCGTACATCCATAAAGATTCACAAAATCAAAAATCTTTACGTCATCTGCCATTGTTACATTATTGATATTCTTCTTTTCTGTTATTATTGTTTTCTTTTCCATATTTGCCCGCCTATTTGATATCAACCAGTTTACCACGATTCTTGATAGATTCTTCCGCTGCCTTCAGAATTTTAACAACTTCAAGTCCATCTCTGCCGGAAGTCAACGGCTGACGGTTTTCTTTTATTGAACTCAGGAATTCTTTAGCGCCAAGCGAGAGCGCTTCGGTGGCGACAACTTTCGGCGAGTACATATCTCCGATCCTGTATTGAACGAGAGCTTCATGAATACTTTCTGTTGTTTTCATTTCAACTCCGCTGTCATAAACTTTGATCTTTTCAAAGTTCTCCATATCGTCAAAGACAAGCATTTTCTTCTTACCGCCTAATATCATTTTCCTGATTTTAACCGGAGATGTCCAGTTAACATGAAAATGAGCAAAACTGTTTCCACTGAAATAAACGGAAATATGAGCTATATTTTCATGATTGTAGTAGTTTGCAATTCCGTGAGCAGCAACAGCTTCAACTTTTTTATCGGATAAAAGATAACTCATTATCGAAAGATCGTGTGGAGCAAGATCCCATATTACATTAACATCGTGCTGGAATAATCCAAGGTTTATCCGGACAGAATCGAAGTACATTATATCTCCCAGTTCGCCGCTCTGAACCAGCTCTTTCATTTTTTTTACCGCGCCGGTATAGATAAAAGTATGATCAACATATATCTTAAGATTATTCCTGTCTGCTGTTTCAATTAAATCTTCTGCTTCTTCTACTGTAGCAGTGAAGGGTTTTTCGACCCAGATATGTTTTCCATTTTCCAGAAGTTCTTTTGCGAATTTATAATGGAGGTCAACAGGAGTTGCTATTGCAACAGCTTCAGCATCTCCTTTCACAATCTCCCTGTAATCAGTGATCAGTTCCACAGAAGGAAAACGATCCTTAATGAATTTTAACCTCTCAGGTTTAACATCGCATCCGTAAACTTTTTTAGCTTCGGGCTGAGAGAGAAAATTCCTGACCAGATTTGGTCCCCAGTATCCCAGACCAATAATTCCAATATTCATTGTCTGTCCTGTTTATTTTTTGAAGAATTCTTTGATTTTTGAAGCGATAAAACTGATCTGCTCATCAGAAAGCTCCGGAAACATAGGCAGTGAAAGTCCATGCTCTGCCAGGGCTTCAGTAACCGGGAAATCGCCTTTTTTATACCCGAGCCCTGCAAAACATTCCTGTTGATGAAGCGGCACAGGATAATGCAGCCCGGAAGCAATTTCATTCTGTCCGAGGAAAGCCTGGAGCTGATCGCGTGTTTCGGTTGAAAGAGTTGTTTGAGGCTTAACCTGAATTACAAAAAGATGATAGACATGTTTTGCATAATCCATTTCTTTGGGAACGATTATCTCCGGGATGTCCCTGAGTTCTTCGTAGTATTTCTTTGCAGCCCTTCTTCTTCCCTCAGTCCACTGATCAATATATTTTAACTTAACGCCGAGAACGGATCCCTGAAAACCTTCCATTCTGTAATTGTGCCCATACATTTGATGATAATATTTTTTTGATGCGCCATGATCGCGGATCATACGGCATTTTTCAGCGTGAGTATCATCATTAGTTGTAACTGCTCCGCCTTCTCCATATGCACCAAGATTTTTGCCCGGATAAAAACTGAAAGAAGCTGATTTCGCAAGTCCGCCGATTTTTTTGCCTTTATATTCAGCATTATGTGCCTGTGCTGCATCTTCAACAAGCAGAATATTGTGTTTATCTGCAATTTTACGCAGCGGATCAAGATCAGCCGGTTGTCCGTAAAGGTGAACCGCAACAATTGCTTTAGTTTTCGAAGTAATAGCTGCTTCTACTTTTGCCGGATCAAGATTGTAGCTTTCCGGATGGCAATCAACAAATACAGGAGTTGCGCCGCAGAGAGTTGCTCCCCACGCAGTTGCAATAAATGTGTTGGCGGGAATAATTACTTCATCTCCCTGCCCGATGCCTTCAGCCCAGAGCGCCAGGTGATTTCCGTCAGTTCCTGAACTGACAGCAACACAATGTTTAACGCCATGTTTTTCAGCGAATTGTTTTTCAAAATCAAATACATGTTTCCCCATTACAAATGAGGTGTTTTCACATACGCTTTCAAGTGCGGGTAAAATTTCATGCTTAATCGATTGATATTGTACCTTGAGGTCGAGAAATGGAACCTTCATTTTTCCTCCCGGAATTTCCTTATAAGTCTTTAGGATTAGAAAATATTATTTAGTATCACTAAATTAATAGATATTTCAGAATAATCAGTAGTGTAAATAGTTCTGGTAAGCATTCACTGTGGGCGAATGAGATATCCTGCTTCAGGCTGATAGCATGGTCAGTATATTTAAATCAAAATGAAAAAATGATTTTTGTATAATAAACAGCAAGCTCTTCATGAGTCATTCCTTCAAAACGCTTATCTATTTTCATATTTTTTAACCTTTCAATATCCTGTGGATCCGTTTTATTATCTTTCCAAAGGACATTTGCGCCATGTGACTTCCAAATTTCAATAAATTGCTTTTCACGTATGCGGTTATGATAACTTATGCTATTGTAAACCCAGAATGCCCATACTTTTTCTGAATATTTCAGAAAATTAACTTTTGATACTTTCTTATCTGCTGCATTATAATGATCATGTAAGCCGATAACATGAAAATTAAAACCGGTTTTTTTAAGAATTCTTTTAGATTCAATAGCCAGCTCATGAACCACATTCTCCGGCACATGTTCAAAAACAGCGTAACTATAAACTAAATCGACACTATCATTTTCTAATTTTGTTTGCGCTGCATCTCCCGGTGCATGATAAAGTATATTTGCTTTCATCAATATCTCTTCAAGGTTGTCACATGCGGTAATACGCTGTAGTCTCTCTGATAAAACTTTTTCTGAAAGACCAGCGATTTCTGCCGCCTGACCGAGTTTGCTATTAACTGCTTCAATCACCATATTCACCAGTTCAAAACGGAGATGTGGCACATGATCATAAGTATGAACTGTTTTAGCACCCATCAGATACAAGAGAACTGCATTAATCGCATCCCACCCTGTACCGATTTCTACAACTGTGCTATTTTCTAATTTCAAGTATTCATTTAGTGTCCTCAAGTTTTCAAGAAGTCCGATAATCCGTTCTTCTGTCTTATGTTTCATGTGACTCTTATTTACCTTCTGCAATAAATAATTCACATTTTCCCCCATTGGCAGCCTACTAAGGATAAACTGAATCAATACTTTAAGTTTCCACATAGCTATTCTCCTTGTTTCTGAAAACCCAGACTATAAATTAAACCAGCAGGAATCATACGTTAAGTTGAGTCAGACTGAAATTAAGTTTGGGCTGATATACTTGTAAAATTTTGAAGTCTTTTTATGTTTTGTTTTTAGGTTGTTTATTTATTTTAATAATATTTTCGATTTTATTAGCACGACAATCTCATGGGACAAAAAAATGGTAATTCTTACAGTCTAACGGAACAACTATTTCAACTGCTTCTTTCGCAGCATGAGTAAAATTTAAAGTTGATTTTATTTTGTAAAATATTTCTTAATTCTGTGTCGAATATACCATTTCCCCCAAACTGAATCAAATACTCTTCCTACTCATTACACCCAGCCGGCTTAAATATTCTTTCTTAGAAATCAATACTAAAGGAATTATTTTTTTGCTGTATGCACCTTCACATCATTAAGCTTTTATATACTCTCTGAAGATTTCCTTAATATTCCCTGTAAATCATTTCACCTTCAAAAATGTATCATAGACTAATATCAGCAGAAGATGCTCATCAAACAATACTTTTACATGATAAAAGGGAACTCTCAAAAAATTAACTCAATAAATTGAAAATTGGACTGTGTTTCTTCCTTCAATGCTGGCAGACCGGAAGAATTTTATTTTTTTAAGATAGACATATTAAGTTTTAATGGCTGTTCTTCCCATTTGTACAACTTATTTTGCAGTTTCGAATAATTGGGTGTAAACCATTAATAATTCCGTTTCATCATTCTTCCAGTTATATTTACTTTTGACTGCTGCCAAACCTTTATCGCCATATTCTGAGGTGCTTTGCAGCATTTCAGAGGCTGCCTGCGCAAAACTTTTTGCGTCTCCCGAGACAAAAAATTCTCCGGCTCCGGTCTCTTCAATAATGCGTTTCAACGGTTTTGCATCTGAAACAATTATTGGTTTGCCTGCCGCCATATATTCAAAAAGCTTATGCGGAATTGTAGTATTAATAAACGGGTTTGAAGGCTGTGAAATTATGCAGATTTCGGCTGTTGAGATATACTTTCCTATCTGATCGTGACCCGGCCATGCAAGAAACATTACCATATCCTGAACGCCGTGCTGCACTGCGGTTTCTTTGAGGAACGGTATTGCAGTGCCTTCGCCCACAATTGCCAGTGCTGCATTAGGGAAAGATCGACGCAGGTATTTCATTGCCTCCACAGGTATCTCAAGCCCTCGTTCATAACCGACTGTCCCTGAGTATATGATTATTTGTTTACCCTCGAATTCTTTTATTCCTGCCGTTTCTCCTCCCACAATAAAAGTTTCAAGGTCAACAGTGTTCGAAACCTCCCTTAGTTTATCAGGAGCGACCCCCTGGGCTTTTAATCGTTCTGTGTTTTCTGACACAACACTAATGATGATATCAGCAAATATTATACTGAACTTTTCCAATAAAGCCGCGAGTGCAGGATTTTTGAATATTTTGTTCAACATCCCCTTTTTATTGAAATATCTGAGTGCTTCCGGATAGTTTTCATGCATATCAAAAATAAGCGGTTTCCCGGTCAGAATTTTTAATATAATCCCAAGCGGCATCATAGGCAGATCGTGCGCGTGAATAAAATCAGGACGATATTTTATCACAAGCCAGACAGCACGAAGAATAAAATGGGGGTTAAAGAACACCGGAAAATTCATTATTTGGTTGAGCCTGATGTTCCTGAACGGCGCCCAAAGCCGTTCGATAATGACCCCTGAGAAATGCTTTTTCTTTACGTTCTCATAATTATTGCAGAGAAGAACAACCCTGAAATCGTTGCGGTTCAGCGATGTGATTTCTTTTTCAAGCCTGATATCGGGCGGAAAAGGCGCCTGAAGAAGCATTAAAGTCGTTTTCATTTGCATTTCACTTCGAAAGTATATAAACCGCACGAGAAACGAGATATTTGCTAATAAAAGGAAATTTTTCAAGCAGACAAAGATTTTTGATCATCCTCCGCCTGAAATAAAAAATCTTCAAATCAGCCTCAGATGCCAATGCATCAAATTCATGAATTCTTATCCGGTTAAGTTCCAGATAATGTTCAACCGAGTTTAGAGTCCCCATTGTTGATTTCTGCGGGCTGTTTTTTACGAATTCTATCAGAGTTTCATCTGAAAAAATCAACTGGCACCATGGAAAACTGATATAGTCATAGAGATGAGATGCTTCGAAACTCTCCCAGGGCGGAAATTCCAGGCATATTCTCCCGCCTGTTTTTAACACACGCTTACATTCCCTCAAGGCGCTGAATAAAAGTTCACGTGAAATATGTTCGACTACATCATTAAGAAAAATCAAATCAAAAGTATCGTCAGGAAATGGAAGCTCGGAAATGCTGGCGACTTTAAATTCGATAAAATCTTTGTCATTTTTTTTTGCAAATGCGATTGCAGCCTCAATTCTTTTAGGATCAATATCAACCCCTGTTATTAATGCGGGTTCTTTCTCCGCGAAAAAAACAGTTTTACCACCGAGACCGCACCCGGCATCAAGCACAACTTTTCCTTTAATATCAATATGATCGCTAAAATGAGAATAGCTCTGCTTTGCCCATACATACTGTGTTTGGGAATATGCTTCATTTGACTCTCTTCCAGGTCTTTCCTTTGGAGGTAAAATAATATTGAAGGCTTCAATAAGTTTTGTCTGGAACGACATTAATTTCTCCTTTTAGATTTTTCCAATTTTAAAATTATTTGATACTTCACGGTATATCGCGGTTGTCAGGGATGCATTTCTACTCCAGGTCATCTCCTTAATAGATAAATAGCCCTTCTTGCCCAGGTCGTTTCGCAGATTTTCATCCGATATTAACAATTCAATTTTTTCTGCCAGATCATCAGAGTTTTTTGGTTCAACCAGTAATCCGTTAACTCCGTGCCGGATAACATCTGCAATACCCTCACCGGACGTACCGATAACTGGTTTCCGGAAAGACATAGCTTCCAGATAAACAACTCCGAACGCCTCATCCCAGCTTGGGAGGACAAAAATATCGCACAAACTCATTAGCTCAAGCATATCATTATGAGCAACCGTCCCCTTAAATTCAAAGAACTCAGAGACTTTGTTATCAATAGCTAAATTTCTCATGGAATCGAGCAATTCGCCGCCGCCTGCAACGGTTACACTAAAATCCTGCCGTTTTTCTTTCAGTAATTTTACGGCTTCAATAAGATATCTGAGTCCCTTCCTCTCGATAAGTGTGGCAGCAAACAGAATATTCAATTTTTTATTTGACTTTTGTCTTAAACTTCGGCTATCTATCTCAGAAAACCCGTTATGGACACAAAAAATATTCTTTGTTCTGGAAGTAAATCTACTTATTCTCTCCACAACTACAGAAGATACTCCGATAACAGCAGATGCTGATTCGATTGCTTTTTTTGATCCGCTGAATTTGCGTTTGCTGAGTATAAGTTTATAAACGGAATCTCCGTGTACCGTAAGAATATAAGGAATTCCTGTTTTTTCCGAAATTATTTTTGCTCCCACATCGTCCGGTGAACTGCCGTGTGCGTGAATAATGTCAAATTTCCCTTTTAGTTTGTGTTTTCTTATGAGCATCTGAACATATATCGCATATAAGATTCCCCAGTATTGCTTAAAAATTCCGCCCGGTATCGCAAGATAACGGCTGTGGTAAATCTCCACTCCTTCAATAATTTCCTTTTCAGGAATCATTTTAATTTTTCTATACCGGTCTGAAAAACGATGGGCAAAAGGTGGAACAAACGGAACGGGTGCAATAACAAATACTTCAATTCCAGCTTTTTTCAATTCCTTAACCTGCTCGTGAACGAAAACACCGGACATATATATCTTCGAATTAGGGTACATTGAGGATAAAATGAGAACTTTCATTTCCGCCTCACAGCAAGGGATCTTGTCCCTTTAATCAGATAGTTGAAATCTGAAATTCTAATAAAAATCATTTCCGATAATCTGATTTTCCCATAAAAACTCAGATACACAGAATAAGCCAGCATCCAGAGGGCGTATGTAACGGAACTTACCAATGCAGCCGCAATTATCCCATATTTAGGAATTAGCAGAATATTAAGAAAAAAGTTGATCAACCCGATAACTCCATTTATCCACAGTATGATCCTGGGGAAATATTGACCCATAAAAAAAGAATAAATCATACTTCCCGGACTAAAGAAAAGCAGGGCGGGCAGCAGATAAAGTAATGCCCTGAAAGAGGGAAGGAAAGCATTCCCGAATAAAAGTCCAATAATAAATTCGCCGAAAAAGAAGAGGAAAATAACCACGACAAGGTTGAAAAAAAGAAGTACCCTCGAAAGCCGGACAGTTCCTTCAATAGCCGCCGCTTTATTTTCATTAAGTGTTTTCGAGAGCAATAGAGGGCCGACAATATTGGGGAGCCTTTGAAGAATTTCTGAGAATATTACAGCGATTGAATAATAACCAGCCTGTTTTGATCCCAGGAAATAATTAACAAGAAAGATATCGCCGCGAAAAATAATAAAAAGGAAAGCTCCGGAGAATGTGGACTTAAAGACCAGTGAGAAGACCCCTTTTAGTCTGCTCAGAGAATTCAGCGAGATCTGAGAGATATTAATCTTAAGCAGAATTATACCGGAGAAGGATGCTATCACTGTTGAAGCAAGCATACTCAGGATAATTTCATAAAGCCCGAAATTAAAAAAATAAATGCCGGTAAGATTAACAATAAAATATGTTACAGTCTGTATTATCTGAATCAGATTATATTGTCCAACATCTCTTTTTCCTAATAGAATCGCCTGAAATGAGAGCCAAAGGATCTGAAAAGTGATAATAAACATCGAAATAAGTATCAGTGGCTGATCGATTCCCGGAACAACAATTTCCCAACCCGGGGCAAAATAGCCGAGGGATATAAGGACTATCAAAATTACCGAGGCGGTAATAAAGTTCAGAGTTATTACTCCTTTAATATTTTCTTTTTGATCGCCGCTGAGTATCGTGGAAGTTTTCCTGATTCCTTCCCCAAAAAGAAGACTAAGAAGCATAACAAGCGTAATAATTACTGTGTACTTGCCCCTTAATTCAGGGCCTAGCTGACGCGTAACAATAATATTGTTAAAAAAGGAAACGAAAACAACTATAAAGGTGGCAGCGCCGGTAATGAGGAATTGTCTGAAAAATAGCATAAAGAAATCTCAGTTTGAGAGCTGAGGAGCCGCCGGAGTAGATTCAGTATCTCCGGAGGCAGATGTGACGGAGTTACCGTAAATAAATCCGAATATCAGCCAGATAAGATCGAAATGCGGGAAAAGTGAGCCGTAAAAAAAGAAGTTGATATTTAATGCAACAAAATTCACAAAACAACCTATTTGAATAGCTCTGCCGATTGGGGTAACAGATTTCCGGATATTTGCAAAATTATCAATAAAAACCCTTCTGAACCACAAAAAGACTATTGAAACACCGATGATACCCATTTCCGCTATTAATGTAATCAAAAGAGTGTGGGATTCCTTCATATATAATATTATCTGGGGTGTCAGGGGGTGCATATAGTAATCATACATTACCGGAAATGCTCTGTATCCTATGCCGAAAATGGGATAATCGAGGAACATCCAGATGCCTGAGACAGCCATAAATACACGGGTCCTAACCGAGATATCGCCCATTATATCAAAAATTGTAACTACACGCTGCGTAATAAATTCACCATATTTGGTGAAAAACACAAGGATAAAAACGAAAACAAAAATGGCAGCAAATAGATAAATGATATTTTTTTTGTTTTTCTGAAACAAAACCAGCATAAAAATACCGACTGTAAAAGCGACCCATCCGGTTCGTGAAAATGTGGCGATAAGTCCGCCGAAAGAGATAAGTGAAGCTCCAAGTATTATCATTTTACGCATTTTCCCAATGTCCGAATAAAACACCATCGAAAATGAAAACAATAATGCTACCATCAGATAAGTTGCAGCGACGTTGGGATCCTGAAAAGTTCCGGCAGCCCTGAGAATCTTTTCATCTGATTCCGACTGGACTGCCTGAGCGATATGCCAGGGATCAAATGTGAGCAGTTGGTAAAAAGCAATAATTGATATAAATACACTTATTCCTATCAGCACATATACTATATACTTATAGTGTGAATCTTTAATAACAAAATTCTTTATGTAAAGAAAAAAGAAAAACAGCGCCAATGTTGTGAGAAGATAAATGAAGCCGCTTTCTTTGTTTGGCGACCATATCAAAGTAAAAAGAGCAAAACCTATATATAAAAAAACGTATTTATTAATAGGCGTTGAAAATTTTATGCCCACATAATGCCTGTAAAGGATAAACACGAAAGCCGAGCCTATACCCAGCCCCCAGGCAAGATGAAAAAGAGTAAGACCGCCGCCTATTTGTCCCCAATGTTCTAAACCGGTTCCGAGAACCATTAATAAAGCCCAGAAAAAAGGGCTCACAAATACAGCCCGAAAGAATAGATAGGCGATTATTCCTAATAGGAATGGCAGTATTCCGAGCAGCGGGTCGAGAAAATACAGATAGCCGATGGCAATTTCCGCCAAAAAGAGCGGAAGGAGTAATTTGTACCCGGTTTTTTCAGCGTGGGAATTATTATATTCTTTTAAAGGAAATAACTCAGAAAACATTATTTTCTGTATTCCCTCAACCCTTAAGGGGTTTCATAAATGCCCATTTGCGCCTGATATTTCTGATCTGGAAATATCTTTCCGGATCATTTTTTTTCAGATATTCCATGTGTTCGGCAAAAAAGATAAAAAGAAACACAATAATTAATGAAATCATAAGTGCACCCATAACGATAAAAGCCCGTTTTGGGGCAGATTTTCTGTCAGGGGCTGAAGCATAATCAAGCACCTGCATTGCCGGTTTATCTTTTTGTATCTGAAGTTTTGCCTGCTCGTATTCCGGGACAATATATTCCTGAAGTTTTAATTGGAGAAGATACTCTGTCTGAAGTTTAGCATATCTCCGCCCAAGTTCGGGAATTTCGTTAAATGGAACAAAAAGTGAAGAAAACGGAGATTCTCCGTGTTTGACTTTATCAAACTTCATATTATGTAGCTGATCGGATAAAGCCTCGAGGGAATATTTTGAATCGGTGTATAATTTTGTGTTCTTGCCTACCGATTTTTCGACTGTTTCCAACTCTGCCTTTTTAATAAAAATCTGAGCTTCAAGATCAGCTACCGCAGCTATCAGTGATTTTGTCTGCTCAGAAAATTCAATGATACCATGTCTGGAATGAAAGGATTCAATCTCTTTTGAAAGACTATCGATATCTCTAAGGTTCTGATAATATCTTTTTTCAACGTATCCTTTTGTTTCCCTGGCTTTCTGGAGCATCAGCCCTGTGGCTCGTTTTCCTAATTCTCCGACAACATAATTCACGATTTCCGCAACTCTGACTGAATCAGTATATTCATAAGTAATCGCTATCATGTTTTCTTCTGTAAACTGAGCATCGAAGTCATTATAAAAGGCTTTGATTGTTTCTTCATACGTCTCTTTTTCATAAAAGCTCTTGAGATCATATTTTTCGATAACGTCCATCGCTAACGACCGTGACTTTAGAATAGCCATATAAGTCATCTCGCTTCCTCCGCCCATCCCGATTCCAAGTCCTGCAAGAGGAAGATTGCCTAACAAGGCAGCCATACCCGAAGAGCCGGACTGATCTGATGGAGGAATTACGATTGCTGTCGATTTATACCATAGAGGAAGATTGAGCGATATGACGACAGAAGCTATAGTAACAAGCACAAAATTTATAAGAATAAAATTCCGCCATTTGCTTAGAAGCCCGAGCAAATCGACAATTCCATTTTTCTTTTCTTTCATATTACGATCTGTATAAACTGAAAATTTATTTGCTTAATTGAACAATGAGAAGAAGAATAGTTGCAACTGCGGAAACCACTCCTGCAACAGCGGTCACACGTTCCAGGTAGTAGGAAAATTCTCTCGGACGCTCTTTCGGTATCCAGATATAATCACCTGCATCCACCTGCGGAACATTATCTTCTTCAACCTGAATCCAGGCGCGGGATTTTCCCTTAATAATGTATATCTCGTCTTTAGCCGTCTGCGCAATTCCGCCGGCTTTTTGAATATAATACTTATAATCGCTGCCGCTAACAAATTCAATATACCCCGGATTATTTACCTGTCCGTAAACATAAACCAGATTAAGTCTGCTTGGAATAAAAACACTGTCCTCGTTTTGAACGATAAATTTTGAAGCTATTGAATTTGTGTCATCAAGATTATTAAAATTCAGGACACCATTTGCGCGGAAAAATCTGAGTTTATTATCAGCAAGAAATGAAAGCGAGTCTTCAGCCGAAATATTTGCCATTCGCTGCATCATAAGAATGTCGAACTGTTCAGTAGCCCGTGTCGTGGTAACCACATCTCGGCCTCTTATAAGCTCGGCATTATTGAGATCAGCGCTTGCCTTAAACCCTCCGGCATTTTTTATCACTTCTCTCAGAGTGGTTGTGCCCCTTGTAATAGGAATCCTGCCCGGTCTGTTTACTTCGCCGCCAACTCTGATATGAAAGTTCTTCCTCTGTGGTTCTTCACCTAAAAGCCTGATTCGGTCTCCCCTCTGAAGCACAGGGTTTTCACTGATCTGATAAATTTCTATTCTCTCGTTCTTGCCTTCATAATCCAATCTGCTTATCGAAGCAGTAACAATATTCTCGTAAGCAGGATTAATACCGCCGCTGAAAAGAATCGCATCACTCAGCCTGTCTCCCTCTACATATTGAAATGTTTTGGGATTCACAACTGCCCCGCCGATCGAAATAAAATTCGTTTTATCGTCATAGGGTGGAAATATTATTACATCATCATTCTGAAGCAGAGGGTTAAACTGATAATCTCCGGTTAATCTGAACTTCTGAAGGTCAACCTGAATTATCTCACCGGAGAATCGTCTCAGTGTAATATTCCGAAGTCCGTAAACCGAATATCTCATATAGGGAGTCAGGGTAATTACCTGGTTATATATTCGGGTAATAAACTGGTCAACCCGTTCACCTGGTACTGCTGGAAAAGTACCGTTAGAGACGAACTGTCCGCCTATCGAAACGCTCAGCATCATGGCTGAATTAAAATTAATCTCGCCGATACTACCTGGTTTCTCCTGCCCGTAAACCGCATACGAAATGGCAAGAAATATGAGGATAATAACAATTGATGATTTTCTCACTTCTTAATTCCTGTTTCCATATTGTTGATTATAGTATAATAAATATTCGTTATTCAAAATTCTGCCCCACCAGCCGCGATTCGATAAATACCATTTAACGGTATCAGCAAGCCCCTTTTCAAACTCAACTTCAGCTTTCCATCCAAGTTCTTTATGCGTTTTCGCAGGATCAATTGCATATCTGCGGTCGTGTCCTGGTCTGTCTTTTACATATTCAATAAGATTTTCCGATTTGCCGAGCAAATTAAGAATAGTTTTTACAATAAACAGATTGTTCTGCTCGTTGCTGGAACCAATATTATAGGTCTCTCCGGGAACTCCATTTTCAAGGACAGTCATAATCGCCCGGGAATGATCATCAACATGTATCCAGTCCCGCACATTCATACCGTCACCGTAAACGGGGAGTTTCCTATCGTTAAGCGCATTGATTATCATCAATGGAATTAGTTTTTCAGGGAACTGGTAATGGCCGTAGTTATTCGAACATCTGGTAATACATACCGGAAGTTTATGCGTACGGAAATATGAGCCTGCAATCAGATCGGCTGAAGCTTTACTTGCAGAATAAGGACTGCTGGGTTCGAGAGGTGAAAGCTCGGTAAATAAGCCTGTTGAACCAAGGCTCCCATAAACTTCATCTGTCGAAACCTGGAGATATTTTTCAATTCTGTATTTTTTTGCAGCTTCAAGCAAAACATTTGTGCCTAAAACATTTGTGCGTATAAATTCTTCGGAGCCAAGAATACTCCGGTCAACGTGTGACTCTGCCGCAAAGTTGATAATCATATTAATATCGTGTTTTGCCATCAGATAGTTGACAAGTTCACTATTGATAATATCACCTTTATAGAAGGAGTAGTTTTCCTGGTTCTCCAGATTGGCAAGATTCTCAAGATTCCCGGCATAAGTAAGTTTATCGAGATTGATAAAAAAATAATCTTTCCGTTTGGGGACAAAGTAGTTCAGGAAATTACTGCCGATAAACCCGGCTCCGCCTGTAATCAGGATTGATTTTATATTGTTATCCATTATAATTATATGTACTTATCAGAAGATTTTATGTTCATTGAGGTCATTGACCAGCTAATCTCAGCAGGTAATCACCATAACTATTCTTGCGGTACTCATTGGCAATCTTTATCAATTGTTCTCTATTGATAAAATTCTGCCTGAAAGCAATTTCCTCTATGCAGCCAATTTTGAGCCCCTGCCGTTTTTCAATAACACTGACAAATTGTGAAGCTTCAAGAAGAGTATCGTGTGTGCCGGTGTCAAGCCAGGCAGTTCCCCTTCCGAGAGTGGATACTTTCAGTTCTCTCAATTTAAGATATTCATTATTTACATCTGTGATCTCTAATTCTCCCCTCGGCGAAGGTTCAAGATTTTTCGCAATGTCAATTACTCTGTTATCGTAAAAATAAAGCCCCGGCACGGCAAAATTAGATTTTGGGACCAGTGGTTTTTCCTCAATTGAAATTACGTTCTCAAAACCGTCAAATTCAACGACCCCATATCTTTCGGGATCGCTTACCTGATAAGCGAAAATCCTGCCGCCGGATGGATTTACACTTTCAAGCATTTGTTTCCGGAGATTCGAGCCAAAAAATATATTATCGCCAAGAATAAGTGCAACCTTGTCATTTCCAATGAATTTTTCTCCGATAGTAAAAGCCTGCGCCAATCCTTTGGGTTCAGGCTGAACTGCATAGGAGAATGAACATCCTATCTGCGAACCGTCTTTAAGCAGATTTTCAAATAACGGCAGACTATCCGGAGTTGATATTATTAATATATCACGGATTTCGGCAATCATCAGAACGGAAAGCGGATAATAAATCATCGGTTTATCATAAACCGGGATCATCTGTTTACTTATCGATATTGTAAGCGGGTATAGACGCGTACCGGAGCCGCCGGCTAATATTATTCCTTTCATAAAACCTGAATATTTAGAAACTGGCAAAATTTTTCGGAATCTGTTTTCCTATAAGAGGACAAACTCAGAAAGCAAAAAAGCCGAAATAAACACCGGTTTGAACAAAAAATGAATCGGAATTAAAACTATCGGGAACACCTGCAAGATTCTGATCGTTATCAATTTTCCATTCACCGCTGGCTGACCAGTTATAACCTCCGCCGAAACGCAGAGCAATAAATCTGTTTACCGGCACATCAATATTAACTGTTGGTGAAAGAGAGAAAAAACTATACACCATTCTCCGGGAAGTATTACTGCTCGCACCATTGAACTCGGTCCAAATCGAATTCCAGTTTGTCGGGCCACTGTTCTGATAAAGATTTACCTCGAGTTCACCACCACCGATAATTGCTCCGAGAGAAACCGCAAATCCTTTTATAAAAGGCAGGGTGTATTCGATTGTAAACCCCCCGAATCCAACAGTATATTCTGCTTCTTTATATAATCCACCGGTATAAGCATCCTTGTGCATACTTCCACCGAAACCAACACCGCCAATTCTGACGTTTTCAAGAAACATTATGTATGCATAACCACCGCCGCCAAATCCGAACATACCGTTTGAAAATTCCGGAACCCCGAAACCTGGCATAAATTTATTAAGTTCTCCGAGATCGGGGAACATATAAACCGGTGAAAAACCTCCGGCAGCTCCAAACTTAGCAATCCAGCCTACTTCATCACCTGACTGGGCTTTAGATGGGTTAAACGAAATCAGTAAAGTAAGAATTAAAGCTATCTTTTTCATATCTCTTGACGGGTGTTTGTTATTGTTAATATTAAACTTGAAATATACTTATAATAGGTAAAATAAAAAAAGCATACTCTTATTTTAGGATGTGGAGTTTGCCGGCAATTGAGTAATTAAATATATTTTAATGACCATATTTTTGCCCTCGCACACTTCTCACTTGATTAAAATCTTTTTATGATATGGCTGTGCTGAGTTCCCATTTTTTGCAGTGCATAAAACTCTGATTGTTTTTTCACCCCTTGATGGATTTTCAAGCAATAATGTCAATTCGGATTTTTCAGGATCGAAAACATGAGGGATTACAACACTATCAGCATATGCTTTCACGGATTCCGGTTTTATTGGTGATTTTGAACTTAACGAAAAAACCAGCTCAACATTGTTGCCTATGCTTCGGCTTCTGTCCTTTATCATCTCTATTTCAGGATATCCGGCAAGGAAATATTTCCCTATTCCCTTATAAATCCCCCATCCCTGTATCTTGTTGAATTCGTCTATCTGAAGTCTTGATTCTTCAACTCTGTTTGTATAGAAAGCGCACTCAATAAGTATTGCCGGTATCTGAGTTTCCCTCAAAACTGAAAAGCCGGCTTTGGCATAAATCATATAATCAGAATAGGTGCCATCGAAAGAACCGAGTCCCCCCGAATTACCCATTGCGTATGCGAGATCTCTCTGAACGTATCGTGCAAGGTCATGGTTTGCCGATTCATACTCGTAATCATCTTCAGTTCCATGGTAAAAAGTAGAAGTATAATTTATCCAGTAGTGTTCCGAATTTCCCGGTGCATTGTGGTGAATGCTTATAAAAAAATCGGCTCCGCTGTTATTAGCCAGAACTGATCTGTATTTGAGATCTACTGTGGTGTCTTTATCCCTCGACATATAAACAACCGCGCCCGATTCCTCCAAAAATCTTTTGAGGTAAAGAGCGACATAAAGGTTGACATCTGCTTCCACAACCTTACCGCTCAGACTTTTATTCCTTCTGTCCTCACCACCATGTCCCGGATCTAAAAAGAATTTTTTACCTTTCAGAACCGGTGAATATCTCTGTATTGCAGCAAGTCTTGCTTCTTCCTCAGCCAGATCTCTGGGTACCTCATAAAACACGTTCTCAACATTATAAACAATGATATTTGCCTGTGATGCCTGTTCCGGGATTTGGGTAGTTGCACATCCGGTAAGCCAGACAAAGACAGTTATTAATAATAATTTTTTAGTCGCCGGTATTTTTGACATGATCCATCACACAATTATTTTCAATATAAAATTTACAACTGCTGCAGTTTTCTCTTTCAGGCTTAAATACTTTTTCCCTTTGTGAATTTATGAAATTCCCGAGTTTAAATTGATATAATTCAAATTCTTCTTCCGTAAATTCCCTGACAGCATTATGTTCCGGCATTCTGAGAAATACAATTCTGGTCATTATTTTCGTCACCGGTTGCGAAAGTCTGAGAATAAAAGCATAAAAATTCAACTGATTAAAGTAATATGTTTCTTTATCATGCAAATCCTCAACTGAAATATCATCAGTTTTATAATCGACAATTTCAAGATATTCGTCAAACGAATTTAACCTGTCAATCCTGCCTTCCAGAAAAAAGTCCTTGAACGCCGCCATCAGTTTAACCTCATTCTTGCGGGAATTAATATTGGTCAACTCCGAATAAATCTTACTGCTATAATAATTCTGCATAATGTTTCTAATGTTTCGGATAATTGGTTCCCGTTGTTCCGGCGAGATCAATCTTTCGAACCGAAGAAATGAAAGGATTTGTTCATCAAGCTTCTCCGGCGGCGTTTCAAATTCCAGGAGCTGATGGATAATCCTTCCTGTAAGTACCGCATTCCCCGTTGTATTTTCCTCATTTTCAAATTCATAAGAATCTTTTCGAACATTTTGTTTCTCACGTGATTGCAGTGAGAGTTGATCAATAACCTTATTGAATCCAAGCTCATATTGAAGTTCGAATTTACGGGGACATTGTGAAAAAACAGCAAAACTTGAAGCGGAAATTATTTCTCCTCTGGGGGAGTCTTCTATTTTAAGCCGGTAATCTTCTTTAGTTATCGAAGGTGTTTCAAAATCTGCTTTCTCGTGGGTTATTTTTTCAGAGCTTTCAGAGATTACATCAATATTTAGCTCTATATTACCGGAGAAATTCACTTCTCCATTCTCTGACGTTAAAAGATATTTTAATTTCCCCTTTAAATTTATCCTATGAGAGAGCAACAAATCCGGAAATTCCGTGCTAATCAGACCCATAAAGGAAGTTGCGGGGAATAGATCATTCTTCGCATCCCTGAAACTAAGGTACAGCCTTTTTTCTGCCCTGGTCATCGCGACATAAAGCAGCCTTTTGTTTTCAGCCGCTTCTCTTCTGCTATCCGCATAATCATATAACACAACCGGGAGCGGTGTTTTATAACCTGAATAATAATCCTCGGCAGCCGGGACTTTTGTGAGGATGCCGATTTCCTTGTCAATTGTTACACTTCTGGCTTTAATCCCGTGATTGCCTCCGCTGTCGCTACATCGGTAAATAAATACATTTTCGAATTCAAGCCCCTTCGATTGATGGATTGTCATCAGTTGAACCGCTTCAACCGAGTCAAGCAGATCAGCTTCGCCCTCATCGAAGATTTTTTCCACGGCTTGTTCCAGAAATTCAATAAAATCAAAAAGAGAATTGCCTTTATTAGAGGAATAATCAAGAAGAATCAGGTAGAGTTTTTCAAGATTTGCTCTCTCAATCTGATATTCATCGACAAATGAAATTGTACGCCAGAAAGCAGAATCAGTAGTAATCAGCCTGAAAAGTTTGGGCAGAGGGAGGAATGCCGAATTAATTAAGTGGCGCTTCAGTATTGATGTTATCGATTTGATTCTCCCTCCATCAGAAGCAGCATACTCATTGATTTTTTCGAAAAAACTGCCACCGCGCAAGTTTGAGATTCTATGGATAACATCATCACCAATCATAAAAAATGGCGATCTCAGCAGCCCGATAAGAGAAAGGTCATCCCCAGGATCGGAGAGAAAACGGAAGTAGTTTAACAGATCAAAAAGTATCTGCTTCTGATAAAACCCCTTTCCACCGATCACTTTTACTGGAATTCCCCATTCGATAAATTCGGACTCAATCTCTTTGAAAAAATCTCTGCGCCGGCAAAGTATTGCAACATCATTGAGGGCAATGCCCATAGACATAAGTTTGTGAACTTTTCCGGCAATTAGTGCCGCCTCAGTTTCACCATCTTCATACTTCTCCCTCAGGAAAACAACTTCACCCGTTTCGCCTTCGGATTTTGAACAAACCAGTTCCTCATAAACTACTTCATTAAATTCTCCATCCGTCCCCCTCATCAATCTGCTGAAAACATAGTTAACAAAAAATGCAATTGGCGGAGAGAGTCTGAAACTATGTGGTAAAGTAAGATTTCCGTCATTCGATTGATTTGACTGGTTTATATCTCTTTTAGTCTGCTCAAACACTTTTATTTCGGCATCACGAAACCTATAAATGCTTTGCTTATCATCCCCGACAACAAATAAATTGCCTCTTGACAATCCCTCAAGAATAGGAATGAAAATCTGATACTGTATCTCATTTGTATCCTGATATTCATCAATCATTATATAGTCATAGTTCTCAGATAAATACTTCCGCACCTCTTCTTTTTTTATCAACTGCATCGTCTTTAGCAGGAAGTCCTCGAAGTCCAGAGCCCCGTTATGCCTTTTTTTCTCTTCATACTTTTCGTTGCAGGTAATAAAAAGGCCCGAAAAATCAACCCCAAAAGAAAATAAATTACTCGTAAGCAGCGCATCAGAGGATTCGGCGAGGCGTTCAATAACAGAGATATTTTGTAATATCGTTGCCTGAAGTTTTGCCGGGAGAGAGTCCTTAGCCTTTTTCAGATAATCATTCACTCTTATGCTTTTCTTACTTTTAGTCAGAATAATCTCAGAGATATCCCTTAGTTTTTGAGCGTTGACAAAAATTCCGTTATTTTCTTTCAAGTCAACAAGCAAATTTGACACTTGATTAGATTCTGAATTATTTAAGGATAAAACCAGGTCGTTCATAATCCCGATATCCCGGATCAAATTCCGGATCAATGGGTTAAAATACTTTTCCGCTGTAAGATTTATTAAGGTATTATACTTAGCCTCACATTCCTGATTGCCGCCGAAATATAAATTTTCGATAACTGTAAGCAGATTTTTACGATTCTTAATGCCGCTGATCAGCTCAGAATTTAATTTTGCAACCGAACCAAGCACCCTCACAAGATTTTTTACTGGTTCCGCTAAAACCGGGGATCTTAATTCACCGGAAATAATTTCCTGAACAGATAATTCAATCAATTCAGACGATCTGTTTTCATCAAGAACAACATAATTTGCATCAATCCCGCATTCAGTTGAAAATTCCCTGAGGAGATCGCCGCAGAAAGAATGAATTGTCGAAATGTTGGCTGATACTAATTGTCTCCGGATGTTGATTAAATTATGTTTTTTCTTACTGTCCTTCGAATTTAAAATTTTATGATCAACGAGCCCTGCAATTCTTGTCTGTAATTCTCCGGCTGCTTTTTCAGTAAAAGTGATTGCAACAATCCGCCGGAGTGAATTCTTCTCGACGATATTTTCAGCTATAGAAATGTATCTTTCCGCAAAAACAGAAGTTTTTCCGGATCCGGCATTCGCCGTCAGAGCTATATGTTTATCATGTGCGAGAGCTTTACGCTGATAAGAAGTCAGATTACTCATAATTTTGTTTTTTTCCATACGGATGCGTTAAACGGATTTCCGTCCCTGTTTCATCTGATCGGACAATTTCAATCCTGCCGCCGAGACTTTCCAAAAATTCTGATACAATTGAAAGTCCTAATCCCATTCCCTTCTGTTTCGTTGAAAAACCTCTATCGAACACTTTTGCAACGGTCTCCTTATTCATTCCTTTTCCATTATCCAGGATGGAAAGATATAGTAGTTCGCCCTCCTTTCTGACATTCAGGGTTATTATTGCCGCATCCGCCTGGATCGAATTTCGAATAAGATTAATCAATGCTCTTTTAAGGTGCTCGCGGTCGGTGAATAAAAAAGTTTCCGGCAAGGATTTAATTTCTAATTTTATCTCCGATGCAAATAAATCATTAATTTCCTGCAGAACCATTGATATATCTACTCTCTCCAATTTCATTCTCGGCATGACGGCAAATCCGGAAAATTCGGAGGCGATATTTTTCAACTGCTCAATCTGCTGAAGAAGCATTCCGGTTACCCGTCCGAAAATAGTATCGAATTTGTCCGATTTGTCACGATAGGATACGATTAACTGCTGCACTCCGAGTTTCATTGGAGTCAGGGGGTTTTTGATTTCATGGGCTACTTGTTTAGCCATCTCCTTCCAGGCAGATTCCCTTTCAAACTCAGCCAATTCTGCCTGATTTCTTTTCAGATCCTGGACCATACTGTTAAAACCCCGGCTTAGCTCAGATATCTCTTTTGCACCTCCTGCTTCAACCTTTACATCCAGATCACCTGATGCCACAGAATTTATCGCTGCTGTCATTCGAATTATCGGCTTGGATATCTGACCTGCGAGCATTGAACTCACCAGAATGATAAGAATAGCGGCAAGTGAATAGCTTCCGAAAAGAAATACGTCAACTTCCGTACCGGAGAATGGCAGAGTTACTTCGTTTAAAGTATTATTTACTTCCAAAACTAACATCTCATTCCCGATATAAACCCTGCAATAATAGCTTGAGAAACTTCTGCCGTCAGCTTTATTTGTGTACATTGTTTCAGGCTTTCCTTCAATCACAAGTTCTGAATAGACTTTAAATGGGATTATCTGATTAAAAATGCCTGCTTTGTATAATTCCGGAACTGTTGAGTATATCAGGGTTTCTCCTCTGAAAAGCGAATATTCAATATTAGCAATTACTGGTTGTGAAAGTCCTGAATTTCCATATTCAGGGACATAATTTAGATTCTCTGTAATGTTTACAGCTCTTTTTTTCAATTTGTATCTCAGAGCCTCGCCATTCCTTTCGTTCGTAATACTGCGGAAATAAATAGCTGAGAGTATCAGAGGGATAAGTGAGATCAATAAAAAACCGGCGAGAATTTTGCTCCGAAAATCCAGATTATTGACAGATATTGCTTTCAGACTAAATGGAATGTTAAAGAACAGGATAATCAGTGTAATTATAGAATTAAAGAAAAAAATCTTGAAAAAATCATAGAGCAGTAATTCGATATTTTTTCTTTGCAGAAAACTGACAACAACTGTTTCCCCATCAATTCCGGAAGTTTTTATTGCATAAACAAGATAATCTTCATTTCCTGAATTAATTCGAAGCCATTTTTCTCCATTTAGCGAATAATTTACTGCTTGTATTTGTTCAACATCTTCCTTAGAAAAGACGGTGCCGGAATTCCATTTTTTATGTGATTCCGCCATCTCGAGAACATTAATTGATCTTCCAAGAATATTTAAATTACCCGAAGCCCTGGATTTGTCAAAATGTGAACCGAAAGACTTTGTTTCAGAATGCCTCGTTTTTATTGCGGTGCACTGCGCCCAGCCAACGGGCTTTCCACTTACTATAATCTCTTTAACTGTGAGTATTTTGCCGGATTCTGAATAAAGAGAGTCAGCATCGTTTATTTTTACAATTTCGTATTTCTCGGTTCCGTACCCACCGAGATATTGACTGCCCTTGCCATAAATATCGATCCTTCCACGCAAACCTTCGGAAGCAAGCGGACTTTTCTTCCAAATAGCTCTGGCGCCTGCGTGATATTCACCAGGTTCACCCGAGGTAAGGATATTTAATAAAAAACTGTCGGTTGCAGCTCTTTCTGCTGTTTCTTCGGAAAGGAATGTTATATAGTTTCTTTCTTTTCTTATATAATCCATTGCCGCTGTTTTAATAGATTCCCTCTCGAGTTCCTGATTATAGTAAATAAGCAGCAGTGTGGAAGAAATTGATGCGCCAATAAGCAGATAAAACCATAGCATCCGAATCCTGACTTTTCTAAAATAAAACAAATAAGTCAGTGTAAATAAAATCGTAATATATACCACTCTTGTAAAAGGTGTGCCCTGCGGCTGCTTCTGAAAGAAGTCGAATAAAAGCCCTGATATCTGGAAAATAATAAATGTCAGGGTGAAATTGAATCTGCTTTTTTCTTTGAAAACTCTTTCAAATAACCATTTTAAAAGAAAAAAATTAACAATGATGAGTATTATTCCCAGAATAAAAAAATTAAAGAGCATCAGTAAGACAGGAAATTGGGGGAAGAAAAGCGGCTCTTCAAAATATTTTAATGTTGAATCAAAGATCACACTTTTTGCCGATGCCCCGTGAGCTCTATAGAGAAGAAAAAATATGAAGGCTGGGAATAAAAAAAGAAAATATTTTGCTGATTTGTTAGTTACTGTGTTTGAAAACTTATTTATACCATAGTGCTTAATATAAATCAAAACGATGCTGAAAGCTGTTATAACAGTAATAAAAAATTCAACTGGCGATTTGACCATCCCGAATAGAAAAACTGAAGAAAAATACTGCGGGGCATTTAGTCCTGATGAGAGGAAGATTTGGAGCAGCTCAAGCTTAAAAAATATGATCCGAAGCCCAGCAATACAAATAGCTAAATAAAAGAATCTAACCGGAGAAGATGAATTTCTGATGTACCTGGAATAAATAAAAATAAATAACAGAAGGATGATTGAAAAAATCAGCATTCCCTGAATTTGCCTCACAAACTCTGAAATGTCAGCGAGCAGTTTACTTTCCGCAACAGGAATCATGTAAACAGCAGCAATCTCACGCCCGAGTGAATTATTAATTACTATCCCTCTGCGCTGCAGGTCTCCAATCATTTTTGTCCTTGGAGAATATTTAATATATACATCTCTTCCCGTAGCATCAAGAATGGCTTTCGTAAGTAAATCCGACGTTACTTCCTTATTCCCGCTGAATTCCTCCGGCTTTATATCTTTTGTAACTATACAAGTAAAGGAGGATGTATTTCTTTGATGACGAGCCACATAGACAGATTTAACAACTGGCTCATGTGTATCGAAAAAATAGTCTCCCGACTTAATGGATAAGTACCTTTCGTTTTCTATTCTATCGAAATTATCGGTCCAAAACAAAAGATTGCCCAAACTGTCAAAAATCCCGAATTCGAATCGTGACTTTTCAATCCACAGACCATCAGAAAAATTCACGTCTTTATCAACACCAATTTTTTCTATTAGCGATTCAGAGAATGCTTCGTGCTCCCGTTCGACACTATTAAAAACGGAGCGAATTTCCAATTCGGTTTTTAATTCATCGGCTTTGGAGTTTGTTCTATAGTATTCTTTATTGTGCAGTAAGACAGGAGCCAGAAAACCACTTGTCATAAGGACTATAATTAATAACAGGCTGAGAATTGCAGTGGTTTTTTGGATGGCAGTGAGAGATGAAAGCATATTCAATTAATTGTAATTTGTGAAATATACCAGGTATCCTCTTCAAATTTCAATGAAATATAGAACTGAGCAGTTTCTTTTGAACTTTTTAAGTTGTATTGCATTTTTCCGCTGGCGTAAGGAAAAGTGGCTGAAGTATTAATTTTTTCAAATTTGGGGTTAGAAGGCTGATAAATAGCAAAAAAATCCTTGAGGATATAAAAAGCCTGACTACGGCTGAAATATCCGTTGATTCCTTCGATGTGACTAATAAATACTTTCCCTGCCAATAGATTTGAAAATTCTTCGACACGATTAGTTTTCAGACCCTTCTCAAAGCGGAAAAAAGTTTCCTGAGACAGGATCTGCTTATTTTCCTGAGCAAAACAAAAACTGCCGAGTAATACAAGCAGCCCGGCAGTTAAAAGAATTTTTTTCATAAAAACTAAATCTGTTTATATCCATTAAGATACAATATTATTGGGTTTTATGTAATCCGGAACGAATAATTTTATCATGAGCAACCCGATCTGATCTTTTTACTTTGAGCATCCTTTCACCGATGACAGTCTGGAAAGCCCAGTCGAAAACTATCCTTTCAGCAGTCATCCCGGAAATCCTGATTTTCGCAAAGTGATTATCAACGGTCCATATAATATATGTATGCCCCCTGATAGCTTCGCTGTATTTTATATTTTCTCCAGGAACTATTGGTATCCATCCATCTGCTGGCGCCTCTGTGATGTCATAAATATCATCTGTGTAACCCATGTCCTGGATATCAAATTCTTCCCACACATTTATATATGGCTTGCCATTAAACATCTCAAAAAAGAAATCAGTATCGATGTCACTGAATTTAACAGCTTGTTCTTTGATAAAACTCCAGCCGGAAATATCGGGGTATTTGGCTGCATCAAAAACTATGCTGTTAAAACCTTCCGGACGAGCAATCCCATAAACTTCATCGTAACTAAGTTCACTTTCGTTTCCGCTCAGATCATATGCTGCTATGCCATAATAATATTTTGAACCATTACCCGCTTCGGAATCGATAAAATAGTTGCTGGCGGTACTTCCGATAAAATTGTATTTACCCCAGTAATCATTAGCATAATATACATTATATCCCGAAAGATCTCTCTCAGTATTGGGCTCCCAGCTTATCTCAATTTTACCATCTCCATTTAAGACCCTGAGGTTTTTCGGAGGAGCCGGGGCAACCCTGTCGCTAAGATATTCTTCTTCATCACATGCGGTAAAGAAAAGAGCTCCAATAACTATCATTGCCAAAAACAATCTAATTTTTTTCATAATGACTCCGGTTTTTCTTAATATGTTTCAAGCACCGTGCCAAAACAATCGGGTAATCAATTTCCTTAAATAAACCTAGAATTTCATGAATCCTAACATACCATCTATTGTCACTCGTCCATTTTAATATACACTTCTGGACTATTTATTATAAACCGGAGTAATTCCCGCCATAAAATAATTTCGAATTATTCATAACTCCGACTGATTTTCCTGTAAGTAATTTTTTATCGAAAGGCGAGTTCTTACATTTTGATTTGAAATCCTTGATGTTCACAGTCCAGATCTGCGAAATATCTATCAGAGTTAATTCAGCTTTTTCTCCAACCTTAATCTGCGGAACTGGCAGATTAAGAATTTTCCGGGGATTCACAGCAAATAAAGTAATAATTTTGCTTAAGGGTATTTTTCGTTTATGTACAAGTTCTGTCAGAGTAAGAGCCAATTCTGTTTCCAACCCAACAATTCCATCAGGTGCATAAATAAATTCCATTTCTTTTTCTTCGATCGCGTGCGGAGAATGATCACTCGTAATACAATCAATCGTTCCATCCCGGAGTCCTTCGATCACAGCATTGAGATCCTCCTCTGAACGAAGCGGTGGATTTACCCGGAGATTGGTATCATACGATTTTAATGCTTCCTCGGTAAGAGAAAAATAATGTGGAGAAGTATCAGCGGTAATTTTGGATCCTTTTTCTTTGGCAGATCTGATTATCTCTACTGCTCTTTTGGTACTAATATTTGAAAAATGAACTTTACCGCCAACGTAATCCGAAATTAATATGTCACGGACAATAATGAGTTCTTCAGCGACAGATGGATTAGGAGGCAATCCCAGTAAAGTCGAAAGAAATCCTTCGTTGGCAACACCACCACCGAGAGATTCCTCTTCACAATGTTCAATTACGGGAAGGTCAAACATAATGGCGTATTCAAGCGCATTTTTAAGAAGTGATGCCGTTTTTACAGCCTTCTCGTCATCTGTAAAAGCAACTGCTCCAGCTTCATGCAGTTCGGCAAGAGGGGCAAGTGCAGTACCTTTTCTTTCAAAAGAAACAGCGCCTGCAAGATGGACATCAACAAGATGGTCCTGTGCCTTGTGGCGGATAAATCCAAGAACTTCTGCATTGTCAGCAATAGGTTTTGTATCAGGCATTGCCAGCACTGAGGTAAATCCCCCAGCGGCGGCTGAATTGCAGCCCGTTTTAATGGTTTCTTCATCTTCCCTGCCGGGTTCCCGTAAGTGAACGTGCATATCCATAAGACCAGGCACACAGTATATCCCCTCCAGATTATATACCTTCGCATCTTTCAGATCGTCTTTTGTAAGTTCGCCAACCTTGCTTATTACTCCGTTTTCAACCAGGAGACTTGATTTGTTTTCGATACCGGAAACCGGGTCTAAAATAATTGTGTTAATAAATGCTGTTTTCATCAAAACCCCTTAATTCATTGTCCCAAGCAGATAAAGCACTGCCATTCTCACTGCAACCCCGTTAGTTACCTGATCAAGGATTATCTGGTAAGGTCCATCTGCAACTTCAGAGGATATCTCAACCCCACGATTGATAGGTCCGGGGTGCAGGATTAGAATATTCGGATTGTATTTTTCAAGTCTTTCAGAAGTGACTCCGAAATAATTATGATATTCTCTGAGGCTTGGAATTGTCGTACCAGCGTCGCGCTCAAGCTGAATTCTGAGAATGTTGAGAACATCATTCTCTGCAATCGCTTTGTTAATATCATGGTAAATCTTAACTCCGAGCATCTCAATTCCACGGGGAATCATTGTCGGCGGACCACAAAGCGAAACTTGCGCTCCCATTGTTTTCAATCCATAAATATTGGAAAGCGCAACCCGGCTGTGTGCTATATCGCCGATGATACAAACTTTCAATCCATCCAGTTTTCCAAGTTTTTCACGAATCGAAAACATATCAAGCAATCCCTGGGTTGGATGTTCATGCCTTCCATCGCCTGCATTAATAATATTCGCTTTAGAAATCCTCGTCAGAAATTGCGGCACACCTGAAGACTCATGCCGAACAACTATCATATCGACTTTCATTGCTTCAATATTCCTGACAGTATCTTTAAAAGTTTCACCTTTCTTTGTACTGCTGGTAGAAGCTGAAAAGTTAATAACATCGGCACTTAATCTTTTTTGAGCAAGTTCAAATGATATTCTTGTTCTGGTAGAACTTTCAAAAAAAAGATTAACTATGGTTTTCCCCTGAAGAGTTGGAACTCTTTTTATTGGTCTTTCAAGTACTTCCCTGAAAGTAACGGCCGTATCAAGGATATTCTGAATATCATCTTTCGGAACTCCAAAAAGACCAATAAGATGCCTGCTGGAAAGTGACATATTAATCCTCCTCTTCTTCGGGTGACTCGATAAGGTAAACAGAGTCTTCACCATCAAGTTCAGCCAATTTTACTTTTATCTCTTCATTTATTGAAGTCGGAATATTTTTTCCAATGAAATCGGCTTTGATAGGTAGTTCACGATGTCCCCTGTCAACGAGCACACAGAGTTGAATAGTATTTGGTCTTCCGAGATCCATAAGTGCATCAAGCGCTCCCCGAACAGTTCTTCCTGTATATAACACATCGTCAATAAGTATGATGTCTTTATCGTTCAGGTCACAAGTAATATTCGTAACAGAAACTTCGGGCTGTTTCAGCCTTCGCCTGAAATCATCACGATAGAGTGTCACATCGAGAATCCCGAATGCAGGCTCTGAACCGTCAATTTCAGATATCTTTTCTCTCAACCGATGTGCAATAAATTCTCCGCGTGTGCGTACTCCAATCAGAACAAGGTTATTCAATCCCTTATTTTTTTCAAGAATTTCATGCGCAAGGCGGGTAATAGTGCGACGGATACCGTCTTTGTCGATAATTTTAGCTTTTATTTTCATATTAAAAAACCTCCTTGACTCACGTCTTGGAGGTTTAAATAATTAATGGAATTTTTCATATTACTCCTTGTTTATCTCTCAGAATAAACTTAAAGGTTAAAAATACAATATCAAAAATAAATTGTTACTTAATAACTTTAAACTCAATTCTTCTGTTAATTTGTCTTCCGAATGCGGTTTTATTGTCAGCGATAGGCATCTTCTCACCTAGCCCAACAACACGGAGCCTGTTTTCAGAAATCCCTTTCGACATCAGATAATATTTAACTGCCTGAGCTCTCTGCTCGGAAAGCTTCTGATTAAAAACTTCTGATCCTATGTTATCAGAATGCCCCTGAATTTCAATTTTCATTTCCGGATTCTGGATCAAGACCTGAACAGTGTGGTAAAGAATTGGGTAGGCTTCAGGTGAAAGCCTGTTGCTGTTGAATTCATAATTTACACCGACTAATACCCAATTGTCATAACGCATCGCTGTTCCACTTCTGTCAACAGGCATTCCTCCTCTGTCAACCGGTTTTTCGACCACAACTTCTTTTATAACTTCACTGGGTATATATTTTTTAACAATATCCTCAATCCTGTCATAATCAATTTCGGCTCTGACTGTCTGTAACTGATCGGGTTTCTGAGTCAGACCACCTGCATATGAAGTATTATATCTTGTGCTTGCTTCGCCTTTATCAAGATAATAAAGTACCCCAAATTCAAATGTTGCATAACTGTCGTAGTTGCCGCCAATAAGAGTACTTCCGGCATTTTTTGTCCTGTCACCATCCAATGAGTAAATTGGTAACACATGAAGTCCGAACTCTGCATTCAGTTTGAAATCTTCGTCATATCCGAAAGTTCCGCCGAAAAGAAAATTTAGCTGAAAATCGAGAATGATATCCCCAATACCAATATTGGATGTTGTCGGAGAGGCTGGGTTATCAAGCATCCAGGCAGCAACTCCAACACCCATACCGAAATACGGATAAACTACTGCAGATGGGTCAAGTTTATAAATCAGGTCAATATTGCTGTTTACTCCTGTCGATTTTGCATCACCGGTAGAACCAACGAGTGTGTTTTTACCTTCAAGATGAAAAAAACGAATGAGTGCGCGCAGGGACGTGGATTCGGTAAAATCCCTCTGCCCTGAAACATACAAGCCATAATTAATCATTGAGGGACTAAGGGTAGTATTAACCAATTTCGGGTATGATACACCGCCTCCAAGCACCCAGGCATCCTGAGGAACCTGAGCATAACTTTGTGAAATCACAACTGCCAGAAGCAGTAATATTGTTTTCTTTAATTTGTTCATAAATACCTCAACGGTTTCTAATCAAAATTTAATATATTTTTATGACTGTTCGCAACATTTTAGGTCAAAATTACATAGAAAATTATTTCTACTTGTAATTTTTCCCTGCCGTAAATTTATCAATATAAAATTTTATTGTGGAATATATAATAATTATTTGAAATTAGCCATAGTCTTTTAATTTTTTTTTTAAGTTTTTCATAGTTTTTGCAATAATTTGAATAAGTTAGCCCTCAATCAATAATATTATTCTTTAATCTATACTCAAATACTGTTTAATATTAATTTCCTGCCACAAGATTTTTTAATTTGAATTTAAAAATATATTTTTTGGATTATAAGACTTTTTAGATGATCATGGATATTACCGGCAAAATAGGAACTAAAACAGTTACAGTTATTGGGAATATAACTTATTTCTGGCAATTCTGCATTGAAGTGATGGCCAATATCTTCACCTTCGCAAAAAATATTCGAATTGCCTCATTGGTACTGATGCGACAGATTCTGTTTACCGGTTTCGATGCACTCGCACTTGTGTCTTTCGGGGGATTTATTATCGGCAGCGTTATTATTCTGCAGGGAAGTGCAATTTTCCCAAATCTTGCGAACAGCCAGTTAATGTTTACAATTCTTGTTTCAGTTGTAACCCGTGAATTAGCCAATTTTATTCCTGCTTTGATTTTGATTGCAAGATCCGGAACAGCTATGACAACCGAACTCGGTAATATGGTGATCAATAATGAAGTAGATGCTCTGGTCTCTATGAACATTTCGCCAATATCATATCTTGTCGTCCCGAGAACAATCGCCATGGTTTTCTCTCTCGTACCGCTTGGCATATATTTTAATATCATATCGCTGTTTGCCGCAGGAATAGTAAGCCAGTTTCTACTAAATGTAAATCTTGCCGACTTTAGTATTAAACTGTTTTCTCAACTTACTTTTCTCGATGTATTTATTAGTGTGATTAAATCAGTCAGTTTTGCATTCGCTATTGCCATTATAAGCTGTTATCATGGATTAAAAATTGATTTTGCAAGAACAGAGGTTCCGCAGCGTACATCAAAAGCTGTTGTCCATTCAATTAGCGCTGTTATTTTTCTTGAAATTTTGATTACAATCGTTTCCCTCCAGTATTGATATGGGAAAACTTGAGGCTAAAAATATCACTCTGCGTTCTTCGGAAAAAATTGTTCTCTATGATGTATCTGTTGAAATTCCCTGGGGTGAACTGACTCTCGTTATGGGACCGCCGGATTCCGGCAAACAATTTTTTATTAAAACTATGGCTGGAATTTTAATTCCATCTAAAGGACAAATCCTTTATAATGGAATCAATATTTACGATGGAAATATTGCGACTCAGAAGAAACATGATTTCCGTTGTTCTTTTGTTTTCCAGAATGGTGGACTTCTTGCGAACCTGACAATTTATGAAAATCTTAGGCTTGCCCTCGATAATTTTTTTCATAAAATGAAGGATGATGAAAAAGTTGAGTTAATTCAAAATTATCTTTCTCGATATAATCTGCCCGGAATAATAAATAAACGCCCTTCGGAATTAAGTGTGGACAATTTAAAAACCGTCGGGTTCATAAGGGCATTGATGATTGATCCGGTATTGCTTATTATGAATGAACCCTTTTCTGATTGTGAACTCAATACAGTTGATATGCTGCTCGAAGAGATTGGTAAGTTGAAGCATAGAAAATTAACCATGCTCGTCGTTAATCAAACCACAGCTAATTTTGAAAAGATCGCCGATTGGGTTATTTTTATGGAACATGGAAAAATTGTTAACAAATCGAAATCTGATCAACAGGGAATGATGGAATGATATGAAATTACGGATGAAACATACAGGTTACTTTGTTACATCATTCGTGGGAATCGCACTTGTCGTTTTTTTTGCCCTTCTAATACTCATCTCAGTCGATAAGAAGATTTTTTCCACCAAACACTCCTTTTACACACAATTCAGTGATGCAGTCGGATTGTCTTCTTCCACACCAGTCCTCTTTAAGGGATATAATATTGGAAGAGTTACCAATTTCACTTTAAACGATGAGAACAAGGTTGATGTTGAAATTCTGATCTATGAAGATTTTCTCCCGAAAATTGTTGAAAGTTCTGTAATCCGTAAAGTATTGAACCCGATTACCAGCACAAGTTCGCTTGAGTATATTGTAGCCCTTCAGGAGTCTGAAAACATTAGTATCGGGGGATTTATTACCTCCTACGATTCGTTTGAGGGGAGGAAATTTTTTATTGAGAACAGAATGCAGCGTTCAGGTGAATTCCTGTTTTCAATGCTTGAAAAGATGGACGAATTGCTCTCGGTACTGGTCAGCCAGGACAGCCTTGAAAAATCTGTTACTTACACTTTGCTTTATAATCTTTCGGCGATGTCAGAAGATTTGAAAATTGCTTCAAAAAATATCAACTCAACTTTGACTGCTGTAGAACGTATGTTTTCCGAAGATCAGAGTTCGCTGAACCGAGCACTTGAGGGACTTGCTCAAGTTTCAGAAGACCTGCAGGAGACCACAACACGGATCAATAATGTTGCAATCGATGCCGATACTCTACTCAATAATTATAAGGATCCTGAAGGCTTAATCGCTAAAATGGTTGATCCGGGCGGAAACAAACTTGTCGATCCTGCTTCGAAATTATTAATCGGCGGAGATAAATTAGTTGCCGAGAGTGTTAAATTTATTGAATATCTGAATTCTGAAGCCGCATCAATTTCTCTTCTGCTTGAGAAAGTTAATGTCACGTTAAATCAACTCCAAACCACACTTGAAGGAGTTAACAATAACCCCCTGATCAATTTCGGCGCTTCTGAAAAACAGAAAAAATACTCCGATGGATCAAAAATCAGGATTAAAGAAATTGAATAAATTGACATTAATCTTCCTGCTATTCATTTTTATCTCATGTTCCGGCGTAGATAAAACTTTCGAAGAAAAAGTTCATACGACGAACGAAAAATTATTCGCGGATGAATATTTCCAGAGAGGCAAGGGACATTTCCGCATGGGTAACTACAGCAATGCACTTTTAGCTTTTGGAACCTCTTACCAGTATTATTCGCTTATTGATTTTGTCGGAGGTAAAATTGCTAGCTCTCTTGAATTGGCTAAATGCTATAATCAACTTGGTTCAGCTGATTCAGTTGAGTTACAAATAAAAAAGGGGGAGATACTTGATAAGCTTACCGGCGGGCAGAACAGATATAAAATTTTACTTACAAAGTCTGAAATTCTTTTTGCGCAAAATAATTATACCGGAGTTATTGAACTTCTCAAGGGGCAGAATTTTTTAAACGCCCCAAATAATATCCAGATACAACTTTATAGCTACCAGATACTCTCTGAAATTCAAATCGGGAAGACATCAACACACCTCAATGATCTTTCCCATTTGCTCAAAGATTTTGACGAAGAAGCACCTTTGAGCGTTCATGACCCTGATGCCTATAGTTTTGGTTTTTATGCACTTGGTTATGCCGAGTTCAAAAGCAATAACTATGCTATTGCAAGGACAAATCTCACAAATTCTCTAATAATTGATAAAGCCCTTCCAAATTATCCGGGAATCGCTGATAATCTTGCTATCCTCGGAAAAATTGAATCTGCAACGGGTTCTCATTCAATTTCTGCTGCCCATTATCTTAGAACCTCAGAAATTTACAGCATGCTGTTTGAAGATGAAAAAGCTGCAAAGATGAAATTCAGGTATATTCAGGAATCAGTTGCTTCCGGAGCCGAGAAATCCTCTTTTATGCTGGAACTTGAAAATTTACTGAAATTCAGCAGCGATGATGGTTTGAAAAAACAAATTGAAGAATTCACACGGGGGATCAAGTAACATGCCCTCCACTCCTCAGCGTCCGCATTGGGATGAATATTTCCTTAAACTTGCAATGCTTGTTTCCGAGAGGGCAACATGCCCACGGATGCATTGCGGCTGTGTCCTCGTTAGAGAAAAACGAATACTTTCTACAGGATATAACGGTTCCATCCCAGGAGACGATCATTGCGAAGAAGCCGGCTGCCAGATTGTTGACAATCATTGCATCCGGACGATACACGCGGAGATGAATGCAATACTTCAATGTTCTATCCATGGAATAAGTACCGCCGGCGCAACAGCATATGTAACAAACATGCCATGTACTAACTGTGCAAAAGCGCTTATTACAGCAGGAATTGTTGAAATTGTGATTTTCTCGGATTACCACGACACACTGGCTGATGACTTTTTTACCCGCGCCGGGGTTGTTCTTAAACGCCTTCCGATACCATCCAAGACTATCAATTACGATCTGGAAAATTTTTCCTCCGCAAAAAAATATTAGATTATTAATACTTTCAGTATCGTTAATTCAATACCATTTTTTAATTTTTCGACACAATTATTTATCTGAATTGATTCAATTCTATTAAAATTATTGTGTGATTTGAAAAACAGTAACAGATTCAGTTTGCCCTAAATCTTTATGTTTTTTCACTTTGATCAATAAAAAAGCATTATTTTAGAAATCTTGAAAAAAGGTTTTAGCATATGTTGACAAAGGATTATCTTAAGAAGTATTTTATTCCGGAAAATTATTTCAATCGCGATCTTAGCTGGTTAGAGTTCAACAGAAAAGTTTTGGAAGAAGCTTTTAACCCTGACCAACCCCTGCTTGAAAAAATAAAATTCATTTCGATTTTCTTTTCAAATCTTGATGAATTTTACATGATAAGAGTTTCTGGTTTAAAAGAACAGGTGGCTGCAAAAGTCTCTGAACCTACACTCGATGGACTTACACCTCTCCAGCAATTAAGACAGATTGAGAAAGAAGTCCATCCAATGGTGGATTCTTTATATCGGTATTGGAATGAACATATTTTGTGCGACCTGAAAGAGAATAATATTTTTATTCATGAGATGAGTGATCTGTCGCCTGAAGAAACTGATGCTTTGAATAAATATTTTAGAAAAGAAATCTATCCGGTTCTTACACCACTCGCCTTTGATCCGGGAAGACCTTTTCCTTATATCTCCAATCTAAGTTTAAGTTTTGCGATTCTTATACAGAACATTAAAAAAGAAAAACACTTTGCGAGAGTAAAAATCCCAAGTATCCTTCCTCGTATAATTCCTATTGACCCTATTCTTGGTGAATGCAACACGAACAAGGGCAATGGCTGTTATCGGTTCATATGGCTTGGTGATCTTATCAAACATAATCTCAAATCGCTTTTTCCCGGACTCGAAGTACTTGAGGCTCACAGATTCCGAATCACCCGCGATACTGACATTGAAATTCAGGAAGACGAGGCGGATGATCTTTTATTAATGATTGAGGAAAATATCAGGCAGAGAAAATTTGGCTCGGTTGTTCGGCTTGAAATTGAAAAGGATATGCCCGATTTTATGATCGATACCCTAACTACAAACCTGCTTATTTCAAAAGATGAAGTTCATATTATTGAAGGCAGGGTTGGCTTAAGCGATGTTATGTCTCTTTATAGCCTCCCGTTATCTCACCTTAAGGATAAACCCTTTATTTCGGCGAGCCCGCTGACTTTTGAAGAAGACGAGAATTTGTTTTCCCTTATTCGCAAAAAAGATATACTTCTACACCATCCTTACGATTCATTTCTACCGGTGATTGATTTTATTAAGCAGGCTTCGCGTGACCCCGACGTACTTGCGATTAAGCAGACACTTTACAGAGTGGGAAACAACTCCCCGATTGTAAAAGCGCTGATTGAAGCCGCTGAATTAAAAAAACAGGTCGCTGTACTTGTTGAGCTCAAAGCCCGTTTTGATGAGGAGAACAATATATACTGGGCACGTGAATTAGAAAAAGCCGGCGTACATGTTGTTTACGGTCTCGTTGGTCTTAAAACCCATTCAAAAATGACAATGGTTGTCAGGAAAGAGACAGAAGGCGTGAAGAGATATGTCCATCTGGGAACTGGGAATTATAATTCTTCAACTGCCAAAATTTATACTGATCTAGGACTTTTCACGTGTGATCCTGAAATTTGCGATGATGTCTCCGAAGTATTCAATTTTCTGACAGGCTATTCCGAAAACACAAGCTTCAACAAGTTGTTCGTTTCACCAATAAATACAAGAGAAAATTTTCTGAAACTTATTTCCCGCGAAATTGATAATGTTCAAAAGGGTGGAATTGGAAAAATTATTCTAAAGATGAATTCACTTGTCGATCCTACACTCATCGCAGCTCTATATGAAGCTTCTTTGGCTGGTGTTAAGATTGATCTGATAATAAGAGGTATTTCATGTCTTATTCCTCAGAGGGAAGGCTTATCGGAGAATATTAATGTGATCAGCATTGTCGGAAGATTTCTTGAACACAGCCGGATTTATTACTTCTATAATAACGGAGAAGAAGTCATTTTCCTGAGCAGTGCTGACTTTATGCAGCGTAATCTTGACCGCAGGGTTGAAACAACTTTCCCGGTTGAGGATCCCCGTCATAAAAAGTATATCAGGAAACATATTCTTGAAATTGCATTGAAAGACAATTCGAAGTCAAGGGTTCTTAATTCGAACGGTAAATACAAATTTATTCAACGGAAAAAGAATGAAAAGAAGGTTAATCTCCAGGAATACCTGATGGATCTTTCTGACTGAAAATTTATTTCAATGAATTGACTTATTCGATAGTTTCGAAATAAGGGCCAAAGCATAAATTTGATATGTTTTCCATTTTCTTACTAATCAGCGTGCAATTTATTTACATTAAATCATCCGCTAATTTTGTCTCGTTTGGAGTGAATATGTCTCTTGACCAAATATTGCATTTTATCTCAGCGGGGAAGATTTCAAAATTTTGAATAGGATGGCAGATTAAATTCCGGCTTAAATTTCCGGTATTATCTTGAAGAGCGGTTATTAATTAACAATGCTTCAGAAATTGGTATTAAATATTTTTTCCCTAACTTCAGAATTATCAGGGGTGTATCTCCTGTCATGAGGCGGGCAATAAATTAATATTAATTATTCTTTCTTCAATTCAAGTTCAATCTCTTTATTTGCACTTTTTCCTGAGAGTTTATCCTCCAACTCAATTACCAATAAATAATTTCCATTCTTAAAAGATTCCCCCAGTTCAACGGAGATATCAATAAGTATCTCGCCTGTGCCTTCATCAGCTATCTCTGTTATGGATTCCTGCTTAATAATTATATTTTTTTTACTATGGGAATCAGTTAGTATCAATTTATACTCAATTTCACACTTGAAACCTTCGTCAGATTTTTGCGATTCAACTCCGCTGACTGATACAGATCCGCCAAGATCCCAGGCTGGCTCAAAATAAAAGGCATAAAATGAAACTTCCTTTATATTCAGCTCTTTTTGTTGTGAAGTACAAGCCGCAAATAATATCAGAACTATAATTAATTGTTTTTTAATCATAATGACCTGATTTTAAGATATACTGCCCCGCAATATTGCGGGGCAGCAATAAAAAAGTCAATTTTTAAGTTTAAAGTCCTGCATAAATTGAACAAGATCGGCAACGCCCTTTTCAGGGAAAGCATTGTAAATTGATGCTCTGACTCCGCCAACAGAACGGTGACCTTTGAGTCCTGAAAATCCTGCGGCGCTCGCTTCAGCAATAAATTTCTTTTCGAGGTCTTCTGAAGTCAAACGGAATGTAACATTCATCAGAGAACGGTCTCCGGGATTTACAACAGTACCGGTATAGTAGCCATTGCTGGCATCTATATAATTATATAACAGGTTAGCTTTATTAAGATTCAGTTCATACATTTTATCCAAACCGCCCATATTAAGCAGCCATTTGAAAACGAGTCCCATTATATAGATTATGTATGTGGAAGGAGTATTGTACATCGAATCATTTTCAACATGTATTTTGTAATTCAGATAAGTGTGAAGCGAATCGGAACACCTGTCAAGGAGGTCTTTTCTGATGATCACAAGAGTACATCCTGCCGGACCCATATTTTTCTGTGCGCCGGCGTAAATAAGCCCGTATTTGTCAATATCAATTTTTTTATATAAAAAATCAGAAGATGCATCACAAATAAGCGGCACATTTCCAACTTCAGGTTCAGTCTTCCACTGAGTACCGAAAATAGTATTGTTTGAAGTATAATGCACATAGGCTGCCTGCGGATCAAGTTTAAGTTCACTCTGAAGTGGAAGCTGATTGAAATTATTTGTCTCCCTAGTGCCGGCAACATTCACCGTCCCCACCCTCTTTGCCTCTTTTACTGCCTTTTTCGACCAGGCACCTGTAACAATATAATCTGCTTTATTAGCAGGAGGCATCAGATTGAGCGGCACCATCGAAAACTGAAGTGTCGCTCCACCCTGAAGAAAAAGTACAGCATAATCATCGCCAATATTAAGAAGAGACCTCAGATCAGCTTCTGCCGTCTTAATTATCTTATCGTAATCTTTTCCCCGGTGGCTCATTTCCATGACAGACATACCGGTACCCTGATAGGAGAAAAAATCCTCCTGTGCCTGTAAAAGAACTTCTTCCGGAAGAATTGCCGGACCTGCACTAAAATTATAAACACGTTTTTTCATAGGAATTCCCTTAATTATATAAATTAAATTTCGTGAACTAAAAGCCCGTCTCTCAGTTTCGGTTCGAACCATGTGGATTTAGGAGGCATCACCTCTCCGGCATCCGAAATATTCATTAAGTCATTAAGTGAAACAGGATACATCGAGAAAGCAACTTTAGCTTTTCCGGAATTAACAAGTTTCTCCAATTCAGATGTACCCCGAATCCCGCCAATAAAATCAATATTTTCATCAGTACGCGGATCCTCAATACCAAGCAGCGGTTTAAGAAGATAGTTTTGAAGAATACTTACATCCAGGTTTTCACCAAATGTTTCAGAGGGTTTCACATTTTCATTCGGCTTAAGAGAATACCATTTCCCTTCAAGATACATATTAATTTGCCGTGGGTTTTCAGGAGATGCCTTTTCTGACGAAGTTACTTTAAAATTGGCTTCAGCGCGGATAAGAAACTCTGCTGCTGACATTCCATTAAGATTATAAACCACTCTGTTATATGACATTATTCTTAACTGGTCAGCAGGGAAAAGGACTCCTATAAAGAAATTGTACTCTTCTTCACCAGTGTGAGTAATTGACTGCTCCTGTATTGCTTTCTGCGCTCTCGACGCACTCGCCGCCCTGTGATGTCCGTCAGCGATGTACAGATTCTGAACTTTACCAATTTCAAAAACAATAATATCGCTGTAATCCTCCGGGATGACCCAAAGTGTATGGCGAACACCGTCAACAGACTCGAAATCATAAACCGGTTCATTTTTTTTCTTAGTTTGTTCAACAGCCATATCTACTTCTGTAACTTTACGATATGTCAGAAAAACAGGACCGGTCTGTGCTCCGGTCGTAATTATATGATTCGTTCTGTCATCTTCTTTAACTTTACGCGTTTTTTCATGTTTGAGGATTACATCATTATTATAATCGGCCACTGAAAAAGTAGCTGCAATTCCGTTCTGCTCATGACCATCCATAATCAGACGATATATGTAAAACCGTGGCTTTGGCTCCTGAATCATCGGAGCTGTGGATTTTAGCCTCAGATAATTTGCTTTGGCTTTTTCATAAACTTCGGGAGAATATGGATCTACCGGGTGGTCAAATTCTATTTCACTTCTCGTCACGCGTAAAAAACTTATCATATTATTTCTTGCAAGTTCGGCGGCTTCTTCTGCATTTACAACGTCATAGGGTACACTTGCCACGAGACTAGCAACTTCTTCAGATGGACGCACTGCATTGAAAGGTCTAATTATTGCCATTTCATCCTCAATAAAAATATTTTCGAAAATTAATATATCAAATTTAGTATTTACCTGATACAAAAACCGTACCTGAATGCTGGAATATTAAAATCAGAAGCCTGATAGATTCTCAAGGCTTTAATTTGCGAAGGTAAATAGTTATAATTTGATTAATTTTATAGTCAAAATATTCTTGATAATTAATGAACCGTATTACTTTTTTAATCCTCATCATTTTTTCCTTGCCGTTAACGGAGATCAGTACCTATGCTCAAACCAATGCAGGGGTTAATATTGAAATTGACGGAAACATAAGTCTGCTCCCGGTTTATTCAAAGAGAGAAATGAATTATGTTCCTGCTTCAGATTTTGCAAAAAAATTAGGTGCGGGCTATTATTTTAATCCCACAAATGAGAAAGCCGAAATCAAATTCAAAAAATTCACCTACAAATTCACCGGAAAAAATCAGTTTGTTATTATTTCGGAAAAGGAAAGAAATAAAGTTCATGTTCTGCAAATGCCTGTTTCTGCTTTGCTATATCATCAGGATATTTACCTTCCGGTCAATTATATAGCTGAAATATTCAACACATTTCCTGAATTTAGCTTTGATTTTAATTCAGGAAATAATACCCTTGCAGTGAAAACTGTTTCCTCCTCTCCCAGCATATCCGAATCCGAGGAAAAAAAACCGGCAAATGAAATAACCGTTGGCATTCCAAGCATACCAAAGTCATCGACATTCGATGTGTTCGGATTAAGGATTGATGAAAAAACAAATGGGACTCTGATAAGAATGAGTTCTAACCGAATGGTTGGCAAGATCAGAAGTTCAATAAATAACAATAAATGTTTAGTTTTCCTCCACGGAGTAACTGTTGACCCACAAATTACGAAAAGCGCTAAGCCTGCAGGGTTAGTCAAAAACATCAAAAAAACTAATATCGGCGGAGGTGTTCAGCTCGAATTCGATTTGCGGGAAGGTTATTCAAATCACGAGGCTTTTCAGGACCCCTCAAGTGGCGAGATAATGATTACCATACGAACCCGAATATTCGAGCAGCCGTCGCCTGGAACTGATATTATAAAGGAAAAATGGGTGTTTGATGCAGTCGTAATTGATGCGGGGCATGGCGGAAAGGATGCCGGGGCGATTGGCATAACCCGGGTGAAAGAAAAGGATGTCAATCTTGCAATCGCGCTAAAACTGGGTGCGCTGATCAATAAAGAGATGCCTGGTGTAAAGGTAATCTATACACGGGATAACGATGAATTTGTTGAAATATACAAGAGGGGGAAAATAGCAAATGAGGCAAACGGGAAATTGTTCATTTCAATACATGCTAATTCTGTTCGGAACAAAAAAAGGGATCCCCGTGGTTTTGAAGTTTACCTTTTAAGACCTGGAAGAACTGAAGAGGCAATATCAATAGCCGAATTTGAAAATAGCGTAATTGCTCTGGAAGAAAATCCTGATATTTACAAGGAATTAACTGATGAGAATTTTATTCTTGTCAGCATGGCTCACTCCTCATACATGAGATTCTCAGAAAAATTTTCTGATCTATTGAATAGCAAATGGTCTTCAAATATCAAAGAGATTCCCTCACGGGGAGTAAAGCAAGCGGGCTTTTTTGTACTTGTTGGCGCCTCAATGCCCGGTGTTCTTATTGAAACAGGTTTTCTGTCTAATCCTGAGGATGAGAAATATATTTCGAGTGCAAAAGGACAAAAAGAAATCGCGGCAACAATTTTTCAGTCCTTAAAAGAGTACAAGGATTACTACGACAGGGCGTTTGTTTTTCCTGAATAGGTTCAGGTTTTTTTTGTAATTTTGTTTTACATTTTTTTTATTCTTATTATTTCCGAAGGGATCATAATGACCAACGCTCAAAAATGGGTGGCTGCATTTTTACTGCTTTTTGTTATTCTGCTGGTAGCTGCCAAACTAACCACCTTCAGTGACAATCAACCGGCTGAAGACTATACATACACCGAAACTGATAATCAGGAAACAAATTCACCTGCCGGACTTTCGTTAATCAACAAGGTAGGCTGCGTAACTTGTCATGGACAAAATCTGAAAGGGACCAAAATGGCTCCAGGACTTTATACTGCTTCAAAATATTGGAACAGAAACGATCTGATAAATTATCTGCGACAGCCTTCCTCCTATGATGGTGACGAAAGATTTAATGAATATCGTCAGAAATATCAGAATATTGTTATGCCATCTTACGGGAACATTGACGTTAAGGATCTTGGCAAAATTGCTGATTATATTTTAAGTCTGGAGGAGTAGAACTGGGTCGTCAAAGACTGAATATTTCGGGTCTTAGCAAGTATTTGTAATCTTGGTTATCCAAAAATAAAAATTTATTTTAGTACATAAAATAATGTTACACAAATCTGAAATTAGTTATAAGGTAAACAGATAATGAAGTCTTTTATATCGGTTCTGGCAATGCTGCTTTTTATTCCAGCCCTGACCGGAGCTTTTAATGAACCAGATCAGGCATGTTACAGGTGCCATGGTATGCCTACTCTTTCAATGAAGGATCTTTCCTCGGGTAAAATTCGCAACCTCTCTATTCTACCGAAAGATGCCTCCAATTCAGTGCATAAATTTCTTTACTGCACGGATTGTCATTCGGAAGATTTCGCAGAATTTCCCCATCCGAAAGCACTTTATTCCGAAAATATAAGCTGCCTTGATTGTCACGAAGATGATCCTGATACAAATTTTATTCAGTTTAATAAAGTTTACGAGGCTTTCGGTAAAAGTGTCCATGTTCAAAAATTAGGCGACTCATTCTCATGCTTCGATTGCCACGAAATGCACAGTTTCCAGCTTCATGCCCGTGTCAGCAAAGAAGTTCAGGATGCTGTTTTATATGATAATCACACCTGCCTTAATTGTCATGGCAATGAAGATAAGTTCAACAGCATGACCGACAAGGTTTTTCCCGGACTCGAAGCAACACATTACTTCCTTCCGCATCAGCAGTTGCATTGGAAAAATGTTCGCTGCCTTGATTGTCATTCAGACCCTGAACAACCCGGCGTTTCCCATCTGATCCTGCCAAAGGAAAAAGCGGTAAAAAATTGCGTTGAATGCCATTCAGCAAATTCGCGTCTTGCTCAGACTCTCTACAAGTTTCAGTCAACAATTGATAGAAGTGAACAGGGATTCGTAAATGCTGTCATTCTTAACAATAGTTATGTCATAGGTGCCACAAGAAATTACTATCTCAATATGCTGAGTTTTGTGATTTTCGGATTAATGCTTTTCGTTCTTGGCATGCATGGGTATTTTTATGCCGGAGCAATCAGAAGGAGAACTTCTTCACATTCTCACCCGGCAGGTAAAGAATATTTTTACCCTCTATGGCTGAGACTATGGCATTGGATAAATGCATTACTCTTCATAGCTCTTATTATATCAGGACTTACTCTGCAATATGCCCGGGTTGAAGGTGATCCTCTAATCGGTTTCGGCACTGCTATTACAATTCACAACGTATCCGGAATTACACTCACACTGAACTATCTGCTATTTTTTATCGGAAATATTATTACCGGAAATTATAAGCAGTATGTCCCAATTATAAAGGGTATTTTTGAAAGGCTTTTCTTACAGGCAAAATTCTATGCGATGGGAATATTTAAAAATGAACCCCATCCTTTTGAAACCACTATTAAGAAAAAATTCAACCCCCTGCAGCAAATTACTTACCTTAACATTATGTATATACTTTTACCTGTGATCATCATTTCAGGATGGGGACTTCTTTTCCCTGAAACAATTCTGGACGAATTTCTGGGCGCAAACGGATTGTTTCTAACTGCTTTGGTACATACAGTTACAGGATTTTTTCTCTCATTATTTATGTTCGGTCATATCTATCTGGCAACGACGGGACACACTGTAACCAGCAACTTCAAAGCTATGCTTAACGGCTGGCACGAAGTACATCATGATTGACCCAGGAGAATAATATGAATGATAATTTTAAATCGATTATAAAATCAAAAAGGACAAAAGTCCTTTTATACATTTTCGGCGTAGTAGCGATCATTGTTATTGCTTTGCAATTTTTCTATGAAGATGGCATCGAGTGGTACACTGGTGTTATTAACGAGGATTTAACATATGATACCAGTGTTGAGCTTACCGAAGGTGAATTCAGAAATCTTGTCAACGATATCATATACAATGAAAAGAAGGATGAGGCTAAGAAGGTTACTGCTGGAGTAGGTGATGAACTCATCAGGCAGGAAAGGATTCAGATATTGCTCAACACACCTTCATTTAGGAAAGAGACGAAATTTCAACATATCAAGTACTTCGATAAAGCCGGTATCCGGCAGTATGAGGGGCCTTCAACTTGCTTAACGTGTCATGAGACAATGCAGGTAAAAGTCCCCGGAAGTCCGCCGAAAGATGTTAATACGATGGATGATATCATTAATTCGGTTCACTTTCGTTTTCATCAGAAAGCTACAGGTTTTACAACAATCGGTTTTGACGGGCGACAGGTCAATGAAAAAGGACGTAAAATCCCGGTTGGTAAAATTGATCGCGCCTGTGGAATTCCAGGTAGTTTCTCCTGGACAGGCTGGGCTGCACTGATTAAAACTTATCCTGAATCTGCCAATGGAAAAGAAGTTCTCAGATCTGAAGGATGTGGGCAGTGCCATATAGGCGGTAATTACCACCCTGCAACCGAAACAATGCTTCCGGATGCAAAAGTACCTGAATCTGCCGAACAGGGTATTGATTGTCTTATTTGCCATAGTCAGCAGTACGATTTCAACCAGAAATTCGTGCTCAAAGATGAATATGGAATGCGCTGGAATCAGGATCGCTCACTGAGAGCCGCAATTACTGTAACAAACCCGGAAGCTGACAATTGTCTTTATTGCCACCAGCATAATATGGGCGGTGATGCTTTTGAAGGAAATAAAGCCGCTAAAAGTCTTGGTCATCAGAACCAGCGATTACTCCATGAAGGCTCCAAACGTGGAAATGCGTTCAGCCCGGGAAATGATGTCCACTCAGCAGCAGGTATGAATTGTACAGACTGCCACAGGCCCGAAGGGCATAAAATTCCGAGAGGCAACAAAGGTACCGACCTTGTTGCTAACGACCTACCGGGTAAGATAGTATCCTGTGAAAATTGTCATACTTACGCACCTCATATTTCGAATTCAATTGAAAGTGTTATGCTCAATGGACATGTTGAAAGATTAGCCTGTGAAACATGCCACATTAAAGAACTTGAACACACTAATGTTGTTCTGAGGGATTGGACAAACCCACATTGGGATAAGGAAGAGGGTATGTATGTTCCGACCGATATACTAAGATCGGGAGAAATAAACATCGGCTTCACTTTTTATTGGTTCAATGGAAATGGAACATTTCTTGCGAATGCGATTGGAAGCAATCCGTCAAATGATACAGTTTATAATCCGCTAATGGATAGGATGACTAAACTGGGCGGCGAGAAAGCTATTCGGTCCGCCAGAGAAAATGTTCTCGACTTGCTGAAGAAGAAAAATATTCAAGTTGATGACTACATGAATGCTTTCCTTAATACTCTTTCACAGTTAAGCCCAGAACAGTTAAAACGCCGGGAGGATATGGTTCGTGAAAAGATTCTGCCTGCTCAGAAAACTGGTGAAAGTAAAATTTACCCCTTTAAATTATTCAATTCAAGGATGTTTGAGGATCTTGGCAACGAAGGTCCTTTCGGCGGAATGATACTGCCATTCGACTATCAGGTTTATTATGAAACCGGAAAACCGCTTGATGCTGTAAAAAAAGCCATCTCCCATCCTATCATAAAAAGAATGTATGAACTTCCATTCAAAGAGTATATGATGGATGAATTTATGAAATACTTCGGCGCCGGAGAATGGAAAACAGAATTCCCGCTTACGAAGGATGGTAAACTAAAAAATGTTGAGGCAAGATGGATGCGTCAGTACGGCACTCTTATGGTAAATCATGGAATAAGTAAAGCCGGCAGGACATGCACTGAATGCCATTCTCCGGATGGAATAATGAATTTTGAGGAACTTGGGTACACTCATCAACGTGCCGAAGAATTAAGAAAACTTCCTGAAATGAAATATTTTAAGAACTTTGTGACGAAAAAGTAATATTCCCATAAAATTCTAAAAAACCGGCTGCCTAAAGGAGCCGGTTTTTTTATGCCTCGTATTCATCGAAGTCATTTTAGCATTCCAACGGTTCCAGCAAAATTGATTTCTCCCGGATTTCGAAATTACCTTTTTAAGTCAAAATGAGAATAGAAAAGTGTGCCGATCAAATCATCTGTTATTCTTTTATCGGTTCAAATCGGGAAATGTCAAATTTGACTATGAATAGACTTAGAAATAGTTATCGGTGTAATCCATCCATAAGAATCGAATCAGTATCTCGCAAAACTTCAGATTGTTTTGAGTTTTCTCCTGAACCGCAGAGTGAATGAAATTGCTGCAGCAGTCAGCCCGATTAACAAACCCACCCAAATGCCGTAGAGACCATAATCAAAATACAAACCAAGCAGCATTGCAGCAGGAATACTAATAACCCAATAAGCAAAAAACCCCATAAACATAGGGACTTTCACATCTGTGAGTCCTCTCAGGATTCCAAGTCCTGTTGCCTGAACACCATCAGAAATCTGGAAAAATGCTGCGATTATAAGCAGGTCTCCCGCTGCTTTAATCACATCCGGATCAGATGTAAAAATCAGGGGAAAATAAAAACGGAAGAAAATAAAACCAACGCCACATAGCCCCATAAATGAAGCAGCCATAATCAGAGCGGAATTACCTGCATCTCTTATACCTGAACGGTCACCCGCCCCGAAAGCATTTCCGACCCGAATAGTCGCAGCAGAACCTATACCGAGAATGATCATGTAAGTCATAGCCGCCAGACTGATAGCAATCTGATGAGCAGCCAGTTCAAGCGTCCCCATCCAGCCAATCATTATCGCTGCAAATGAAAAAGCTCCTATCTCAAAGAAGTATTGTGAGCCTGTCGGAAGTCCAATAGAAATTATTTTCCTTATCACAGGAATGTTAATTCCCCGGAACCTGAGAGAGGGATCGTACTTTCGGTATCGCGCTGAATTCAGGACAAAAAACATCATCAACAGACTCATAAACACTCTTGTCAGAAGAGTTGCATAACCGGCGCCATCAAGCCTGAGTTCGGGAAGACCAAATGCGCCAAAAATCAGGACATAATTTGCAAAGGCATTAATAATGTTCGAAACAAGAATAACATACATCGGCGATTTGGTTTCACCCAAGCCCTCCACAAACTGTTTGTAAGACTGGAAAAGCATAAAGGGAATAATGGAAAAACTTATGATTTTCATGTAAGAACTTCCGAATTCAACTACAGCAGAAGGCTGATTGAGCAGGTGAATATAGTCAGATGCAATATAACTCATCCCAAAAAGAAGCAGGCTGAAAATCATATTTACTATAAGTCCCTGGCGCAGAATTACGCCCGTATCATCTCCTTTGCCTGAACCGATTGCAATCGCTACCAGTGGTGTAATCGCAAGCGACATACCGATTCCCCAGATCATAATAAGGAAAAAGATGCTGTTGATAAGAGCAGAGGCCGCCAGATAATCCGTGCCTACTCTGCCGACCATCATCGTATCAACAAGTCCGAGAAGAATATGCCCTAATTGCCCGATAGATACCGGCAAAGCCAATTTGAATGTTTCTCTAAAATGTAACTTATATCTAATAAGAAATTGCATATAAAATTTCAGCAGAATTGAGATAATATTTCATGTGCTTTCAGCAAGAATAATGTCATATTATTTTCTCCTGAGTGCGACTTGCCAGTCGTTCCTGGATTTCATAATAATTCCCGGATTAATGCCTGGGTGACTTTTCTGGATAATTTCGAACTCGAAGTTCTTATAAAATTCATTTAAATAAATTACGAGTTCCATAATTGCAAGACGGCTTCCGATGCATTTATGCGGACCCTGCCCGAACGCCAGATAATTTATCGAATTAGTCACAGCTTCATCGTCAAATCGTTCAGGAATAAAATCATCCGGAGCCTTCCAGATTTCCGGATTTCTGTGATAGTGATAAACTGGCAGCACAAAATAACTTTTTAAGGGAATTTCCTCCTCAAATCCGGGTATCTCATCAAGAATCTGCCTTGTAAACATCCATGCCGGAGGATATAGCCTCAGCGCTTCAAAACATATCTTCCTTATATAACCAAGTGTTCGAAGTTTTTCCTGAGTATCAAGAGTGTCATCCTTAAGCCTCTCGATCTCTTCGGTCATATTCCTCTTTTTCTCAGGATTGTTCTCAATAAGCCAGAAAGACCAGAACAATCCCCCGGCGGTAGTATCAAAACCGGCAAAAAGAATATTCTTGATTTCATCTTTTATTTGTTGAAGTGATAAAGCCTTTTCCTCATACTTTTCAAAAAGCATCTCAATCAGGGGAGCTTTTTGCAATTTACCATTTTTAAGATCATCAACAAGTTGATCTGTAAAGGTGTTGATTCGTGATAAGGCTGCTGAAACTTTGCGTGATCTACCTGGCTTCAATCCGATAGCCCCAAGCATAAATTCCTTGATTTCGTTTTTCATGTGACTATGTATAGCCGCATTTTCGATAAAAGTATCGAGATCACTTACCATCAAAGATCTATCAGGCTTTACATCCGGTGATACCAGTATTTTCAGGTTGATCTCAAGTAAGATTTCCTTAATCTTCTTTTCCAGTCCAAAGGATTCTCCCTTATCTGCAAGAATTGTGAACTCACGAATGAAATCATCAGCAAGAGGTTTTATATATTTATCGAGCAATGAACCAAAAAAGTACGGACTCATTGTTTTCCGTTCATTTAACCATGATTGATGCTCCGAAACAAATATCCCGGAACCCAGTAAAGGTACAAGAGGCTGGATTGAAGATTTTCTGTCGGCAAACAAATAATTATCATAAAGCAGTTGTTTGGCAATGCCGGGATTAGTTGAGATAACAAGATTACGTCCGCCGAATGAAAACCGAACGACAGGACCCTTCTGATCAAGAATTTCTCCGATCCCCTGTATCGGATCCTTAATAATTGCCCTGAAACATTTGACTAATTCGGGGATATCTGCAACTATACAATTATTATTATTTTTCATGATTAAGTTCTGCTATTGAGGTCTGATCTGTTTGATATTTCTTAATTCTGAATTTTTATTAGTGATAATAAAATGATAAAAATTTATCATTGCCTCTCTGAAAGCCATATACATCACATATACACTCAAGCGATGGATCCGGTAGCTTGGCTCAGAAGTACATTCTACGATTTTATCATGATTTTTTTCAATGTTTTTCAGCCATTCCTGCGCCGTTCGCATATAATGAAACCGTACATTTTCAACATCGAAAATTTCGAACCCTGCGTTTTCGGCATACGAAAGTAATTTTGATACCGGAATGAGATTATAGTCCGGCATAAAATATTTCTCGCCGAAGGCTGAATTTTTGAATTTTCCCTTTGCAGGATTAGCAGTTACAGTAAGTTGAAACGAGTATCCGTCCTGCTTCAAAAGCTTTCTTATCTTTTCAAAATATTCGGGTATATTTTTCTCACCAACATGATGCAGCATTTCGATAGAACTAATTTTATCGAACTGATCATTTTCCAATTCCCGGTAGTCACGGACCTCAATTCTGCAACTATGCTCAAGTTTTGCCTCTTTAATCCTTAAATTAGCATATTCCGCCTGCTCTTCGCTAAGTGTAACTCCAAGAACATCCACCCCATAATTTTTAGCTGCAAATATTGGAAAACTTCCCCAGCCGCATCCAATATCAAGAAGTTTTTCACCCGGTTTCAAACTTAGTTTCCGGCAGATATAATCCATTTTATAATGCTGTGCATCATTTAACGATGCATTCTCCTCTGAAAAATAAGCGCCTGAATAAACCATGTTTTCTTCAAGCCAAAGCCGGAAAAAATCAGTGGGTAGATCATAGTGATAGGAGATGGCATTTTTATCCGATTCGATTGAGTACTTATTCCCTTTTCTTTGGTACTTCTGGTGTTTAATACCGGCGGCACTATTAATTTTCATCGAAAATAACTTCGAGCCTAATCGAAGTTTTTCGCCTAAAGTTAAATTAATTTTTGAAAGTTCTATTCCAGCCCGAACAAGATCATCAAGGTCTCCGTCCATATCAAAAAGATCATCAAAATATGCTTCTGGTATGTGCAGATCAGATGGCGTCTTTAAGAATTTACTGATTGCCAGAGGCGATTTTATTATCACTCGAAATTCCGGTTCACCATCGCGCAAATTTGTAATTTCCTCCCCATTCCATAATATAACTGACATTCGGATTTGCGGCACTTTTCTAAAAATTATTTCAAGAAACGAACGGACTTTTTGGATTTCCCTGTTATTGCTCTTTTCCATTTTCATATTTAAATATTTTTCCATAATAAATATAGGTATTTGGATCAGAGGAACTTTAATCAAATTGGCAGATACTAATTTTGATTTTTATAATAGCTGACAAAAAACTATAAGCAAATTCAGCGTTTATTGCATCGAATAGGACCAGTCTGTCCCCCTGCAGTTCTCCTTCTTTTTCTATACATTTAAGAACTTATTATTATCCTTCGTAATTTTTGTAAATTTAGGGTTAATATTTTTTACAATTCTAAATTACTTTATATTTTGAGAAAGTCATGGAAAAGCAGTCTGAAAAATTAGGGCTTAAAAACCTGTTCCCCCAGCCGAGCCTCGATGAATGGCGAAAAGCTGTGGAATCAGAATTAAAAGGTGCTCCTTTTGAAAAAAAAATGTTTACAAAAATTGAAAAGGACATCACTCTTAAACCGATTTACACAAAAGAAGATATCCCGGATGCGGCAAAAAATGAATTTCCAGGATTCGGTTATTTCCTGAGAGGAAATAAAGCTGCAGGATATCACACAAAAAACTGGGAAATTCATCAGGAAATCAAATCCTGGGATGCTAAAGAATTTAATAGTGAACTGCGGCATGATCTTGAACGGGGTCTCAATGCTGTAAAAATGAATCTTGATTCTGCAACTCTTGCAGGACTTGATGCAGATTATGCAGATAAGAATGATGTCGGTAACGGTGGACTATCAATTTCCGCTCTTCCAAGTTTTACAAGGGCACTCGAAGGAGTTGACTTAACAAAACACCCATTTCATATCGATTGTGGATTCTCAGCCTTGCCATTTCTAATGTTATTCAGGGCTTTATTAAAAGAGAATAGTATTGATCCTGGAAAAATAAGCGGAAGCCTGACCTCTGATCCCGTTGGTTTCCTGGCTTTAAGTGGATATATGCCAAATAAACTCACTGAAGTTTACAATGAGATAAAAACATGCGGGGTTTGGATATCAAAAGAAATGCCTTCTGTTAAGTGGCTTCATATCGATGCTTCGGTATATGACGGTACCGGGGCAGACAGAATCACCGAATGTGCTTATGTTGCTGCAACTCTCAGCGAGTATATGCACGAAATGATCTCGAGGGGAATTACTCCTGATACTGTGGCGTCCGGTCTGAAAATTACATTAAATGCCGGTTCAACATTTTTTGCCGATCTGGCAAAAATACGGGCTATGCGTTCCGTAATTGCAAAAATATTCGAAGCCTATAGGGTGGAAAGTGCAAATTATATTCTCGGTATAAAATCATCTTCTTACAATAAAACAATAACTGATATTCACGTAAACATGCTCCGTACAACAACCGAATGTTTTACTGGCATAGCCGGTGGTGCTGATTTTATCACAACAATTCCATTTGATGACTGCCTGGGAACAAATGATCGTTTTTCCCGCAGAATTGCACGTAATACTCAGATAATTCTCAGAGAAGAATCAAATCTCAGACATGTTACTGATCCTGGCGGCGGCTCATATTTTATTGAGAGCCTGAGCGTTGAGATGGCTGAAAAAATTTGGAATAAATTTCAGGAAATTGAAGATCATGGCGGCATGACTGCAAATCTTAAATCCGGAACAATTCAGAAAGAATGTTTAAATAATCTTGAGGAAATATCGACTGACATTGCTAAAAGAAAAACTGTGCTTGTTGGCTCAAATATGTATGCTAATATTTCTGAAGAGATAAGAACTGTTTCCGGCAACAGAGAAATTTTTGAAATCCGAAAAGAGTATTTAAGAAAATTCAGATCAACCGGAAATCCTAAAGTTCATGAAAAAGTACTCAATAAACTCCAGGCACTGAGCGAAAATCCAGAAGAACTTGTTGAAACCGGAGCGGAAGCTTTCTCTCTGGGTGCCACCCTTGGTGAAATATGCCGTGTACTGCGTTCTGGCACAGATACTGAAGCAGTAAGCAAATTAGAAAAAACAAGGGCTTCGGCAAAGTTTGAATCCCTTCGTTTTAGTTCTTTGAAGTTTAAGGAAAGTAAGGGAAGATTACCAGAAATTTTTCTTGCTAATATGGGCTCATTAAAACAGTTCAAAGCACGGGCTGACTTTTCAAAAGGCTTTTTCGAGGCTGGCGGATTCAGAATTAATTCCCCTGCTGGTTTTATGTCAGCAGATGAAGCGGTTGAGGCTGCAATATCTTCAAACGGCGATGCTGTCGTAATTTGTTCAACCGATGAGGCATACCCGGACTTTGTACCTGCAATTGCAAGGGGTATAAAGAATAAAAAGCCCGGAATAAAAGTAATTCTCGCCGGCTATCCCAAAGAACATATTGAGATTTTCAGAGCAGCAGGAATTGATGATTTTATTTACCTGGGAGCAGATGCTGCCCGTATAATTTCGGGATTGTATTTAAGTATGGGGATTGAACTCTGATGAAAAAACCTGATTTCAAATCGTTAAAGTTATTTGATGGGAAAGCAACTATAACTTATGAAGAATGGAAAAAAGCCTTCGTTGCAGAAACCGGTAAGGATCCATCTGAATATATCTGGCAGACTATGGAAAAAATATCCGTGCAGCCGTTTTACAGCGAAAAAGATATTGAAGACATCGAACATGAAGGGTATCTTTCCGGAATTGCTCCTTTTTTAAGGGGACCTTATGCAAGTATGTATGTCATCCGCCCCTGGACTGTAAGACAATACGCGGGATTCTCGACAGCAGAGGAGAGTAATGCTTTTTATAGAAGAAACCTCGCTGCGGGACAAATGGGGCTCTCGGTCGCATTCGATCTTGCCACTCATCGTGGTTATGATTCTGATCACCCCAGAGTCGTTGGTGATGTCGGGAAAGCCGGTGTTGCGATTGACAGCGTGGAGGACATGAAAATTCTTTTCAGAGAAATACCCCTGGATAAAATGTCAGTGTCAATGACTATGAACGGGGCAGTCCTTCCGGTAATGGCGTTTTATATTGTTGCAGCAGAGGAGCAGGGAGTTAACTGGGATCAGCTTTCCGGCACCATCCAGAACGACATTCTAAAGGAATATATGGTCCGGAATACATATATATATCCGCCGGAACACTCGATGAAAATAATTGCAGATATTTTTAGATTTTCATCACTACATATGCCTAAATTCAACAGTATCAGCATCTCCGGTTACCATATGCAGGAAGCAGGTGCTACAGCTGATCTTGAGATGGCTTATACTTTAGCCGATGGACTCGAATACATCCGCACAGGTATTAAATCCGGACTTGATATCGATCAGTTTGCTCCCCGCCTTTCTTTTTTCTGGGCACAGGGGATGAATTATTTTATGGAAATTGCAAAGATGAGGGCAGCCAGGATTATCTGGGCAAAGTTGATTAAACAGTTCAATCCGAAAAATCCAAAATCAATGTCCCTGAGAACACATTCACAGACGAGCGGATGGAGCCTTGCCGAACAGGATCCATTCAATAACGTGATCAGAACTTGTATTGAAGCTATGGCAGCAGCAATGGGGCATACACAATCTCTCCACACCAATTCGCTTGATGAGGCAATAGCACTCCCAACTGACTTCTCAGCAAGGATTGCCCGTAACACTCAGTTATTCCTTCAGGATGAAACTGGAATAACAAAAGTTATCGATCCCTGGGGTGGTTCCTATTACCTTGAAGCGCTTACCGATGCACTTCTGAAAAAAGGCTGGGAACACATTAGTGAAGTTGAATCATTTGGCGGCATGACAAAGGCGATCGAAGCAGGTATTCCCAAGATGCGTATTGAAGAAGCTGCCGCAAGGAAACAGGCAAGGATAGATTCCGGGAAAGAAGTGATTGTAGGTGTTAATAAATATAAGCTCGATAAAGAAGATCCGATTGAAATTCTTGAGGTTGACAATACTGCAGTCCGTTTGTCACAGGTTAAAAAACTCGAGGAACTCCGCGCCGGACGTGACAATCAAAAAGTAATTGCAGCACTTGAAGCAATCACCCGATGTGTTGAAACAGGCCAAGGGAATCTTCTTGAACTATCAGTGATTGCAGCCAGAGAACGCGCTTCTTTGGGTGAAATTTCAAATGCAATCGAGAAAGTTTCCGGCAGGTTTCAGGCAACGGCAAAAACGATTTCGGGAGTTTATTCCGGAGAATTCGGCGATAAGGAAGAGAATCAGGTTCTTCTGGTGCGGGCAAGAACTGATGACTTTGCTGAAAAAGAAGGGCGCCGCCCCCGGATTCTTGTTGCCAAGATGGGGCAGGATGGACATGACCGCGGTGCCAAAGTTGTTGCTACTGCCTTCGCAGATATGGGATTTGATGTTGATATAGGGCCACTTTTCCAGACACCGGAAGAAACAGCCCGACAAGCTGTTGAAAACGATGTTCATTGCATTGGAATGAGTTCACTTGCCGCCGGACATAAAACCCTTCTACCGCAACTGATTGAAGAACTTACAAAAGCAGGACGGGAAGATATTATTGTTATCGTAGGCGGTGTTATTCCGGCTCAGGACTATGATTTCCTCTATGAACACGGTGCAACTGCCATCTTTGGTCCAGGAACGAAAATCCCATACAGTGCAATGCAGATCATGGAAGAAATCGAAAAACGATTTATAACTGATTAAACGATTTTATTCTGACAAAGCCGGATCGTTTAAGAGCCGGCTTTTTTTTACCATTGCCCGGTCAGCAGGCGTTTTCTAATCAAATCTGTTTTATATCTTTGCCACTTGAAGTTGCTGATAATAATTGATAGATTTAACCGTCATCAGAATTTGTATTTTTGCGTATCTGATTTCCATTATTGATCTGTTTTATGATTAAACCTTTTGTTTAATTTAATCTGGGGAGATTCAATCAGGGAATGATGACCAATAAAAAAATTTTGATTATTTTACCTGCCGGGGATAAGTACAGAATCACTTCTGTGGAACAAATTGTTCCCAAACGAAACATGCTCCGTTTTAGTATTTTGCCCCTTCTTCTTGTTGCTGCCCTCACACCTTCTGATTATGAGGTTGATATCTGCGATGAAAATGTCCAGATGCTCGATCTTAATACAGATGCCGGGATCATCGGAATAAGTTTTATGACCGCTTTAGCTCCACGTGCTTTTGAGATTGCTGATTTTTTCAGAGCCCGAGGTAAAACTGTTATTGCAGGCGGATATTTCCCCACTCTCTGTCCGGAAGAGACTGTTTCTCATTTCGATAGCGTGATAATTGGTGATGCTGAAAATTTATGGATAAAAGCCCTTTATGATCTTGAAAACAGCAAAATTCAGAAAGTTTACAAACATGCCCCTGATGAAGAAAGGGATCAGATTCCAATACCCAGGCGCGATCTGATCAAAAAAATATCTAAATATTACGTAACAATAAACGCAATCCAGGTTGGCAGAGGCTGCTATAATAAGTGCAGATTCTGTTCTGTGACTGCTTTTTATAAAGGCAAATATTCCCGGAGACCAGTCATTGATATTATATCCGAATTGAAAGGTGTGTCACGTGAATTAATTTTTGTTGACGATAATATTATCAGCGAACCTGAATATTCCAAAGAACTTTTTCGGAAAATAATGCCTCTAAAAAAACGCTGGGTAAGCCAGTGTTCACTCAAGATAGCAGATGATCCGGAATTACTCACACTAGCAAAAAAATCGGGCTGCTTCGGTCTGTTTATAGGAATTGAGAATATATGCCCGCTCAATTTACGCAAAATGGATAAAGAATTTAACCTGGAAAGGGACATTTCTGAACGTATAAAGATAATTCGGAATGCGGGCATTGGTATTGTTGCAGGACTTATTGTCGGAATGGACGGAGATGATGTAACAGTTTTTAGAAACACACTTAATTTTCTAAAAAATACTGGTATTGATGCTATACAGGTCAATATTATGACTCCTTTGCCTGGAACACCGCTCTACAAGGAATTTACAGAATCAGGAAGAATAGCTGATACTGATTACAGCCACTACGATTTCCGGCATGTAGTTATCCATCCCTTAATGATGACACCGGCTGAATTACAGAACGGAGCAGATTGGATATATTCTCAATTCTATCGACTCGATAATATAATAATGCGTTTTCTCAGATCGATATTTGTAATTGGCCTCGTCAATTCGTTTTTTTCGCTCAGGCTGAACCTGACATACCGATATGACAATAAGCGCGAAAAAATTTATGGACACGATCCATCTGTGAAATTATCGGATTAAAGGCTGTTTTCGGTATAGCCACATAATATTTTACTTCAAACCTTAACCATTTCAAAAAAAGTCCGAATAATATCGAGGCTGCAACAAGATCAGAAGTATCATAAGTTCATTTTTGAAAGCCGAAGTATAGATGTGACTTCGTTTCGTAAAAGATAAGTTTCATTATTTTTAGAATGTCGGATTTCAAATCATCATTCTTTAGTAATGTTTCATATGTTAAAATAATTGATATTTGACTGACTTCTTTCTACATTTAAAACTAGAATAATTTGACGTTAAGGCATATCAGCCAATAATTTCAGGGGTTGCACTTTGGATGTTGAAATTCTTGCCAGATTACAATTTGCTTTTACAATATCATTCCATTATATCTATCCGCCTTTAAGTATAGGTCTCGGACTCCTGCTTGTCGTAATGGAAGGAATTTACCTCCGGACCGGCAATAAAATCTATGAAACAATGACCCGATTCTGGGTGAAGATTTTTGCTTTAATATTCGGAATAGGGGTTGCCACCGGAATTGTTATGGAATTTGAATTCGGTACGAACTGGGCAGTTTATTCAAAATACGTCGGCGACATTTTCGGCAGTGCTCTTGCTGCTGAAGGATTATTTGCCTTTGCACTCGAATCGGGATTTCTGGGAGTGCTGCTTTTTGGATGGAATAAGGTTTCCCCGAAAGTGCATTTTATCTCAACACTTGGAGTTTCATTTGGATCAATATTTTCTGCAATCTGGATTGTTGTTGCAAACAGCTGGATGCAGACACCTGCCGGATATAAAATAGTCAGGGAAGGATTATTTGCAAGAGCTGAGATCACCGATTTTTGGGCTATGGTATTTAACCCTTCTTCGATCGATCGCCTGACTCATGTGCTGCTGGGAGCATTTCTTGCAGGGGCATTTCTGGTAATGAGCGTAAACGCATGGTACATCCTGAAAGGTAAATATAAAGAAATAGCCGAGCCAGGGTTTAAGATAGCTTTAATAGCGGCAACTGCTTTCTCTTTATTACAACTTATCAGCGGTCATAGTTCAGCAGATGGTGTTGCAATCAACCAGCCGGAAAAACTTGCTGCATTTGAGGGGCATTACGACTCAAGTGCAGTGGCAGATATGTATGTTTTTGGCTGGGTAGATGACGAAAATCAGAAAGTTTCCGGTATTGCAATTCCTAAATTCCTTACTTTTCTTATCCATCAGGATTTTACGACTCCAATCAAAGGGCTGAATGCATTCCCGGTCAAAAACCGTCCCGGTAACGTGAATCTGATATTTCAGACATACCATCTTATGGTCTCACTTGGAATGATTATGATCGGATTAAGCCTTTTCGGACTTTTTATGTTATTGAGAGGACGATTATTTAATTCGAAATGGTTGATGTGGATTTTTGTATTTTCTGTGCTTTTTCCGCAGATCGCCAATCAAATTGGATGGTTTTCTGCAGAACTCGGACGACAGCCATGGATTGTATATGGATTACTGCGTACATCCGATGCCATCTCGAAAAGTGTATCTGCATCTGAAATATGGTTTTCTCTTATTTTGTTTACAATCGTTTACTCGTTTTTATTCCTTTTATTCATATATCTGCTGAGTAAAAAGATTCTGAGTGGTCCATATTCATACTCGGAAGAATCACACCGTTCACGCCAAAAAGAAGTATTATCGGGAGAATACAATTGAAAAAGATATTATTAATCAACTTGTTAATAAGCACAATAATATTTATTTCCTGCAACGGAAAAGATGAAGAACAGAGCGTATTTCTTCAGGAAAACAGATTCGAGAAAGTATATGCCCGAATGGGAGATTCTGTTTCCACTAAAGTTCAGGAAGAACTTCTACGGCATCTTTCAAATGCTATTGCAGAAGGTGGTACGGCTCATGCAGTAAACTTCTGCAGCCTCAATGCTTTAAATATAATGGACTCCTTGTCAAAAGTTTATAATTGCGATATCAGGAGAATTTCGCAGAAATACCGTAATCTGAAAGACAAACCGGTAACTAAACTGGAGCTGGATAAGTTGAAGGAATTTGAAAAAAGAGCCGCAACTGGAGATAAGCTAAAACCGGTTACAGTCCAGGACAATAATAAAATATATTATTTTAAGCCTATATTCACCGGCATGCCTCTTTGCCTAAACTGTCACGGTGTTGAAAATACTGATATTCAGCCTGATGTTTTAGCAAAAATAAAAGAATTATACCCCGGTGACAAAGCACGGGAATATGCACTCGGAGATTTCCGGGGAGCCTGGTTTATTACTTTTCTTAGAAACTGATGCTGGTATGGAAACATTTTTAGGAATCGAATATTCAACCTGGTGGTTTCTGATTATTGGGGCAACAGTTACAGGTTATGCAATACTTGACGGATTTGATCTCGGAGTTGGGGCGCTGCATCTTTTTCTTCGGTCTGAAGAACACAGGCGTATATCAATCAATGCAATCGGTCCGGTTTGGGATGGAAATGAGGTATGGCTGGTTATCACAGGCGGAGCGCTATTCGCAGGATTTCCTCCTCTTTATGCTGAATTGCTCTCGGCGTTTTATATTCCGATCATCCTTTTTCTTGTAATGCTTATTTTCCGCGCCGTTTCCATAGAATTCCGAAGCAAAGAACCTATGGCATGGTGGAGAAAATTCTGGGATGTTATGTTTAGCTCCTCAAGTATAATTCTCTCTCTTGCACTCGGAATGGTACTAGGTAATGTCCTGCAGGGAATTCCTATTAATGCTCAGGGTGAATATGTAACTTCCGCCGGATTCAGTTTTATTAATCCCTTTTCTTTAATTGTGGCATTTACTACACTTTCTCTTTTTATGATGCATGGCGCTCTCTATCTTGTGATGAAAACAGAAGGCAGATTATTTGCCCAGTTAACAATAATAACAAAGAATTCCGCCCGGGCATTTGAATTCTTTTTCCTCATACTAACTCTTTATACTCTTCTTTACGTCCCTCACCTTATTGAAAAACTTCAGGCAAACCCATGGCTGTTTGTGATTCCGGTATTTATGGCAGTAGCCGTTATGAATATTACGCGCCAGACTTCAAAAAGAAATTATGGGTTGGCATTTGTTTCATCGGCAGTTGTTATCAGTCTCCTCCTGATAGTCGTTTCGACCGGTCTTTACCCGACACTCTTATATTCAAGTTTGGAACCCGGATTCAGCCTTACTGTGGCGAACGCTTCAGCGTCGGAAAAATCACTTGGGATTATGCTGATTATCGCAGCTATCGCAACACCCCTCGTTGCTGCTTACACCGGCTTTGTTTTCTGGACATTCAGGGGGAAAGTTAAAATGGATGAGCACAGCTATTGAGGAACTTTACCCGATCAGTAAAAATAAACCGTTATCTCGTTCTCTCATAAGACGGTTTTCGTTCCCGTAGTATTCTTGAGAATCAGTCCCTCTTACATCTGCGATTCAGTCAAATATGGAACCAAAAAATAATCTGTACAGGTCCCGGAGTTAAATAAGCTGAAGTGTACGATTAAAAATCCCGCTCAGCCCTGCCTCTCCATCATATCGAGCAAATATCTTAAAGATTTGTCATAGAGATCGGCAAGGATCTCCATATGTTCTGCTTTGATCCTGATCAGATTCTGTGTATTCATAATTGCCTGTTCGGGCGTTTTTATTCCGGGAATTACTGTGCTAACTCCTTTTAGTGATAAGATAAACGAAAGGGCAAACTCTGTTTTGGATATTCCGTAAGCCTCCTGAATCTGCCATACCGGTTTCAAATCTTCGATAGCCTTTACCAGTATTTCCGGAGTAAGTCTGAATCGGCGATGATCATTTTCTCTAAAAGTTGTTTCTACAGTAAATTTGCCTGTCAATAAACCAAACTGAACCGGCATCCGGGCAATGACGCCAAATCCTTTTTCAGATGCTTCCTTAGCAAGAATGGCAGCCTTTTGGTTTATAAGATTCAGAACTATCTGGATTCCGTGGCCAAGATTATTGGTAAAAAGATATTCAGCTTCAGGAAAGGGGTTAAAAGTATTGAGAGATACACCCCAGTACCGGATTTTTCCCATTGCTTCCAGTTCATGCATTGCCTCAATACAGTGACCTTGTAAAAAATGCTCGAGGCGGGCTGAATGAAGCTGATAATAGTCAATCTGATCTCTTTTCAATCGAATCAGACTTTCTTCACAAGCTTTAATAATTCGTTTTTTGGAATAATCGACTGCAGGTTTTTTATCATCTGAGATGACATGTCCACCTTTCGTTGCAATAATAACCTTACCACTATTCCCAAAAACTTTGCCTATTAATTCTTCAGAATGTCCGAGTCCATAAAAGTCCGCAGTATCAAAAAAATTAATTCCGCGGTCGAAAGCTTTATTCAGCGCATATATAGATGTTGTATCATTAACTTCGCCCCACCCGATTGGCACCTCGCCTACCATCGTTGGTCCTCCAATCCCCCATGCACCGAAACCAATTTCGCTTACTTCCAAGTCGGTTTTACCAAATTTCCTATATTTCATGGTTCTACTTCCTGAACATTCTGAAAAGTATTGAAATTACGTCCTGCGCGCCTGCAAATTTTTGTCTCAATTGGGGAGCGTACAGAAGGCTGCCAATTCCTTTTATACCCCGATACAGCTTTTCTGAATATGGGTGCCACCACAAATTTTTCCTAAGAAAAGGCATAAAATCGTTTACAATCACTTTAGGCTGCGTCATTTCAGCGAAGCCCAGTTCCCCATGAGTTCTGCCAATACTTGACTCCTTGAAACCACCCCACGGCGTTTCAGCTAAACCATGACTCATTAGATGATCATTTATTGTTACAGCCCCTGCATTGATTTGACGGGCGATTTTGACTGCTTTTCTTCTGTTCTTTGACCAGACTGATGCTGTAAGTCCCAGATTCGAATCATTTGCTAAACGGATTGCTTCATTTATTTCGTTGTATTTCATCACCCCTATAACCGGTCCAAATGTTTCCTCCTGCATAAGAATCATGGAATGGTCAACCTCAGTCATAAGCACAGCCGGTATAAACAGTCCGTCTTCAGAATCCTCTGGAACTGATGAGCTGGCAAATACCTTGGCACCTTTTTCAATCGCTTCAGTAATATGAGCGTTTACAGTTTCCTTTTGTTTCCTGGTTGTTATGCAACCCATGTCTGAATTGTAACTTACTCCGTTTCCTACCCTGAAGGAATTCAGACGCTCCTTCATGATCCCAAGAAATTGATCATAAACTTCCGCATCAACATATATTCTTTCCACACCTCCGCAGGACTGTCCTCCGTTGGAAAACCCAGCCCAAAGCGCCCCAGAAGCTGCCCGCTCAAGATCGGCATCTTCACACACGATCATCGGATCGTTTCCTCCGAGTTCAAGGCAGAGGGGCGTAAGGGTTTCCGCGGCTTTCGCCATTAATTTCTTTCCAACAGCAACTGAGCCCGTAAAAAATAATTTATTTATTCCTGATTCGAGAAATGTATCCCCTGCAATTCTTCCCGGTATATTTATATATTGAAAAACACCTTTTGGAAGTCCGGAATTTTCAAATACTTCTTTAATTTTTTCTCCGACAAGCTGAGTTTCAGATGCAGCCTTAAAAATAATAGCGTTGCCTGCCAGAAGTCCCATAATTATCTCTGAGACAGGAATTGCAAAGGGATAATTCCATGGCGAGATAATACCAACCACCCCGAAAGGAACTCTTGTAATTTTTCCTCGTTTGTACAGAAAAAAAAGATTCCCGGTACCGGTTGACCGGTCCTTCAAAAATGCTGGAGCCCTGCGGGCATAATAATCTGCTGCCATCATTGCCGGAAGCACTTCTGTCGCCATTGCATCGTTGATCGTTTTGCCGTTATCTGCTGAAATTGTACGTGCAATTAAATCAGCATTAGTATAAATATTGCTGCGCACTTTGCGGATAATCTTCCTTCTTTCAGCAATCGGAACGAGTGTCCACTCTTTCTGTGCGGTCGATGCAAGTCTCACTGCCTGTGAAATATCTTCGATAGTATTAACAGGCACTCTGCCAATTACTTTCCCTGTTGCAGGGTCAAAACAATCCATTAATTCTTTTTCTATATTTTCAGACATTTTTTCTGCCCTTAAATTCATTCATCGTATCGTGCACTCCCAGAAATCTGGCGAAAAAGTCCATCATAGGGACCGGCATTAATCTGAATACTGGAATCAGGTAAACAATCCATGGCATATATAATCTTTTTTTCTTCTTAATAACCGCTTTTACAATTCGCGCGGCAGTTTTTTCTAAATCAAGAATCGGGAGAAGAAAGGAGAATCTGGTTTTCACACCGTCAAACATGCCTGTATTAATATAGAAAGGACAGACAACTGTTGTATTTATGTTCAGTTTCTTTTTATGAAAGTCTGCTCTTAATGATTCATCCAAACCAAAAACGGCAAATTTTGAGGCTGCATAATCGACGAGACCTGCAGTGCCTATCATCCCTCCGGCAGAAGAGATTGTAACGATATGCCCGCTGTTTCGTTCAATCATTCCGGGAAGGAACGACTTTATGAGGCGAAAATGTGCCAGAAGATTTATACTAATCGTCATCTCAATATCCTGATCAGTCAGTTCAGAAACATTTTTCCCCGAAACAACACCGGCGTTATTTATCAGCACATCGATAAACTTATGCTCTTTTTTAATTAATTCTGTGCATCTGTAGATATCCTCACTATTTGAAAGATCGCACTGATATGTTGAAACAGCTGCGCCTTTGGCTTTTAGAGAAAAGGCAGTTTCATCAAGCCCCTTAGCATTTATATCAAGCAGAAGTATCTCAGCCCCGTGAGAGGCGAATAATGCGGCCATCGAGCGGCCTATACCGCTGACACCGCCGGTAATAAGTACTTTTTTTTCTTTCATAGATAATTTATGGTTTATAAGAATTTTCGAATCTCAAGGAATTCGAAACGATCCATTTCCGAGGCGAATGCAATGAAATCTTTGAGTTTAAAAAGACACCAGTTTTCATCAATCTCATTTTTTTTAGCAACAATTTCGAGCCAGTCAAGCTCAAACAGATGCAGGTTTTTATCAGCAAAACCCATTAGCAGCCCGTCTCTGACAAAAGCCTTTGCGATATCCTGGTTTGTGAATTTCGGAGGATTTTCCGATAAAAATTTATTTTCGGCGAGATTTGTGACTGCATAATCACAAAACGCAGTGTCAAAACCCAGGATAGCGCCGATAGTTCTGAAAAACTGTTTTTCTTCATCTCTGATTATTTTATCCTTACCGATCAAAACAACCAGGCCCTTGAAATAATTTGTTTTATCCTGCACGGATATAGTCATATAATTCTCCTGTAATTCATTTTAGATTTTCCGTAAAATGATCAGTACCATGAAATACAATTACAAATTTGAAAATATGAAAATTGCATTAATTTTTCAGTATATTCGATTCGAGATGCTCTTTTTAATGAAGAAATAGAAATTAGAGTTAAAAAGGCACAGTAATAAGGTAATTAATACCATCAAACAGAAACAAAAATGAGCCTTGAATTAAAACACCATATCCGTGTCCGTTAAGTTTTTCATTCGACGATCTCACCAAAGCAGCACCGATCCCAATATATACAATATCTAAGAGAGTATTTATGAGCAGCACTTTTCTAAAATACTGTATTTCCTCAACCGGGTCAATTCCAAACACCCTCTTCTTTTCAAGCGAGCTTTTCGCCCATAGAGCGATGCCGGCATCAATTGCACCCCATGCAATATTCTGCCAGCCGAAATTACGGATAAGCATGCGGTCAGAAAATATCATTGCTGTGCCCGAACCGACTGAGAGAACACTCCAGCCTAAAAGAACATTCATTGCTTTTTCCTGATGCTGTAACGGATCATAGATATGATAAGACGGAGAGTTATCTTTGTCTTCTGATTGATATAAAACCGTAGTGTCCGTGACCTGGCTGAATATTTGTCCAAAAGACAGAAAAATGAAAATGACAATAATGATTTTTCGAATAGACAATATTCCCTCAAAAAAAATTAAAAAACAAGCATTGTCATAATCAGGAATTCAAATCCGAATCCCTCTCTCGATCTGATAAATTTACATCGAATAACTCTTTGAGAATCAGAATAATTGTCCGGCATATTATTTTTTACTTACGGCTGGCACTATCTCAATTTTTGGATTTAATTCGAGCAATCTGGCGATCAAATCATCCTGATTTTCCGGTGAGATGTATATTTCAGATGAAAGCCTGTATATTATGGTAATTCCATTCCAGGCTAATCCCGGTTTAAAACCTACCCAGAGATATTTATCGATGTATATCCTTTTTATTCTGGCAATTTCGATTGAGGCATAAAAAATACCCGACCGGCAAATAAGATGTGTCTGAGTAAGTTTGTAAAAGGTTTTGTACCAGGAAGAAAGAAGCAGCCAAATGACAAATAAAAGTAACGGGTGGAAGAAAAGCCGGAAATAGTTAAAATCCAGAAAAATATAATCTGCAACAATTATTCCAGCTAACAAACCTGAAAGCCCCAAAGAAATCACCCCGGTTGAAATAGCTTTTCGGGACTGGTAAATTGCTGTAACTTCCGAATTTGAAATAATTTTATTCAAGATAATTGCAACCAAATATATTTAAATTAAGGGTATTCATTTAAATATTTTGCATAAAATTTTGCGGCTATTAAGGGTAATTATTACCAGGTTTAAACAAAACGCGGATGCTTTTCCACCCATTCCTTAAGATATCCGGCGATATCGACAGTTGATGCGCCTGGAGTGAAAATAGCTCCAACCCCGAGGCTTTTCAGGGCTTCAATATCATCTTTCGGAATGATTCCTCCACCAAAAAGCAGTACGTCATCCATCTCATTTTGCTTCATAAGATCAAGTATTTTAGGGAAAATCGTCATGTGGGCACCTGATAAAATGCTAATACCTATTGCATCAACATCTTCCTGAATTGCTGCCTGCACGATCATCTGAGGTGTCTGGCGCAATCCTGTATATATCACTTCCATCCCGGCATCCCTAAGAGCTGCCGCTACAACTTTTGCCCCGCGATCATGACCGTCAAGACCTGATTTCGCTATCAAAACTCTGATGATTCTATCCATTAATTCCTCGCGAATAATCCGGTTAAAAATACTATTTTTTTTGCTTATAATGCCGTTCGAAAAAGATACGCGCTTTTTCAAGGTCTTCCGGTGTATCAACTGAAAGGCTTTCGTGCTCTGTCACAACAACTTTGATCCTGATCCCGTTTTCCAGCATTCGCAACTGTTCAAGTTTTTCGGTCTGCTCAAGGTCAGTCTGTTCCATACGTGTGAAATTTAGCAGTGCATCTTTTCTATAAACATAAAGTCCAATATGTTTATAAATTTCAGCAGCACGAATTTTCATAAAATTATTTTTCGCATCCCTTACGTGGGGGATTGGAGATCTTGAAAAGTAAAGTGCATGACTTTCATAATCAAAAACCACTTTTACAACAGATGAAGATTTATAATCCTCCACCGTTTTTATTCTTGATGCGAGAGTTGAGACTGATACATTTTTATCGAAAAGCAATGGTTCAATCGCTTCATCAATCATTCGGGCAGGGATGAAAGGCTCATCTCCCTGAATATTAACAATTATCTTTGCATGATCAAGTGATTTTGCCACAAATGCAAGCCTGTCCGACCCTGTGGCGATATCCTTGGGAGTCATCATGACGTTAGCGCCAAAATTCCTCGCAACTTTATATACTTTATCGTCATCGACCGCAATAATAATATCATCAAGGAGCTTTGATTTCGAAGCGCTCTCCCAGGTATGTCTGATCATTGGTTTTCCGCCAATTTCAGCAAGGGGTTTTCCCATCAGTCTTGTTGATGCAAACCTTGCAGGAATAATACCATAAATCATTAATTCTTTCCTTTAACCACCTTTGGAACGAGAAAATATTCACCATCAGTTGCAGGTGCATTTTTGAGTGCTTCCTCCCTTGGTAGAGACTCTTTCTTCTTATCCTCACGAAATGCGTTAATTCCTTCAAGCGGATTAAGAAGCGGTTTAACTGATGACGTGTCTATTTCATCAAGTGTCTTCATGTAATCAAGAATTTTGTTTAATTCAGATGTGTACTGACTTATCTCACTTTCATCTATTTTAAGTTTTGCGAGCGATGCTATTTTTATTACATCCTCAGGTGTTACTGACATTTTTCCCTTACTGGATTATTACTGTAAGAATTTTTGACAATTCATTATTAAAATCAATGACCACCACTGAAGTAGATTGTCCGGAATTTCCTACCGCCTTTAATGTAGCTCTTGAATTATCCAAAAGATCGGCAGTTACTGTTGCAATTGAAGTATTTCCCGATGTCCAGCTATAAAAAGGCAGATTTGTTGCAAGAAAGGATTCTGCAACAAGAACAAGTGAGGCTCCTTTTGCAATAGAAACACTTGTAACCCCGGCTGGATTGGAAGCGCTGGAATTGAGATATAACCCCGGTGATATTGAATAGAAATCTGCGCTGTTAAATGTCCCTGTTATATACGATTGTGAACCCTGATACTGATTATCCCGGATAAAAAGTTTCAGATTATGGTCAAAGTTTCCTCGTTTTGGACTAAGATAACGAAGCTGGTAAAAACTGTTGGAGATTTTACCAAGTGATATTTCCACTTCAAGGAATTTACTGGTAAGATTAGTTACTGTATTAGTTGAGTAAAAACCTGAGTTACCTATTTGCTGTAATATCTCAGGCTCAATATCATTTCCAAGACCTATTGTATAACATCTTTTATCAAATAAAGCAGCAAGCGCCTGATCCAGTGTGTGAGAGCCCTGCGTATCGCTGCCATCAGTGAAAAGTACAAGCGATCCCTCAACACTTCCATCAAGGCTGTATGAATCAGTCCATCGTGAAGCACCTGTAACTACTGCGCCGTAAAGATTTGTCGTATTCATACCAATACCGAGTGACTGGATAGCGGATACAAGTGCGAGCTCATTGTCAGTAAAATCAATCAACAATTCCGGTTCTTCTGAAAATTTATAAATGGCAATCTGAATCTGTCCAATGGCTAAAACTTTGCTTACAAAGGAAGCAGCAGCAGTTCTGAGCTGTGCAAGATTGGGACTGAGGCTTGTGCTGTTATCGAGCATAAGTACAACTTTATAAATATATGAAGTCTGTTCCCGTTTTATTATCTGTACTGCCGATTCCGAGGAGGAAATCAACTGATCATTTTCATAAACAATAAAATCTGACTTTGTTAGGTTGGTAACGCCCTGAAGGTAAATATCCTGAACCTGATACAATACATTGACATAGCTTGGAGCACTGGTTTCAATCGAATAAAGTTTCATCACGTATCCTTCAGCGGGTAAAACTCTGGCATGTGTGGTAAAATGCCAGACTGAACTCTCTAACCTGATGCCTTTGGCATTTGTACCTATTACTTTCCAATAATAATCAGTATCGTAAACTAGCCCGCTTACTGTTATATTTTTTGCAGATGTGTCTTTAACAATTCTACTTGCAGGAGGATTGTTGATATCCAGGTAAACATCGAAAGTTAAAAGTTCTTCCGATTGCCAGCTTAATGTAAGGGCTGTCTCCTGATTGATAGAATTATTAGGAGGGTTTGGGTTTGCAGGTGCGCCGATTGTAACTGTTTCGGGTTCAGTGTTACCCTCAAAAGTACAACCCGCAGCAAAAGAAAATATGAGCAATATAATTAAATAACGGATTTTCATTCTCTAAAAATAAGATCAGACAAATATAAATAAAAGGATTAAAAGGATGACTGTTAATATTGTTTGATCTGACGGCACTGTGAAAAGTTATCAGATGTGCAGGATTTTGTTTCTTAGATCGAAACCTATCTAAAGCAGTAATAATAAGGTCAAACAATCCTCACGTTATAGATATCGTGATGATTGATAAAATTATTACTGCTTATTATATCGTTAACAAAAAGAATGATAATTATAACTTTTCGATCGCCGCTATTCTTTTCCCAACCGAAGGATGGCTGTAGAAAAACCATTCTACAATTGGATGCGGCTCCGGATCGCCTAAATTTTTATCTGTAAGTTTCCTCAGTGTATCCTGGAAAATGGATTTCTTATCAGTTAAAGCAACAGCATAATTATCCGCTTCATATTCAAAACGGCGTGAAATTGCATTATTAATGGGTGTAATTGCCAGCCCAATGAACATTGAAACCGGGATTATCAGAGGCAATGCAGCAATCTGAGTAATTGAACTGAAACCAAAAACACTGATTAAAACTGAGAATACTGTTGCAATAAGATAAAAGGAAATAAATGAGAAAATTGTCGATAAAATAATCCCTTTGATAATGTGTTTGTTTTTATAATGGCCCATTTCATGAGCGATTACCGTTTCAATCTCAGCTTTGGAAAAATCTGCAAGTAAAGTATCCCCTAAGATGATTTTTTTCGATTTACCTATACCAGTAAATGCCGCATTCGCTTTTTTTGTGTTTTTACTCATATCGAAACGGTAAACATTTTTCACATCAAGTCCCGCAAGTGATCCCATCCTGGTAATACTCGCCCGAAGGTCTTCATCATCAATCGGAGTGATTTTATAAAAAAGGGGCAAAATAATTATCGGAGCAATCCGCGCAAGGAGCACTGAAAACACAAAGATAATTGCTGCAAAAATGACCCACCAATTATCTCCGAAAGTAATAATTGAGAAATAAAATGCGAGAATGACTGGTACTAAAAGAATAATTCCTACTGACATTCCTTTGATGCTTTCCAAAAACCATCTGATGGTTGTCTGATTCGATAACCCGAATTTATGTTCGATATAAAAACCGGAATAATAATCCAGCGGTAAAAATAACAGTGTAAATAATGCTCCTGCAATAAAAGTAAACAGAAGTAACCTGAGATATTCAGATCCGGAAATGGGAGAAATAAGCAAATAAAGCTCAGAACTGAGTTCTGACCATACGAAAAACAGAAGTATAACAAAAGTAGCTGCATTTCTGGAAACTGAAACTACTAATTTTATCTTGTTATATGATTTTGATTTATTCATCTGATAAAATTACTCAGATTTTCCTGAAATCTGAATCAATAACTTTAGGAAGTTTATTACTATTTTTATTCTTGCCGGCACTATAAGGGCAATCCGTACCGGAAGATTTATCAATGTTATAAGGACACTCACCCCTTTTAATACTTCCTTCAGGCTGTTTCGACTTCCCACTAAATGGGCATGGATTCAAAGTGGATTCTTTTTTTATAGAAGGACAATCGAGACTTTTTCCTGAATCAGCTTGTTTTTGTATATACGGACATCCCGAAGCATACTTTTTGGTATCTGTTTCTGATTTTTTCTCCTCAGCTCTGGTTATGAAAACGGCTATAAAAAGCATAAGTGCAGCGATGATCATTTTTTTCATTGTGTACCCCTTTATATGTATGAATTAATAACAATTTACTTATAAATATTGTTCAATAACGATTAAATAAAAGAAGATATTCAATCCTATATTTTTATGAAAATCCAATTTGATATATTATTCTCAACAATCATTAATGGATTTTTTTTGTTAATTAATTGATAGTTTTGAAATATTGATTTCCCCGTAATAATTATCAAAATAGCCTCAGCTCTGACATCAGCCTAAATAATTCACATTTTAAATCAGATTTTATATCCAGTTATATTTTTCAAATTCCTGTTTCATGGTAAAATATTTTATTATATTTCTTCACCGGCGAATAATCTCTTGCCAATTGGAATTGTGAAAGATTAAAGAAGGAGAAACAGCTTGAAACTATCAGACATTGCAATGATTGGAATCGGAGTTATGGGAGAAAACCTCGTGCTCAATATGGAAAAGAATGGATTTTCAGTTGTAGTTTATGATATATCTCAGGAAAAAATTAACAAATTTATTAATGGGCGCGCCAGCGGCAAAAATATTTCAGGCACGACCTCTCTCCAGGAACTTGCACAAAAAATTGTCCGTCCACGCAAACTCATGATGATGGTTCCTGCCGGGAAAATTGTTGACCAGATAATAGATCAGCTTATACCTTATCTCGAACCGGGTGATATTGTGATAGATGGGGGCAATTCTCATTTTCCCGATTCGATCCGAAGGGCGGAAACACTCGAAAAACGAGGTTTTTATTTTATTGGGGCTGGTATTTCCGGTGGGGAAGAAGGGGCTCTGAATGGACCCTCAATTATGCCTGCCGGGTCTCCGAAAGCGTGGGAATTCGTCAAACCAGTTTTTCAATCAATTGCAGCCAAAGTTGACGTAAATGTTCCATGCTGCGATTGGGTTGGGGAAAATGGCGCCGGACATTTTGTTAAGATGGTGCACAACGGTATTGAATATGGGGATATGCAGCTCATCTGTGAAGTATATCATCTGATGAAAGATCTACTGCATCTGGATTATGACACGATGAATGAGATTTTTAGTCAATGGAATGAAGGAGAACTCAACAGTTACCTTGTGGAGATAACACGGGATATTCTGGCTTATAAAGACACTGATGGTGAACCTCTCGTTGAGAAAATTCTGGATACAGCCGGGCAGAAAGGGACAGGCAAATGGGCTGTTATCTCCTCACTTGATGTTGCTGCCCCGCTTACTTTAATTGGTGAGGCTGTATTCGCCAGGATACTTTCGGGCTCGAAAGAGGAGAGAGTTGAAGCCTCAAAATCTCTGCCGGGTCCCAACTCAGTATTTCAGGACGATAAAAAAGAATTCGTTGAAGACCTTAAAAATGCCCTTTATCTGGCAAAGATTGTCTCCTATGCCCAGGGTTACGTACTTATGCGTCAGGCTGCTAATGAATTTAAGTGGAATCTTAATTATGGCGGCATTGCCCTTATGTGGAGAGGCGGCTGCATAATCCGTTCGGCTTTTCTTGGTAAAATTAAGGATGCATTTGATAACGATCCCGGATTAAAAAACCTTATGCTCGATCCTTTTTTCAGGTCAAAGATAGAACAGTATCATCATTCCTGGAGAAGAGTAGTCTCTGCAGCAGCAATGAACGGGATGTGGACTCCTGCGCTTTCATCAGCACTGAATTATTATGACGGCTTTCGGAACGGACGTCTGCCGATCAATCTGCTGCAGGCTCAGAGGGATTTCTTCGGTGCACATAATTATGAGAGAACTGATAGACCGAGAGGAGAATTTTTTCACACCAACTGGACAGGAGAAGGTGGAGACACTGCCTCTGGTGTCTATTCGGCTTAAATAAAGGCTTTCGTTATCAGGAGATTAAAAATTACTTTAAATCCATTCCATGTTTCAAAAAAAGGAATGGCTGGTATGATATTCGGGTAGTGGAATTCTGTATTCAGATTTTAATGCGCAGCCCTTTTTTTTATATGGATCAGGACTGAGAGAAGAAGCCCTAAAGCAGCCGCCACATCGACTATATTCCACAGATCCCGCCCTAACGCAAATTTGTAAAACGGCTGGAAGAGCAATGCCAGAACACCATAGATGACCATTTCTGTCTCTCTTTTATTTCCCGATGAATTAACAGCGAGTGCTGCAAACCCAATAAAGGCAGAGAATCTCACGAAAATATAAAATCCATATTTCATCTCAAGCAGACAGAGTAAAAACAAGACTGCCAGAGTGACCTTAATAAATAAAACAGTACTTTTTTGCATCATAATCCTAATTAACAGAATGATATTAACAAATTTTTGAGCTTAATAATTTGAGCAGAAAGTGGTCTATCATTATGCACTCATGGCTATAAACCCTCTTTCCGCAATTTATTTAGCTTTATTTGAATTGCTCCAGGAGATTTGCTTAGTATTTTCGAAATCTGCCGCAGGGTACTTCCGCCTGCGTGAAGCTTCTGCAGCAATAGCACCTGCTGATTCGTCCAGTGATGATCATCCTTAAACGCCGTGCTTTTCAATGCAGGGCTATCATCTGTTTTGTCGAACTTGAAAAAATCCTTAACATACCCTTTCACTCCTTCATTGCGAGAATCTGATCTCGTACTTTTTGCCTGGCGGGAAGGAAGTTTCTGAATGTGCTGTGAAGAAGGATAATTATCGGGAAGCAGACTCTCCGGGATATAAAGTTTATTTTTTGCGCGGGTTATTGCCACATAAAGCAGATTAATTTCTTCGTTCAGCTTTTCAATTTCGGGTATTGACTCATCTTTTGAATTGATAATATCTCTCAATTTTTTCCCGGTAATAAAATCCTCTACCAGATAAACCTGAGAATATTCCATTCCTTTGCACTTGTGTACAGTTGAGAATATCATTTCAGCCTTTTCTTTCTCTGAATCCTCAACGTGCAAATCTTTAATGGATTTTATTATTCGGGGGATGCTGTTGCCATACTCTCTTACAATCTCAAGAAGCATTCCAAGCTGCAGATCATCTGTTTTTTCAACGTATTCCTCCAGTTCTGAGAGATCGCTCATACTCTTCAGGAGAACATCTCTGATTCTGTCATTCTCACCGTTGCTCAGGTTTAATACATCATAAAGAGACGTCCCCTCCTCAGCATAAGTATATGAATTGAAATTACCTTCAAAATAAAGTGATTTAAGCTTGCTGCTTTCCACCTGTTCAATCGCCTTAATAAGTAGTCCCAGATTCGTTCTTCCAAGATAAGCCGAAGCGCCGGAATTGAGCTCCGCTCCGCTTCCTGTAATTTTTACTTTTTCGTGGGTGAAAAGAAGTTTTTTCATATCAAGGATGTCTGATGCAAGTGCAGCAATTTCACCGCCGAAACGAAAGCTGTTGGAAAGTGTATAAACAGGATAATATACCATTTCCAATGAGTTTACCGCATTCCGCCAGCCATATATCTGCTGATTCGAATCACCGACTATAACTTTGACGGCCTTCTGCCTCAGAAACACATCAAGCATAGCCGGAGATGCATCCTGCCCTTCATCGAAAAGAATGTAATCGTAATTTAATTCAGGCTGTGATAATTGGAATTTTTTGAGATAAAAGTCATGGGTGACATCTATTTCACCTGAATCCATTTTTGCAAGAAGCAGCCTGGTCTGTTCAAGAATATATTTATAAAAAGCAGCAACAAATTTCCGTGCCTCGGGATCGGTAACAAAATCCAGATAGTTTATCTGATTAACTTTGGATGCATTTGAATTGCAGAAAATTGAGATAAATTTTTTGATGTGATTGGCAACGATCAACTCAGCATGTTTATCTCCGTTGCCTTTTAGTCCGAGGAGAGAGGCGATTTCATAAATTTTATAGCCATTCACCCTGAGTGTATAAGTAGATTTTTTTATGATGTATCTATAGGCGAGAGAATGTGCTGTTTCAATTGTAACATTTTTAAGCCCTGCTGCCTGGAATTTTTTCCTCGCTTCAAATCTTACCGATCTGTTGAATGCAAGATAAAGAATCCTGGAATCCGGAGACCTAAGTTTAGCATATTCGATTATAGTTGTGGTTTTGCCACTTCCAGCAACGGCATTAATTTTAATATTGCCGGAAGAATTAATGATTGCTAACTGTTCTTCTGTCAGGCGCATATATTTTCGGGAAAATACTCCGGAGAATTAACTAAAAAAATGGCTTAGGAAAAAATTATTCAACAAATATATCATACTTGGTTAATAATCCCTGTAAACCCGACAAAGAGAATTTTCCTTTTTTGATTTTGTTATTCTCCGGGTCAATTGAGTAATTAAAGGAATTCCTGAAATCAGTTTTTTCAAGTATTGTACCATCGAAAACAGCTCCGGAAAAATCACAATTCCAAAAAGTTGATCCGGTCAGATCGCATCCTGTAAAATCGACCCCTATAATGCGGGTATCTCTAAAATCCCTTTTTGTTAGTTTTAGTTTTGCAAACGAAGAATTTTCAAGATTGCACTCATAAAAATTCATTGACAGTCCAAATTTACTGCAATCACTAAAGAGTAGTCCAATAAGTTTACACTTAATAAATTCAATATCCCTAAAAGCGGTATCGTTTAACTTTGCAAGACTGAGGTCGCAGCCCCTGAACAGGCAATCCATGAAGCGAAATCCTGAGAGATCAGCATCGGCCAAATCGCACTCAGCAAAAGTACAATTTTCATATTCGCCCTTCAGCATATTTTCTTTAGAGAATGTTTTACCTTCATAGGTCATTTCGGAAGAGTAATTCATATTCATTTGATTTTATTTAATCAAGATAAAAGCAGATTAATTATATTTCTATTATTTTGTACGATTTTTTGATCAACCGATCACAGTGACAACAAAATAATTCGGCCAATTTAATAGTAACTAATTTTATCAAAATAAAAGGCCGCTTTTATTAAGAACTTCAAAATGAAAAATAATTAACTTATTAAATCCAGAAACTGTTTTGTCTGTCCTCCTTCAGCACATTTATTTTAGGAATGACTGGTGCAAAATTAGAGGAAATATCCCCCTTCATTTCAAACCGTTTCTCATATTTATTCAATGAGGTCTTTAGAGCCTCCTCGAGATCTATATTAGTCTGGTTAGCTATAACACAAAGAGAGAACATAATATCTCCAATCTCAGCAATCCAATTTTCAGGTTTAACAAATCCCTTCCTGCCGTAATCTGTGGATGTAAGCAGTTCTTTCGCCAACTCCCCTGTTTCCGAGATCAGGTCAAGAAGCCTGGTGTTAAGATCCGAAGAGAGATTGTAATTTCTAACAATCGCTTTTACTTCGTCCTGTAATTCCATTCAAAAACTCCTGGAAAGAATTAATTAATAAAAATAAACTTCCAAAAGATAAAACACAAAAAAAGCATCCCAAAAGCAATCTAATCTGTAAAAATAAAGCCGGGAAAGTTTACAATGAGATTCTCATTTGAATAATTTATGATTAAATCTGATAAGCGCACATAAAACACCCGACTCGTAAAGTTCCTGCCTGTTCAAAATTCCACCTGTCAGATGCCCTATTGCACCCCCCTTATGTTTTGTGTTTTTATTGCCCTCAAGTTCATCAATCACCTGTCCTAGTTCTTTTCCTAAGAGAAGTTCGTCAGAGATTGAGCGCGGAAGTTCAAAATTTGGCGATGTTCCAAAACCTATATTTCCAGATGGGTCACCAATACAAACGGCACCGAATGCAAACCACCGGTCATATAAAAAATGAATACCGCCTTCAACCGATGCGTAATAATCATATCCGGCAGATAATTCGTGCATAAGATACTTAACCCGGTTTTCGGCGCCAATAAAAGTATCGTTTCCGGTCGGTTGATCGTGGACTCCGGAAGGAGCATCAAAACCGGTGACATTCACGTGCCCAAAATATTTTTCAAATGAGGTTTTTATAGCTGCAATTTTTACTGGATTCTTTGATCCAACCGCCACTTTGATCATTTCAAATCCTCCAGTAAAAACTTAATGGCAGCCGGAAAAGTTCTTGCCCATACCGCTTCACCATGATCATCCTCAGAATTATAATAATACTGGAAATCATGCCCTGCGCGGTAACCTCTATTCTTCAATTCATGAATTAATTTTAGGGTGCCATCTTTTAATAGCTGATCAATCCCACGTCCTCCCAGTGAAAAATATAGTTTACCTTTCTCCCCCTTTCGATGAGAATTCTTTACATACGAGAGATAATCAATTCCGGCTACTTTAATGGAAGGAGCGGCACAGAGAGCCCCGCCGAAAACCGAGGGAAATTCCCAATAGAGTCTGAAAGCAATAAGCCCACCCTGGGATGCGCCTCCGGTCAGCGTGTAATTGCTTTCCTGACGGGTTTGAAAATTTTTATCAATATACGGTTTCAGAATATTAACAACATTCTCCATATATTCGCGCCCTTTCTCCCCGTCACCATACTCTTCCCGTCTTGCAGAAGAATTGTAAATTCCGACTACAATTATTGGCTGGACGATACCAGCCCGGATCAGTGAATCTAAAGATTCGTCAATTGCCCATTCGATTCCGAAAGTTGAAGTTGCTTCATTAAACGCGTTCTGTGCATCGTGCATATAAAGGACAGGATATGCTCTGGAAGTATCCTCTTCGTATCCCGGGGGCAGCCAGACAAGAACATCCCTCGGAGCGAGCTTCCCAAAACTGAAATCCTTTAAATGCCTTATCTCACCTGTTATTGTTGCCGGAAATATTTTTTGCTCATCATTTTTCCAGCAGCAGATATGAAATTCCAGAGAAGTATCAGCATTAATAATTATTGAATAATTTTGTGGGATTGTGTTATCCTCAAGACAAGCTTCGTTTTCCCATTTACCGCGTGTGAACTTAAATTGGATCTCTTTACCCTGCTGTGTCTCAAACAAAATTCTATGAGTAGAATCATTTATCCTGGATAATTTAACCGAACCAGCATCCCAGTTTCCCAAATATTCTTCACTTCCGGCAATAAAGATATCATCGACCTTGTTTTCAATTCCAGTATTTACTGTGATTTCAACTCTTCTTTTTCCTGTATCCAGGAGCAAATAAATGAGCAGGAGAAAAACCGATGCCGCAAAAATAATTGAGAAAATAAATTTCCGGGACATATCTGAATCCAAATTTTTGAATAAGTGTTATTAAATTACATATATCATTCTTAGAATTAAAATTACAATGCCTAATTTCAGAAAAGTACTAAAAGAACCGGATTTCGCAAACAATTTTGCCCGGAACTATTTATTTATTAATATTTGATCAATGAAAATCATTCTAACAATCACCCGAAACAATGGATCAGGATTTAGAGGAATATCTCAGAGAAACTGAAGAACTAATTCTGTCATTCGATGATGAAGAGTGTCCAAAATGCGGGACCAACCCATCTTACAGCATCGTTTTCGATTCTTCCATGACAATAAATATTAAGCGTGAAAAACTCAACTCACTGCTGGACGAACTTTACAGGAAGGGAATACCCATAAAACTTCAAGAAGCTCACGATTCCAAACCAGGGTACTCCCTGCTAATAGTAGATTTTCGTGAAAGAGACAAAGTGAAATTTTTGACCACAGCCGGCAGATATCAGGAAAAATGATTAATCTCCTTTTGTCAGAAGTATCTCCCTGTGTTTGGAAATCATTTCAAACACATCTTCAAATTTGATCGGTTTACTTATATAATCATCAATTCCTGATGCGAGATAGAATTTTCTGTCTTCCTCCATCGCATTTGCTGTCAGTGCTATTATTAGAGGACGCTTTTGGCCAAATTCGTTGATAATTCGCCTTGTTGCCTCAACTCCATCCATCTCCGGCATCTGAATATCCATAAAAATCAGATTATACCTTCTTCTCTCACAGAACTCCATCACTTCAATACCGGAGTTCGCTAAGTCGGCATCATATCCAAATTTCCTGAGTATATGCAGGATAATTTTCTGGTTCATTGTATTATCCTCAGCAACAAGGATTTTTAGCGGAAGTTCATTTGCAAGCAGATGCTTATCATCTGCAATTGATTTCTCTTTTTCTATCATTTTTTTCTTCGCATTCAAAAAGAAATAATAAATTGTTTCAAGAAGCTGATTATGCTTCAGAGGTTTATTAATACTTGCAACAAATTCCCGGGAAATAAACTCCCTGTCGGCAGAGCTAAGCAGAAAGGATGTTATCAGTATTACAGGGGCGTTTTTTTCAGGCATTTTTTCTTTGAGATTGATTGCAAAATCAAGACCACTCATCTCCGGCATCTGCATATCGAGCAAAATAAGGTCGAAAACGGGATTTTGCTTAACGATTGTCAACGCCTGCAAAGCAGACTCGGCAGTAACGGGAATCATTCCCCATGAATAAATTCTTGAGCTCAAAATTCGCAGATTGGTCAGATGATCGTCAAGCACAAGTATTTTTTTCCCTTTAAGAATATCCATATCCAGGGGAGTTTCACTTTTATAAGAAAGCACCTTCGCCCTAATTGTGAAGAAAAACTCTGAGCCGCTTTTAAGGGTGCTTTTTGCCCAGATTGTGCCGTTCATAAGTTCAACCAGACGCTTGCAAATGGCTAAACCAAGTCCTGTGCCGCCAAATCGCCTTGTCGTCGAACTGTCAGCCTGAGAAAATGCGTTAAACAAAGAATCTATTTTATCCTCTGCAATTCCGATCCCGGTATCACGTATTGTGAATAAAAATGTTGCAATTCCATTCTCAACTTCCGTAAGACGCACTGAAATGAGTACATCCCCTTCCGAAGTAAATTTTAATGCGTTTCCGACTAAATTCAGAAGAATCTGCCGCAATCTCGAGGTATCGCCCAGAACCAGTTCCGGGAGTTCATTTTCAGGATAATAAGCCAGATTAAGTTTTTTGGATTCAGCAGAAGAAGTCAGCAATTCAATGGTTTCTTCAATACAACTAATAACATTTAACGGAGCTTCCTCCAAATCCATTTTTCCTGCTTCGATCTTTGAATAATCCAGGATATCGTTTATCACTGTGAGCAATGCTTCTCCAGAATTGCGGATGATATCCACATATTCTTTTTGGAGATCGTTAAGCTCTGTTTCAGCCAGCAGGCTTGTCATTCCGATTACACCATTGAGCGGTGTTCTTATCTCATGACTCATTGTTGCAAGAAATTCACTTTTCGCTCTGGAACCTGCTTCGGCTGCATCCTTTGCATTTATTAACTCAGCCTGATACTTAATCCTGAGAGAAACATCACGGACAGCAACAACAATACCTCCAACATTTTCATCATCAAGAAGATTATTCCCGATTGCTTCCATGTGAATTTCGTAACCATTCTTGTGAATAAGCCTTACTTCGAAAGGCTCGGCAAGTCCGGGATTGCTCAATACTTTTTTATAATAAAGATATAATGCTCTTCTATCCTTTGGTGAAGCAAAATCCTCGGTTTTCCTGCCTACAACTTCTCTGTAATGATAGCCCAAAATCGGAAGCACTGTCGGACTGATAAATCTTATTGTTGCATCCTGCTCAATAATCACAAGGAGATCCGAAATATTTGAAATAAGGAATCGAAATCTCCTTTCCTTTCGGAGAATTTCGTCTTCTGCCTCTTTGCGGGTAAGTACTTTACTCTGGATAAAATCTGTAATTTGAAGAATATCATCCTCTCCGATGAAAGGATCAGAGTTTATTGAATCACCTGCGAGATCCCTCAGCACCTCTTTAAGCTTCAGAAGCAGTTCGTTTGTGCGGTCTTTTTGCTTTTTGAGTTTTACGTTTGACTCCAGCAGCTGCTCCGAACTGATCTGCATGGATCTTTCAATTATGTTTTTATCATAATCGAAATTATGGTAAGATTCTGAAACGATTTTCAGAAATTTCTCAATTTTTTCCTGAGTTTCGGGATTGAGATTTTTTCTTATCTGTCTCTGGAGTAATTTATGATAATTGTTTTTCATTCAGAATTTACCGATATAATTTAACTTTTCCTGTTCACTAATAAAACTGAGCCGGAAGTATAAAAATAAATATATGGGCGTTGAAAACAATAAAAGAAATTTCAGTGAACTGATTGCTATTCTATTCCGGTCTTGAATTGCTCCAGAGTGTCAAGCGAATCAGCATATAATTTTTTTATCTCCTGGAACTGCTCTGAATATGCTTTATGAGCCCCTGTAAGCACATATTTTTCAAAATTGGCCAGCGTTTTTCCAAGTTTCATTAGTCCCATATTTAGTGATATTCCCTTAAATCCGTGTGCGATCCTTTTGAGCTCATCAGTATTTTTTTCCGATATAAGATTTTCAAGATTCATAAGATCCCTTTCTGCATCAGCAATAAAAGTCGAAATAAGTTCTTCCAGGAATATCTTATCCTCTTCTATATCTCCAATAAGATATTGTCTGAGCGATGCAAATTCCACAAGAGGATAATCTTCACTGTTCTCACTTTCCGTTTTGCCAACAAATTCGGGTTTTCCTGTATCTTCCCCAAGAAATATTTTTTTACCATAGCTCGTTAAAACCCGGCGGATATCTTCAAGTTTGACAGGTTTACTAAGATAATCATCCATCCCAATGCTCAAATAGCGGATACGGTCTTCCTCCATTGCATTTGCCGTAAGTGCAATAATATAAGGGCGATCTTTAAATTCATCAATAATTATTTTGGACGTCTGCACGCCATCCAATTCAGGCATCTGGATATCCATAAGAATCAGATGAAAATGAAACTCCTTAACCATATTAATAACTTCATGGCCATTCGAAACAATTACCGGTTCATAACCAAGAGTTTTTAGAAAAAACCAGATGATCTTTTGATTCATCATATTATCTTCAGCAACAAGAATAGATAGAGGATAAACTTCATTCAGTTTTTCGGACGATATTTCCTTGTCCTTTGTTTTTCTTGTTGCAAGGCCAGTTCCAAAATGATAATAAATAGTTTCAAATAATTGTGAATGTTTAACTGGTTTCGCAATACAGGCAATCAACTGGTCATTCATACAGTCTTTTTCATCCCTTCCAGGTGCTATCGAAGAAAAAAGCACTGCCCTCGCTCCAATTTCAGGAAAGTTCATCCGGACTTCTTTCATGAAGTATATACCATCAAATAACGGAGGGTCATGGTCGAGTAGAAAAATATCAATCCGGGGAGTGGCACGCAGCGTTTCCAAAGCATTAGAGGCATCAGAAAGCACATAATTCATTCCCCATCTTGTTACCAGAGTTTTCAGAATTGTTCTGTCATTATCTGGATCCTCAATAATAAATGCAACCTTTTCATTAAGCACTCCGGGATCAAAACCATCGTCTGCCTTTAATTGAACAATTTCAGCTGGAAATTCAACATAAAAATTTGTTCCGACACCAAACTGGCTTTCAAACCAGATCCTGCCCTGCATAAGGTCAATAAGTTTTTTCGAAATTGCAAGCCCGAGTCCGGTCCCACCGTATTTTCTTGTAGTGGATGAATCAACCTGAGTAAAAGAATTAAAGAGTTTTTCTTTTTTATCGTCCGGAATTCCAATACCAGTATCTTCGATACTTATCCTTATAACCACTATTGAATCATTTGAGTCAGTGATCAGCACTCTGATAAAAACGTCGCCTTCATTAGTAAATTTCACAGCGTTTCCGGCAAGATTCATGAGTATTTGCTTGAGATGGGCATAATCTCCTTTTACTAAATATGGAAGATCATTGGCAATCGTATAATTTAGCCGAATTGATTTCTTTTCAGCCAATGGTTTCAGCAATTCAAAAACGCTTTCAACACAACCATAGATATTTACAGGTGCTTCTTCGAGATCAAGCCGGCCGGCTTCAATCTTTGAGTAATCAAGTATATCGTTGATTATCGTCAGAAGAGTTTCACCGCTATTTTTGATAATATCGACGTATTCGCTCTGTTCATGGTTCAGAGGGGTCTCCTCCAGCAGACTTGTCATTCCGATAACCCCATTCATAGGAGTCCGGATCTCATGACTCATAATAGCCAGAAATTCTGATTTGGCTTTAGATGCGGCTTTAGCTGCTTCCATAGCTTCCTGCACCTGTTTTTCGGCTGATTTTCTTTCAGTTATATCCCTTGCAACCCCAATGAGACCTATAAGTTTATTATCGGAGTATAAAGCAGTTGTTAAAAGATTCGTCCAGAATTCTGTGCCATCTTTTGTAATCGATATGACGTCGCCGCGGAAACCACCTTTGCGAGTCTGATTTAAAACCTCCCGCCACATGCCGCTTTCATTATTCCGCGAAAAAAGCACAACCGGATTCTTGCCGATCAATTCTTCTGCGATGTAACCAAACCTTTTTAGTACCGCCTGATTTACGTAATTGATTTCCCTGCCGGAAACTGAAGCAACAACTACAAATTCGTCAATTGATTCGACTACCCGGGCAAGCTTAAACAGTTCAGCCTGCGCCTTTTTTTTGTCGGTAACATCTCTGAAATTCCAGATATAAAACAATTCATCCTCGGTTTTTAAGAGTGTAACCGATAAATCAAGTGCAAGAATTGTATTATCGGAGCGTTTGCCGCGAAGTTCGCCGGAAACTGGAATGGCGCCTGGTTCAAGTTTTACGAGCAACTTCAGAAAATCTGTTTCTGTGTCTGTCAACTGTTCAGGTATCACTTCACTTATGTTAAGTCCGAGGATACCTGATTCATCGTATTCAAAAATTCTTGCAGCGGAAGAATTGGCTGACAATATTTTACCGGACATGTCCACAGTAATAATTCCATCTGCTATATTTTCCAGAAGCACATTTGTTTTTTGCAGATAAACGTCGTAAGCCTGTTTTAGTCGAAGTGAGTATATCGTCTGAGATAAATTCCTTGCGATAAACTCCAGAACCGACTTGTTGACTTCAGTTATTTTTCTACCCGGATCATAGCTTTGGATAACAAGAGCACCAAAAACTTCCTGCTCACGTTTCAATGGGACACCAATCCAATACTCAGCGGGTTCACCAATAAGCTGCAATTTACCCTGGTTCACCAAATCTTTAAATTCGTCCTTATTCACATATAAAGTTTGTCCGGTTCTGATAACATAGGCTGTCGCTCCTCCTTCCATACTCAATTTCCCGGGATTTTCTGATTTCTTATCAACAAAAAATGGAATCCGGATTTCCTGTTTTATAGGATAGTAGAGTGCAACAAAAAAGTTTTCCACGTGAGTGATGCTTTTAATTATTGTATATATCTCACTGAATGTAATTTCAATATTTTTTGAAAGCAACGCGCGTTCTGATATTTCTAATAGTGCTTTCTGGATTCGTTTATATTGTCTGGATTCAAGTGAAGTCCGCTTCCATTTCAGCAGGAAGACTGAAATTATCAAACCGGTTAAAATGAAGATAATGATTGCTTCAAATGATCTGTACCAGGGAGGTTTAATTCTGAAATTGAGTGAAATTGCTTCACTCGAAAATACACCAGGCTGTGTTGTCCTGACCTGAAGTTCATAGTCACCGTCTCTCAGATTTAAATACACAAGTTTTTGTTTTCCTCGCACACTCTTCCACTGGCTCTCGTAACCAAGCAGTCTGTATTCATATATAACCTTGGCAGATGGAAAAACCGGAGCAGAGGCCTGCACCTCGAAGCCTGATCTGAATTGGAAACCTTCAGTCCGGACTTCATCAGCCCTGAGAATCTTTTCCTCAAATCTCAGATAATAAAGGTAAGGGTGCCTGGCAAATAATATTTTCTTCTCAAAGCTTGTCGAAAATGCAAGTCCCATTGAAGTACCTGCCCAAATATTCCCGCTGTTATCAGAGACAAGGGAATAATAGGAAAGTGAATTACCAGGCAAGCCGCCTGAATCATCATAAGTAGCGCGTTTTACACCAGCTATTTTTACGAGACCACGGTCTGTACCAGCCCAGATCTCACCTGAATCAATCTTCAGCAAAGATTTAATATTCTCGCCTTCTGTATTGGGAATCTGATAAATATCAGACGAAAGAATATTATAACGATAAATTCCATCATTTGTACCCAGAAGAATCGAACTATCACCTTCGGCAACCATTACCGAAATAATTCTTTCACCGGATAATTTTGTTTTTGCCCCTGCGGAAATATCCTCGAATATTCCATCAGCCGGATTAAATTTATGAAGGAATGAACTTTTTCCTCTGCTGCCGATAAAAATATCCCCGCGGGGTGTAATCGCAAAAGAGAAAACATCTTTATGAATACCTTTTTCAGGACCCCAAAAGCTCATTTTCAGTTCCTGATCAAAACGATAAAGCCCTTTTAATCCGTCCTGAATTACCCAGACGTTGTTTTCACCATCCCTGAAAAATTGTTTTACGAGACGGTTTCCCCTTTCAGGCAGACGGATCGTCGTTTTTTTATCTGGGGATACTACCTCAATAAAATTATCTTTATATCCAAGCCATAAATTCCTGCCGTCATGGAGTACACTAAGGATCAAATCCTTTGCGTCAGAAAATATAATTTCAGATTCTGGTTTTCCATCTATGTCGCTTATCCGGAATATTTGTTCTCCATCGGAAACAATAAGATTTCCAGATGGATCGCGGGAAATGTACTGGATATATACCCTTGTGGAAGTACTGAGCGGGAAGATGTCGAAAAACGGTTCATTAACAATGCTTAGCCCATCATCGCCGCTGACCCAGAAAGAATTTCCGCTGGATCTGCCAAGTCCATTTATAACCCTGAGATTATTCTTCAGTTTAGTTGAACGATATCCGTTGTTGCCAACTTCAATCCTGAAAATTCCGTCATCCCAGGTACCCGCTATCAAAGTATTTTTATCGAACTGATATAAGGTCGAGATCAGAGGGAGCGGATTAAGCCTTGTAATAATTGCTTTGTGGTTTTTAATATCGGGTTGGATAGAGTATAATCCGGCAGAAGTGCCTGCAAGAAGTTTTTCATCGCTAAGCAAAAGGCAATCAATTTTTATCCGACCATTTTCTTTGAATTGCAGGGGCTGAAATATTTCATTTTTTCTATCGAACCAGAATAGATAACCTTTTTGTGAAGTGGCAAAAAGAATCCCTTTGTATTCAACGAAGGAAAAAGAGCGGTTGAAGTTGTCAGTTCTGTACTTCTCCTCCATTGTGAAACGCTTAAGCTTGCCGGCTTTTAATCTGACAATAGCGCTTGGTTCACCAATCCAGATTTCTCCAGTTGAAGATTCAAAAAGAGACTTGGGGAACTGTACGGTTGAATCTGTAGCCTCATTGCTCCCCTTTAGAAAAGGAATAAACTGGGTGCTATCAAATGAGTAGTCTGCTTTATGAATACCATTATCGTGAAGGATGAGGAGATTTCCATTTTTCAGGCTTTCAATTTTTTTAATAAACTGGGTGCCAAACTGTTTATTATATAAATTAAAATCATATCCATCAAAACGCAATAAACCGGCATCGGTTGCAATCCATAAAAATCCGAGCGAATCCTGGAACACATCTTTAGTGAGAGTGGTCGGGAGTCCTTCGTTAACTCCAAAATAAATGCTGTTTAATCCCTGCCCCTTAAAAAAAACAAAAGGGAATAAAACTAAAAGCAGAAATATTTTTCTAATCAGGTGCATAAATCGGTCGGAAAAATAGTTGTCTTAATGTATGTAAAATATACAATATATCTTATCCGCGCACAAATAAGATTGATAATGTGATCAAAGACAATAGGTATAATCAAATTTTCTTAATACGGTAAATTATTCTTTTAAAAATACTGCTCTAACACGATTCCGGCTAATAATTTTTGAATTTTTTTGAATCATAAATTTTGTTTTTCTGTTTATTATCAAATATTCAATGAAAATAATTTAAGAAATATGTTATAACTTTATTTTGATATTGAACTATTTTTGATAATCTTTAGTTAACGAAATAAACCGGAAGAAATTTATGAACAAAAAACAAAAAAATGTACTTATTTCAGCTATTATTTTGATAGTAATAGTATTTGCGGTATGGGCGGGCTACGGAATGGAAATCTTCACCAAAAATAAAGTGTTCGTGGAGATGCCTTTGACCGATATTGAAAAAGCTCTTGGGCTTGCTCCGACAAAAACCTGGCAGGATAAATTTATACCTGGACTTGATGCTGCTTTCGCAGCTTCAGCAGTTATATCAATCATAAGCGGATTATTAATTTTTTTATTCAAAAACAAAAAAAAGGATATATAAATGAAACACACTGTAGCCGCACTCTTAGTGCTCTTTCTCGCAATAACTATAAATGCACAGAATTTTTCGGTAAAAGCTAAAGGTGAGCAGAAATTTAATTTCGCTGATCCGGGTGGAAGAAACCAGGTGTCATTTTCAAGCGAAACTCCGCTTGAAGATATTTTTGGAACAGCAAATGGGATTTCTGGATCTGTCACATTCGATCCGGCAAATTTCGGTAAGACTCTGAAAGGAAAATTATCTGTCTCGGTAAAATCAATGCAGACAGGAATCTCACTAAGAGATGAGCACTTACGCAGTGCTAACTGGCTGAATGAAGCAGGGTTTCCTGAGGTCACATTTGAAATAAATGGTGTTTCAGAGCTCAAAGCTGACGGCGCAAATAAGGTAAAAGGAAAAGTAAACGGTAAATTTTCCCTCAGGGGTGTGACAAAAGATATCACGGCTGAATTTGAAGCCACATATCTCGAAGAAAGCGAAATGACTCAGAAAAGAGCCCCCGGCGATCTTCTTGGGGTCAGAGCAGAATTCGATGTAAACCTCAACGATTTCGGAATACAGAACGATGTCGTTGGAACAAAAGTCGCCAAAATGATCGAGATCGATTTTAATGTTGTTGGTTCAAACGCAAAATAATTTTTAAGGCGAAACACGTCGGAAGACCGCCAGAGGGCGGTCTTCCCTTTTTAAATCCATTAAATTAAAATACCCTGTCGGGATTTTTTCTGATAAAATCCTCCCATCCGCCCTTTTTTACCTGGAAAGTACCCGATTTAATTCCCCTGCAAATTGCTACTGCGAGAGCATCGCTTTCATCGAGACGCTTTTCAGGAAGCTCGACATTGAGTAGTTTTGAAGCCATAAACAGAACCTGCTCTTTTGTGCCTGCTCCCTTCCCTACCACAGCTTTTTTAACTTCTCTTGGTGAAAATTCACTGATTTTTAATCCGTGTTTCTGGGCGGCAAGCAATGAAATACCTCTGACATAGCCAATTTTCAGCGCAGATTGGATGTTTTTTCCATAAAATGCTGTTTCAATTGAAAATTCATCGGGGCTGTGCCGGATTATTAAATCGTTTATGACGGAAAATATTTTTTCAAGTTTGAAGGGGATTGAATTCTGCACTCCTGTGATAATTATTCCTGAAGTTACATATAAGAATGAATTCCCGTCATATTTTACAATGCCGTAACCGGTCTTATTTATCCCGGGATCGATTCCGAGAATTATCATAGCTTTGTTGTCCTTGTTTGTCAATCGCAGAAGAATTAATAGAGAAATAATAATCAAAAAGAATTAAGCCGCAAAACGGGACGAAACGAATTAAAAAAGCATGTTGATTTATGAGAGGGAGAGAAAAGTTTATGAAAGGATTATCTTCTTACTTTTTTACTTTGAGATCCTTTAGCCTTATCTGAGGATATGTTTTATCTTCCTTAACGACCTTTTCAATAGTAAAAACTATATCAATAGGAGCTCTTGACGAAATGATCTCCGGTGCATAGCCGCCGAGATTAAATCCGATAGAATCAAATACCTTATCACCGCTATTCTGCTTGACGTAAAAGGAAAGGTGGTTTGTCCCAACAATCCTTGGAGTACTCATAAGATCGACATTCTCTGCAAGAAAAACCGGACGCATATTACCTGGACCAAATGGAGCGAACTGCTCAAGTATTCTCAGGAATTTTGGAGTTATCTCAGAAAGGTGAATCTTAGAATCTATCGTGATCTCAGGGACAGTATCATTCTTGGAAATCGTTTCACGAATCACTCCGTTGAGCCTTTCGCGGAATTCATCAATTTTATCGATCTCAATTGCGAGTCCGGCAGCGGCTTCATGTCCGCCAAACTGAAGCAACAGATCCTCACACGCTTCAAGAGCTTTGTAGATGTTAAAACCGGTGATACTCCTTGCCGAGCCTTTGGCAACTCCATCAATAGTCGTTAGCATTACAGCGGGGCGGTAAAACTTCTCAACAAGCCGCGAAGCCACAATCCCGATCACACCCGGATGCCATTCGTCATTATGCAGTACAAGAGCCATGTGTCTTTCAAGATCATGTTTTGTTTCCACATAACTCATAGCTTCAGAGAAAGTGATCTCGTCAATTTTACGGCGTTTGTAATTTTCACTCTCAAGCACCTGAGCGTGTTTTTTCGCTTCTTCCTCATTTTCGCTTATAAACAGATCAACGGCTCTGCTTGCATCTCCGAGCCTGCCAACGGCATTGATACGCGGTGCAATAGTAAAAACGAGCTGTCCGGCAGTAAGATTCCCCGGCTCCATACGCGCACTCTGAATCAGGGCTTTTATTCCGGGCCTGGGATTGGAGTTTATAAGTTCAAGCCCTTTCCTTACGAGAATCCTGTTTTCATCTACAAGCGGGACAATATCTGCGGCGCCGGCAAGTGCAACAAGATCCAGATATTTTAGCGGCATATCCATTCTGCCAATCTTGCTGGCAACTGCACGCGCAAGTTTAAAAGCAACCCCCGCTCCTGAAAGATATTTGAACGGATATTTATCACCTGGTTTCAGCGGATCAAGAACGGCGTAGGCATCGGGAATTTTTTCTTTCGGTTTGTGATGATCGCAAACTATAGTATCAATCATGAGACTGTTTGCATAAGCAACTTCATCAACTGCAGTAATTCCGCAATCAACGGAAATCATAAGACCGACATTGTTCCCATAGATAACATCAATACTCTGAGACGAAATGCCATATCCTTCGGTAATACGGTTGGGAATATAGATCATAACATCCGCACCCAGTTCTTTGAGGAACAGATACATCAACGCTGCTGAGCAAGTGCCGTCAACGTCATAATCACCATAGATACAGATCTTTTCATTCGATGTAATGGCACTGATAACCCTGGTACAGGCTTTCTCCATGCCGTCCATAAGGTAGGGATCGTGGAGGGATTCTATATCCGGGCGGAAAAATGACTTTGCCTCAAAAAATGTACTTACATTCCGACGCAAAAGTATCTCTGCCAAAACATTAGAAATGTTGAGACTATCAGCCAGTGCAAGCACGGACTGCTTCTCGAACGGTTCTTTAAGCTTCCATCGCTTTTTAATCATATTACCGTTCGGTAAAATCGACTGATGACCGGGGTATGTAAGCCGAATTTTGTTCTCTTCAAACGAAGAGCGGCAATTATTTGTCTCGATCTGCAATTACTTACAGATTCCAGCGGTCCACCCAGAGGCATAACAACGAGCAGTTGTTTTCCGCAAAGCGGATATCCTCCTTACTTGACCTTGCTCCGGGAAGGGTTTACCCTGGCACCCTAAGGTACTCCTTAAATAGGACCCCGTAAATTACTTCACGGGCGGTAGGCTCTTACCCTGCCTTTTCACCCTTACCTGCCTATGGCGGGCGGTATATTTTCTGTGGCACTTTCCATAACGCACGGACAAATCCGCGCGGCTCCGGGTGTTACCCGGTTCCCTGCTCAGTGGAGTTCGGACTTTCCTCTACTCGCGCAGCATTGTGCCGAGTAGCAATTGCCCTACCTGGATCATCAGTCGTATTTTTACCAATTATACCTTTCTTTTTATTACAACTAAATTTTAACTGCTTTAATATAATAATTTTTATCACCCGTTGCACTATATTTATCTTTTGGAGAAAGTAATTGGTATAATTAAGAGTGTTCGGTTTCCTGAAATGAAAATAACAGGAAAAAAAACTATCCGGCTTTGAAGCATTTTTGCCACCGGAATTTTAATACCCGCAACTATCCAAGTCTGATCCCTTAATGAAAATTGCTGAGATCCGCGAAATTTATTCGCACCTGGAAAACCCTATCCTATTTTGCTAATATCATTTTTTCGGTTTTGCAAAACCTTCCGGAAGAAAGAGTATAAAAATAAACCCCTCCGGGCAGGTCCCCTGCTTCGAAAACAGTATTATAACTGCCTGCAGCTAAATATTCATTAACTAAAACGTCAACAGGCTGCCCGAGAACATTATAAACTATAAGCCGTACATTATCCGCTTCGGGTATATTATAATTAATAACAGTCGAGGGATTGAAAGGATTGGGGTAATTATTCTTAAGTAAAAATTCAGGCTGCCCGGGACTATTCTCAACCGCGCTTGTATTCGAGACAGTGAAAAGTTTTTCATAGATATTGCCATGAAAAGACACCTGAATTTTCCATGTGCCGAGCGGCGGATTGGATGCAATTCCCCAGCTCCAGCCCCACCATGATGCTGCATAGTGAGGTTCGGTGATAGCATGACTCCACTGCGCAAAGATAATATTTTCAGGAGTGCGGACTGTATAAACGCTTTGATCGCCGACAAGCTGATCATGATAGTAAAACACAAGATAAAGTGTCTCCCCGGGTGCAAATACATCCTTAAAATTTGGGATTTCCTGTCCGGGGCAGTCGGGAGTTACTGGCCAGGTAGAATGAGTTGCGATTTTGTTTACTTCCGGCTCATAATAGGGCTTCTGATCGGACCACCACGAAGATGTAATAGAAGGGTTTGATGGTCCCTGCCAGGGATCGATCAGGTTTCCGCCTGAATCATATACTTCCAGATGAAGATGCGGTCCCGTGGAATTCCCTGAACTTCCGACAACGCCGAGATATTCTCCGGCAGCAACTGTTTCACCTACATTTTTTGGAGTGAGCGAAAATTTCTTCATGTGACCGTACCATGCCACAGAACCATCATCGTGCCTTATATAAACCGCATTCCAGTTATCGCTCCCGAACCCGCAGTTCCTGTCGTAATAGCCATCGTATTTATTCGTGATAACTCCGGCTTTTGCAGCAACAATTCTTACAGACGAATTATCCATACTCAGCCAGGGATAAGGCCATGTAAATATATCTGTGCCTTTATGATTATATCCGTTGTCCAGATCGTATGTGCGCGTTCCCCCGTTATAATCGAGCAGATGATTTGGGTATGCCGGGTCGTGATCGATGAATCCGGAAATACCATAAACTGCAAAATCGGAATTTCCGGGAGATGCAACAACGGGCCAGATAAAAGAACCTGCTTGTGCGTCGGTTTTCGCCTCTTTGATTATTCCCCGGGCTTTGAGTTCTTCGATTGATTCAAAACACTCTTTGAGATACTGCGCCCTCTGTTCATCGGAAAGGCAGTCGCTTGTCTCTGAAACTTCCCTGTATTCGCCTCCGAATTGCGGGGTAAGATATTGTGCTGATAAGATTGCCGGAAATATCAAAACATAAAATAAAATCCTGAATTTTATCATAACCACCTCAGAGTTAATTTCACTTATGAATATAAATAAAAATGCTGACTGATAAAATGGATTAATCCTCTATTCAGGAGAATGGCGCCGGAATGGTGCGCGCCGTCATAAAAAATTCAACTCGGACAAAAATCCAGCCGTATTTTTTTTGATTCACCGCACTTGGGAAGTAAAGCAAATAAATTATTTTTAATTCCAGAAAAACAGAAAATAATTATTCAGTTATGAATTATTAATTTTAATTCTAACGTAATGATCAATTGTATTTTCACATTTTAATCAGGCTATTACGAAGCGCTGTTTCTGTTTAGTATCTATGTCCCGGCAGATTTTAATTAAACCACGGGTCTCACGGAACAAAATCACGTGTAAAAAAACTCATATATTATGGAAAATCAGACAAACCAGGAAATAGTAAACCGATTTAATAAATATCCGGAATTATACGACAAATTCAGACCTATTCCGCCTCCCGAATTGATTCTTACATTAAAAGAACTTGCCGGGGGAGGCAATGCATTAACCGTTGCTGATATCGGCTGCGGTCCGGGTAATTCTACTTCAGTATGGAAAGATGATGCCCTGAGAATTATCGGGATTGATCCATCGGAAGAAATGATTAAATACGCTGAGAGCCGTTACGGCTGCGAATCGGTATCATTTCTCAGAGGTACAGGTGCTGATACACATCTCGCTGATTCCACTGCCGATATTGTCACATTTTCTTCCTCCATCCATTGGATGGATATCAACACAATATTTGATGAAATCCACAGGATATTAAAACCGGGAGGGGTGCTCGGCGCTTTCGGTCCTCAGCTTCCCCCGCTCCCCACAGAATACTGGCAGGTGGCTGCTGAATTCAATAAATTTTTAGCCTTTATCCTTGACCTCGATAAAAGGATTAGCGGCAGCAGACACCCTGTTTACAGCAAATGGGATGATATCCGTCAGAAGGCAAAGAGCTGCGGATTATTTGCTTATAACGATGAATTATGCTTCCACAATTATTTGTACTGGACCGCGGCAGATTTCTGCAGCTATATTAAAACATTCAGTTATGTCAGTTCGCATTTATCAGACCGGAATCCCGAGGCTGAAGAAGCGTATAACAAATTCTGCGACTTGACAGAAAGCACTTTTAAAGGAGGCAGAATCAAATTTTTGCAAAGTTACCGAATGATAACTTCGATCAAATCCTTTTAATTAAATAATGTAAAGGTCTCCGCTTATGGCGGAGAGTTAATCAGAAGAGAAAATGATATGCGGATTATTCAGTTAATTTTTAACCCTGCTGAGGGTGAATGTCTGCTAATTACAAAAAGGCAGTCATCAGGTTTTTATATGACAAAAAGTTATCAGACAATGACCGCTCTCAATTAATACGGAATTTCTCTTTTGATTAATCGCTGTTATTTCTTATAGTAAAAAAATATCCCTAATAGAATGAAAAGAAATGAAATCATTATTATTTGTCCCTGCAAATAAATCAAACCGCTTTGTCAGTGATTTTTTGAAGGGTAAATTCCACACTCAGAAACCCTCTGCGTTAATATTCGACCTTGAGGACAGCATCCCCGATAATTCAAAGAAACAGGCGGCAGAAATGCTGCGGTCTGTACTGGATGAATCCGCCGGGAAACTCGCACAGCATACTGAAATTTATGTTAGGATAAACGGAATCGATTCAGATTTTTTTGAGCAGGATCTGGAGATATTGGGCAATCATGCAGGGGATACTGCCGGGATAATGCTCTCAAAATGCTCTTCCGGAGCAGCGGTTCAGATGTTATGCAGCTTAATTCATGACCGGAAAACCCGGAGAATAATACCATTGATCGAAACCCTTACGGGATATGAAAACAGAAGAGAAATCATGAGTTTTGCAAATGAAAAGGGGTACAGACTCATAGCATTCGGTGCGGGGGATATGTCCCTTGAGCTTGGGATTGAGAGGAATTACGATCTTGTTGTTTTACAGAAAATAATCGCCGATCTGCTGATCGAAGCAAGAATAAACAACGTATTTCTTATCGACAGCCCCTCGCGAATTCTTCCTTCCAGGGGTGAAAGCTGGAAAGAAGATTTACTTAAGGAATGTAACTGGGCTTTTGAAAACGGTTTTTACGCCAAGATGGCTGTTCACCCCGCCCAGGTCGAATCAATCGAAAATGTATTCTCAAAAAAAACTGATGATGAATGGGCTGAAGAAATTATCAGACATTTTGACAATGCGGCTCAAACCAATGCGATCAGGAATCCGGCGACTGGTGATTATATCGGACTTCCGGTATTAAAAAGCGCAAAAAGAAAAAAATATGGGAGTGACGCTAGCAATGAAACGAAAAATTAATTTATTGCTTACAAGCGCCGGAAGCCGCTCTATTGAAGGTGTGCTGGACTGCCTGGCTCCGGGCAGGGACAGTATTAACTGTATCGGGACTAATTCCCATCCAGAATTTGTCAGTCTGAAATATCTGGATTCCGCTTTTATCGTTCCTGAAACTTCTTCTGCCGGGCAGTTCAAGGAGAGAATAAACAATATATTATCTGAAGTGAAGCCCGATCTTATTATTAACGGGCGCGATGAAGAGCTGCCGCTTCTGGCTGATATTGTAAACGGGAGCGAACTCGCCGGCACATTCCCCGCAATTAACATGGCATCGGTTTATGGCGATAAATATAAAACATACCGGTTTTGCCTTCAGAATGGGCTGCCTTTTGTTCAAACTGCCTTTACCGAAACTGAGGTAAAGCAATTACTGAGCGAAAAAGGATTCCCGCTTATTGCAAAGCCCCGATGGAATGGTCACGCAAGCAAAGATGTTTTTGTGATCTTTGAGGAGAATGATCTTTTACCGCTTATCTCAAAAACCAGTTATGTTTTTCAGCCTTTTGCCGCAGCGCCCGAACTGAAGCAGAAATACAGAGACTTACGATATAATAAAGGCGTCCCGTTATTACTCAACCCGGTTAATGACTATTATAATATCGATCTGCTTCTTGATAAAAACGGGAAAGAGTTAAACCGCTGCATCACCCGTGCGCAGAGAGCAGGGAGCATAATTAAGCAGATGTGGCTCTCGGACGATGCTTTTATGCACGAAATTGCGGATAAATGTTCTGCATCTCTTGAAAAAGCAGGGCATCACGGTCCTCTGAATATTCAGGGCTATCTCAACGGAAATTCTTTTGATGTTTTTGAGTGGAATGCGCGGTTTGTCGGCAGTGTTTATGGTTTCGCGCTTCTTGGTAAAAACCTCGTGCTCGACTGGCTCAAATCAAACGTCTCCGGAATTGAAGCCTCTCGAGAACTGCATTCTCCGCCCGGAAAAGTATTCCGTCCGATGCGCTACCAGCTCGTTCCGCAGGAATTAATCGAAAGGCTGAGGAGGGAAGGGAGAGTTTGTCAAGTTGAAAGTTTGTCAAGTTGAAAGTTTGTCAAGTTGAAAGTTTATCAAGTGGAAAGTTTATCAAGTGGGAAGTTTGTCAAGTGGGAAGTTTGTCAAGTGGGAAGTTTGTCAAGTGGGAAGTTTGTCAAGTGGGAAGTTTGTCAAGTGGGAAGTTTGTCAAGTGGAAAGTTTATCAAGTTGAAAGTTTATCAAGTTGAAAGTTTATCAGGTTGGAAAGTTTGGCAAGTTGAAAGTTTGTCAAGTGGAAAGTTTATCAAGTGGAAAGTTTGTCAAGTGGGAAGTTTATCAAGTTGAAAGTTTATCAAGTTGAAAGTTTATCAGGTTGGAAAGTTTGGCAAGTTGAGAGTTTGTCAAGTTGAAAGTTTGTC
>Ga0172375_10000148_pt1 | contig 106626 bp, 87 predicted proteins | sample LakKiv1m_FD_114537 | JGI IMG/M metagenome (GOLD analysis project Ga0172375, IMG submission 114537) | Freshwater microbial communities from Kabuno Bay, South-Kivu, Congo - kab_092012_11.1m | ecosystem: Environmental > Aquatic > Freshwater > Lake | place: Democratic Republic of the Congo...
GTAGAAAGCAGGAGGGAAGTTTCTTTTTACGACAGAGATACATATAATTTCAGCAAGTATCCTGGGAATTGATTTCCTGTCAGGATCTTGTAAAACCCTTAGAAGGCGTTTAAGCTTTGACTTTTTCCTATCAGTTTTAATATTATATTGATTTGTCTTTCTTTCGTCCAGCGGCATTGCTAAAAATATTAAAACATCCGATCAATTAAAACTCTGTCTTTATGAATTTTCTGCTTAAGCTGCCGCCAGCAGTTTCAACACTTAAGATATAAATGCCGGAAGGCAGATTATTAATATTCATTTTGTATCGATCCGAATATGGTTCTGAAAATGCGTGTTTCCTGCCATAGATATCCTGAATTAATATACTTCTCATGATTTCCATGGATTCAATGTTCAGAAAATCTGTGGCAGGGTTCGGATATATCTTCAGGTCACTGTTTTCAAAAATTCCACCTGTAGAAGTCAGTATATCCCTTGATGCAATCCAGTTCGCCGGATCATTATTATCGAGGTCAGGATTTGTCAATTTCAGATAATACCCGTTCCCGTCAGCATCAGGCCAGGGTACAGTATCCTGATAGCAGACATTATCGATGACATTGCCGAATGCGTCACACATAGTAAGGTTTTCGCTCTTGTCCGACAGGTTCCTTGAAAATTCCCCAAATGGCAAAAAACCATACAGAGATTTGAATACCTTGTAATTGCCTGCCAGAACTATTGAAGAATGAGGTTCTATCGTAGTGCCAAATGGAAATTCATAAACGAATCCTGTTCCTGTAAAAAATATCCCTCCGGGATCAACCGGTACATTTCCATTGTTAGTGATCTCAATATATTCCATATCATCATTGTCGGGGTATGTTGCCGACTCCATTGGATGATACATGATGCGCGTGATCACCAGAGGCGGGGTACTTATCTCACCGCAGGATGTGATTATAAGAAGGTTATTTGTAATCCATGGTATCCTATCATTGAGAAAATTCTTAATTTGCTGCACTCTTTGCTGATGGTCGCCTGTATTTCCCCAGACTGCATTATCGCGTGCCACTGCTTCGGATATATATGAGGCAGTCTGGTCTATAAATGTTCCAAGCGACACGGGGTTAAGTGGCTGTCCCGGCTGGATAAGATAGTTCCACCTCCGTGCCAGGGCGCATCTGAAGTCATCATTACTGAAAAGGTCCCTCCAGAATCTTGCTCCTTCATTGTCTCCATTCCAGAACTGCCAGACATTTGTCTTACTTCTGTCAAGACCCCAGAAAAAAAGATCATTGCCGAATGTAAGGTCGTTGTCCCATATCGGGCCGGCACGCAGCTTCCCATTTCTGTCCTTGTGAAAATAGGTGCTGAACTGATAAGCGTCACAATTTGATGAAATCTCACTGATCAGCATATAGTCAATAAATGAAGGGACATCGATCACATATTGATATCCATCCGGAGCAGTTGTATTTCCTGTAAGTGCAGCAGCTTCAAGATAAAGGAAGCGGTTATGGATATAATCACCCTGAAGAGCTGTAATATTTTCAGGATCAGGAAATTCATGAATAAATGCAACCCCGTTCCCATACCAGTCCTTGATTGTCCATGCAACAGGGTCACCTCCTGTGGTCTTGTCTGCCTTGATAATATACCCTCCTGTTATTGAAGGTATAGTATTATCCTGGCTGGTGATTTTCGTAATATTTACCCTGTTATCGTCAACCTTGACCTTTTCTTGCAGAAGATAAAGTCCCCTGTAATCCCCATTGATTATAAGTTCGCAATAAATTGTCCTCGTGGCGTATTCTCCTATCTGCCGCGATAGGTTATAACAAATAAAGTCCCTCATTAGCGCAGGATCAAAAACCATTGCGTTCAATATCCAGTCATTTTCTTTTGGCAGGCCCATCAGACTCACATTGTTCTTTGTGACATTGTCTGGCATCAGGGTAGTAAATCCATATTGCTTTTTAGGCCTTTCCTGGGTTGATGATCCCCTGATTTCAATATTTATCCGGCCATTAAAATTAAGGTATTGGTTATTATACTGATCAGCAACATAGTTCCTCTCCCCTGGACCGCGATATATAATCTTCATAGATGCTAGCACCCTTGGATCGTCAACAATCGGTGCGGAGCGATCAGTATTTATTATCACAATAGGAAGATTACTGTCAGTTATGACCTGACACCATACATAATTATCAATAAGGTTCAGAAGGATTAGTATTACAAGTATCTTTCTCATTAATAATCTCCCGCCTTGCTCAAATATAATATTTTAACGTAAATTGGAGCAGCATAATATTCTAATCATGAAAAGATATCTGTTATTTATTCCAATTCTGGTGTTTCTGGTTCTTGTACAATGTAAAAACGGTCCCGGATCTGAAAAGAAAATCAACGGGTATAATTTCGCATCTCCTGAGTCATCAATAATACTGCCTGCTGTGCTTCGTGAAGTATCAGGAATAATAATGACTGAGCCTGGTATACTTGCATGTGTCCAGGATGAAAACGGCATTGTTTACTTTTATGATCTGGAAATGAAAAAGATCACGAAACAAATTAATTTCGGACAAAATGGCGATTATGAAGGAATTGCCCTGGCTGGTGATACAGTGTATGTTCTTCGAAGTGATGGACTTGTTTATGCAATTGAAGACTTCAGATCAGATAATTTCAAGGTTGTTTCATACAAGACGGAGATCCCATCAAAGGATAATGAAGGTATATGTTATGACAGCCTTAACAACAGACTTCTGATAGCCTGCAAGGGAAAAACTGGAAAAGGAGATCTCTCGAAGGATGAGAGATACATTTTTGGATTTGATCTGGCAACAGGAAGATTAAGCAGGGATCCTGTTTACAGTTTTGACATGAAAGAGCTGCTTGATTTTGCCGCTGTAAAAGAAATCCGTCTTCCAATGCGGGGTAAAAAGAAAGGACCTCCTGAGCCCTATCTGAATTTTCATTCGTCTGCAATCGGAATAAATCCACTTACAAATATGCTTTACATACTTTCAGCGGACGACTTTATGCTGCTTGTATTTGACCAGGGAGGCAGAATCAGCAGAATGATCATGCTCAACCGCGGATTGTTCAACCAGCCTGAAGGAATTACTTTCAGGAATAATGGTGATATGATAATTTCAAATGAAGGAATGGAAAAAGGCCCCGGGAGTCTGAGACTTCTCATATATCATCCGGAGCCCTGATATTACGAAGGGGTCTGGCTTTAACCTTCTAAACGTAACCCCATTTTTTCATGACTTCAAGGTCCTCCTTAATACAATCCATAGGAGTTTTACCCTGGTATGATTCCTGTTCAATTATGTAAACCAGTGTTCCGCCTATCTTTGTAGCAAGATCTACAACTTCTTTGGCATTCACAATTCCGGTTCCGATAATTGTGCTCTCATACTTTTCTCCTTCTCCCGTCGAGAGGATCTCATCCTTAACATGGATATTCTCGAATCTGCCGGGGTATTGCTTAACGACATCGAGTGCGACAGCTCCGCCATTATACAGGTTCCCGATATCAAGCTGAACGACAACCTTGTCAGGATCCATACTTTTCATCATTATGTCGAAAAGCTTTTCATCATTAAGTTTTTCACTGAATTCAAAATCATGATTATGGTATCCGAACTTCATGCCGAGTTTCTGGCACAGCTCGCCGCACCTGTTAAAGATGTCCATATAATGTTTGAAATCATCATAGTTAGATCTCATGCTGTCGTCCATCGAGGGACTAACCACATATTTCTGTCCCAGGACTGCAGCATCGTCAACAAGCTTTTTCCATGAATCAGCAAAGTCGTTTTTAGTCTCGTCCCAGTGTTCCCTGCCCATAACTGTATGGCCGCTTATCATTTTCAGTCCGGTATCATCAAGGATCTTCCTGAATTCTGCAGGAGCGAATCCATAGAATTTCCCGTCGACATAGTTTGCATGTTCAACATATTTATATCCCATTTCAGCAACTTTTTTCAGTGATCCGACAGGATCGCTCATCATGTCGTCGCGTACTGAATAAAGCTGAACCCCGACAATTCCCTTTTTACCTTTTGCGGCTGATGTACAGGAAGAGTGGGGTAAGATGGCAGCAGCGGCTATAGCCATTGCTCCAGATTTGATAAAAGTCCTTCGGGTGGTTTTCATATGACCAGGTATTAATTGTTAATCCGTTAACAATGCATAAAGAGCTTAAAGTTATTAAAGTCCTGCAATATGCAAACAGAAGAACATTTAAAAAATGACCTGTTTCAAATGAAATATTGTTATAAAAATGACAGAGGACTCTGGTTATATGAAATTCCTTCTAAAGATGCCGTTTTATTCGTTCCCAATATAGTTCGGTCTTCGGGCCCGAGCCGTTCCATCTTTTTGCTATTCGTTCAAAATGATAGGGCCCTGCTACTGAGGCAAAATAGAGGAAGACTCTTTCAGAATTTACAGGGTCGAACATATCGGTAAGTTTGAACCGGTCGCCTGTAAGGCGGTTATATTCATCAAGTCTTATCTGCCTTATCTGAAGCTTGCCTACAGCATTTTCAAGTTCGTTGTATGCATGGTTGTTTCCCATGGTTTCAACCATTGCTATTGCATCCATCAAAACTGTAAATGGCTTTATGCCAGCGTCGGCAACAACATTTACGAAATTGCCCTCGGGAGCCTTTACCTGCAGGTAAAACAATGACAATACCAGAATGATAACTGTTTTTCTCAGTCTTGCTCCATAAGAAAATCCGAATCCGCTTATGCCCTGGATAAAAAAATCTTTCAGAGGTTTCTTCCCTTCGAAATAATCTTTTCGGATTCGTTTAGACAAATAATTCAAAGGGGCTTCTATTTTAATATACTTTTTCAAAAATTCCCGTTTTAGAGTTATCTTAAAAAGAACCGTAAGCTGAAATATTTCTGGAAAAGTATCTATTCAAAATTTAGTCATTTTTTTACAATTTTATAACATCAGGTATTGTTAAGTTATTAACAACTGAACAATCTTTTGACGTACTTCCTAAAACAGTCTCATTTAAGTGTGTAACAAACCGGAAACCCTATTGTTTGGTACAGAATGTAACAAAATGAACAGTCTATGTTACAAAAGTCATTGATTTTGATCTGAAGCAGGAAGAAACAAAAGGTCTGTAATTCCATTTTCAAATTCATTTTATAAATTGCAGAAGACTAAATGATATAATTATGCCAAGACGCGACGATATCCGGAAGGTACTTATAATTGGTTCAGGGCCGATAATTATCGGACAGGCATGTGAGTTTGATTATTCGGGAACCCAGGCCTGCAAAGCACTTCGATCACTTGGTTACAAGATTGTACTTGTAAACTCGAATCCTGCTACTATAATGACAGATCCGGGTATTGCCGATGCAACCTATATCGAGCCTCTTAACGAATATGCCCTTACAGAAATAATAAAAAAGGAACGGCCTGATGCCCTTCTTCCAAACCTGGGTGGACAGACCGGACTGAACCTGTCATCACTTCTTGCAAAAAAGGGAGTGCTCGACGAGTACAATGTAAAAGTTATCGGCGTAAATATCGATGCCATTGAAAGAGGCGAAGACAGGATATCTTTCAAGGAGACTATGAACCGTCTTGGAATCGAAATGCCACGGAGCAAGGCAGTCAACACAGTTGAAGATGCCGAAAAAGTAGCTGCCGAACTGGGTTTCCCTGTTGTAGTCCGTCCGGCTTATACAATGGGTGGTACCGGTGGCGGACTGGTATATAATTCGGAGGAGTTGAGAACTGTTGCCAGCCGTGGACTGTCGGCAAGCATTGTCAACCAGGTACTTATTGAAGAATCGGTTCTTGGATGGGAGGAACTCGAACTGGAAGTCGTCAGGGATGCAAAAAACCAGATGATAACAGTTTGTTTCATAGAGAACGTCGATGCAATGGGAATTCACACTGGTGATTCATACTGTACTGCTCCCATGCTTACAATTAGCAAAGAGCTCCAGGACCGTCTTCAGAAATATTCCTACGACATCGTTGAAGCAATAGAAGTTATTGGTGGCACAAATGTTCAGTTTGCTCATGATCCGGTATCTGACAGGGTTGTTGTAATCGAAATAAATCCCAGGACCTCGCGTTCTTCGGCCCTGGCTTCCAAGGCGACAGGATTTCCAATAGCATACGTTTCATCACTTCTTGCCGGCGGGCTTACCCTCGATGAGATACCTTACTGGCGTGAAGGAACACTCGATAAATATACTCCTTCGGGCGACTATGTCGTCGTTAAATTCGCCAGGTGGGCATTTGAAAAATTCGAAGGACTTGAAGACAAGCTTGGAACTCAGATGCAGGCTGTGGGTGAGGTAATGAGTATTGGTAAAAACTACAAGGAAGCTTTTCAGAAAGCGATAAGGTCGCTCGAAATCGGACGTTATGGTCTTGGATTTGCTAAAGACTTTAACAAAAAATCACCTGAAGAATTGCTCAATATGCTAAACACCCCTTCAAGTGAACGGCAATTCATTATGTACGAAGCTTTAAGGAAAGGTGCTGATATTGAAGAAATTCACAGGAGAACCCATATCAAGACCTTCTTTATTAACCAGATGAAAGAACTGGTTGAGATGGAGGAGAAAATACTGGGCTACAAGGGGATGATGCTTCCCAATGATTTGCTTATAGCTGCCAAGAAGAACGGTTTCGCCGACAGATATCTGTCGAAGCTGCTTGGAATAAACGAAAAAGTGATAAGGGCAAAAAGGATCTCCCTTGGCCTCACAGAAGCCTGGGAACCTGTTCCGGTAAGCGGCGTCGTGAATGCTGCATATTATTTCTCTACCTATAATGCTCCCGACAAAGTACAGGTAAGCGACAGGAAAAAGATAATGGTTCTGGGAGGTGGACCCAACCGGATAGGACAGGGAATCGAATTCGATTACTGCTGCGTGCATGCGGCATTTGCAATACGTGATGCCGGTTATGAATCGATAATGGTCAACTGCAACCCGGAAACCGTGTCAACCGATTACGATACATCCGATAAGCTTTATTTTGAACCTCTTACTGCCGAAGATGTCCTAAGCATTTATGAGAAGGAAAAACCCGAAGGCGTAATAGTTCAGTTCGGAGGACAAACTCCTCTTAACCTGGCTAAGGAACTTGCTGAAGCAGGAGTAAAGATCCTTGGAACAACGCCCGATACTATCGACCTTGCAGAAGACCGCGACAGGTTCAGACATGTAATAAACAAGCTGGGGATTCCTCAGCCCGAGTCGGGTATGGCCTCTGATATGGAGGAAGCAATGAAAATCGCAGGAAGAATAGGCTATCCTCTGATGATAAGACCTTCATATGTGCTTGGCGGAAGGGCGATGAAGATAATCCTTGATGAACAGATGCTTGAAGAATACATTACAAAAGCGGTAGGGGTATCCCCCGACAGACCGTTGCTGCTTGATAAATTCCTCGAGGATGCAATTGAATCGGAAGCAGATGCAATATCCGACGGAACCGATGCTTTTGTCCCGGCGGTGATGCAACATATTGAATATGCGGGGATACACTCGGGTGATTCTGCCTGTGTAATCCCTCCGGTAGTCATACCAAAAGATCATAAGAAGACTATATATGACTATACCAGAAAGATCGCAATGGAACTCAGGGTCGTAGGGCTTTTGAATATCCAGTATGCAATCTATGAAGATACTGTTTATATCCTTGAGGCAAATCCGAGGGCATCACGTACAGTTCCACTTGTATCAAAAGTCTGTAACATATCGATGGCAAGAATTGCAACCCAGATACTTCTGGGCCAGAAACTTTCTGAATTCAATCTAAAGAAGAGGACTATAAGGCATTACGGAGTAAAAGAAGCTGTATTCCCATTCAATATGTTTCCTACTATCGATCCGCTTCTTGGTCCGGAGATGAGATCGACGGGTGAAGTGCTCGGTATGGCCGGTTCATATGGGATGGCATTTTTCAAATCGCAGGAAGCAACCCAGTCACCGTTACCAATATCCGGAACAGTCCTTATTACAATTGCCGACAGGGATAAGAACAGGATCCTTGAACCTGCAAGAAATTTCAGGGATATGGGATTCAAAATACTGAGTACCGGAGGTACAAAGATGTTCCTTGAGGAGAATGGAATCAAGTCAGAGCTCATTCTTAAGGTACATCAGGGACGGCCAAATATTGTAGATGCCATAAAAAACAGGGAGATCGACCTTGTTGTCAATACACCTGCAGGAAGGCTGAGTGAATATGATGATTCCTATATAAGAAAGAATGCAATCAAGTACAAAATACCTTATATTACTACAACCTCGGCAGCCCTTTCGGCAACCGAAGGTATCAGGGAAAGGCAGAACAGCAAATACACTGTAAAATCGCTCCAGGAATATCATTCGGAGATAGAATAGTTCATCTGTCCCTGTTTTGGCACCACGGTCACTGCAGTTACTGACGTTTCATCCTTTATGGAAATCTTTTGGTGATTTCCCGAAGTATTTTCTGAACGATTTAGTAAAATTCGACGGATTCGAAATACCTACACTGTTTGCTATTTCAGTAATGTTGCCCGCGTTGGATCTCAACAATTCTGCTGCCTTTTCAAGTCTTATATTCCGGATAAGTATTCCGGGAGAAAGACCTGTCAGAACTTTTAGCTTCCGTGTCAGGTGGGTTTTGCTCATCCCTATCATTTCATGAAGAGTGTCGACATCAAAATCGTAATTCTGCAGATTTGAATAGATAGTTTTAAATACCCTGGCCATGAACCTGTCATCTACAGATTCTATTTTATGACCTGTCTGTTCCTGAAAATGGAATTTATCGTATCTGTTCTTAAGGTTTTCGCGCAACTGAAGCAGATTCGATATTCTGGTCTCGAGTTCCGTAATACTGAAAGGTTTTATAATATAGTCATCTGCACCCGTACGCAAACCTTTAATTTTATCCTCAGGAGCTGCCTTTGCAGTAAGCATAATAACAGGAATATGGCTTGTCCTTTCATCATTTTTGAGACGTTTGCAGAGTTCCAAGCCATCGAGATCGGGCATCATGATATCGGTAATGATAAGATCGGGCATCATTGTAAATGCCGTATTCAGGCCTGAAATTCCATTGTCTGACTCAAGAAAAACATAACTGCCTCCAAGCGAATCCTTAATATATGCTCTGAGATCTTCATTATCCTCTATCACAAGGATAGCAGACTTCAGCTCGTTCTCCTTTCCTGAATTTACCGGTTCATACCTTCCTGTAAGAGGAATTGCAGAGCTTCTTTCGGCTAAGACAGGGGCAACGGAGACCATAATATATTCATCACGAGAAAGGTGAGCGATGCCAAGCGGGATTGAAACAGAAAATTCAGATCCCTGGCCGGGCACGCTTTCCAACTTAATATTTCCATGTAAAAGCGCAACAAACTCCTGAACGAGTGAGAGCCCGATACCGGTACCGAATCCTTCGCTTTCATGATGCCCCTCAATCCTGTAAAACCTGTCAAATATCTTTTGCCGGTGCTCCGGGCTTATTCCCGGACCTGAATCAACGACTCTGACCAGAAGATTGCAGTTCTCGGAAGCATCTTCAGATTCAATCCTTACCAAACATTTAACAGTGCCTCCTGTGGGAGTATATTTAAAAGCATTTGAAAGAAGATTGGCGACTATTTTTTCGATTTTATCCCTGTCAAAAAGTGTAAAATGGCTTTTGTCGGGTATTTCAACGGTATATATTATCCTCTTGCTTTCCGCCATTGACAGGAATTCATAAACAAGGATCCTGAGGCATCTGACTATATCATCCCTGGCGAGTGCAATTTTCATTTTACCCGTGTCAAGCTTTGAGATATCAAGCAACTGGTTCACAAGATGCATCAGCCTCTGGGCATTTCTTTTCATCATTTCAACCATTCCTCCAATTCTTTCATTCATCGCTCCTTCCCTTGAGATTGTGTCAAGAGGTCCCATAATGAGAGATAAAGGAGTTCTTATCTCATGTGAAATATCAGTAAAGAAATTCGTTTTTATCCTGTCCATTTCCGCAAGCTGGGCATTCTTCTGCTCCAGTTCGGCAGTCCTGGCTTTTACTATTTTTTCAAGCCTGATTTTTTCATTTGTGATGGCCCTTGTCCTGATTCTTATATATGAAGCGATAAGGGCAATCATTAAAATTAAATAGGAAATATAGGCAAACAATGATCTGTACCAGGGAGGCAGTATCCTTATATCTATTGATAATCCCTCAGGATTCCAGATCCCTTCATTGTTTGATCCTGTAAACCAGAAATTATACCTTCCGGGATGAATGCCCCTGTATTCGGCTGCTGTTCCCTCAACGGCATCAATTGTATCCCTGTCGATTCCTTTCATAAAGAACCTGTATCTGTTTTCTTCCGGACTGATAAAATTCAGTGCGGCGAATTCAATTCTTATAAAGTTATCCCTGAACGGCAGTATTAATTTTTTCAGAGAACTCAGATCAGCTGTGCCTGACGGCAGTTCATAATCTTTCCCGTTTACCTGAAGCCTTGTCAGCTGCACCGGTGGGACAACTTCATTTACAGGAGGATCTTCATCAAAAATATACAATTGATTATCATTAATATATATGATTTTGCCTGATCCAATCTGGTAACCCTGTACATCATACTGCAATTTGGGCGTTCTCAGGGTACGTACATTTCCGTTGGATGGATTCCATATTGTTATTCCTTTGTCATGGGCAATCCAGAATTTGCCTTTCCGGTCTATCAGCAGATCATAATATGAAGTAGCTGGAATATTCTGTGAGGGATTTATATTCCTGAAAACTCCCGATTGTTTATCCATGATGTTTAAACCTGAAATTCCGTTAAGGATCCAGATGTCTCCGTTACGGTCCTCCCTTACACGGATGTTTGAATCAAATTCCCTGAAAGCTTCATCCCCCGTTTTGAAGAAATCAGTTATTTTCATTTCAGGAAGGGTGATCCTCAGGACGTTCTCCGTGCTTAAGATCCAGATATTATTCCTGCTGTCGACAATAAAATCTCTTATATTGTTCTGGTCGCTATCCAGATAATGCGGCTGAATTCCTGCAACCTTTTCCAGTTTGTTGAGTGCCCGGTTGAGCCTGTACAGGCCATGGTTGTAAGTGACAACCCAGATGTTACCTGTTTTATCCTCCCTTGTAAGAGGTATATTTGCAAACCTTATATCATCTGATGGAAATGGAAGGGTGAATTCAGTTAATGCAGAACTTATGGGATCATACCTGAATATTCTTCCGTCTTTTGACCCGAACCACAGGTTTCCCCTGCTGTCAGCATAACCTCCGCTTGTTACTGATATCCCTCCAGGCAAAATCATCTGCTTGAATTCCAGGGATAATGACATGTCAAACCTTTTTACGATAAATATGCCCTGGTTGAAAAGAAACCATGTCCTGTTCAGCCTGTCCTCAATTATTGATCCCTTATGTACCTGCGCGACATCAGAAGTATTATTTACAGGTGCAATAGTGAACCAGGGAACCTGTTTTCTTATCAGTCTGAAAACATTATTTCTCACACATGCAAACCATATCGATTCATCCCTGCCGGGGTAACATTGAAATACAACAAAGGCCGGGGTACGGTAAAGAACAAGTTTTTCAGAAGAAGGATCAAACCTGTATATCAGTCCTTCTTCCCAGCTGAAGAACCATATGCTTCCGTCGCTGAAGCGGAATGACTGATCAACCGTGACCGGTGATCGCGGAGTTTCATAAATGGTCTCATGTCCATAAAGGAATTTATAATTTGTTATCGTATAATCGTTCTGATTGAACCTGGAAAAGCAATTGGTCCCAAATGCCCATAAAGAACCAGTGCTGTCAGCAAGTATTGAAGTCACTGAATCAAAATTCATCCCGCCCTTAATTCCGGGCAGCTCATTCAGCTTATAGGCAGACCCGGTTGCAGGGTCCCATTTCATGATACCTGCCCCTTCAGTCCCAATCCAGACTATACCAGCACGGCCTGAATCAATACAGTTTACTTTTTTTACCCGGCTTCCCGCAGATTGTCCGCTACTGAGCAGGACTTCACTGAAATTCCGGGTTTCATGGCTGAACCTGTATAATCCCCTGTTTGTGACGAACCAGAGATTTTTAAAATTATCTTCAAGAAAACAATTCGATTGGTCACATAAGCTTCATTCGCCGGGTACCACGACAGCGAGTCTACCTCATACAGGGTGTATCTGAGAGTTTTTTTATCAAACGAGTAGATATTCTTCTCTGTCCTTATCCATAGCAGGCCTTCACTGTCGTTATTAACTGATTTTACAGTATTGCCGCGATCAGCACCGGCTGTTGTATCGGGCTTAAAAAGTGTAATGGATCCTGCAGATTGTTCCACCCGGCCCAGACCGGCTTTTGATCCAGCCCAGATGTCGCCGTCAGGGTCCTCAAAGAGACAGGTTATACATGCTGATGATGACCGTTTTCTTTCTTTATTAATTGAGTACCTGACATATCTGTTTCCATCATATCTGTACAGACCTTCATCGGTTCCCGACCAGAGAAATCCTTTTTTATCAATAAGAACACAGGTTGAAGTCTGGCTTGCCTCACCATCGAGGATGTAAAAATTGTCAAAACGCTTGTCTGGGGGATCATATTCAGGCTTCAGGACTTTCTGAGGGAACAGGGTGAGAGGTAAAAGACAACAAAGAAATACAAAAGCCAGATATCTGACATCCCGATTTAAAATGCCTGATGTCCAATTTCCCGACAGCAAGTGCAATGACTTTTATCATCAAAAGTTAAACAATTCCTGCACTCCCGATTGCACTGAATGATTACTTTTTGACGAATGGAAGAATTATGTTATAAAATAAAAGTCCTATGATTCAAATCAGTCCGAAATCCTATTAAGTAATTTACTGAGGGAGGATCAAGGATTCTGTAAACCGCAAAGTCCGCTAAGTTTCAGCAAAGCTCACAAAGGATTTTAAAGTTACCTCTCTCACTCTGCGAACTCATTATTAAAACTCTGCGAACTTTGCGGTTCTGGCTTTATGGTTTTTACAGACTCTGGCTTAGGCTTTTGCCTTCTTTTTGAGTTCCTTCAGCTCATTCTCGAGCCCGGTAATTATATCGACCTTTTTTGATATTTCCCTTTCTCTTTCCGAGACGTCCTTATCGAGCTCATCAACTTTGCGATCCAGATCGTCGATTTTGCCCTTCAGCCTGGAAATCTCATCCTTCAGCTTTTCAATATCCCGGTTCAGCTGGGCTTTTTCTTCCTCAAGCTTGTTAATTACCGGCGTATAAACGGATTTTGCATAATACCATGCTGTAAAATAACCTATAAGTCCGGCTACAATAAGCAGGGCAATAATTAATATGACAGAGGCTGCTACTGACATAACCTGTAATATCATCAATGAGTTCATAGTTTTATTTTTTAATTGAGATTACTGTTCTTCTGTTTTGTGCCCGCTCTTCTGTGGTAATATAACCTGCTGCGGGTTCTTGTTCACCTTTGGATACTATTGTCATCCTCGATTCAGGGAACCCCTTCCCTTTCAGAAATTCGAACGCACCCTGAGCTCTCTCCAGGCCAAGATTCTGATTATATTCAGGGGTACCTACCAGATCGGTATGCCCTGTAATAAGAAGCACTGATTCAGGATGATTGTCAAGCCAGCTTTTGAATTCAGCAAGCCTCGCTTCAATCTCCGTATCAGGGATAAACCTGGCTTTGTCAAAATCGTGCCAGATTACAAGGTCTTTCGGCATCAGCGCATAAATACGCGCCAGTGAATCGGCCACATTATCTGTGGGTTTGGGAACTGTTACTTGAGGAACTGGTTTTTTTAATGCCGGCTTTAAAACATCAACAAAAAGCCAGGTCGAGAAAAATGCCCAGATCACAAAGAGAACAGACCCGGTAAAAATAATTCTCATTTTCCAACTTGTTAATTGTCAGGTCAGGTGATAACACATACAAGTTATAAAAATCGTGAAAATAAAAGGAATAAAAGAGAAAAATAATTCAGTCTTTAAAAAGAATATCTTTTTTGAACTTTTTAAAAAGAGTCTCCTCGTCATCACCGTCCTTGATGCCGCAAATAAGAAGATTTATCAACCTGGCGACTGTTTTATCGCTGAATCCTGCCTCTATTGCAAAGCGTTTCAGGAGTTTCTTTTCCCCTTCTGACACAACTTCATCGGCAAGGATCATCTCTGCAACATTATAAAGATGGCCAAACTTATCCTGAAGGCTGTATGGAGGATCATAATGATGCTTGCCTTCAAGTTCAATGATTTTGTCAATTTCCGGATCGGTAAGACCAAATTTCCGACCTTCCTTGTGAAGAAGTTCAAGCTCCTCGGGATCGATCTTTCCGTCAGCCCTTGATACCTGAACAAGATGGAGATAGTGTTCCCTGTTTACTCTTTTACCACTATCTTTTATGAAGTCTGAAAAATTCATAATACTCAGTTTAATTTTGCTTTTAAATTTGTTGTTTCAAAGATATTATCTTATCACAATTGTTGGTACAGATTTTAACAAATGATCAGAATAATTGTTTGAGCCTTTCTGTCCAGAATCCGTTGAAACCGGCCACAGGATCTTCGCAGAGATACACGCTCGTTCCATATTCTCTGGCATTCTGATTTGTAATTGCCCCTATCTTTGTCACTTTTCTGAATACCTGGTATATATCTTCCCCCGGTTCATCATTAATGTAAACTGCATATCTGATGTCAGGATCAAATTTAAGAGGTATCCAGTACAGAAAACTTTCGCTGAAACATACGGCTTCAGGCAATCCGTATTTTTTGCCAATTACAGTGATAGCACCTGCCTGACCATAGTTTTCGGCATATATGAATGCTGCCTGTTTATCAGGTATCATCTGCCAGGTTTTATTCACTATCGCTGTAAGTTCTTCCCATCCAAGCATATCGGCATAATCCTGCGGAAGGGAATGTATTGAATTATCTTCAAACCTGCAGACAAAGTCCATCCCATATACTGCCTTAATTTTGTCAAAGTATTTCACCAGTCCTTCAGTCTTATAAATTGGAATCCCGATAGGCAGAAAAGGCAATGTCATAACTACCAGAACTGCCACCAGTGAAGCCCTCAACCAGACTTTCTTTAGCATAAGTTCCCAGCTTACTGCGCCTGCTGCCATAAGGAAAGGGAAGATTCCCTGCGTGTAATAGCTTTTCCCCTGCAGAAACATCAGTATCACAATTACTCCGACTGATACGATTCCGAGGAATCTGTACCGCTTCATTTTTTTATTCAGGAAGAGAAACAGAAGGCCCGCAACCGTAAGAAAAGTTGCTGCTCCGGGCATCATAAGCTGTTCAAAAAGAAATGCACCCCTGTCAACATTTACAAGCTGGGTTCTCTGAAGCTCCGAAAAATGGTTTATTACCGGAAGTTTGTTGGCAAGCTGCCAGATAAGATTGGGTGAAAAAACAATTAATCCCCCAAGTACGCCCAGCCAGAATTTCCTTTCAGAAAAAAGGCGCCTGTAGTGTGTGAAAGGGACTACCAGGAGAAGTGACAGGAATAATACTCCTGCAAGATATTTATTGAGGAGGGTAAATCCGGCCGCAATTCCGAATAAAACAAGATACTTTCCCTTCTCCGTATTTATGTATTTCACAAGAAGATAAAACAACAGTGTCCACAGGAACAGGTCAATATGAACCGGCTGAAACATCAAAAAAGTCCTCAGTCCGATTATCGATACTATTATTCCGATGGCCGCAAGTATTCTGGAAAAGTCAGATCCTCCAAACTCCCTGGCAGTTTCCGATACAAGTACAACCATAAGAATGCTCAAAAAGGCAGGGAAAATCCTTACTGCAAATAGTGAATAACCGAAGAGGCTCTTCATCAGCCATGCCACCCAGCCTGTCATAGGAGGTACTGTGGCATAGCCAAATGCTGGATGCTGGCCAAGGGAAAAATAAAGAAGCTCATCACGGTGAAACTCGAGGTTATATGAAAACACAATGTGAATGACAGCGTTAAATAATGCCAGGATTATAATTATTACTGTGGTGGCGCTGATGCTGAACCGATTTTTCATACCCGGAATTTTTGTTTTAATCTGAATTTTAGAAACAAGGAAAGTTAAAAAAAGAATTGCAATCGGATAATAAAATGAAATTGATATCTTAAGCGGAATATTAAACGTTTGTTAATTGTCATATTAATATATGGTTGCCAATAATCAATAAATTTCTACGCATGAAAAAGAACATTCGGATTTTACTATTTATTGCAGTTGCTGCCATAACCCAGCTTCTGGCCGGCAGTCTTAGTGCACAATCAGGTTCGTCAGGCAGCTTCCTTGATGAAAAAGTAAGGAAATTCCTTAACGACCGTTCACGGCGGTGGTATGATATGAATGTGCCTGCTGCCGACGGCCAGCTTCTCTACGACCTGATTATTAAAGGAAATTATAAATCAGCCCTGGAAATCGGGACTTCAACAGGCCATTCAGGGATATGGATAGCCTGGGCGCTCAGCAAAACCGGCGGAAAGCTTATAACAATTGAAATTGATGAACAAAGGCACAAAGAAGCGCTCGCTAACTTCAGGGAAGCAGGCTTGTCAGATTATATTGATGCGAGACTTGGCGATGCACATAAAATCGTAAAAGAACTAAAAGGGCCATTTGATTTTGTTTTCAGCGATGCTGACAAGGACTGGTATAAAAACTATTTTATTGATGTTGATCCAAAATTAAAGGTGGGAGGTTGCTTCACAGCACATAATATATCAGACAGGGGCAGAGGGTACGGAGGTTATGGAGGCCAGGCAGAATTTCTCAATTACGTGAGAAGTCTGAAAAACTATGAAACAACAGTCAACTCTGCAGGAGGCGGTGTCTCCATCAGCTATAAAAAATCCGAAAAATAACTCCCGGAGATCATGGCGGAAGAAAAACTTGAAAGAAAGCTGGGACTTTTCCCGGCCACCAATATAGTTGTTGCAAACATGATAGGAGCCGGGATATTTACAACTTCCGGGCTTCTGATGTCGGGGCTCAATAATCCCGGACTTATGCTGATACTCTGGGCCGTCGGAGGAATAATCGCCCTTTGCGGAGCCCTATCTTACGGAGAACTTGGCGCAGCCATGCCAGGAGCAGGTGGTGAATATCTTTTTCTCTCAAAACTATATCACCCTGTTTTTGGCTTTCTTAGCGGATGGGTCTCATTTATCGTGGGCTTTTCTGCACCTATTGCAGCATCGGCTCTCGGGTTCAGCGAGTATTTCAACAGGGCATTGCCAGGATTTGCCGGCTGGCTTGAATCTGCAGGCATAATGAGGCCGGAAGTAACAAATAAACTCCTGGCCATAACCGTCATCCTTATCTTTACCTTTATACATTACAGAGGTATAAAATACGGCGCCCGGATTCAAAATGCACTGACACTCCTCAAAATTTTACTTATTGTTATTTTGTTAACAGCAGGATTTTCCTCCGGGAACGGCAGTTTTTCCAATTTTTCCTTAGGAGGTGCAATGCCTTCAGGTCTGGCCGGATGGAAAACCATCGGCCTTTCACTTATGTGGATAATGTTCGCATACAGCGGATGGAATGCATCAACATATCTTGGAGCCGAAATAAAAAATCCATCCAGGAACCTTCCCGGATCACTAATTATCGGAACCGTTATAGTACTTCTGCTTTACCTGGCATTAAACACCTTGTATGTCTATGGTATTGAACCTGAATCAATGAAAGGCGTCATTTCCGTCGGAGGGCTTGCAATGGGAAACCTCTTCGGAAAATCAGCGGGTGTGCTGTTTTCAATACTAATTGCTTTTGCGCTGTTTTCATCTCTGAGCGCATTCATTATTATCGGCCCGAGGGTTTATTATTCAATGGCCCGCGACGGCCTTTTCTTCAACCGGGTGGCAAGGATACACAAGAGATTCCAGGTCCCTTCAAATTCCATTCTACTCCAATGTATTATCGCGGTGATACTTGTACTTTCGGGGACCTTTGAACAGGTTCTTACCTATATGGGATTTGCACTCGGGATTTTTCCAGTGCTTACAATCCTAGGGATATGGAGACTCCGAAAAATGAAACCAGATGCTTTGAAAATAAAAGGATTTCCTGTTACACAGATAATCTATGCAGCTGCGGGAATACTTATACTGATACTTTCATTTCTTGAAAGACCTGCTGAATCATCAATCGCACTTCTTACAGTAGCTACCGGCATCCCTTTCTATTTCATCTTTAAGAAAACTAACGGGAAATTCCGCCCAGATCACGAATGACAACAGACGCACAGGCTATACCGAATGCAGCTGGCATATAAGATATTGTTCCGACAATTGATGCTTTATTGGGGTCTGCTTCAGCAGGTATGATCTTTGTCTTGTCAATGGTTTCGTTCGAATAAACAGCTGTAATACCTTCCCTTATCCCAAGTTTATGAAGTCGTTTTCGTAATAACCTTGCCAGAGGACAGTCGGTGGTTTCAGAAATATCACAGATTGAAATCCTCAAAGGGTCAACCTTGCCCCCCGAGCCCATTGAACTGACAACCGGGATCTTTTTGCTGAAAGCATGCCTGATAAGAAAAACTTTTGGCGACAGGGTGTCGATTGCATCAACAAGGTAATCGAATCCCTTGTCAAGTACTTCTGTCATTCTTTCATCCTTCAGGTATTCATTTATCACTGTCAGATCAAGGGAAGGATTGATGTTCATAAGCCTTTCTCCCATAACCATCGCCTTGGGCAATCCTTCATTGCTTTTCAGCGCTATGAGCTGTCTGTTGCGGTTCGTCGGATGTACATTGTCGCCATCTACGATTGTCATCCTGCCGACACCCGCTCTGCATATCATCTCGGCAGCATAAGCCCCTACCCCTCCGAGACCGACAACAAGAACATTCGATGATCTAAGCCTTTTCAGAACATCATCACCAACCAGTAAGCTTGTCCTCGACAGCCAGTCAGTTTCCTTTACCTTCCTTTCAGGTTTATTATCCTCCGAATAATTCATTGAAATTCCTGATAATTATTTTCTTTAGCTCGCTAATATCGATGCCCAGATCATTTGCAACCTTGCTGTAAATATCCCTGATGTCAATATCTGCCCCGTCGGTTTCAAGGAATATCCTGTCGCGGGGAATGAATCTTACAAGATCTGATGATTCAGGCCTGATAATGAAATTGAACCATAAGGAGATATAGATTCCTCTTGACAAAAGCTGGGAAGCTAGTTCCTTTTTACCCCTGAAACCATGTATCATCCATGGTACTGAAGGGGGAATCAGCTTATGCATATTAAACAATTCATCCCATGCTTTTACACAATGAATTATCAATGGCTTTTTCAGGTCGGCTGCAATCGATGCCTGTTCAATAAAAACCTGTCTTTGAAGCACCATTGAGGGCCCCCTTAGCTTATCAAAACCTGCCTCTCCAATTGCTATAAGCCTGTGATCAGCGGATATATTCCTTATGTATTCAATGAGTAATCTATTGTTCGATTCATTAAGGTACCAGGGATGAATTCCGGCAGTAAATAGTTTAGAAAATACATTTTCCGGCAGGACCTCTTCATGAGCCATCAGGTTTTCAACCTGAAAAATACCCTCAGTAGGTTTTGATCCGTGAGTATGGATATCAATGAATTCTTCTGATTGCGGAAGGTTCATTGCAAGCCGGTGCCTATAGCGGAGATACCCCTATCAATACGATTTAGCGTCTCCTCTTTACCTAACCAGGTGATTATATCGAACATATGAGGTCCACGCAGGGCGCCAACGATAACAATACGGAAGGCGTTCATTACTGCTCCCATGTTATAACCTTTTTCCGCTATCCATGCTTTAACAGCAATCTCGGAGGAAGTTGCGCTGAACTCAGTAAGACCTTCAAGTACTGATGAGAGTTCCTTGAGTATGTCAGGTGTATTTGTCTGCCACCTTTTTTTGACAGCTTCCTTATCATATTCAACGGGAGCTTTAAAAAAGAAATCAGTCTGTTCCCAGATATCCTTTACAAAGCTGACGCGGTCTTTCACAAGACCCACCAGTTTTTCAAGTTCAACAATATCAATATGAAAACCTCTGGGACGAAGATATTCCCTGAATTCAATGGCAAGTTGATTGTTTGTACGTTTCTGAAGATACTGGTGGTTGAACCATTTTGCCTTTTCGGGATCAAAGCGCGATCCTGACTTATGTACCCTTTCAATTGAAAATGCCTCCACAAGCTCATCCATCGAAAAAATCTCCTGTTCGGTTCCCGGATTCCAGCCCAGCAATGCAAGCATGTTTATAAATGCTTCGGGATAATAACCGTCCTCCCGGTAACCCCTTGCCTTTTCTCCGTATGGCCAGTAAAGAGGGAACACAGGGAATCCAAGTTTATCACCATCCCGTTTGCTTAATTTTCCCTTTCCATCAGGCTTAAGCAGCAGCGGGAGATGTGCAAAATACGGAGCATCCCAGTCGAACGCCCTGTAAAGCATGACATGAAGCGGAAGCGAAGGGAGCCATTCTTCACCTCTTATTACATGACTTATCTGCATAAGGTGGTCGTCGACAAGATGAGCAAGATGATAAGTGGGCATCCCGTCTGATTTAAACAAAACCTTATCATCCAGAGTGCTGGTGTTTACAACAATATGTCCCCTTATCAGGTCGTCAAAATGGATTTCCTCATCCTCAGGCATTTTGAAACGGATAACATAAGGTTCTCCCCTGTCGAGTCTTGCATTCCATTCAACATCGCTCAAGGATAATGAGTTTTTGAGACCTGCTCTTATCTTTGAATTATAAATAAATGTCTTACCCTCTTTTTCAGCGTTTATCCTCATGGTTTCAAGCTCGTCAGGAGTATCAAAGGCATAGTATGCATAACCTTTGTCAAAGAGCAGATCTGCATATTGTCTGTAAAGCTCCTTCCGGTCGCTCTGCCTGTAAGGTCCGAAACTGCCGCCTTCATTTATCCCCTCATCCACAGTCAGGCCGCACCATTTCAGGGCTTCCATTATATATTCCTCTGCACCATCGACAAACCTTGTCATATCTGTATCTTCAATCCTAAGAATGAATTTACCATTGTTTTTTCTCGCAAAAAGATAATTATACAGAGCTGTTCTGACCCCCCCAATATGGAGAGGACCTGTCGGACTGGGAGCAAATCGTACTCTTACCTGAGTCATATTTCTTAACTTGTTTAACCTCAGACAAAGATAGCTAAAGAGCACAAACAATACTCTCTCAAAAATCAGCTTTTATCAGACGGAATTGTATTATTTTTAGTCACTTTAATTACCGACATATGAAGACAATGAAAGCTCTCGTGAAAGCAAGACCGGAAAAAGGGATCTGGATGCAGGAGGTACCGGTTCCGGAACCCGGTCTGAATGATGTTATAATAAAGATTAAAAAATCGGCAATCTGTGGAACAGATCTTCATATTTACGAATGGGATCCGTGGGCACAAAAAACAATAAAAACACCACTCGTCATCGGACATGAATACATGGGTTATATTGAAAAGACAGGACCTGGCGTTAAAATTTTCAGGCCCGGTGACAGGGTAACGGGGGAAGGCCATCTGGCATGCGGCCATTGCCGTAATTGCAGGAGGGGCAAAGAGCATGTTTGTGAAAACACCGTAGGAATCGGAGTAAATATTGACGGTGCTTTTGCTGAATATGTTAAAATACCTGCTTCAAACGTGGTTCCTCTCGATCACAGGATACCGGATGAATGGGCCGCCATTATGGATCCTTTCGGCAATGCAACACATACTGCATTGTCATTCCCGCTACTTGGAGAGGATGTACTGATAACAGGGGCCGGACTCATTGGAAGCATGGCGGTGGCAATAGCGAAATATGCCGGAGCGAGATTCATAGTTGCAAGTGATCTGAGCGATTACCGTCTGGAAATTGCAAAGCTTATGGGAGCTACCCTGGTTGTTAATCCGTCAAAAGGAGAAAAAATTTCCGATGCAGTGAAAAAACTTGGCATGCGGGGATTCGATATAGGGCTTGAAATGTCAGGCTCCCCGAAAGCTTTTATCGAAATGATAAACAACATGTACAATGGCTCAAGCATTTCACTTCTCGGGATCCTGCCTTCAAACTTTGAAGTACCATGGAGCGACATTATTTTTAAGGCTATCACCCTAAAAGGGATTTACGGAAGGGAGATGTGGGAAACATGGTATAAAATGGAACAGATGATTATAGGCGGCATCGATCTGAATCCTGTAATAACACACCGCTTTCATATCGACGACTTCCAGAAGGGTTTCGATGCCATGGAAAGCGGAAACTGCGGAAAGGTGATACTCAACTGGGATTAAAATTATTAACAAAGCTTTTGTTTATCTTAGCGAAACCTCTGCATCCTTTGCAGTAAAAGAAAAAACTTTACCGTAAAGCAAGCAAGGGAGACACCAAAGTGACAAAAAGGGAAACAAAAAAATTTATTCAATGTATACAGATTATCAAAAACATCTAGCTCAGATCTTATCTGAAATCAGGGAAGCCGGACTCTACAAAAATGAAAGAATTATAGTATCTCCGCAGGGAGCGGAGATTGAGCTCAATACGGGGCAGAAGGTTCTTAATTTCTGCGCCAACAATTATCTTGGCCTGTCCAATAACGGAAGGCTTATCGAAGCTGCAAAGCTTGCTCTTGATGATCATGGTTACGGAATGTCGTCGGTAAGGTTTATCTGCGGCACCACGGATCTCCATAAAGAACTTGAAAGAAAGATAGCCTCATTTTTCGGTACTCAGGATACAATACTTTATGCGGCATGCTTCGATGCAAACGGCGGAGTGTTTGAGCCTCTTCTCACCGAAGAAGATGCTATTATTTCAGATGCTTTGAACCACGCATCGATCATTGATGGTGTTAGGCTTTGCAAGGCGCAGAGATACAGGTACAACAACGCCGATATGGAAGATCTTGAGAAACAGCTTCAGCTTGCAGAGAAACAAAGGTTCAGGTTAATAGTCACCGACGGCGTTTTCTCAATGGATGGTAATGTGGCTCCGCTTGACAGGATTGCTGCCCTCGCTGAAAAATACAATGCAATGGTTATGGTCGATGAATCACACTCCGCAGGTGTTGTAGGAAAAACCGGTCGCGGGGTAACCGAACTCTATAATCTGAAAGGAAAGATCGAAATCATAACCGGGACTCTTGGGAAGGCATTCGGAGGTGCAATAGGAGGATTTACGACAGGCAAAAAAGAAATAGTAGAACTTCTCAGGCAAAGATCAAGGCCTTACCTTTTCTCGAATTCCATACCTCCGATTGTTGCAGCTGCCGGTATAAAAATGGTCGATATGATGACAGAGACCAATGATTTGCAGGATAAGCTTCACCGCAATTCGGAATATTTCATTGAAAAGATGACCAGCCTCGGATTTGATATCAAACCTACAAAATCGGCAATATGTGCAGTTATGCTGTATGATGCAAAACTATCCCAGGACTTTGCGGCAAAGCTCCTTGATGAAGGTATTTACGTCATAGGCTTTTATTATCCCGTTGTTCCAAAGGGACAGGCACGGATAAGGGTACAGCTTTCTGCCGCACATGAAACAGAACACCTCGACAAAGCCATAAAAGCATTTGAGAAAATCGGCCGGGAACTGAATGTTATAAAATAGTTTCTGCTATCATCCGCATTTCGACGACCCGCAATCCTTGCATATAAGGCATCCTTCCTCATAGACAAGGTTTTCGGATCCGCATTCACCACATTTACCCTTGGCCTTCGTACCGTTTGGTATATACTTTTTAAGGGCTCTTTCGACACCATTCTTCCAATTATTTATGGATTCGCTGTCGAGTTTCAGTGACTGGACAAGGTTTACAACATCGGCAATGGGCATTTCATGCCTCAAAACCCCTGAAATGAGCTTTGCATAATTCCAGAACTCGGGTTTGAACATGTGTGAAAGACCTTCAATAGTCTTCTTATAACCGTACTTGTCAGTGTACTGGAAGTCATATCGGGTTTTTCCGTCGTCGAGTTTGACTTTTATTATTTTCCCTTTTATGATTGTTTTCGGTATCGGGAAGATCTCTTCATCAGCCAGACCCGTAAATATCTCATAAGGCCTTCCTTCCTTGAGGCCTACAAATGCCACCCATTTTTCCTCGTTGAAGTTGAAGCGGATCACATCACAATCGAGGACTTTCGGGCGCTTGGGCCTTTCAGCCCTTATTTCATTCTTCCCTGATGCAATAAGTACACCGTTTCTCGATCCGTCACGATAGACTGTCGCTCCTTTGCATCCTGATTTCCAGGCAGTAAGATAAAGTTCACTTACGAGCTCTTCCTTAACGTCCGACGGGAGATTTATTGTAACGCTGATTGAATGATCAACCCACTTTTGTATCGCACCCTGCATCCGGACTTTTGCCACCCAGTCCACATCATTTGCCGTAGCTCTCGAATAAGGTGATTTGGAAATTATTGCATTTATCTCCTCGTCGCTCATTTTTGTGACTTTATCCGGATCATATCCGTTAAGCCTGAGCCAGTCGACAAATTTGTGGTGGAAAACGTTGAACTCTTCCCACGAATCTCCTACCTCATCCCTGAATGTAACATTTACATCCTTATCATTCGGATTTACTTTTCTCCTTCGCTTGTAAAAGACTGAAAAAACAGGTTCAATTCCCGAGGTTGTCTGAGTCATAAGGCTTGTTGTACCTGTCGGGGCAATTGTAAGAAGCGCAATATTGCGGCGGCCGAATTTAACCATATTATTGTACATAACAGGATCAGCTTCTTTCATCCTGATTATGAAAGGATTATTCTTTTCCCTTTCTGCATCGTAAATGGCGAATGCACCTCTTTCCTTTGCCAGGTATGTAGATGACTTATACGCTTCAAGAGCAAGTGTTTTATGAACATCAACCGAGAAATTTGTAGCCTCGTCGCTGCCATATCTTAATCCCAGGGCTGCCAGCATATCGCCTTCGGCGGTTATTCCGATTCCTGTTCTTCTTCCTTCTTCCGATTTTTTCCGGATGTTTTTCCACAGGTTTCTTTCAACTCTTTTCAGCTCGTCAGATTCGGGATCTGCATCTATCTTTGCCAGTATCGCATCTATCTTTTCAAGCTCAAGATCAATTATATCATCCATCATCCTTTGAGCAAGCCCGACGTGTTCCTTATACAGATCGAAGTTAAATGAGGCTTTATCGGTGAAAGGATTTTCCACATAGCTGTAAAGGTTGATCGCAAGAAGCCTGCAGCTGTCATAAGGGCAGAGGGGTATTTCACCGCATGGATTTGTAGATACTGTTGCATAGCCCAGGTCCGCATAGCAGTCAGGCACGCTCTCGCGGATTATTGTATCCCAGAACAGAACGCCAGGTTCTGCCGATTTCCATGCATTATGTATTATCTTGCTCCAGAGCTGAACTGCATCAACGTCCTTTGAAAATTTCGGGTTAGCTGAATTTATAGGATATTGCTGCCTGAATGTGCTTTTTGCCTCAACAGCCTTCATAAATTCATCAGTAAGTTTGACAGATACATTAGCTCCAGTTACTTTGCCTCTTTCCAGTTTTGCATCGATGAACTTTTCGCTGTCGGGGTGTTTGATCGATATTGAAAGCATCAGTGCTCCGCGCCTTCCGTCCTGTGCCACTTCACGGGTTGAATTTGAATATCTTTCCATAAAAGGCACGACGCCTGTTGAAGTAAGGGCGCTGTTCAGTACAGGAGTACCTTTCGGCCTGATATGCGACAGGTCGTGGCCGACACCACCCCTGCGTTTCATCAGCTGCACCTGTTCCTGGTCGATTTTCATTATTCCGCCATAGGAATCTGAATCGCCGTCATTGCCGATTACAAAACAGTTTGAAAGGGAAGCTATTTGAAAGTCATTACCTATACCGGTCATCGGACCTCCCTGGGGAACAATGTATTTGAAATCCTTCAGGATTCCATAAATAAGTTCCTCGGGAAGCGGATTTTTATATTTCAACTCTATCCTTCTTATCTCCCTCGCCAGGCGTCGGTGCATGTCATCCGGTGTCTTTTCGTAAAGGTTACCAAATGAGTCTTTCAGAGCGTACTTGTTTGCCCATACCCTGGCTGCCAGTTCATCCCCTTTGAAATATTCAATACTGGCTTCAACCGCTTCATCGTGAGAATAGGTAATCTTTTCCGTTTTCTTCTCCACTGGCTTGTCAGCTTCCTTCACATTCATCGTTTTCTTGTTGTCGGATGATGGTCCATCATTTACCACCTCTGAGTTGACGACTGACTCCTGGACAAATAACTCTCCCATTTTACTACTATAAATCTGTTAACTACTGATTATGTTATGATTAAACGACCGGCGATTTTAAAAGCGGGTAATTGCTAAAATAGACAAGCATAAAGCCTGATGCAAGACAATATTTTCAACTTTATTAACATTTGCCAGGGGAGTTATTAACCAATGTCTATATCTCTGTTTATCTGTATTTTATAAATATTCCTAAAGAATATGAACAACTATATGACAGTGAAATAATAGATTAACAGCACATGTTTCGGAGACGATTTTTAAGGATCACCATAAATACTGCCGAATAACACAAGGTAGTCTGTAGACAGCAGGTGGGAAAAATTAACTTCTGGCTCCAGAAAATGCAAAAGAAAAAGAGGCTGTCTCATTGAATTCCTGAGACAGCCTCCCTGTATCATTTCAGCTTATTGCTGGCCTAGTTAAAGATATAACGAAGACCTACCTGCAGCATCCAGCATTGATTGATGTTCAGATAAGTGTCATACGTCTTTACAGGGTAAGCATTATTAACTTTAGCCATTGAGAATGTAGGTACATTGCCTTCGTCACGGCCTTCATACTTTAGTATCGCTCCGTAGTTGCTTGCAGCCATATTTTTGTAGACTCCCCACTTTGAATTCAGCAGGTTGCCTGCGTTCAGCACATCGAGGCTAAGCTGAAGCGTATTTCTGGAATTACCAGCCTTGACGGAAAAATCCTGTATAAAGCGGAAATCAAATCTGTTAACCCATGGTGAACGTGCAGCATAAGCTTCAGCATATTCTCCCTTGTGTTTGCTCAGATATTTATCCTGATCCATAAATGCAAAGAATGCATTTTCATCAGCCTGTGTTGCAAACTTAACCTCACCCTTCTTGCCTGGAATATAGATGAGGTCGTTTGTAACACCGTCACCGTTCATATCATTTGTATATATGAATGAATTCCCGTAGGGGGAGAATCCGGTGTAGAACAGGCTGAATGATGAAGCCATATGGTTGCTCAGATAAGGTATACGGTATGAAATTGATGCAATTAATTTATTAGGTATTACATACTGAGAACGCTGTACGGTGGCATTATTCGGACCATTAACGGTGATAAGGCCTACCCATGCTGAATTCGCGTTGCTTCCCGGCATGCCTGATATTTCCTTCATTTCTGTTTTCGTATAAGCTGCCATCACATTAAGGTTATTAACGGGCTCAGCATTTAATGTTAGGTTCAGAGTATAGCCATAACCTTTGTTTGTGTTTATAAGAACACAGGCATCTTTTACTGAACTGTTATACAGATAATCGGCAGGGAAGATATACCGGTTATCAGGTCCGGCAAATGTTGACCAGGATAAGTGAGGATTCTTCACAGCGTAATTGTCGAGCATCACTGCATTTATGTTCTTGGTGAAAATACCCTCAATAGTTGCCGATAACGGGAAACTGGTGGGTACCTTATAATCAACTGCTGCCGAAGATTTCCATACCTGAGGCATCCTGAAATCAGGATCCACGCCTGCTATTGAACTTGGCACACTGCCGTCTGCCGGTGTGACAACAGTCTGGAAACCAAGTCTGTCGATCATTTCATTGACATCTGTAATTATGTCGCCCGTAAGAAGATCAAGCCTTGGATCGCGAGAGCGTACAGTTCCGTCGGCATTGAATCGGGTCTGGATTTTCATCAGGATCTGGTTCATACCTGCGTTCGAAGGCATGTTGGTAAAGAAAACAAGCGGAAGGCGCCCTGTGAAGATACCGGTACCTCCCCGGAGAACAAGTGACTTGTCGCCCTTCACATCCCATGTAAAACCTACGCGGGGTGACAGGTTGACCTTTGACTTGGGCCATTCTCCTGTATCAATATGGCGGAGTCCAAAACTGAGATTGAGAATAGCATTGTTGGTTATAATATCATCAATGAATGAAAGATTATCGGCACGCAGGCCAAGTGTCAGCCTGAAATTCTGAACAGGTGTCCATTCATCCTGGATATATGCTCCTATCTGATTGAATTTGACAGCATTTGAAGGCACAAGTTCGCCATTGGTTCCATATGTAAGGGCAAAGTCAACCGGAGCAGCACCACTGAGAAAATCACTCATGCTTAAATAGCGGTAATAACCCGTTCCATTACGCATATAATTATTGTCAGCCATCTGATATTCGTAGCTTACACCTGCTGTCAGCTTATGCAAATCGATATAGTAGGTGAAATTGTCGGTTGCTGTGATGATTTTATTCTTTACACCGTTATTCCATGTAAACAGTTCATATCCAGCAGAAATATAAGGATCGAGTGCAGCAGCGCCTGTGGCAATGTCGCCACTCATTATATCTATGAACGGGAATGGTGTTGACGTCGATCCGCGGACATCTTCTATATCAGAGTATGTTACAAGTAACTGGTTCGACATGCTTTTTGAGAACCTGCTGTTCAGTTCCACTGTTCCGGAATTAACAACATTATCCATTGAATACATCGAATTGGCGTACGACATTGAGAATTGTCCCACGCGGTACTTATTGCGGTCACGGTAGCTTCCATCGGTTGAGTTGCCGTTAGGCGGATTCCATGCTGTATTTTTCGTATGGTTGAAACGAACGCTTAATTTATTTGCATCATTAATGTTCCAGTCGAGTCGGGCAAGATATTTCAGGTTTGTTTCGTCAGCCGGGAAGCTTTTAAATGAACCTGTTTCATAGCCGTATTTGCTCTTAAGATAGTCTGAAACTGTCTGTAGATCACTTTCTGTAACACGTGATATAGTCTGCTGATCACTAATACCATCGGTGGATGCGCGCCAGCGGATAACCTGCTGCGGAGTTTTTTCGTATTCAAGGTTTCCGAAGAAGAATAATTTGTTTTTCAGAATCGGACCGCCTACAGTAAATCCATAAATAGAGTTTGATTCTTTTGACCTGTCGCCAAAGTCGTGGTCGCCAATCTTGTTTCCCCTCATGTTCTGGTTTGTCTGGTATGTATATGCTGAACCTCTCAGGGTATTTGTACCCGACTTGGTGATGGCATTTACGCCACCCCCGATGAAGTTGGTCTGACGTACATCGAAAGGAGCAATTACAACCTGTACTTCTTCAATGGCATCGAGCGAAATGGGGTTACCGCCACCAGGCAAATTGCTGCTCAGACCAAAGTTGTTGTTGAAGTTTGCACCGTCAACAGTGAAGTTAGTAGAACGTCCGTCACCGCCTGCAAAACTCATATTGCCGTTTGTATAGGGAGAAACCCTGGAAATATCACCAATGCTCCGGCTGATTGTCGGCAGTTTTAACATGTCTTCGCTCGATATATTGGTAGTTGCTCCAGTCTTCGTTGTGTTGAACTTGGAAGGCCTTGCCCCTATTACAGTAACTTCTGCAACCTCAGCTGTAAACTCTGAAAGTGATGTGTTGAGATTAAAAGTTTCACCAAGGTAAAGTGTAATGTCAGCATAATCCATGCTTTTGTAGCCAATAAAGCTTATATTAACTTTATACGGACCGCCTGGACGCATCCCCTGGATCGAATATAAACCCTGATTATTTGCCGTGGCTCCATACCTTGTACCGGAAGGCTCATGAGTGGCAACAATTGTAGCACCAGGAAGGACGTCACCCTTGCTGTCTGTAACACGGCCGCTCATCGATGATGTCGTTGATCCCTGTCCGAATACTGAAAAAGAAACCGGCAGGAACAACAAGACCATTAGAATTTTTGTAAAGTGTTTTATCATAAATTTTAGGATTAAGGTTTAATAACTTCTTTTTTCTGCAATCATTACTAACTGATATTCGGCTATTTATAAACTTTTTCCGGGTTTAATTCCGGATTTGAAATTTACTCCTCTTTACAAGAAGCCTTTTAAACAGGCTTTGATTAGTTGTTAACAACTTATGAAAAGGGCCTGTTAATATCTTTGAGGTTGATATGAGAAAGAATAATATTTGTTGCTCCGGTGTTCCTTTTTACATAATCCCTGGCATTCGCCGCTGAAATTCGCCAGGAATTTTCATCTGTAAGCCAGTTATCGATAATCGCTCTGAAATCATCAAAATTGCCATAAGTACGGGCTCCGCCGGAAGCAATCATTTCTACGGCTTCCCTGAATTTCTTATGGTTAGGACCGAAAACAACAGGAATTCCCCAACATGCAGCCTCCAGTATATTATGGATACCTTTCCCGAAACCTCCCCCAATAACTGCAATATGAGCATATCTGTATGCTGATGAAAGCATACCTATATTATCTATTATCATTACACGTGCATCCCCGCTTTTCCCTTCGTATTCCGAAAACCTTACTGCACTGATTCCAAGAAGCTTCTCAAGACGATCGATATTGGTCCCGTCAATCTCATGCGGAGCAAAAACCCATTTTATGTTTCCTTTGTTTTCTTTTATATAACGTGCAATGATCTCTTCATCCTGCCACCAGCTGCTGCCAACCATAACCATTTTTTCATTTCCCCTGAAATTTTCTATCCGGGGAATTTCCCTGGCTGAAGCTGCAATCTCAACAACACGGTCGAACCTGGTATCGCCGGCTATAGTCACTTTTTCTATTCCTGCATTTTCAAGCAGCTCTGCCGACTTGGTGTCCTGAACAAAAATGTGGGAGAACCGTAAAAGCATCCTCCTGAAAAAGCCTCCGTACCATCTGAAAAAAGGCTGTCCGGGCCTGAAAATTCCTGAAACGAGAAAAAAGGGTATATCCAGCTTATAAAGGATTGATATATAATTGTTCCAGAATTCATATTTGACAAATATCGCTGCAGCAGGATTAACAGATGAAACAAACCTTGCTGCATTTCGTTGTGTATCGGCCGGAAGATAGCATACATAGTCAGCAATATTGTAATTCTTCCTGATCTCATATCCCGAAGGGGAAAAGAAAGTCAGAATTATCCTTACCTCAGGCCTTGATTTCTTTATTGCCTCCATTAATGGCCTCCCCTGCTCAAATTCACCAAGTGAAGCACAATGAATCCAGAGGTTTATATTATTGCTGTTCACCTTTTCCCTTAGTCGCCTCTCCCATTCCCTTCTGCCGGTTGTCCATAACCTGGCTTTTTCATTGAAAGGACTAAGGATGTATGCAGCAAAGGTATATATCAGAATGCCAATATTGTATAAGTATTTCATCGGAACAGGCTGAGCCCGACAAAGGTATAAAAAAGGAGGAAAGCGACAAATAGATATTGTTAAACATATTATCTGAATCCCCGGAGTATGGTTTTGACAATTATGCACCATAAAATAAAATACTCCTATTTTTGTGTTGTAAAAACGTGAAGATCATGGTAAGACTGATTGCCCTAATGATTTCGATAGTGCTGCAGATAATAGCCGCATCTATTGCTCTCCGGTTCATCAAACTGACAAAATACAGGCTATCGTGGATTCTTCTTTCATTATCATTCGCATTCATGGCTGTAAGAAAATTCATCCAGCTTTTTGAATATTTCCGCGGCACACCATCCTATATGTGGCAGATGATTGATGAATGGCTGGGAGTACTTATATCCTTTATGATAATTGTTGGGGTTGTGCTCATACGTGAGTTATTTTATTCTCTGAAAAAAGCTGATATTGACAGGGCACGCTCGGAAAAAAGAGTTATAAACGCCATAATCACAACTGAGGAAAACGAAAGAAAAAGATTTGCGAAGGATCTTCATGACGGGCTGGGACCATTGTTGTCGACAGTAAAAATGTCGCTTTCAGCTCTCGATAACAGGATAAAGGACCAGACTGGTACAGAGATTCTTGGAAATACAAATCATCTTGTCAATGAGGCAATAAATACATTGAAGGATATTTCGAACAACCTCAGCCCCCATATACTGTCGAACTTCGGACTTTCAAGTGCACTTTCAGCATTTGTGGCAAAAATAAATAAAACAAAAGCCATTGAGATAGACTTCAAATCAAATATGGAAAACATAAGGCTTGAAACAGAAAAGGAAGTGGTAGTATACAGGGCGGCCTTTGAATTGATTAACAATTCAATAAGACACTCAGGAGCTTCCAGAATTGAAATTGATTTAAATAAACATGAAAAATTCATTACCTTGCAGTTTTATGACAATGGCCGTGGCTTCGACACTTCTGCATTGGGTCATGAGGATACAAAGGGAATGGGGCTTTCGAACATCGATACAAGAGTAAAATCGGTCGATGGTGTGTTCATTCTCGAAAGCACTCCCGGGAAAGGCACAAGTGCTCTTATTAAGATCATAGAATGATAACTCTATGGAAAAAGTTAAAATAATAATCGCTGATGACCATCAGCTTTTTCGCAACGGACTGAAAATCCTGCTTAATGCTTTCCCTGATTTTGAAGTTGCAGGAGAAGCATCAAACGGGGAGGAATTCATAAGGGTTCTAAGAGATACAAAAGCCGATGTTGCCCTTATGGATATAAATATGCCCGAGATGGATGGCATAGAAGCTACAAGAAAAGGGCTCAGGCTTTGCCCGGAAATCCATATTATAGCTTTATCAATGTATGGGGAAGAGGAATATTATTATAAAATGGTCGATGCCGGTGCCAAAGGGTTCATCCTCAAGGATTCTGATATCTCGGAAGTAAGGGAGGCTATCCTCACGGTTTTAAAGGGCGGAAACTATTTTTCCCAGGAATTGCTTTATCATGTAATCCAGAAAATCAAGAACAGGGAGAGTGAAAACAAATCAGCCAGCCTTTCAAAAAGGGAAAAGGAAATACTCCTCAAGATTTGTGAAGGCCTGTCAAACCAGGAAATCGCAGATGCTCTTTTCATAAGTAAAAGAACGGTCGACAAGCACAGGGCCAACCTCCTGGGAAAAACAAATTCAAAAAATACAGCAAGTCTTATTCTTTTCGCGATAAAAAATAAACTAATCGAGATATAAATCCGTTTTCTCCCTAAACAAATCCAGATATGAGTGAATCGCAGTCCCTTGGGGAAAAAGGGGAAAATCTTGCTGCTGAATACCTGAAAAGCAAGGGTTACACTATTCGTAACCGCAACTGGGTGTCAGGAAAAAAGGAGCTTGATATTGTTGCAGAAAATAAGGATTTCATTGTTTTTGTTGAAGTTAAGGCACGAAGTTTTGATTTTATGGTTCATCCCCGCGATGCCGTTACAAAGGAAAAACAGAGATCTATAATCTTTGCTGCCGACTGGTATGTAAAAATGTACAATATTAACAAGGAAAGCAGGTTCGATATCATAACTGTTATTGAAAAGGAAGGCACCTTTGATATTGATCACATCGAAAACGCCTTTTATCCTACCCTCAGATAGAACATGAAACATGGTTTTGGAATAATCGGTGCAGGAGCAATAGCCGAAGTCCACGCAAGGGCTATTGACACAATCATGGACGCCGAACTTGTCGGCGTGTACGACCATGATCCCGATCTTACCATATCATTCAGCACAAAATTCCGGTGCAAGGCTTATGAGTCGGCCGAGGAACTTTGCAATGACGACAGAATTGAAATTGTAAATATCTGTACGCCTTCTGGAAAACATCTTGAACCGGCACTGACAGCCATAAAAGCAGGAAAAGGCTGCGTCATAGAAAAGCCTCTTGAAATTACACTTGAAAGATGTGACAGGATAATAAATGCCGCCATCGAACACAAGGTGATGGTATCCGGATTATTCCCAATGCGTTTCAGCAGGGTGAACATAGAACTGAAAAAAGCTATTGAAGAGGGACGTTTCGGGAAGCTTGTAATGGGTGATGCATATATCAAATGGTACAGAAGCCCCGAATACTATAGTGATGTAAGATGGAGATCCCTTCTTAATACAAGCGGGGGAGGTGCAGTGATGAACCAGGGGATACATTCTGTCGACCTGCTGAGATGGTTCATGGGGAAGGTCGATTCTGTCTGCGCCTTCACAGGACTTGTTGGACACGAGAATCTGGAAGTGGAGGATGTTGCAACGGCTACACTGAAATTCGCCAACGGCGCGATGGGAGTAATAGAAGCATCAACGGCAGTACATCCCGGATTCTTCCGCCGTATCGAAATCCTGGGCACAAGGGGATCTGCAATTATTGAAGAGGAAAAGCTTGTAGCCTGGAGTTTTGATGAAGAGAGGGATTCTGACAGGATTATAAGGGAAAAATACTCGGGAAATAACCAGTCGGGAGGCGGAGTATCTGATCCAAAAGCAATAAGCGATATAGGACACCTTCGGCAACTGCTCGACATAATCCAGTCGATCGACAAGGGAATACCCCCGCCTGTTGATGCCATTGAAGCTAAAAAAGCCGTTGAACTTGTACTGGCAATTTACGCCAGTGCCAGCAATAAAAGAATAGTCTATCTGTAAAGAATTTAAATCCTTCCTGATAAAATTTTCTAATCAGCCATAAGGTTACAGCCACGTATATCCGTATTGTCAAATCTTCCTGAAACTTCAAATCCTCCATTAGGGGTAAGTCTCCCGTAATCGCCTGTTGCTATGAAGGAGCATGAGAAAATGTTGGCAAGGTCAATGACATTTATTCCTCCGGCTTGTCCTTCCTGTATAGTCACACTTAGCGGATCATGGGTATCACGAATCAGGATTTTCATCCATGGCGGACAGTAAAATATACCGTTGCCAGCTGAATATGCCTGGCTCAGTAGTTCTGTCATGCCGTATTCGGAATGTATCACTTCTACATTGAATTTACCCTTAAGGATTTCGTGAAGCTCATTCCTGGTTATCTCCTTCCGCCTCCCTTTCATACCTCCAGTCTCCATAACAATGGTTCCGGAAAGATCAGGTGAATGGTCATTCGCAAGATCAAGCAATGCAAAGCTGACTCCGAGCAGAAATGTCTTCAGCCCCGACGATTTTGCTTTCTTAATATTGTAAATAAGCCTTTCGGGATCTTCCTTATAAAATCCGCTGTTCTTATCACCGCTCAATCCGATAAGTCCGTTCATCATATACACAAGTGAAGAGTTCTGCCTTTCAGTATAGGAGGGCAAGAGCGCGGCTATCAGATAACCTGATGGATCCCCATAATATCTGATAAATGACCTGAGATAACTTGTTTCGTAGACCACAGGATCATGAACGTAATGGCGGCATGGCGAGGATCCTGCTGTCATGCTGCTTTCAAAGACAAGCTTTTCCTTCAGACCGTCCAGAATCACCTTTCTGGTTCTGAAAACCTCTGAAGGCAGAAAGGGAATATCTGTTAATTTATTAACAGATGACGGACTTATGCCAAGGCTTTCAATAAAGCTCCTGTAAACGGAATTTTTTTCAGCCTGAAGTCTGAATAATCTGAGTGCAAAACCTGCGAACGATTCAGAATCATCAATGCTAAAAATCTGACCGGCCAGATCCCCTGTCATTTTCCGGGAAATGTTAAGGTTCCATCAGGTTGATATTCCCATTCAAAAGTACATTCAGCGTAATTAACTCCATTTCGTAATTCGCCGATCAACGAAATAATTCTTATCTTAGCATAAGTATCCTGGCCCGACCTGTAGATCCAGATCTGGTTAACTTTCAGCGGAGAAGCGAGTCCTTCCCATGAAGCCGCAGGCACAGTGGCTGATTTCAGATTGTCAAATGCTGTTTCGGCCGACAATGCATCAGGATATTCTCCTGCATTGTAAAAGCTGTTATTCAGGTTGTCGGACATGAAAAGCAGGTTGGTACCGTCGCTGTCGATGGTGATATCCGGTTTTGGAGTATCGAGAGTAGATACCTTTTTTGCACTGCTGAAAAGGAATCCGTAAACATAGTATGTCTGGCCAAGCGTTCTTGTATTATCGATTGTCACAACCCCGGTTGTCGGAGGAATATCATCCTTTTTGCATGAACCTGCAAAAAAGATGGCCAGTAATGGTAATATGATAATTTTCTTTCCCATTTAACAAAGATAGGCTATTTGAATTAAAAAAAGGAAGCTGTATTAAAAGTCGTGATTAACCGCAAAGATCGATGAGTTCTGATTCAAAATCCGCAAAGAAAAAATTCCCCGGATACTCTTTGCGGACGTTGTGCAAACTTTGTGAACTCAGCGGTTAAAATTCGACTTTGATACAGCTCCCGTATCAGATATATAAGGAATTTGTCTATTCTCCTCTTATTGCAACTATACCGGGCAGTTTTTTCCCTTCCATATATTCCAGCATTGCACCGCCGCCGGTTGAAACATAGCTTACCTTGTCAGCAAGCTTGTTCTTGTTTATTGCAGCAACTGAATCGCCGCCGCCGATAAGGCTGAATGCACCTTTCGATGTTGCTTCTGCAATAGCTTTAGCTATAGCAGTTGTTCCTTTTGAGAATTTTTCCATTTCAAACACACCCATGGGCCCGTTCCAGAGGATTGTCTTTGAGTTTTTAATGACTTCCGAGAACAGCTCTATTGATTTCTCTCCTATATCCATGCCAAGCCATCCGTCATCAACAGCATCGACAGCAGTAAGTTTAGTGGCAGCTTCATTGTCGAACTTGTCGCCATTGAGGCTGTCGACAGGAAGATACAACTTTACATTTTTCCCCTTTGCTTTTTCAATTATCTGAAGTGCAAGTTCAAGCTTGTCTTCCTCACAAAGTGATTTTCCTATCTTTCCACCCTGAGCCTTAATGAATGTATATGTCATTCCTCCTCCGATGATAAGGTTATCAACCCTGTTGAGAAGGTTTTCGATAAGCAGAATCTTGTCGGACACCTTTGCACCACCCATAATTGCAGTAAACGGATGCTGGGCATTGTTGAGCACCCTGTCCATCGCAGCCAGTTCACTGTTGATAAGGAAACCGAACATGATCTTGTCTTTCGGGAAATAATCGGCTATAACTGCAGTAGTACCATGAGCCCTGTGTGCTGTTCCGAATGCATCATTCACATAAACATCGGCATATGTTGCAAGTTTTTTTGCCATCTCTTTCTGCTTTGCCTTCATCTCGGCTTTTGCAGCTTTCTTTTCCTCCTCTGTAACATTTTCAGGTAAGACCGGTTTCCCTTCTTCCTCAGGGTAAAACCTTACATTTTCAAGAAGCAGGACTTCTCCGGGCTTAAGGGCTGCCGACATTGTAACAGCTGATTCACCAAGGCAGTCATCGGCAAAAAGTACTTTCTGCCCAAGATGCTTCTCAAGAACCGGAAGTACAGGCTTGAGTGAATATTTTTCCATCCTGCCTTCAGGACGTCCGAGATGCGACATAAGAATTACCGATCCTCCATCACTTAATATTTTTTTGATTGTAGGCAAAGCTCCCCTTATACGGGTATCATCTGTTACCTCAAATGTCTTTTTGTCAAGCGGCACATTGAAATCAACCCTGACAATGGTTTTTATTCCTTTGAAATTGAAATCCTGAATCATTTTCATAGATCACATATTTTAAATTAACTGAAGAATTTTTCCTTTACAAACCTACATTTTTTTTGGGAATATTTATATTTGAAGAAAAAGATATGGCTAAAATCACACTCAAGGGTAATCCAGTCAATACATACGGAGAGCTTCCACAGGTCGGAACCATGGCTCCTGATTTTGTGCTCGTCAAATCCGATCTGGAGAACCTGAAGCTTTCAGATCTGAAAGGAAAAAAAGTTGTATTAAGCATTTCGCCCAGCCTCGATACCTCAGTCTGTGCAACATCAGTACGTAAATTCAACCAGCTTGCGGCAGGAAAGGAAAATACTGTCGTTCTGGCAATAACAAAAGACCTGCCTTTTGCACACGGAAGGTTTTGTACCACAGAAGGTATTACAAATGTGGAAACACTATCAGGCTTCAGGAATACAGATTTTGCTCATTCGTACGGGGTAGGTATTCTCGATGGCATCTTTGAAGGTCTTTACGCACGGGCCCTGGTTGTCGTTGATGAATCAGGAAGGGTTGTCCATTCACAGCTTGTCCCTGAAATCGCTACTGAACCTGATTACGATGCAGCTCTTGCAGCGTTGTAGTGTTTTTGTCACATAAAATTGCAAATGAAGTTCTCGGATATCCCAGGACAAAAGGAAATCATCCAAAGGCTTGTCGGCTCGGTCAATTCTGAAAGGGTAAGTCATGCACAATTGTTCACCGGCCCCGAGGGATGCGGAAATCTTGCGCTGGCTCTTGCTTATGCACAGTATATTAGTTGCGAGAACAAGTCGCCGGGGGATTCCTGCGGAACATGTAAATCGTGCATTAAATATGAAAAGCTGATCCATCCCGACCTTCATTTTGTGTTTCCGGTCATCAGGAACAAAGCTTCCAGCGAACCTGTAAGCGACAATTATATCGAACAGTGGAGGGAATTCGTCAGAAAATCACCCTATTTCAGCCTGAACAGATGGCTCGATTCAATCGAGGTAGGTAATGCTCAGGGCCTTATCTTTGCTTCAGAAGCATCGGAAATACTGAAGAAACTCAGTCTGAAAGCCTTTGAGTCGGAATTCAAAATTATGATAATATGGCTGCCCGAAAAAATGCATCCATCAACTGCCAATAAACTGCTCAAACTAATAGAAGAGCCTCCTGAAAAAACACTTTTTATTCTGGTTTCAGATGAGCCGGATAAGGTAATACCAACTGTACTTTCAAGATGCCAGCTTGTTAAAATCCCCTCATTCAAAAATGAAGAAATATCACAATACCTCGTTGATGCATTCAAAATACACAAAGCAAGGGCGGATGATATTGCAGGCGTCGTAAATGGCAATTTAATCAGAGCACTTGAACTATGCGAAAGTGAAGATTCCTCAGTGAAGAACCTCGACTACTTCAAAACATTAATGCGTTTTGCCTGGAAAAGAGATATTGTCTCGATAATAAACTGGTCGGAAGAGATGGCAGCAATAGGAAGGGAGCCTCAGAAAAGCTTTCTTTCTTTCACACTCAGGCTTCTGAGGGAAAACCTTATGCTTACCCTCGGCCAGAAAAAAAACAATCTGATTTACCTTTCGGGAGAGGAATGGGAATTTTCATCGAAATTCCATCCTTTTGTTAACCACGACAATATTTTCTCATTCACGGATGAGATAAACAAAGCATATTCCCATATTGAAGCGAATGGCAATGCCCGCATCATCTTTCTGGATCTGGGGCTAAGGATCACCCGTCTGATAGTCAGGTGACAGATTACAGGTATATTGATAGTGATTCTTTTATTCATTACTTTTGCGGGATTAAATCTGTATAAAGATCAGACATGACAGAGAATGAAGAATTATCAGCACAGCAGGGCGAGGAACTGCGGTTGCCTGATATCACATACAAACCCGGCCTAAATAAACTTAATTCTTTCAACTGGTTAAAGGATATTACTTATGTTCCTACAGAAAATGATATTGTAGAAATCCGTTTTAAGAACACCAGAAAGGGCTTTTACAGAAATGTGAATGGTCTGAGGCTCGAAACAGGTGATATTGTAGCAGTTGAAGCATCGCCAGGGCATGATATCGGCAGGGTCTCCATGACGGGTAATATCATACGTGAGCAATTGAAAAGAATGAAAATTCTGCCGACAGCCGAAGATTTGAAAAAGGTGTATCGCAAGGCCAAGCCTGTTGATATAATCAAATGGGAAGAAGCCAGAAAACTTGAAACACCTACAATGCTCCGGTCAAGACAGATAGCTGAGGATTTGAAACTTAATATGAAAATTGGCGACGTCGAATACCAGGGCGACAAAACCAAAGCCATATTCTATTATATCGCTGATGAAAGAGTCGACTTCAGACAGTTGATTAAAGTACTTGCTGAAGAGTTCCGCGTTAGGATAGAAATGCGCCAGATAGGTGCCCGACAGGAAGCAGGAAGGATAGGAGGAATAGGATCGTGCGGACGTGAACTCTGCTGTTCGACACATATTTGCAATTTCATTTCGGTAACTACAACACATGCAAAATACCAGGAACTGTCACTAAATCCACAGAAGCTTGCCGGACAATGCAGTAAGCTGAAATGCTGCCTGAACTTTGAATTCGATTGCTATGTTGATGCACAAAGATCTTTCCCACCCAGGGATATACCACTTGAGCTTACAGGATCTACTGCATACTTTATGAAAATGGAAGTTCATAAGAGCATTTACTGGTATAGTACTGATCCAAACATTCCGGCCAACCTTACTGCAGTCCCGGTTGAAAGAGTAAGGGAAATACAGGCAATGAACAGGAAAGGCAAAAAGCCTGAAAAACTGCTTGTGGCTGAAACCAATGCTGATACAGAATCATCACGAACTGATCTGCTTGAACATAGCAGCCTTACAAGGTTCGATACACCGGAGTCAAATAAACCACATCCAAGACACTCGCACAAGAAAAAAAACAGAAGATTTAATGATAAAAGGAACAAATAAACTCATCCCCTTCATCCTTCTGATGCTATTCTTCACCTCGTGCAACAGAAATGTGGTTTTTACCGATTATGTTGCAATGAAGGGTAATACATGGGACCTTACCAATATAGCCTCATTCAGCTTTCCCGTCAGCGATACTGTTAGCAATAATGATATCTACTTTATAATCAGGACCGGATCCTCATACCCCTACAGGAATATTTATCTTTTTGTCACAACAAAAGCCCCCGGGGACAAAAATATAACCGATACCCTGCAATATGAGCTGGCTGATGAAAAAGGGAACTGGTACGGAATGGGAACCGGAGATATACATGAACTCAGACTTCCTTACAAATCCAACATATACTTCCCTTCATCAGGTGAATGGCAGATCAGTGTACAGCATGGAATGAGGATGGAAGACCTCAGGGGAGTATACGATTTCGGACTGAGGATTGAAAAAAGTCCAAAACAGAATTCCGGCAGTGGGAAAAAATAAACTTCAGCGCTGGGCTGAGCTTGAAATCTTCCCAAATGTTATCCAGCCAGATCCTTCGGGAAAACCTGGCGAAGATAATCCGCTGAAGGGAAACTGGAGACGTGATGTTTTCAGGAATAATAATCCGGTTGTCCTGGAACTGGCCTGCGGAAAGGGTGAATACACTATAGGCCTTTCACAGCTGTTTCCTGAGGCGAATTTTATCGGAATCGATATAAAAGGAGCCAGGCTCTGGCGAGGTGCTAAAACGGCTTCCGAAAAAGCTATAAACAATACAGCATTCCTCAGGACAAGAATTGAATTTATTAGTTCATTTTTCGGCCATGATGAAATTGATGAGATATGGATAGTCTTTCCGGATCCGCATCCCGGGAAAAAGAATTCAAACAAAAGGCTTACATGCCCTTTTTTTCTGAATAAATACCGTGAACTGCTTAAAGACAAGGGAATAATTCATCTCAAGACCGACAATACCGAACTTTTTAATTATACCCTTAAGATTGCCACTGACAATTCGCTTGAGATCCTTTACGCCACAAACGATATGGATTCAATGCGCCGTGATAAAATCCCTCTGCCAGGTAACCTCTGCCAAAACCCTTCAGACACTGATTATATTGAACGTATTTCCCCGGGAATACATTCAATAAGTACTCATTATGAGCTGAAATTTATGGAAAGGGGACTAAAAATAAACTATCTCGCATTCAGACTTGAAAAGAATAAAAACATCAGCTACGGGTGGGAAAGATCAAACCCCAAATGACTTTTTCAGCAGAGTCTACGAAACAACCATGCTTATTCCTTATGGCCGGATTACCTCATACGGAGCCATCGCCAGATATCTTGGGTCGGGCCGCTCGGCACGTATGGTCGGATGGGCCCTCAATGCCTCACATACCAGATCTGAACTTATACCGGCTCACAGGGTGGTCAACCGGAATGGCCTTCTCACAGGAAAACATCATTTCGGCAATTCTTCAACAATGCAGCAACTTCTTGAAAATGAAGGACTGATAGTTGATGACGACAGGGTGGTCAATTTCAGGGAAAAATTCTGGGACCCCTCAAGGGAGTTGAAACAAATTTTGGTATCAGGCAAAAAATAGTTAAAATTGCACCTTGTTTATATTTAATTTAAATAAAAATAAAAACTGCTGTTTGAATCTGAATTATGCGTGAAAAAGCTGATTATATCAGTTGTTTCCGACCTCAGCACAAAAACAAGTCAAAATGTATAGCAAAGAACAGATTTTGAAAGTATTGTCAAAAGTAGTACATCCTGAAAAAGGGAAAGATATTGTCACTTTAGGGCTGGTCTCTGAGATTATTTCTGAATCTGATGGAATCACACTGACACTTACACCCGACAGATCAAATGATCCACTTATAGCTTCTGTTAAAAGTTCAGTGTCAAGGACACTCAAGGAAAACCTTGGCTCCGATGTCACAATCAAAGATATCAGGGTAATCCCGAGGGTTGAGGTTCCAAAGCATCACGAGGTGGAAAGGGAGCTTCTTCCGGGGATTAAGAATATTATTGCCATATCATCAGGTAAAGGGGGTGTAGGAAAATCAACAATTGCCGTAAATCTCGCAATAGCGATCAGTATGAAGGGATTCAGTGTTGGACTTCTGGATGCGGATATATTCGGACCTTCCATTCCGAAAATGTTAAATGCTGAAAATTACAGGCCGGATGTAATAAGGAAGAATGGGAAAGACCTCATCGTTCCGCTTGAGAGATATGGACTCAGGATCCTTTCGACCGGATTCTTTGTCAGTCCGTCAGAGGCTGTTATCTGGAGAGGCCCGATGGCTTCAGGATTTTTGAAACAATTGATGGATCAGGGAGACTGGGGAGAGCTTGATTATCTTATTTTCGATCTGCCTCCCGGAACAAGCGATATACATCTTACTTTGGTTCAGGAAGTTCCTGTAACCGGAGCAATAGTCGTAAGCACTCCGCAGGAAGTAGCCCTTGCCGACGCAATAAAAGGCATCTCAATGTTCAGGAGTGAAAAGATAAATGTTCCCGTATTGGGACTTGTCGAAAATATGTCATGGTTCACACCTGAAGAATTGCCTGACAAGAAATACTACATTTTCGGGAAAGATGGATGCAGAAATCTGTCTGAGAAAATGGATGTGCCTTTGCTCGGACAAATACCACTCGTCCAAAGCATATGCGAAGGCAGCGACAATGGAACACCTGTTGTACTTGATGGCTCGGTAGCGGCAACTGCATTCATGGATCTTGCCGACGAGGTTATCGAAAAAGTTGAAAAAAGGAACAGGGAACAAAGACCGACAATAAAAGTGGAAATGAATAAATAATTAATCAGAAATGGCAGAACAGAAAACTATCCGGGAAAGAGTTGTAAAGGCATTGAACAGGGTAAGGCCCTATCTTCAGAATGATGGCGGTGATATCGACCTTATCGAGATAACAGACGACCTTACTGTTAAAGTAAAACTGACGGGAGCCTGCCATGGTTGTCCTTTCAGCATGCAGACACTCAAAGCAGGAGTCGAACAGGCAATAATGCAGGAAGTACCTGAGATAAAGAAAGTGATCTCAGCCTGATATAAAGCTTCAATACAATTTTGCTTACCTTTGGAATACTATACTGACTTTAAGTCAGTTTATAGTCTTAAATAGCTTTTGTTGTCTTCCGGAAGAGTATCATATAAATTCCTGACAATACTTGGTTTACTGTTGTTCCTCGCAAACTGCTCAGTTGAAAAGAACACCGGTACGACAAGGTTTTATCATGGCCTGACCGCCAGGTTCAATATTTACTTCAATGGTTATGAAAGCTTTAAAGCCGGCGTCGCAAAAATAGAAACCGGTTACAGGGATGATTATTCGGAAATGCTCAGGGTTTTCATGAACAGCGACCCCGCAACGGTTTCACTATGTTCCTCCGAAATGGACAGAGCAATACAGAAAGCATCAAAGCTTATATCCCTGAAATCGATAACGGCAAAGCCTGAATTCAAATCAAAAAAAGATCTTACAGAAAAAGAGAAAGACCTTCTTGGGAAAAAGGAATTCAATGAATGGGTAGATGACAGTTATTATCTTATTGCCCTCGCAAGATTTTACAGACATGAATTCAGTGAAGCTGCCTCAGTTTTCACATATTGCATTGCCGAAGCCAATGATCCTTTAATTAAAACCGAATCCTCAATATGGCTTGCCAGAATAAACAGCGAGAAAGGGAATTATGCAGAAGCTAACCGCATCCTGAATGATATTGAAATAGGCCAATCGGCTTCTAAACCTCTGAAGGCATTGTATTACACTACACTTGCCGATCTTTATGTCAGGCAGAAGAAATACCAGGAAGCAATTGAACCTCTTACTGCCTCACTTAACTTTTTAAAGGGTAAACGGTCAAAATACAGACTGATTTACCTTCTTGCCCAGATCAATGAACAAACCGGAAATTCAGGTAATGCAATTTCGCTGTACAGGAAGGTAGTCAGTATGAATCCTCCATATGATGTCGAATTCAATGCCCGTATCAATATTGCAGGCGTTTTTGACATAAATTCAGGGAATCCTGATGAAATAAAAAAGGAACTGGGCAAAATGCTGAGGGATTCCAAAAACATGGATTTCCAGGATCAGATATATTTTGCACTTGGGAGCCTGATGAAAAAGGAGGGGAAAGACAATGAAGCCCTTGAGTATTTTAAAAAATCAGCAGCATCAAGCACTGTCAACCAGAACCAGAAAGCTAAATCGTACCTTGCCCTGGCAGATTATTATTTCAGCAAACCCGATTACATCAGGTCGGGGAAATATTTTGACAGTGCCATGTTTTCACTTGACCAGAAATATCCCGGGTACAATGAGTTGAAAATAAAATCACAAAACCTGAATACGCTTGCCGGCTATCTTACGATGATCCAGGAAGAGGACAGCCTGAGGAGAGTTGCCACAATGCCTGAAAGTGAGCGAAATGCCCTGATCGCCGGCATAATAGCAAGTGCGGAAAAGGCCGGAAGCAGCGGGAGAACAACTGATTATGCCGATCGTGCCAATATAGGTCAGTACTATGAAAATGAAAGGAGATTTCAGGACAATATTGCACAGGAGGGCAAATGGTATTTTTATAACCAGACGGCCCTGACTTTTGGCCGTACGGAATTCAGAAGACGATGGGGTCAGCGAAGGCTCGAGGATAACTGGAGAAGATCGAACAAAAACAGGGTGAATGTCCAGTCCGCAACTGCCGGACAGGATGAAAACGGGAATGCCGGTAAAGACACATCAGGCGCGGTGACAGATTACAGGAAACCGGAATTCTACCTTAAGAACCTGCCTCTTAATGATTCCCTGATTGCAATTTCAGATGAAAAGCTTGCAAATGCTTATTATAATGCCGGAAAAGTATTCTGGGAGAAATTTAATGATACACAACAAGCCGCAGAATCATTTGAAATGCTTCTGAGCAGATTCCCGCAGAATGAACTTATCCCTGAAACTTTGTATGACCTTTACAGATTATTTAAGGACAGCAATTCCGCAAAATCAGAAGTTGCCCGACAGCGCCTGCTTGAAAAATATCCTGAAAGTGAATTCACTAAGATAATCTCTGATCCTGATTATTTTAACAAAAAAATGGCTGAGATAAGGGAAACTGAAAGGTCCTATGAGGCTGCTTATGATCTTTATTCATCAGGGAAATATAATGAAGCCCGTTCACTTTGTGACAGCCTGCTCGAGGCAAAACCCCGTAATGATCTTGCACCTAAATTCATGCTGCTCAAAGCTTATTCAACAGCCAGGATAAGTGATGAAAGAACCTTCAGGGAAGAACTCGGTCAGGTGATCAAATCATGGCCCGGAACAGAGCAAGCCAGGAAAGCTTCAGATCTTATATCTCATCTCGACCAGAAAATGCCTGAGCTGAAAATTGAAGAAGAAATCATTGTTGCAAAGGAAATATACAAAGTTGATACAACTTCAGTTTATTCATTCGTGATAATAATCAATAACCCTTCATTTAATCTGAACCAGGCTTCTTTTGACGTAATAAGTTACAACATTGACAATTATACCAACCGAAATTTCAGAACTGAAGGTTTACTGACCGATAATAAATACATTAAAATCACAGTTTCGGGATTCCATGACAACTCAATCGCATGGGAATACTACAAATCCTTCAGTCCTGAGAAGATAATCCGAAATGCTTCAACCTCTGAAATCATGACCTTCCTCATTAATGGGGACAATCTTAAAACACTTGATGAGGATAAAAATCCGGGTCGTTACCATCTATTCTTTAGGGAAAATTATCTTAAAGGACAAAAAGAATAGGTAATTTTACAGTCTGATTACCTATTTGCTGTGATGAGAAAAATAAGAATTTTGTGGACCGACGACGAGATCGAGGTTCTGAAGGCGCATGTACTTTTCCTTAGAGAAAAAGGCTATGAAATCGATACTTGTACAAATGGAATTGATACAGTTGATCTTGTCCGCCATAATCCCTATGATCTGATATTCCTCGATGAAACAATGCCCGGGCTGAGCGGCCTGGAAACCCTTCGCCTGATAAAGGAGATAAGGAATGACATACCTGTGGTGATGATTACAAAAAATGAAGAGGAGGGTATCATGGAGGCAGCAATCGGATCAGAAATGGCCGATTACCTTATTAAACCCGTAAAGCCAAACCAGATACTTCTTGTCATTAAGCGTATTACTGAACAAAAAAGACTTGTAACAGAAAAGACTACAACAAATTACCGTCAGGAGTTCGGAAGCATCGGAAACCTTATCTCTTCTGCAAGAAATCACAATGACTGGTCGGAACTATACAGAAAAATAACATTCTGGGAATCAGAACTTGAGAAATCGACCGACCCGGGGATGAGCGAGATACTTAAAATGCAGGAAAACGATGCGAATAATGCATTTGTCAAATACATAACCTGCAACTATCAATCATGGCTTGACCCCGATGCTCCTGAAAAACCAGTTCTTTCTCCTTCCCTTTTTTCAAAGAAAATTTTCCCGCATGTCAGGCAGGGGAAACCCTTGTTTTTTATTCTTATCGACAACCTGAGATTTGACCAGTGGAAGATGATAGCATCCGAACTTGCAGGCATCTACAGGGTTATCGAAGAAGATATTTATTTCAGCATACTTCCAACCGCAACCCAGTACAGCCGGAATGCAATATTTTCAGGACTGATGCCCTCAGCTATCGCCGCGATACTTCCGGAATTATGGGTTGAAGACGATGAAGAGGAAGGTAAGAATAATTTTGAAGAAGAGCTTTTTAAATACCAGCTTGCCCGTAAAGGCCTTAAATACAAATGGTCATATCATAAGATCATTACAAACCAGGAAGGCAGAAAGGTTAATGAAACAATGAAGCAGATGCTCGACAACGATATTAATATCCTCGTCTACAATTTTGTGGATATGTTATCGCATGCCCGAACTGAGATAGGTCTTATCAGAGACCTGGCCAATGATGAAAAAGCTTACAGGAGCCTCACCCGCTCATGGTTTGTTCACTCCCCGTTATACGAACTTCTTACGTCGCTGTCAACACAACAGATGAAGATAATGTTCAGCACCGACCATGGGACAATCAGGGTCCAGAATCCCATAAAAGTTGTGGGTGACAGGAAAACTTCCTCGAACCTAAGATATAAGATGGGAAGAAATCTCGATTATAATCCCCGGCAGGTCTTTGAACTTAAATATCCTGAAAAAGCAGGGCTCCCAAAGACAAACCTGACATCAAAATATATATTTGCGCTTAATAAAGATTTCCTGGTATATCAGAATAACTATAACTATTTTGCAGGATACTATAAGGATACATTCCAGCACGGAGGAATCTCTATGCAGGAGATAATGCTCCCGGTAGCACTGCTGGAGCCGGTATCTTAATCACTTATTTTTATGCAAAGAATAGTAATCAAAGACCTTAAGCATCTTCGTGGATCTGCTAATAAAATCATTGAATACACTAAGGGTAAAAGAATTCTTGCATTTTATGGTTCGATGGGAGCCGGTAAGACTACTATAATTAAGGCTGTCTGTAATGCCCTTGGCGCAGAAGATATTGTAAGCAGCCCGACATTCACCCTTGTAAACGAATACAGAACCCGGTCGGGTGGTTTGCTCTATCATATCGATTTCTACAGGATCAGGAAAAAAGAAGAAGTTTTTGATTTTGGTATCGAGGAATATTTTGAAAGCGGAGAATATTGTTTTCTTGAATGGCCTGAACTTATCGAAGAAATCCTTCCTCCTGAAACAATAAGAATTAAGATCACTGTTGATAAAGATGATCAGAGGATACTTGATTTCGTTTAAAAGCCGGCCATTTTGCTCCTGTATTTCAATTTTGTTAACTTTGGGGAAATAACCCTTTCCTGACAATGAATGAAAAAGGCAAAAGCAACAATCTGAACCTTGGGAATACTGCCTTTATGCCAAAGGAAGAACAGCTTGAAACGGCTGTCAGACACAGAAAAATAACAATAGGGATTCCAAGCGACAGGAAAAATGATGAAAAACGAGTTGCTCTGACTCCTGAAGCGGTAAATATACTTGTGGAAAGTGGCAACGAGGTTATTGTCCAGAAAGGAGCCGGTACAGGAGCAAACTACTCCGATAAGGACTATGCCGAAAATGGTGCGCTCATAACTGAATCCCCGGCAAGAGTCTTCAGCTCCGATGCAGTAATAAAGGTTGCCCCCTTTACCCTCCAGGAAGCCGATTTCCTGAAAGGGAACCAGATCGTAATGTCTTTTTTGAATGTCCTTCAGTTGAGTGAAGAAACACTTGGCAAACTGATAAGGAAAAAAGTCACCGCAATAGCTCTTGAAAAAATCAGGGACAATAATGGAGTTATGCCTGTAATGGAATCGATGAGCGAGATCAGCGGTGTAACATCAGTTCTTATTGCATCCGACTATCTGAGCAACCATCACGGCGGTAAAGGAGTTCTCCTTGGAGGAATTACGGGTGTTACACCGACTGAAGTTGTCATAATAGGAGCCAATACGGCAGGAGAATATGCCGCCAGGGCATCACTTGGCCTTGGATCGCAGGTAAAGGTCTTCGACCAGTCCCTTCATAAACTCAGAAGATTCCAGAACCTGGTAGGCCAGCGTCTCCAGACTTCTGTTTTCCACCCTCAGGTGCTGAGGAAAGCATTGAAATCGGCAGATGTACTTATCGGGGCCATTGAACTGGAAGATCTCCGTCCCTGGTATTATATAACAGAGGATATGGTTAAAAGCATGAAAAAAGGATCAGTTGTAATAGATCTCAGCATAGACCGCGGCGGTTGCATAGAAACTACAGAATGCAGGGCGCTCAGGGATCCTGTCTATGAGAAACATGGTGTCATACATTTTTCAGCATGGAACCTTCCGTCAAGAGTGGCACGGACTGCTTCCATAGCACTCAGCAACATATTCAATCCGCTTCTTCAGAATATTGCGGAAGCCGGGGGAATAATCCAGCTCATCAAGAACGACAGAGGCATCCGTAACGGTGTTTATCTATTCAACGGAATACTTACAAATGAGACTCTCGGGCAGAAATTCGGGGCCATCTCCAAAGATCTGGATCTCCTTATTTCTGCCTTCTGATCACTCTTCGTATTTCAACACAGCCCTGTTGCCATCAGGGATTAAGGTAGCTGCCCTGCCAATATAAAAAGACCGGTTATCGTTTATGTGACCCGCAGGAAATCCAAAGAATACAGGATAACCATATTCTGAAACAACATCTGCTATTGTTTCCTCCGCACTCTTTCCCCAGGGGATATTAGTATCATTCATTTTTGTCAGTCCTCCTACCAGCAGACCAGCCAGATCCTTCAGCTTTCCTGCGAGCTTAAGCGATGTCATCATCCTGTCGAGGTGATAATAAGATTCTCCTACTTCTTCGATAAAAAGTATCCTGCCTTTTGTGATAACTTCGGCTTTAGTCCCCGTTAGACTCCAGATCAGCGACAAATTACCTCCCGTAACTTCCCCTGTGATCTTCCCGGGATTTATAAATTTCCCTTCCCATTCAACTGGCCCATATCCTCCAAACAACGAATCATGAAGAGTATCGAAGGTTGCTTTAGTCCTGCTGGCACCCGAAAAATGTAATGGCATCTCACCGTGGACCGAGGCCACTTTGCATATTTCACTGAGCCACAGGTGTAAAACTGTTATGTCGCTGAAGCCCTCATACCACTTTGGATTCCTTTTAAGGGATGAGAAATCCATCCCCCCAATTATCCTGAGCAGGCCGTAACCTCCCCTCGAACAGAATACTGCTTTTATATGATGGTTATCTGTCGCTTCCTGAAGATCAGCAAGCCTTTCCTTATCTGTTCCGGCAAACGGACCGGACCTTTTCAGAATATTCTTCCCTGGTCGTACTTTCAATCCCCAGGTTTCAAGCAGCTTGACTGCTGACTCAATTTTATCTTCCTCAATTGCCCAGGAGGGTGATACAATTGCAACTTCATCCCCTGCCCTGAGAAATGGCGGTACTGTTTTTCGCCTTGACATTAAAGTTGTATAAAATGTAAAAATAATCCTTATCTGCTATCCTTCCAACTGGTTGAATAAACATTATCTTTGTGCAATTTTAAAAACAGCTGATCATCCTTATTTGTTATGAAGAAATTCAAAAGATATCTTATCACTTCGGCACTTCCATACGCGAACGGCCCTCTTCACATCGGCCACCTGGCAGGAGTATATGTCCCCTCAGATATATATACCAGATATCTGAGGATGAAAGGAGAAGATGTTATTTCAATTTGCGGATCGGACGAACATGGAGTTCCTATAACTCTGAAAGCCAGGAATGAGGGCGTTTCTCCGCAAGAGATAGTCGACAGATATCATTCGCTAAACAAAAAAGCTTTCGAGGACTTCGGAATTGCTTTCGATATTTATTCCAGAACATCAAATAAAATACATTATGAAACTGCATCTGATTTCTTTCTGACACTTTATAACAAGGGTGAATTCGTTGAAAAAACAAGTGAGCAATATTATGATGAGGAAGCCGGCTGTTTTCTTGCCGACAGATATATTATGGGTACATGCCCTCACTGCGGCAATGAGAATGCCTATGGCGACCAGTGCGAAAAATGCGGTACTTCACTCAGCCCTAATGACCTTATTAATCCTCATTCCACAATAAGCGGAAGCAAGCCGGTTCTTAAGGAAACCCTTCACTGGTATCTGCCGCTTGACAGATATGAGGGATGGCTAAAGGAATGGATCCTCGAAGGTCATAAGGAATGGAAAACAAATGTCTATGGACAGTGCAAATCATGGATAGATCAGGGTCTTCAGCCAAGGGCTGTAAGCCGTGACCTCGACTGGGGGGTTCCGGTACCGGTACGGGGTGCTGAAGGCAAGGTGCTTTATGTCTGGTTTGACGCACCAATTGGATACATTTCAGCAACAAAGGAGCTTACTCCCGACTGGGAACGTTACTGGAAAGATCCAGAAACCAGGATGATCCATTTCATTGGAAAGGACAACATTGTTTTCCACTGCATTATTTTCCCTTCGATGCTGAAAGCCGAGGGCTCATTCATTCTTCCCGACAATGTCCCTGCAAATGAGTTTCTCAATCTTGAGAATGATAAGATCTCCACTTCCCGTAACTGGGCCGTCTGGCTACATGAGTACCTCGAAGATTTTCCGGGCAAGCAGGATGTACTGCGATACACCTTGTGCTCCAATGCCCCGGAAACCAAGGATAACGATTTCACCTGGAAAGATTTTCAGGCCCGAAACAATAATGAACTTGTTGCAATACTCGGGAACTTCGTGAACCGGACACTTGTCCTGACAAATAACTATTATGAGGGCAAAGTACCTGAAAGAGGAAAAACAGAGGAAAGCGACAGATCAGTACTGGCTGAGATTGGGAGAATAAAGGAAAGTGCTGAAGCGAGTCTCGATTCATTCAGATTCCGCGAAGCTCTCAGAGAGGCAATGAACCTCGCAAGGCTCGGCAATAAATATCTTGCTGATTCTGAACCCTGGAAAGTGATAAAAACTGATCCGGAACGGGTCAGGACTATAATGAATATTTCCCTTCAGATCACTGCCAACCTCACAATAATCCTTGAGCCCTTCCTGCCTTTCTCTATGGAAAAACTCCGCACCTGGCTTAATCTTGAAAAGATCTCATGGAATGATGCCGGTATGGATGATATTTTAAAACCCGGCCACATGATCCGAAAACCTGGCTTGCTTTTTGAAAAGATCGAAGATGCAGAAATCAGGAAGCAGATTGATAAACTGGAATCCGCGAAGAAGGCTAATGACGCGGCTTCTGCAAAATTATTGCCATCAAAGGATCCCGTGACATTTGATGACTTCAGCCGTGTAGATATACGTACTGCCACAATTCTGGAGGCCGAGAAAGTTCCGAAAACTACTAAGCTCCTGAAGCTTAAAATCGATACCGGACTTGATATCCGGACCATAGTATCAGGTATTGCCGAGTACTATGAGCCGGAAAATATCATAGGAAGGCAGATATCAATAGTTGCCAATCTCGAGCCGCGCAAAATAAAGGGGATAGAATCAAAAGGGATGATCCTCATGGCAGAAGACAAGGATGGAAAACTTGTGATGGTTTCTCCCGAGTCAAAGGTAAACAACGGAAGTACGATAAAATAACTAAAGCCTTGTTATCCAGGCGCCGGGGAATTTACCCGTTATGCTGTCGCGGGTTGAAATTGCAGACTCAAGGTCTTTGCATCTTGCAGCTGTAACTCTGAAAAACCCATTTGCAGCTTGTTTTATTTCAGGTGTGAATCCTTCATCTCTCAGGATTTCAAGATGTTCCATGGCATTCTGCTCCGATTTGAAGCTCCCCGTTATTATGCTGTATGTTCCTGTGGAAACAGCTACAGTTTCCGGAGCCGCTGCCGAAGGCTCCTCAACAGTTTCAGAAACGGGTGAAGGCAAAGTAACAACTTCTGCATCAACAGCTTTCCTGTTACTTTCAAATTCGGCAGTGACAAGAGGATTCATGGATGTTGCCTCCACTTTTGCCTTGAAAAGATCGGTTTTTAACGGAATGGCAACCAGCAGTGCCAGCAGTGGAATGATAACAGCAGCTCTCCAAAGGTTCCTTGCTGTATGATGACTATTCACAGGCTGCTTGTCAATATGCCGGATAACACGTCGACGGACATCATAACCACCCGATGGCAGACAGTGGAATGATTCAAGGCCGAATGAACCTGGATGATAGTTGATATTGGCTTCCGGCTCAAATTGAACATTGTTCTCACGGTTATTGACAAACCAGCCAATATGATCAAAGACAACTTTTTCGCCTCTTGCAAGTTTGCCTGTAATAAGCATGACAAATTCCTCAACAAGCCTGCGTGAATCGCCGTAATTAAGACCCGTCACCATTGAGATTTTGCTGATTAACAGACCATCATTATGGTTCAGGTTCCTGTTAAAAGAGATCTGTTTTATGGGGGGATAAAACATACCCGTCACCTTGTCTATCCTTGCCGGTGAAAAATTACCAATAAAGCCACCAAACCCCGGTATAATGACACAATCATGTTCGAACAACAATTCTCTTATAACAGCTTTAATATCCAAATCAAACAGGTTTTAATCCTGAACAAAATAAAATCATCCCGGAGGCTTTAGCTAAAAATCACGATGTATGTTATTAACATTTTAACAACACCCTGTTGGTAATTTCTTTATCAACCTGCTGATGAAACATCCTCCCCCTGCCCTTTCATATTCAAGCTGAAAAAGCATTATATTCGTAGGCTAAATAAATCTGTACCGGATGCTACAAATTCAAATGGTGGACCTGAAAACGCAGTATGAAAAGATCAGGCCGGAAATCGATAATGCTGTTTCTTCTATAATAAATTCTTCTGCTTTTATAAAAGGCCCCGATGTAAAACAATTTGAAGAAGAACTAAAATCATACCTGGGAGTAAGAAACGTAATCTCCTGTGGAAACGGGACCGATGCCCTACAGATAGTAATGATGTCGCTCGGGCTCAGGCCAGGCGATGAGGTAATAACTACGAATTTCACTTTCATTGCAACACTTGAAACTGTTGCTCTTCTTGGACTCAGACCTGTGATTGTCGAACCCGAATCCGATAGTTTCAACATATCAGTCAGTGAGATCGCCAGGGCAATAACTCCAAAGACAAAGGCGATTATACCAGTACATCTTTTCGGTCAATGTGCCGACATGGAAGACATAATGGAACTTGCCCGTAAAAACAATCTTTATGTTATTGAAGATGCAGCACAGGCTACAGGAGCAGATTACTTTTTCAGCGACGGTAAAAGTAAAAAAGCCGGAACAATAGGAACCGCTGGCACAACCTCATTTTTCCCTTCAAAAAACCTTGGATGCTATGGTGACGGAGGAGCTGTTTATACAGATGATGACGGTCTGGCAATGAAGATCCGCAGCATTGCAAACCACGGAATGAAAATAAGATATCATTATGATGATATTGGATTGAATTCAAGGCTTGACACTCTGCAGGCTGCAATACTCAGGGTAAAACTCAGGTATCTTGATGATTACAATAAAGCCAGACAGACCGCTGCCGCCTTTTATGACAAGGCTTTTTCGGGATGTGACGGAATTATTGTTCCTTCAAGAAAGGAATATTCTTCGCATATTTTTCATCAATATACGATAAAGATAAAGAACGGCAGAAGGGATGAACTGAAAAAATACCTTGAAGAAAACAATATACCTTCAATGATTTATTATCCCGGTCCTCTGCATAAGCAACAGGCATACAGGTTTCTTGGATATGGCGATACCAGTTTCCCTGTTACAGGTGCACTATGCAGTGAAGTCCTCTCTTTGCCCATGCATACTGAGCTTGATCAGGAACAGATGGATTATATAACAGGCAGGATCCTTGATTTTTTTGAAAAACAACAATAAGATGGAAAAAGAATATTTCGCCCACGAAACAGCCGTTATTGATGAAGGCTGCAGCATCGGCAAGGGGACAAAAATATGGCATTTCAGTCATGTTATGACAGGTTCCGTTATCGGGGAAAATTGTAATATAGGCCAGAATGTTGTGATATCTCCCGATGTGAGGCTGGGTAAAAATGTTAAGGTTCAGAACAATGTATCTATTTACACTGGCGTTATCTGTGAGGATGATGTATTCCTGGGCCCTTCAATGGTTTTTACAAATATTGTGAATCCCAGGAGTGCGATTGTTCGTAAAAACAGTTATGTCAGAACAATCGTTGAAAAAGGAGCATCAATCGGCGCCAACTCAACGATAATCTGTGGCCATACAATAGGTTCATATGCATTTATAGGTGCCGGGGCTGTCGTTACCAGGGATGTTAAACCATATGCCCTTGTCGTGGGAAATCCTGCCCGTCAGACGGGATGGATGAGTGAATACGGACATAAACTCAGGTTCGATGAAACAGGCTTTGCCTCCTGTCCGGAAAGCGGAGAAATATACAGGCTTATTGATGGAAATGTTTTTAAAGTACAATGATTTAACTTTTTCGATATTTCAATAAATGGAACATATTCAGAAGAACTTTGGACTGATTGGTGTCGCAGGATATATAGCGGTACGCCATCTGAAGGCAATAAAAGATACAGGAAATAACCTTCTTGCAAGCCTCGACAAGTTCGACAGTGTGGGTCTGCTCGACAGTTATTTTCCACATAGCGACTTTTTTGTAGAATTTGAAAGATTCGACAGGCATTTCGACAAACTTAAGCGGACGGGAACAAAAATTGACTATGTGAGTATTTGTTCCCCGAATTACCTTCATGATTCACATATAAGATTTGCACTCAGGCATCAGGCCGAAGCTATATGCGAAAAGCCCATAGTTTTAAATCCATGGAATGTGGATGCGCTTCAGGAGATCGAAAACGAAACCGGAAGAAAGATATTTACAATACTTCAGCTTCGTCATCATCCAAGGATTATCGAGCTTCGTGAGAAAATAAAAAACGGCCCTAAAGATAAAATCTACGATATTGATCTTTCATATATCACAAGCCGTGGAAACTGGTATTATATCTCATGGAAAGGTGATGTGCAGAAATCAGGAGGAGTGGCAACAAACATAGGAATTCATTTTTTCGATATGCTTGGCTGGATTTTTGGTGACACAACAAAGATCATAGTTCATATTTCACAGCCTAACAAGGCTGCAGGTTACCTCGAACTTGAAAATGCAAGGGTCAGATGGTTCCTGAGTATCGACTATAACGATCTGCCCGAAACAGTTAAAAAGTCCGGCAAAAGGACCTTCAGATCAATTACTGTTGAAGGCGAGGAAATTGAATTCAGTGAAGGTTTTGGCGAACTTCATACCACCTCCTACAGGGAGATCCTCGATGGAAAGGGGTTCGGATTGTCTGATGCCCGTCAGTCGGTAATAACTGCCTTCACAATCAGGAACTCAAACCCTGTAGGACTTGTAGGCGATTATCATCCAATGCTGAAAAACAAATAATCATAAATGTACAACAGGCTTATTAATAAGGAAACAAGACTGTCATTGATCGGACTGGGCTATGTTGGCCTCCCGATTGCCCTTGAGTTTGCAAAAAAGATAAAAGTTGTCGGGTTTGATATCAAACCCGACAGGGTAGCATTAATGAAAAGGGGTATGGATCCGAGCAACGAACTGACATCTGAAGATTTCAGGAACACTGACATTACCTTCACAAGTGATCCACAGGATCTGAAGATGGCTTCTTTTCACATTATTGCAGTACCTACTCCGACAAATATTTATAATCTTCCCGACCTGACCCCGGTTCTGAAGGCTTCAGAAACTGTAGGAAAAATTCTTAAAAAAGGGGATTATGTCGTTTATGAATCAACCGTTTATCCCGGATGCACCGAGGAAGATTGCGTCCCGGTTCTTGAGAGATTTTCAGGATTGAAGTGCGGAATGGATTTCAAGGTCGGATTTTCACCCGAAAGAATAAATCCCGGAGACAGGGACCATACCCTTACAAAAATTGTGAAGGTTACGAGCGGATGTGATCCGGAGTCGGCTGAAAATATTGCAAAGGTATATGAGCTTATCATCAGGGCCGGAGTGCACAGGGCAAGTTCGATAAAAGTCGCGGAATCAGCAAAAATCATAGAAAATACTCAGCGCGATATAAATATCGCATTCATGAATGAGCTCTCTATAATATTTAATCGTATCGGTGTTAACACATACGAAGTCCTCGAAGCAGCGGGAACGAAATGGAATTTCCTGAAATTCTATCCCGGACTGGTTGGCGGCCATTGCATTGGAGTCGATCCTTATTATCTGTCGTATAAGGCAAAAGCTCTTGGTTATCACCCTCATATGATTGACTCGGGCAGATTTACAAACGACAGCATGGGAAGATATATTGGTAAAACTACTGTTAAAAAGATAATCTCGGCAGGCAAGAATCCTACTCATTCAAGGGTACTGATAATGGGGATCACTTTCAAGGAGAATGTAACTGATATAAGAAATTCAAAGGTAGTGGATGTTATCAATGAACTTACCGACTTCAGCGTTTCTGTCGATGTTATCGATCCCGGAGCAAGCGCTCATGAGGTAAAGGAAGAATACGGACTTGAACTTAAAGAGAAACCTTATGGCAAATATGATGCTGTGATTCTTGCGGTAAGCCATAAGCAATATATTGGGCTTGAAGAAGATTATTTTACACCCCTTCTGAACAGGGATGGGATAATTATCGATATTAAAGGCACACTTAGAGGTAAAATTAATAAACACACTTATTGGAGTCTCTGATGAAAAAGATTATACTGGTAACAGGCGGAACAGGGTACATTGGTTCCCACACAGTTGTCGAACTTATTGAAAGCGGATATGATGTAGTAATTATTGACAACTTATATAATTCAGATGCAGAAGTTATTGACCGTATCTCAAAAATAACGGGAACAACTCCTAAACTTGAAATATTTGACCTTTGCGATGCATCTCTCCTGAAAGCATTTTTCAGGAAATACGTAAATATTGAAGGAATAATTCATTTTGCAGCTTATAAGGCAGTTGGTGAATCAGTCCATAAACCACTTGAATACTACAGGAATAATCTTGTATCACTGATGAACCTTCTCGATTCAATGAAAAAAACAGGCATCTCTGCATTCGTTTTCTCTTCATCATGTACGGTTTACGGTCAGCCTGAAAAACTTCCTGTTTCGGAAAATTCTCCTATCCAGCCCGCAGTATCACCTTACGGAAATACAAAACAGATAGGCGAAGAGATAATCAGGGACACAGTTTCCTCAGATCCCAATATCAGAGCCATTGCCCTCAGATATTTCAATCCTATAGGGGCTCATCCTTCAGGCCTCATTGGTGAACTTCCCAGAGGTGTACCTGAAAACCTGGTGCCGTATATAACCCAGACTGCATACGGCCTGCGCGACGAACTGAAGGTTTTTGGTAATGACTATAATACTCCTGATGGCTCATGTATAAGAGATTACCTTCATGTTGTTGACCTTGCAAAAGCACATGTTACTGCTGTCGACAGGCTTGTGAACGGAAAGAATAAGTCACCCTTCGAAATTTTCAATCTTGGCACCGGGAAGGGTGTGTCAGTACTTGAAGCCATTAAATCTTTTGAACGTGCAACAGGAGTAAAAGTTAAATACAGGATAACAGGCAGAAGGGAAGGAGATATCGAAAAGATTTGGGCTGATCCGTCACTTGCCAACAGGGAACTTGGCTGGAAAACAGTAAGCTCCCTTGATGAAGCAATGAGAACAGCCTGGGAATGGGAGAAGTTCATAAGAAAAACAACTGAGAAATGAATCCTGAAAAGACAATTCTGATAACAGGAGGAGCAGGTTTTATTGGCTCTCATGTTGTACGCAGATTCGTTAACAAATATCCCCGGTATACAATTGTCAACGGCGACAAACTCACATATGCCGGCAACCTTGAAAACCTTACAGATATAGAATCGGCCAGTAACTATGTCTTTGAAAAAATAGATATAGTTGATAAAAAGGCTGTGACCGACATCTTTAGCAAATATAAATTTGACGGAGTCATACATCTGGCGGCTGAATCACATGTCGATCGCTCCATTTCAGCTCCTGATGACTTTGTATTTACCAATATTGTCGGGACTGTAAACCTTCTTAATGCTGCCCTGAATATCTGGAAAGATAACATGGATGGTAAGAAGTTCTACCATATCTCCACTGATGAAGTGTTCGGATCGCTCGGCAAAGAAGGAAAGTTCACAGAAACCACAGCCTATGATCCCAGGAGCCCATATTCAGCTTCAAAGGCCAGTTCTGACCATCTTGTAAGAGCATACGGACATACATTCGGTATCCCGGTTGTAGTCTCGAACTGTTCAAACAACTATGGACCCAATCAGTTCCCTGAGAAACTTATACCTCTGGCAATAAATAATATAAAGAACAATATGCCAATTCCGGTTTACGGAAAGGGTGAAAATATCCGCGACTGGCTTTATGTGGGGGACCATGCGGCAGCAATTGACCTTATTTTCCACAAGGGAAAGACAGGGGAGACATATAATATCGGTGGAAATAATGAATGGAAGAATATTGACCTTATTAAGCTTTTATGCCGTATAATGGATAAAAAGCTTGGAAGACCCGAGGGAACATCCGAAAAGCTTATCACTTTTGTGAAGGACCGCCCGGGTCATGACCTTCGTTATGCTATCGATTCCTCGAGACTTCAGAATGAACTTGGCTGGGCACCTATACCGGATTTCTCCGCCAGCCTTGAACTCACAGTTGACTGGTATCTCTCAAATACCTTATGGCTTGAAAGAGTAATTTCGGGCAATTATGAAAAATATTATGAAAAAATGTATAAAGGAAGATAGGTGTTTCAGCCTTCTATTTTCTGAATACGTGTTATAAGCTCATCGCCGAGTGCACTTTTTTGCTTTATATGATCCTGTATTGCGGCAACAACAGTGTTGGAATTGAAATCTCCCCTGACTTCTTCAAAGTCCAGTTTACGGATTTCATCGCCTCCATCTATTCCGAATCCGGTCATTGAAGAAAGAGTAAATTCCTTTCTTGCATCCTCATACAGCATCTTATCAAGGTCAACAACGCTTTTTTTCCATTTCTCCACGAGTCTTATCACATCACTTGCTGTGAATTCATTAACAGACTTGTTTTCTTCCTCCTCTATCCGCTCCCATGCCCAGGCCCATTCCCAGTCGTAATATGACCTGTGCATATTTGTAAAAGCTGCGGCAACACCTTCAACAGTGTCTATCCTTCCCGATTCAATATCATCGAGAAGCTCACTTACTGCCTGCTTGGGTGCTATCAACCCTGCAAGATCGACCCATTCACCTTTTCCCATTGACTGTTCAGGCTTAAGTCTTTCCTGAAGTTCCTTATTAGTTTTGAAATCAATATTCTCAAGCCTCTTTATCAGCGAATTACCAAGAAACTTATCAATTCCCTTCTGGTATAAGTCAAGTCCCCTTTCAAGTGAAGGCCCTTTGATAATCATATTGTTATATGAATAAGAACCTGATACTGACCCTGAAACTGCCTTTAGCCTGAGCAACAGATCCCTCCCTTCAAACATCTTTCTTATTGTATATGGACTAAGCAGGTTGAAATTAACCTGGTCATGTTTTACCGGATCTTTTCGTCTGTCTCTGACAGGCCATTTCTGTGCATCACGTATAGTACCAACACTTCTCAGATTGATCCCCGGAACAAGGATGCTTTCATCGTTGCTTTCTATAAGATATGAAAATGGAAGCGAAGATGTATCCATGTTTTTGTAATGACGTCCCATGACAAGTGTATAGGGCCCGATTCGTGCAGGCCAGAGAACATAGGAATCACTGGTTGTCTTGGATCCTCTTTCCATTATTCCCTGGTGTATCGGCCCCAGTTTGTACATATGGTTGCTCTGGTTCGATCCGCTTCCTGCATTCATAAACGAAAAGATACCGGCTATCAGCAATGTCGATTTATGATGAGTTACCGTATAGGGACCTGCAAAAATCGAGCATGCTTCACCATGATATCCGCCGCAGTTAGCAAAAAACAACGAGTTTTCAGCAGAATAATGCTTCCCGAGTACGCAACCCTGACCTATAAAGCATTTATCTATAAGTGTCGATTCCGTCACAATTGATCCTGAACATACTATGAAATGCTCCATTATAACACCCGGGCCTATCAGTACCGGATCCTCCATGCAACTGTTAACTGATCCCTCAATAAGGCTTATGGCTCCTTCCACATGGCTGAACGGGCCTATCCTTACATTTCGGATATGACGGCAGCTTAAAATCCTTGACCCTTTGCCGATTATTCCTGTGCCGGAAGAAATGGCCCGCGAGTAATCATTAATCATCTGCTCCATCTTCCTGATGGCTTTTATGCGATGCCTGTACAGGGCCATAATATAAGCCTGGTGCGCAGAAAGCTGATCCCATATTCTGACCGACCGGCCTCCTGTTTCATTAAGCACGGCAACCTCGGTCCCGTTTCCGAAGGAGGAAATCCCCTCAGTATTAATCTTCCCGCAATTTTTAATTATTACATCATCATCTATCCTGTAATTTGCTATATAATCGCCGATATTACTGATGTGTACATCCGACCCGATCTCACAATTGTGAATATGGGCATTTGATATTCCTGACTTCAGGATCACTCCCGACTCATCGGTCCGGGTATTTTTGAATGTTCCAAGCTTAACATCTCCGGAAAAAATGACATTGTGGCACCTCGAAGGATCGAATCCTTCCTTTACATTGATCCTGTTCCAGGTGTCACAGGTACAACCATTTAACTGCAATTTGCTGATCTCACTCTGACTTAGCTTCCTGTATTCTTCTGAAAAATTCATGCTGTAGTTTTTTATTCTACTGTAACTGATTTTGCAAGATTCCGGGGCTGGTCGACATTGCATCCTCTCAGAACTGCAATATGATATGACAGCAGTTGAAGGGGGATTACCGCGAGTATAGCAGAGAAAGCAGGCATGGTTTCAGGTACTTCAATAACGAAGTCAGCCATTCTCTTAATAAGCTCATCGCCTTCTGTCACGATAGCGATAACATTCCCCTTTCGTGCCTTGATCTCCTGGATATTGCTTATAATTTTTTCGTATGTATCATCTTTGGTTGCGACAACCACTACCGGCATATTCTCATCGATTAGTGCAATTGGTCCGTGCTTCATTTCTGCAGCAGGATAGCCCTCTGCATGAATATATGAAATCTCCTTAAGCTTAAGTGCACCTTCAAGTGCCACGGGGAAAAGGAATCCCCTTCCAAGATATAATGCATTCCGAGTTTGCTGGTATTTTGTAGCCAGTTCGAATACCTGGTCATTCATTTTCAATGCCTTTTCAATTTTTGAAGGTATCAATACAAGCTCATCGATAAGCAGCTTGTATTTCTCAGATGAAATAATACCTTTCAGGAATCCTATTTCGAAAGCCATCATTGCAAGAACAGTCACCTGCGTTGTAAATGCCTTTGTTGAAGCAACTCCTATTTCAGGTCCGGCATGTGTATAAACGCCTGCATTGGTTTCGCGGGGAATACTCGAACCGACCACATTGCATATTCCAAGCACTATAGCCCCTTTTTCCTTTGCAAGTTTTACGGCGGCAAGCGTATCGGCTGTTTCACCGCTCTGGCTGATAGCAATTACTATATCTCCCTTTTTTATGATAGGATCCCTGTAACGGAACTCTGATGCATACTCAACCTCAACGGGTATCCTTGTGTATTCTTCAAAGAGATATTCTCCCAGAAGTCCGGCATGCCACGATGTACCGCATGCGACAATAATTATCCTTTCCGATTGTGATATGGTCTCAAGTACGGTATGAAGTCCTCCCAGCATTATACCGCTGTGGTCAGGAAGAACCCTTCCCCTGAATGTATCATGAATAGCCCTTGGTTGTTCATAAATTTCCTTAAGCATAAAATGGGCAAAACCCTCCTTATCAATTTCCCCTATCTTGAGATCGACCTGCTTTACTTCCGGCTCCCTTCTTCCAGGCCGTATATTCTTCAGGATAAGCTCATCCCTTTTTACAATTGCAATATCATCATCCTTCAGGTAAATGACTCTTTGAGTATGTTCGACAATTGGTGTGGCATCAGATGCTATGAAATTTTCGCCTTCCCCCACGCCAATAACAAGTGGACTTCCCTTACGTGCAGCAAAAAGCCTGTCAGTTTCCCTTGTACAAATAATAACAAGTCCATAAGCCCCTTCCACCCTGTTCAAAGCCAGCGAGATGGCCTGCTCGGCAGTAAGATCTCCCTCCAGATATAAATGTTCAATCAGATTAGCCAGAACTTCAGTGTCAGTCTGGCTGCTAAACTGAATACCCCTGCTCTGCAGGTGTTTCTTAATAAGAGCATAATTTTCAATTATACCATTATGCACAACTACAAAATTACCCTTATGGGAGACCTGCGGATGAGCATTCAGCTCATTAGGCTCACCATGGGTGGCCCATCTTGTATGTCCCATTCCGATGGTACCATTGAAATCGGTTTGATTCACCATCTCTTCAAGGTCAGCAACCCTTCCTTTGCACTTGAATATCTTGGTTTCCCCGTTAACGATGGCAAGGCCGGCTGAATCATACCCCCTGTATTCCAGACGTTTCAGACCTTTTATTACTATTTCGCGGGCTGGTTTTGTTCCAATGTATCCTACAATTCCGCACATAACCGGATTATTTATAAAGTTATAAACTGTCCTGACTAATTCAGGTCATATCATCAGGTAGAAAAACGGATAAAGAAAAGCAATTATTGCTGACAGGCAAAAAGAAGATGATCAGGGAAATAAGCTGTCATAGAAATCATTATAGGCATCTATATAATTCGATTCATCCTGAAACTCCAGAACCGGCTTATTAAGCGAACGAATATGCTTATGGAGTTCGCTGTTGATCTCTTCGCTTCCCACAATCACCGCATCTGAATATTTTATGGCCAGTTTTGACACATTGACAAAATCAGGGTTTTTGACAAGTTTAAGACTTTCCCCGTCAATACCGTCAAACCTCAGTTTATCAGCAAATGTCGTCCGAAAGGGCGTTTTGAAATCGTTGTTATAAACAGAATAAACAATTTTGTAGTTATGGAATAAAGGATCATCGTTATAGATATTCCTAAGATAAACCGGAACAAGCGCTGCCATCCATCCGTGGCAATGAACGATATCGGGGGCCCACCTGAGTTTTTTGACAGTCTCAATAACTCCTCTCGCGAAAAAAAGTGCCCTCTCATCATTGTCCTCAAACTCCTTACCGCTGGCATCAGCAACTGTATGCTTACGCTGAAAATAATCTTCATTGTCGATAAAGTAGACCTGCATACGGGCCGACTGAATCGATGCGACTTTAATAATCAAAGGATGGTCCGTATCATCGATTATAAGATTCATCCCTGAAAGCCTTATAACCTCATGAAGCTGATTCCTCCTTTCATTAATACTTCCATACCTCGGCATGAAAGTCCTGATCTCCTTACCTTTTTCCTGAATACCCTGCGGAAGATACCTGCCTATTTTTGATAATTTTGTTTCATCCAGATAGGGAGTAATCTCCTGAGAAATGAATAATACCTTTTTGCTTTCCATTTACATGACTGGATATACCATTCCGTAACAAGTTGCAAAGATAATAATAAAAAATGACATAATTGCCAACACACAAATGCCGGAAATTCACAGTTGCCTGTGTTTTAAATAATTTTATTAAGTACAGCTTTTAATCCTTATTTTAATTTAGGTTTGCAGAAAATTTTTATTGTATGAAAGTCACTGGTAAAAAAGCCGAACTGTCAAATTTCATAAGAGAGGCCGGATTATCACCCGTGGGCTTTGTCCCAACTATGGGAGCTCTGCATCAGGGACATATCTCACTTGTTGAAAATGCCGTGTTGCAGTGCCCAATAGTCGTGGTAAGTATTTATGTGAATCCGACACAGTTCAATGATAAAAATGACCTGCTTAACTATCCCCGTTGCCTTGAAAGTGATCTTGAACTTCTTGAAAAGGTATTACGCACAAATGATATGGTTTTTACACCTGACGACAATCAGATGTATCCCGAAGAGGATAAAAGAATTTTTAGTTTCGGCAATCTTGAGAATGTCATGGAAGCCGTCCACAGGCCGGGACATTTCAACGGTGTGGCACAGGTAGTATCAAAACTGTTCGATATTGTAAATCCGGATGTTGCCTTTTTTGGTCAGAAGGATTTCCAGCAGGTAGCTGTAATACGTGAACTTGTCAGACAAATGGGATACAAGGTAAAAATAATACCCTGCCCTATAATAAGGGAGAAGGACGGACTTGCAATGAGCAGCAGGAATCAGCTTCTTGAACCACATATCAGAAAAGAAGCATCTGTCATTTATTCTTCAATTAGCAGTGCAGCCAGAAAAATATCCGGACAGGACATTCCTTCACTGAAAAATTTCGTGAAAAGGAATATTGAAAAAAAGGAAGGTTTTAAACTGGAATATTTCGAAATTGTCGATGACCTGGAATTAAAACCTGTCAGGTCCAGAAAGGAAATGAAACCCGGGAAACGGTATTTTGGATGTATTGCTGTTAAAGCAGGGAAAATACGTCTGATAGATAATATTGAAATTCTCTTGTAATCAATCAAAAGGATAGCTAAATTTGCGGTTTTAAAATAAAGGCACAGGGATGCAGATAGAAATACTCAAATCAAAGATCCACCAGGTAACAGTAACGGAGGCAAACCTTAATTATATCGGGAGCGTCACGATTGATGAGGATCTGATGGATGCATCAGGTATTATTGAAAACGAAAAGGTCCAGGTTCTTGACATCAATAACGGAGAACGGCTCGAAACATATGTGATAAAAGGTAAAAGGGGTTCTGGCGAGATCTGCATGAACGGACCGGCGGCAAGAAAAGTTGCAGTCGGCGACGTTATTATAATAATGTCATTTGCATCGATTGATCTTGAAGAGGCAAAATCATTCAGGCCTTTCATTATTTTCCCCGATACAAACACAAATAAGCTTGTATAGTTGAATAAAGGTCTTAAGCAAACCATCCAATTTATTGTTTTTCTTGCAGTAGGAATATTTCTGCTCTGGATCGCATTCAGAAATGTAGAATTCGATAAGCTCCTCCTGGGTTTGAAAAATGCAGATTACAAATGGGTGGTTCTTTCTCTTGTCTTCGCATCGCTTGCTTACCTCAGCAGGGCCCGCAGATGGGCTATACTCATAAATCCTCTCGGGTACAAGCCTCCCTTTTCAGCCACATTTTATGCATTGATGACAGGTTACATGGCAAACCTGGCTCTTCCACGAATTGGTGAAGTAACGCGATGTGTTGCCCTCGGGAAAAAGGAAAAGATCCCTGTTGACCAGCTCATCGGTACGGTGGTCGTTGAAAGGACAGTAGACTTCCTGACTCTGATGCTTATTCTTGCAGGACTTATTATTTCCAGAGGCGAACAGGTAAATCAGTTTCTTAAGGTCAGTATCTTTATTCCGCTGAGAGAGAAAGTATTTTCGGTTTTCGGAGCGGCCTGGATCCTTTGGATTGTTCTGACGATCATTTCTCTTATGGCTTTCTATCTGATAATAAGATACAGGAGACAGCTCAGGAAAAATAAACTGTTCGCCAGATTCTTCGATCTTTCTAAAGGTATCATTAACGGACTTCGTACAATAATAAGCCTGAATCATAAATGGGAATTTATTTTCCATACCATCTTTATCTGGATAAATTATACCCTCATGACCTGGGTGGTTGTGTTTGCTATTGATCCCACTTCTCATCTTACTCTTGGTGATGGTGTATTCCTGCTCGTAATTGGAGGACTGGCAATGTCAGCTCCAGTGCAAAGCGGTTTGGGAGCATTTCATTATATTATCTCGCGTGGACTGGCATTTGTTGAAGGTGTCAAAATTGAAGACGGCCTTATCTATGCTTTTCTTACCCACGAATCTCAGATGCTGTTCGTTATAATCGTAGGCGCCGTGTCATTCTTTATGATCTTCAGGAAAAACGGGGATAAATCTTCTTCATCATAACATCTTCCTTCGCGATCTTTGCAAATCCCTTTGCGACCTTCGCGGTTAAAGGATCACTTCTTTTTATTCCTTTTCACGATCAAAATAAATCCCGGTTGCTAACAACAACAATTCCCAAAATAGCTTTAAATTTAAATCATGGCAAAATCCAAAACTGTTTTCGTCTGCCAGAACTGCGGTGCAGAATCCCCTAAATGGATCGGGAGATGCCCTTCATGCAAGGAATGGAATACATATCACGAAGAGATAACCCCGGGCACTTATACACATGAAAGCTCATGGTTCACAGACCGTGAACGCAAAAAACCCGAACTTCTCCATGAAATAAAAACAGATGAACATCAACGTCTGAAAACTGGTATTACTGAACTCGACAGGATACTTGGCGGAGGCATGGTAGCGGGCTCTCTCATTCTTCTTGGAGGTGAACCCGGGGTCGGCAAATCAACCCTTGCATTGCAGCTCGCCCTTGCGATGAGCAACAAATGCATATTATACGTGTCGGGTGAGGAGAGCGAAGAACAAATAGGACTCAGAGCTAAAAGACTCAGGAAATCAAACCCTTTGTGTTATATATTCAGCGAAACAGATCTTGAAAATATCCTCCTCCAGGCTGAACACCTGAAACCAGGATTAATTATAATTGATTCAATCCAGACTATACATACAGGCTTACTGGAATCATCGGCCGGATCAGTATCACAGGTGCGGGAGTGTGCCGCACAATTGCTGAAATTCTCCAAAATAACCGGTATCCCGGTATTCCTTATCGGCCATATAACCAAGGACGGAACTTTAGCCGGACCAAAGGTCCTTGAGCACATTGTCGATGTGGTCCTGTATTTTGAGGGTGATAATAATTACATTTACCGTTTGCTCAGGTCTGTTAAGAACAGATTCGGCTCTACCTCGGAACTTGCAATCTTTGAAATGGTTGAAAACGGTCTTAGAGAAGTTTCTAATCCCTCTGAGATGTTCATAAATCAGCACGATGAACAATTGAGTGGTATAACCATTGCTGCGACAATCGACGGTCTTAGACCATTCTTAATTGAAACCCAGGCCCTTGTCAGCAGTGCTGTTTATGGCACTCCACAGAGAAGCTCAACAGGTTTTGATATCAGGCGACTTAACATGCTTCTGGCTGTCCTTGAGAAAAGAGCAGGTTTCCGGTTAGGGATTAAAGATGTATTTCTGAATATCGCCGGCGGCATAAAGGTCGATGATCCTGCAATAGATCTTGCAATAATTGCTTCTATACTGTCATCAAATCTTGATATGCCTGTCGGGAAGAAAAGTTGCTTTACAGGGGAAGTTGGACTTTCAGGAGAAATCAGGCCGGTGTCGAGGATTGAACAAAGGATAAGGGAAGCATCAAAGATGGGCTTCGAAAAGATATTTATTTCAAAATTCCACAGAAGTATTTCAGTGAAAGGAACAGGAATTGAAGTGGTACAGGTCGGAAAGGTCGAATCGCTTATACGCTCGCTCTTCAGCTGAATTTCATTGTGTCCGGCGCCTTGCGTTTTTAATATTTTTCCCTTATATAGCTCCCTCTTCTGGAGCTTTCCTTTTTGACCTTATCGCAATCAGTTTCAATATTGAAACCCGAAGGGCGTTCAAATTCGTCCGATTCCATAATTCCGAACTGCGGATCATTGTAAACCTTCCGCATAAAGATGCCGAAAATCGGCAGAGCCATTTGTGCACCCTGGCCTTCGCTCAGCGTCTCAAAATGTATTGCCTGATCCTCCCATCCGCTCCATACTCCTCCAACAAGGTTTGGTGTCACCCCCATAAACCATCCGTTGGCATGATTCTGGGTTGTCCCGGTCTTGCCACCAATCTGATTCAGAAGCATATATGGCTCTCTTCTCAGTCTGTTTCCCGACCCTGTCAGTACCACACCCTGAAGAAGATCAAGCATAAGATATGCCTGTTCCTCACTGAGAACCTCTTCAATTTTGGGACTGAACCTCGAGATTACATTACCGTTTTTATCCTCAATGCGTGTCACATACATTGGCCGAGTATATACCCCCTTGTTGGCGAAAGTACCATAGGCACCAACCATTTCTTCAAGTTTGATATCAGATGTGCCGAGGAATATTGAAGGAACAGGATCGATAAAACTCCTTATTCCCATTTTCTTCATCAGGTCTGTTACAGCCGAAGGACGGAATTGCTGCATGAGCCAGGCTGAGATATAATTCTCAGACTGGGCCAGTCCCCATTTTAGAGTAACCATCTTGCCATGATATTCTTTAGGACCCGAGCTTCTTGGTATCCAGGGAACGGAATCTCCAGGAAGGTCAAAGGAACGTGGTATGTTTTCCACTTCATCGCAGGGGGTGTATCCGTTCTGCATCGCAATGGTATAAAGGAAAGGCTTTATTGTGCTGCCTACCTGTTTCCTCTGCTGTGTTACAGCATCCCATTTGAAATATCTGAAATCAGGTCCGCCTACATATGCCTTTACATATCCTGTGTGGGGATCTTCAACAAGGAATGCTGACCTGATAAAATATTTGTAATATCTTACCGAATCGTACGGTGTCATAATAGTATCGATCTCCCCCTTCCATGAAAAAACCCGCATCGGAACCCTGGTATTGAAGGCTAGCATTATTGAATCCATGGGTACATTGCGTGCTTTCATCCTGATATACCTTTCGCTGTCGATGACCGATCTCATCAGAAGTTCATCCACCTCTTTCTTTGTGATGTCATTGGAATAAGGTGGATTCCTGAATGTTCTGGCTCGCTTGTAAAAATCGGGCTGAACCTCCTTTGACAGGTGTTCGGTGACTGCTTCCTCAGCGTATTGCTGCATCCTTGAGTTTAAGGTTGTATAGATCTTCAGCCCGTCTTTATAAATATTATAGTTCGTTCCGTCAGGTTTCCTGTTCTTGTTGCACCAGCCGTAAAGGGCATTGTTCTGCCATTCCCATAATGCTTCCTCATATGATGACTGTTGCTGATACCTTGCCGGATCAGGCTCAGGCCTTCTCATAATATTTCTGAGATATTCACGAAGATAGGTAGCCGGACCTGTATTATGATCCTCCATTTTAAAGTCGAGAACCATCGGAAGCAGTTTTACCGAATCGGCATAATCGGGTTTAATATACCCGTATTTGGCCATCTGCGAAATAACAATGTTCCTTCTCTTCAGCATCCTGTCGGGATATTTCACCGGGTTGAATGCACTTGAATTCTTAAGCATACCTACAAGCACCGCAGCTTCCTCAATCTTAAGTGAATCGGGCGTTGTGTTGAAATAAACCTTTGCTGCCGACCTTATGCCAATTGCCTGATAAAGGAAATCATATTTATTAAGGTACATGGCAATGATCTCCTCTTTCGTATAGCTTCTCTCAAGTTTAACGGCGGTTTGCCATTCCTTGAATTTTGAGACGCCAAGCTTTAACTTTCTGACAAAAGCTGATGTTCTTGCAGTATCGCGGGGGTAAAGCTGTTTTGCAAGCTGCTGTGTTATTGTACTTCCTCCTCCGGTGTTCTGTCCGAGAAGAATGGTGCGGACCAGAGCACGTCCAAGTCCCCTCACATCGATTCCTGAATGTCTCTGATACCTTATATCCTCGGTTGCTATAAGGGCGTTTACAAGGTAAGGCGAGAGATCCTCATAATCAGTCCAGGTACGGTTCTCTATGCTTATCTTTCCAAGAAGAACACCATCTTCGGAATATACTTCTGCTGCAAGATTATATTCAGGGTTTTCAAGTTCACTGAATGAAGGCATAGGACCAAGTCTTCCCTGTGAAATGAGTACAAACAGTAATGCTACTATGATAAAAGGAAGAGAAAACAATGACCAGAACCAGATCAGGTATTTTTTGTTTGATGAATTGGCTTTCATTCGCTTCCGGAATTTGGCCCAAAAATAGTAATTAATAAAGAATCTTAACGGTTTATTTTGAAGTTTGGAACCTAAATGATTTACTTTGCCCTGTTTTTATTTTGTGAAAAATCCATCATACATGATCGAAAACCTTGTTATTGTTGAGTCGCCTGCAAAAGCAAAGACCATAGAAAAATATCTTGGAAAAGATTTCAGGGTAATGTCAAGTTTCGGACATATCCGCGATCTGAAGAAGAAAAATCTGGGTATCGATATTGAAAATGATTTTGCACCGGAATACGAAATCCCTAAAGAAAAAGCAAAAGTTGTAGGAGAACTTAAGAAGGCAGCAGCAGAATCTAAAAATATCTGGATAGCTTCTGATGAGGACCGTGAAGGAGAAGCTATTGCCTGGCATCTGGTGAATGTACTTAATCTCGACCTCTCAACAACAAAAAGAATAGTATTCCATGAAATAACCAGGGATGCAATTACAAATGCGATAATGAGCCCCAGACAGGTCGATATGAACCTAGTAAATTCGCAGCAGGCCCGCCGGATACTCGACAGACTTGTAGGTTTTGAGATTTCTCCTGTTTTATGGAAAAAGGTCCAGCCTTCTCTCTCAGCAGGAAGGGTCCAGTCAGTTGCTGTCCGTCTAATTGTTGAAAGAGAACGTGAGATCATTTCATTCAAGCCGGAGTCATCATTCAGGGTAACAGGAGTTTTTGATATTGAAAAAGATACTGCCGGAAACACCCTTATAAAAGCTGAGGCAGCAAAAAGATTTCCGGGAGAAAAGGATGCCCTGGAATTCCTTGAGCTTTGCCGTAATGCCGAATTCAAAGTGGCGAACATCACTGTTAAGCCCGGAACAAGGTCGCCTGCACCTCCTTTCACCACTTCAACCCTTCAGCAGGAAGCATACCGAAAACTTGGTTTTTCGGTATCCCAGACAATGACGGTGGCGCAGAAGCTTTACGAAGCCGGAAAAATAACCTATATGAGAACCGATTCGACAAATCTGTCAAAACTTGCTTTGTCGAAATCGAGGGAAGTAATTGTTAACGAATTCGGGGAAAAATATTCAAAAACCCGACAATTCCGGACTAAATCAAAAGGGGCACAGGAAGCCCACGAAGCTATCAGACCGGCTTACCTCGAGTCACCTGCAATAACTGGAAACCAGAATGAGAAAAAGTTATATGAACTAATCTGGAAAAGAACCATTGCATCACAGATGGCCGACGCCGAAGTGGAAAGAACAACTATCGGCATTGCCATGAACAATTCACCTGTTACATTTTCAGCTGCAGGTGAAGTAATAAAATTTGATGGTTTTCTGAAAGTATATACCGAATCAAGCGACTCTGAAAACGGGGATGAGGAAAAATCGATAATACCTCCGGTTAAAAAAGGAATGCCACTTTATTACGATACAATTACAGCAACTCAGAAATATACTTCTCCGCTTCCAAGATATACTGAAGCCAGCCTTGTTAAAAAGCTTGAAGAACTCGGAATCGGCAGGCCATCCACATACGCACCGACAATCTCAACCATCCAGAACAGAGGTTATGTGATGAGGGAAGACAGACCAGGTGAAAAAAGAAACCTCAAAATAGCAACCCTCTCGAAAGGAAATATCTCCTCAACAACTAAAACGGAAATGGCAGGCAAGGAAAAATCAAAACTTTTCCCTCAGGATATAGGCATGATAGTGAACGATTTTCTGGTGGAGAACTTCCCCGAGATAGTTGACTATAATTTTACAGCCGAAGTAGAGGAACAATTTGATAAAATAGCTGAGGGAAAAATAAAGTGGACAGGCATGCTGAATAAATTCTATGCCCCATTCCACAAAACTGTCGAAACTACACTTGAAAAAAAGACAAGGAAAACGGCTGTAAGGATTCTGGGAAATGATCCTGCAACAGGGGAGCAGGTATCAGTCAGAATGGGCAGATTTGGTCCCGTTGCACAGATAGGTGAGCAGTCTGAAGGAAGCAAACCCAGATTTGCCAGCCTGGGTAAAAACCAGCTTATTGAAACTATAACGCTTGACGAAGCCCTTAATCTTTTCCGCCTTCCAAGGTCACTGGGCCTTCATGAAGGAAATGAACTCGTTGTGGGTACCGGCAGGTTTGGACCTTATATAAGATATATGAATAAATTCTATTCCCTCAAAAAGGGAGTCGATGATCCTTATTCCGTAACTCTGGAGAGGGCCCTGGAGATAATCAGGGAAAAAAGTGAAAGCGATAAGAAAAAAGTAATTAAAGATTTTGGTGCGGTAAAGGTGCTGAACGGCCGTTTCGGTCCGTATCTTGCAAGGGACAAGAACAACTACAGGCTTCCAAAAGGAACAAAGGCTGAAGAACTTACAGAAGAAGAATGCATAAGGATAATTGAGAACAGCGAAAAAACAAAAAAAAAGAAAGAGTGAATCATGCTTGACCTGAATGATTATTTCAATCCCGTAAGCATAGAGAAGCCTTATTTCCAAGGTCTGTCAGGCAATGCCGGCTTCCCGCATAACATTTTTATCCATACCGAGAACAACCCCCTGATTGATATCAGCGGATTTAAGGTTGGCCTATTAGGCGTTCCCGAAGGAAGGAACTCTTTGAGTAATGGTTCCTCTGATGCACCCGATGCGATCAGACGTCAGCTTTATTCCCTTGCCAGGATACCGGGCAGGACAAAAATTATTGACCTTGGCAACATGAAGCAGGGTGCTTCTTTTGGGGATACACTCGCCGGGCTTACTGATATTCTTGGCACATTATTCAGGGAAAATATCTTCCCTGTAATAATAGGAGGGACCAGTGCTCTCGTAAGTGCCATCGACAGAACATTTTCCAACCTCCGCGAAGATTATACTCTCATCGCCGTTGATCCGAGAATCGATTACAATGCCACACCTGATATACCAGGGTCATTCAGTTATCTCAACAATATATCTGCCAGCAGCAGAAGCACATTAAAACACTATATTAATATAGGATACCAGACATATCTTAACGACCAACAGGTTATAAACCGTTTTATAAGACGTAACTCAGAGCTCATAAGAATTGGTGACGTCAGGCAGGCCATTTATCTGACTGAACCCCTGTTCAGGGATTCCCATGCAGCCGTTTTCGATATTTCGGCTGTAAGACAGTCGGATGCTCCGGGAACCGCACTGCCCTCACCCAATGGATTTTATGGGGAGGAGATCTGCCTTCTTTCAAGATACGCAGGTATTTCCGACAACCTTAAAATATTCGGTCTTTTTGACGTCGATCCCGGTAAGGACAACAGGGATCAGACCGCCGGGCTCGCTGCCCAGATAATATGGTTTTTCCTTGAAGGGTTTTCACAGAAACAATATGAGGCACCGGCATTAAGTGAAAATAATTCGGGACGATTTGTTAAATATCATGTGAGAGTAACAGATCTTGAAGACGATCTTATTTTCGTTAAAAGCAACCTCACCGAGAGATGGTGGTTCGAACTCACAGATGCAGAAAATAAAAGCGTTTATGTTTCATGTTCCCACGACGACTATCTTAAGGCTAACCGGAATGAAGTACCCGACAGATGGGTAAAAGCTTCCGACAGAATAAAGTCCTGATTTTTCAAACAATTTAATTATTTTCCCGTTTTATATAATATTTGGAATATTCTTTGTGGATAATTGAACTGGAATGTTCAAAAAATTCCATCAACAGATTGCCGGTTTGCATACTTTTAAGTTTTTTAATTATTTTAGGAGTTCTATTAATGGGCTTATTCCTATATATTAAACACGTGAAAAAACTCTACAGTGCGGCTCTTATCATAGTATTATCTGTATACACCTGTTTCTCCCAGCAGGATCCCATCACCAGCAATTATATGTTCAACACCCTGACATATAATCCCGGTTTTGCCGGAACATCGGGGATGATATGTGCAACAGCACTTAACCGCCAGCAGTGGCTGGGATTTAAGGGAGGTCCCTCCACCACACTTTTCAATATAAGCGCCCCTGTTTCTCCTTTTAATATAAACAGCGGGGTTGGCTTGATGGTAGAAAATGATAATGTGGGATTTGATAAGGATATAAATATTAAACTTATCTATTCCTATATTGCGGATATGGGTACGGGAAAACTCGGGATAGGTATAAATGCCGGAATGTTTAATATGACCCTCGATCCTGAATGGTATATTCCCGACGGCGGAGATTTCACTCCGCCATCAGGTGATCCGCTTATCCCTGAGTCTAAAGAAAGCGCTGTTGCTTTTGATGCAGGACTCGGAGTATATTATACCACCGACAAATACTATGCCGGTCTGTCGGTAACACACATTAATCAGCCTAAAATAAAATTCACCAAAGGAGAAACATTTTTAAGCCGTCATTACTATTTTACAGCAGGTTACGTGCTTCAGCTACCCAATCCGGCACTTGAACTTATTCCATCATTTTATGCAATGAGTGATGGTAAAGTAATACAATTTTCTGCAACTTCTTTAGTAAGATACAATAAAAAGGCATGGGGGGGCGTTTCTTACAGACCCGGAGATGCACTGGTCGGAATTGTTGGGATAGAATTGTTCAACGGTATCAGGGTCGGATATGCATACGATTTCCCGACTTCGGATATCAGAAAAAGCACAAGCGGGTCGCACGAATTTATGGTGAATTACTGTTTTAGTCTCAGCATGGGTAAAAGCCCGATGAGATACAAAAGCATAAGGTTTTTATAAAATGGATTTTAAACTTCTTACTTGCAATACAAAATTCTGAAGAATTATGAAAAAGGTAATCCTTTCGGCTCTGGTCATTATTGTTTTTTTAAGTGGCTGTAAGACTTCAAACACTGGAGAACTTACCGGAGTCCCCGGCAGAAAGAACTTTTTTGAACCGGAACCTTTTGAAATGGCATTTATTCCTGCAGGGAGCTTCACTATGGGTCCCAGTGACCAGGATGCTTTTTTTGCACAGAACACTATTTCAAAAGTCGTTACCGTTGAGGCATTCTGGATGGATCAGACAGAGATAACAAATAACAAGTACCGTCAGTTTGTATATTATGTCCGCGATTCTATCCTCAGGACAAAGCTTGGCGATGCGCAGGTCCCCGACCGTGAATATTTCGTAACGGACCAGGATGGAAATCCAATTGAACCTCATGTTCTTAACTGGGATGAAAGGATTGATCCCCGGGAGGAAACCACTGCTGCCGTCCTGGAAGAAATGTATTACCCTCCGGAAGAGAGATTTAACGGGAAAAAACAGATCGATGTCAGAAAACTTAATTATACATATTTCTGGGTTGACTACCAACAGGCAGCCAAAGCAAAATATGTAAACGATTACGCCAATAATACATGGAAATATGTTGGACAGGTTATCGATCGCAATGGCAATGTGACACCTGTAAAAGACCGTTCATCATTTATAAGGCATGATACTATTAATATCTATCCGGATACCCTTTGCTGGATAAGGGATTTTACCTATTCCTTCAACGATCCTCAGGCTGACCTATATTTCTGGCATCCTTCATTTGATGATTATCCGGTTGTGGGAGTATCCTGGCCTCAGGCTAATGCTTTCAGCCGCTGGAGAACCGATTATATGAATACTGCTCTCCGCAAAAACGGTGTTGCAGATGTACAGGCTTACAGGCTGCCGCTTGAAACCGAATGGGAATACGCAGCAAGAGGAGGACTCGATCTTTCGATGTATCCATGGGGAGGTCCCTATACCCGTAACTACCAGGGATGCTTCCTTGCCAACTTCAAGCCTCTGCGTGGTAATTATATAGACGACGGCACAGTATATACTGCCAAGGTCGGTTCATATGAACCAAATGAATACGGACTTTTCGACATGTCAGGTAACGTTGCAGAATGGACATTGTGCGCATACCATCCTTCAGCCTATATCTTCCAGCACGACCTTAATCCAAACTATGAATATAATGCCAAACCAAACGATCCTCCGGTACTTAAACGAAAGGTCATCAGGGGTGGCTCATGGAAGGACATAGCTTATTTTCTCCAGACAAGCTCAAGGGATTATGAATATCAGGATTCCACAAAATCATATATCGGATTCCGTAATGTCAGATCCTATATCGGAGTAAACCAGTAAAAAATAATAGAAACCACAGATTTAAAATAACCTTAAAATAAACAGGTATATGAACCTAGCAGAAATAGTACAATCAAGCGGATGGAAGAATTTCATGGCCAAATTATATGGTATCGGTGCTTCTGTCGTAATCGTTGGTGCATTGTTTAAAATTCAGCACTGGCAGGGTGCCGGCTTTATGCTTACTGTTGGTTTGTTCACTGAAGCGATAATATTCTTCTTTTCAGCATTTGAACCACTCCATGAAGAGGTTGACTGGACACTTGTCTATCCCGAACTTGCAGGGATACAGGATGAAGAACCGGGTGCACAGGCTGTTGGCGGCGGCGGCAGGTATGCCGGAAGCATTTCCGGCGGCGGTGCAGGAGGCGGTTCCCTTGCGCTTTCAAGGTTCGATGAACTGCTTGAAAAAGCTGACATTACACCTGAACTATTCCAGAAACTCGGCGTGGGAATGAAAAAGCTGGGCGAGGCTACATCAAATATCAGCGCCATGGGAGATATTTCAGCTGCTTCGGCTAAATATATGAATACAATCAATTCAGCTAATGAATCTCTCGGAAAACTTTCCGAAACCTACCAGTCAACGGCAAGAATAATTAATGATTCAAATTCGGGCTATGGAAAAATGGCCGAATCAATATCCGTAATCGAATCAGGTGGCAGATCTTACCAGCAACAACTGGAGGTGCTTAATAAAAATCTCTCAGCTCTCAACGCAGTTTATGAACTTCAAAGAAAGGGCGTCGATGAACATATCAGGGAATCTGAAAACCTCCAGAAGGGAATACAGACCCTGATGAAAGACCTTAATGAATCGGCAGGTGATGCTAAAAAATATCGTGAACAGATCGCACGACTTAACGACAATCTGACAGCATTGAACAACGTTTATGGCAATATGCTTGCTGCAATGAATGTTAAGTAACATTACAGTTTAACAAAAATAAAACTACCTGAAAAATGGCTCACGAGAGGCTATCACCACGGCAAAAGATGATCGGTATGATGTATCTGATTCTTACCGCCATGCTTGCACTTAACGTGTCAAAGGAAGCTGTGGAAGCATTTAAGAAAGTTGATAAAAGCCTGACGACAACCCTGGCAAACTATGTTATAAAGAATAATCTTATTTATTCCGAATTTGACAGGGCCGCTGCCGAGAATCCTACAAAAGCAGGAAAATTCAAGACAACTGCTTACGAACTCAAAAGCAGGGCAGACGAAGTATTCAATTATATCCAGGACCTGAAAAAGGAGATCATTTTAACCGCCGAAGGACCCGATACAAAAGCAATACAGGGAGATGAAATAATTATAGATGAAGTAAAAAAGATTGATGAAAACAATGTCCCTTCCCAAATACTTATCGGGGCCAACTATAATGGAAAAGCCAGCACTCTGAAGGCTCTCCTTAATGATTACAGGGAATATCTTATTTCAACACTTGATGGTAAAAACCAGGCTGCAGAAGAAGCAATTCGCAAAAGCCTCAATACCGACGATGGCCATGATCCGGACGGACAGCCTTCAAAATGGGAAACAGTGACATTCCATACTCTTCCCCTTGTGGCTGTTGAAACTATATTGTCAAAAATGCAGGTCGATGTAAGGAATGCTGAAACTGAAGTGTTAAACCATCTTTATGCCCAGATCGATGCAGGCGCTTTCAAGGTAAACAAAATCATTCCTACCGTAGTTCCTACTTCAAGCTATGTTACAGCCGGAAGTGATTACGAAGCAAAAGTATTTATTGCAGCTATTGACTCAACCCAGTCGCCTGTTGTAACAGTGAATGGGACAACTCTTCCGGTCGATGAATCAGGAAGGGGAATATATAAGGTACGCGCCTCATCAATAGGCCCTAAAAAATGGGGCGGCGTTATTTCACTGAAGAATCCTTCGGGAGCAACAGTTGAGTATCCTTTCGAATCTGCATATTATGTAGGTGAACCCAACGTGGTCGTATCACCCACAGCAATGAACGTGATGTACAAAGGGATATGGAATCCGATTGATGTATCGGTTCCTGGAGTAAGCCCCGATAAAATAAAAATTAAAGTCAATAACGGAACGGTTTCAAACGAAAAAGTCAAAAACTCAAAGGGCGTAACCTTTAAAGGGAACTGGTCAATCAACCCGACTGCAATCGGACAGAACGTACAGGTTATTGTATCCGTTTCCGATGCTTCAGGAAAAGCGACTTCCTATCCGCCTGTTGAATTCAGGGTAAAACCAGTGCCGGCACCAATTGCAGTTTTCGCAGGTAAGAATACCGGAACCATTCCAAAGAACACTGCAGCAGCACAGGCTGGCGTTTTTGCATCAATGCCCGATTTTGAATTTGACCTTGTTTATAAGATCACAGGATTCACAATCCTTTATAGTGATAAAGGTTCTGACTTCGAGGAGAAAAGCACAAGCAGTACCCTCACACCGAAACAGAAAGATCTTATCAACAGGCTTACCCACGGAAAAAACCTGTTCATAAAGGATATCAAATGTCTTGCACCCGACGGGAGAACAATGGAACTGAACCCTATAATTTTGAAGATAGACTAGTATATAAAAAATAAGAAAATGAATAAGAAGATCTTTTTTGGAATTATCGTCCTTGCAGTTGGTACTTTGGCGAATGCTCAGTCGTTCGGCGATATTTACCAGAAATCGATGCCCGATAACAAGAAGATAAATTATCCATACCTGCGGGAAGCTGATGTGATATGGTCCAAGAAAATCTGGCGCCTTATAGACCTGCGGGAAAAGATAAACCAGCCTCTTTATTATCCTACAAAGCCCACCCAGGACGGCAGAAAAAGTTTAATAAACATTCTGCTTGAAGAAATAAGGTCAGGCCGTGTCAGCGCCTTTTCACCGCTCGATACAAATATGCCAACTACTTATGCCGATATCGAATCACAAATGGGTGCCGGCACAAAGGTTGAATCAATACAGCTGGATGCTGAAGGTAATACAAGGGACTCAACAATAACAATGTCGGCTAAACCCGAAGAGGTAAAACAATTCCTGATCTATGAGGAATGGTTCTTCGATAAGAAATTATCAAGACTGGATGTCAGGATAATCGGGATCGAACCTTTCTGGATGGGTTATGACCAACAGATGGGACGTGCTCTCAGAAAACCTCTCTTCTGGATCAAATTTGATGATGTCCGCGATGCACTTGCAAAGAATGAAGTATATATTGCAAGCAATGATGCACAAAGGATTTCATATGATGATCTTTTCATGCAGAGAAAATTCGGAAGCGTGATCTGGGGTGAATCGAATGTTTACGACGACAGAATGATCGCTGATTATACAGTTGGTAAATATACCCTATATGAAGCAGAAAAGATCAAAAATGAACTTTTCAATATGGAACACGATCTTTGGGAATATTAACAGATAAGCCAAAAAGGAACAGGCTGTAAAGAAGTATTTATTAACCGCAAAGCACTCTTGAAAAGTGTTCTTTGCGGTTAATGTTTTTCAGCCCCTAATGGTTTTTACTGAAATTTTTCACCTGTAGCATTCTTGACTTCTTCGAGGTAGTTTTTGATGTTCTGCTCCTCTTCCTTTTTTACAATAAGAAGGACATCCTCGGCATCAACGACAATATAGTCCTTTAATCCCTGTACGACAGCAATCTTGCCAGGTGCTACATTAAAAATATTCCCTTTGCATTCGTATGTGTATATCTCGCCCCTGACCCTGCAATTTCCCTTTGAGTCAGGTGCCAGATGCTCATGAAGCGAGCTCCAGGTTCCAAGATCTGACCAGCCTATGTCTGTACACATCACATAAACATTATCAGCTTTCTCCATGATCCCGTAGTCAATGGAAATGTTCCTGCATTCAGCATAGGTCTTACCAATAAATCTGGCTTCCTGTTTCGTCCCATAAAAATCCTTCCCTTCCTCAAATGCCGAAAACATGTCGGGAAGATGCTTTTCAAAAGCTTTCATTATCGCTTTTATGTTCCAGATAAAAATACCTGCATTCCAGAAAAAGTCGCCGCTTTCAAGAAAAACCTTGGCCAGTTCAATATCCGGTTTTTCAGTAAAAGTCTTAACTTTCATAAGATTTTCAAAACCGCTTACCTTCTTTTTCCTGTCAGCCTGGATATAACCATAACCTGTTTCAGGCCTGTCGGGTTTTATACCCAGGGTAAGAAGTGCATCATTCTTCGATGCAAAATCAAAGCACTGCTTTATTACATCTGTGAACTTTTCCTCCTTTATTATAAGATGATCTGACGGTGTCACAGCAATTACAGCATCAGGATTGTCCTTCATTATCCTGAAGGTGCCATATGCAAGACATGGTGCAGTATTGCGTCTGAAAGGCTCTGCAAGGACATTTTCAGGATTAATATCGAGCTGACTCATAACCAGGTCCTTGTGCATAACGCTTGTTACGATGAATATATTCTCCTTTTTGCAGATTGCGGTGAATCGCCTGTAAGTCTGCTGTATCAGAGTTTCCCCGGTACCCAGTATATCAATAAACTGTTTTGGGCGTTCCTGCCGGCTTAATGGCCAGAAACGGCTGCCCACTCCACCAGCCATGATTATCACATACCTGTTATCCATTGATGCTGTTTTATCAGATTAAAGTAATGCAAATATATAATTTATTTGTCCAAACCCGCTTTGAACATAAGTACAGTAATTATAATATAAATATTTGTAATTTTAAGCCCGATAAAATTCAGGCATGTTAAGATTCTTAACTCAGTTAGGAAGCTATTTCCTGCTTCTCAAAAAGGTGTTCTCCAAACCAGAAAAACCATCGGTCTATTATAAACAGACCATGCACGAAATGGTTTTTCTCGGACTTAATTCCGTCGGGATTATAACAATAATCTCTTTCTTCATGGGTGCTGTTATTACCCTGCAGACAGCTTATAATACCGAAAATCCGATTTATCCTACTTATCTTATCGGCCTTGGTTGCCGCGATTCCATCCTCCTGGAATTCTCATCCACAATAACTGCCCTTATCCTTGCCGGAAAGGTAGGATCAAATATTGCTTCCGAAATCGGTACTATGAGGGTCACAGAGCAGATCGATGCCCTCGAAATAATGGGAGTGAATTCAGCTTCATACCTTATCCTTCCGAAAATAATCGCCACCCTACTTTTCAATCCTGTCCTTACCCTCATAAGCATATCGGTAGGTATATTCGGCGGCTGGATTGCCGGGACAACAGCCGGAGTAATCACATCCGAAGATTATGTGTATGGCATACAATATGCCTTTATACCATATTATGTTACCTATGCCATCATCAAGACTTTGTTCTTTGCATTCATTATTACAAGCGTTTCCGCTTTTCAGGGTTACAACGTTGAGGGCGGATCACTTGAAGTCGGAAGAGCCAGTACAAAAGCAGTGGTTTACAGCAGTGTGCTTATCTTGCTGTTCAATGTCATTCTAACACAAACCCTGCTGTCATGATAAAGGTAAATAACCTTAATAAATCATTCAACGGAAAAACCGTCCTGAGGGATATCTCAGTTACATTCGAACCGGGAAAAACAAATCTTATAATAGGAAGGAGCGGTTCGGGAAAAACAGTTCTCCTAAAATCAATAGTGGGACTACATGATATTGATGATGGTGAGGTCTGGTATGATGACGTTCTCTTTAACAGGCTTGACTTCAGAGGTAAAAAGGAAATAAGGAAGGAAATGGGGATGCTTTTCCAGGGAAGCGCCCTTTTTGATTCACTAACCGTTGAGCAGAATGTGAGATTTCCACTTGATATGTTTACTGACAAAAGCGATGAAGAAAAAAGGGATCGCGTCAATTTCTGCCTGAAAAGGGTCAATATATTGAATGCAAACGATCTTCTGCCATCAGAGTTGTCGGGGGGTATGAAAAAGAGAGTTGCTATTGCAAGGGCTATAGCCCTTAATCCAAAATACCTTTTCTGCGATGAACCAAACTCTGGCCTTGATCCCCTGACCGCAATCCTGATCGATGATCTGATCAAAGAGATCACAGAGGAGTACTCAATGACGACAATTGTCAACACACACGATATGAATTCAGTGATGAAAATCGGTGAAAAGATCTTCTTCCTGAGCGATGGCATAAAATGCTGGGAGGGAAACAATAAGGAAATACTTTCTTCAGACAATAATACTCTGAATGATTTTGTTTTTGCAAATGCCCTTGCAAAACAACTAAGAACAACCCTGATACGGAACCATCACGGGAACTAATCTACTTCTTCATAATCGACATATTCTCCAATCTCCTTCGAGACACCTTTTTTCCTCGATCCTCTTTCCTTTTCACGTCTCTCTTCTTTTTCAGCCTCATCCGCAAAGAAATTAACAAATGATTTGACTAACAGATAAATAATTGTGGCAACTAAAATGACACGAATAAGCAAAACCATTCTATCCCGGTAATTTTCAAGTTAATATTTCAATCCGTTCACCTCGACCTCTCCCTGTTGCCAAAGACAAGATTCAGTCCAAGCCTTGTATGTACTGTATTCCAGTTTGAAGGAAGTGCAAAATCATCTCCGCTGACTCCGGCCTTCCTCCATGAAAATGGTATCCTGTCGACAAGAAAATAAAGCTGGAAAACCGACAAACGTCCGTAAAGTCCAAATCCGATGTTACTGTAATCATGATTGCATGCAGTATAACAAAGGCTGGCTCCAAAGGAATTCCTGATGTTCACATTCGTTGAAAGAGTGACTGCCTGTCTTAAATGCTGGTTTGTCACCCTGCTGTAAGATAAAAGTCCAAAGGAGAAAATGTCATTAAGAATATATTTACCTCCGAGGCTAAAGCCCACAGGAAATTTGGTGGTGAACCTTTTTTCTTCATCCGCCACAACAAAAGCCTGCTTCAGTGAGTCGGCAAGGCTTCCCGCCACATCATCAATTGTTGTCCTGCCTTCACGGATATCTTTAAAATCAAGTCCGTTAAGCTCAATATCTCCAACTGCTTCAAGATTGGTAAGATCACTTCCCCATTTGATGAATCCAACATCAGTCAGCGCAGCAGATAATACAATTTTATCTGTCAGCGAATATTCTGCGCCCAGATCAATGCCAAAGCCAACATTCTGCATATTTGTGAAGAACTTTCCTCCTTCGATATCTTCAACATCAAAATCTGCGATTTTGTTATCAGAATCTTTGACGACATGTACAGGACCGCTGAAATCAAGAGCCATATTTGCCTGTAAAGTATTTGTATTATCATTGTTCACCCTGAGGTTCATGCTATAATTCTGGAGATTTCCTGCAGTTAAACCGAAAAATAATTTTGCCCGTGCTCCGAATCTGAGTTTTGGCGTTATCTCTCTTGATGCCCCTATAGCTGCTTCCCTGTAATACTTATATTCAATTTTCATATTTGACAGATCAAATGTCTGCCCGGCAAACTGCTCATTCCCCAGAAAAGCGAGCCGGAAATAATCGCGTGGAAGAACAATATCGGCATCAGCATTATCGGTTATATCGAAAAAAAGATAAGTCCCGTTTTTGAGTGTGAATCCCAGTCCAAGCAGCTGTACCGATACTTTTGGTTCTATGTAGTTCAAATCATTCAGATTGCCAAGGAATCCGTCGACATCAAAGTCAGAACGAAGGAAGGCAAGATTGTTCTTGTTTATTTCGGATCCTTTTATAAAAAGATCGGAAAAGTTCAGAAAGTTGTTAGTCACATTTATATTGATCCCTGTCAGCGCTGGCAGTCCAACATAGATGGAGTTTGTTTGCCTCAGTGCCGGATTCAGGAGATGGTTCTGAGGAAGGTTCATAAAATACATTACCTGACTGTTCTGTGCTGCACTTGTGGTAACGATCAAAGTAAATGTAAATGCAAAAAGTAGTCTCGGTTTCATGTCTGTCCTATTTAATTTGGTGCTGTCTCCAGCTTATAATTATATAAAAACCTGTCTGTTCCTCCGACAATAAGATTCCAGCCGTCGCCAGGGCCGAGCTTGCCTATTGAAAACATTGATGCACCCTTCAGGGGAAATCCTTTCATTATTTGGCCTTTACTGTCGATCAGATAAATAAGGTTCTTATTTATATCGAAAAGTCCTATCTTCCTGTCGTGCGATGAAAATGTGAAATTAATAGGCCCTCCAAGTTTTCCCGAACCGAAATCTTTCGAAAACATTTCATTAAGATTATGATCATAAAGATAAAGGAAGCTGCTGTCAATGAAAACATATTCACCAAAACCGTCGCCATCTACGTCAAAAAAATCGAATGAATGGTCAAAGGAGAACTTACTGAAGCTGAATTTCTTAACATTTCCGTTAAATGAGATTGTCTGAAGTGTGCCGTCAGGCGATGTACATACAAGAGCCGGTTCAGACCCCGGAACAAGCCTCAGTGCTGAACCCCGGGCTCTGGCAACGGCATCAGAGGGCCTCATCCTCTCCTTTCCGGAACGGTCGAGAAAATATATTGAACCCTCATCAGCAACGACAATGAAATCCTTGCCGGAGACCTTAAAGTAACCGGCTTCAGCGGCAACGGTTCCTGCAGTCCTGAACGGTTCCCAGCCCTTTACCACGTTTCCTGCCTTATCATAGGAATAAAGCAGCTTATCCTCGCCAGCGATGACAAGCCTGTAATTCCGGTTATTATCATAATCAAAAAGAGCAAGGGAATTCGTAGCCGGTGATCTGAGAGTAACAGGATATCTGTCGACATAGTTCCCGTTCCTGTCGATAAGATGAAGATAGTTCCTGCCCGAAAACAACAGCTGGTATTTGCCGTTCCGGTAATAATCGATCATATAAATGGTACCATTAATTCTTTCCTGTATCGGAACCTTCCAAAGTACTCTCCCCGCCGTGTTGATGAGATAAATGTTGTTCCTTATGTCCTGGATGAAAATCTCCTTTGATCCTGTATTGTGATTTGTAAAAAAGAATGGTTTGATAGCTGCTGTTGTATCAAGAAGTGTTTCCCATTCCGTAACAGACTTTTCCCTGGCTTCCTCCCTGTAACTTACTGACAGATTATTATAAATCATACCGTTTATCGAGGCAAGCTGGAACCCGACAGATCCTATTTTATCGAGTGTGCCCCTGTTTTCCTTTAATGCTTCAACGGTTTTACTATCAAGGAACTCCGAAAGATAATCGATACATCCTGAAGGTACACAGTAAAAGAGAAAGCCTGTCCTGCTTGGTATGGACTTTTCAAATTCACGGTAATAGATATCATTTGCAAGAGTTTTATTCAGCATGTTGTCGTAAAGAAACCTCGTCAGGGTTTCAAATGAATTCCCGGTAACAAGATAATTATCAAAAAATGTAAAACATGAATCCACAAATCCCCGGGCAAAACCTGGCATTAAAACGGAGCCAAGCCCGTTGAATCCTTCGGTGTAAACGGGGATGCTTGTCTGATCATCAGGCCTGAAGTAACTAACCCGGGGATTTTCACCCAGATTCCTGATCATTACCGTTTCACACTGCATACGGTTTTTAAGCTCGTATATCAAAATGGAATTCCTGACGGCAGGATTGCTCCTGATATCGATGTATGCCTTTGTAACCTCTTGTCCTATATAAGGCTCAAGTTCATCTGCAATGCTTTGCAGTTTCAGCCCTGCTAAAGTAGCTGCCTTCCCCTTTTTGACTCCCGGAACAAAAATAGAGGTCTTGAAAAGAGAAGTGGCTGATGGTAATATCCGGTAACTGTGGAATTCTGCTGGCTGAACCATTTTGTAATTGCGCAATGCCGATGAGGAATCAGATATTTCGCTGTATCCGCTTATTGAAAAACCTTTTTCATCCAGGAAGAAATCCCCTCCTGCGCATCCTGACATTTCCGTAATCCGACTGCCCGGCGCATCTTTTCCTCCAGCAAAGAACTTACTGCTTATACCCCTGAGATTCTCAAAAACAAGGAACAATTTATCAGCCTTTTTTCCGGCTGAAACAAATATCCTCGAAAATCCCGGAAGGTTCCTGATATCAGATCCTGTTCCTGACTGTGTCAGCAGAGCTCTTGCCAGAAGGCTTTCCGAAGTACTTCCCGCCAATAGTCCCGAGGCAATAGTAACAAACAAAGTGTCTTTTTGACCGGAAGTTGTATATGGAAGAAATAATATTCTTTTCCCCGCTGTCTTTTTTTCATGCAGATCTGTCAATCCTGCAGAAGTAAACGCTTCTTTTAACTGTCTGATTCTTGTTTCCGACGGTATGGCTTTTGATAAAAAGGGAACCAGACTTCCTCTTCCCGAAGGATGAAAAGAGATCAGTGCAGTACCTTCCTGCATTATCTTTTTATATCCGGGTCTGTTTACCTGATCGGCAAGAAAATGTAAACATGAACTAAACCCTTCAAGCTGCTTCACATTTTTCAATTCTCCGGCAAGCCCCTTCCCTGTAGTCATCGAATTGACCAGATTCCCGAGATCATAAGTCTCAATCACGATTGCCGCATCAGTTCCTATTATCCTGTACGGATCTGTGATCATATCCTTCCTGTTCCTGTTAAGGAAATAACCCAGCAGGATTACACCGGTAAAAAGGACAAGTACCGAGACTATTGCTTTCCGCCTGATCACACTAAATAATTTACTGTTGCTGATGCCAAATTTAAGAAAAAAGAGGTAAAGATTCTGGCACGTATTTTGTTATTGTATAATTACACAGGCAATCTCAAACATATACTTGATCCTTCAAGTCAGCCAGGCCGAAAGCCTGGCTTTCATTTTTTCAGAACTGCCTGTACCCGATTATTTCCCTGACCTCCCTGACTGTCTTCGAAGCGCTTTCTCTGGCTTTTTCACCTCCCTCCCTTACAACCTTTGCCAGATATTGATTATCTGCAAGAATATCTTTGATCCTGTTCCTTATCGGATCAGTTACTTTTATTATATCTTCCGCAAGCTGCTTTTTAAGATCCCCGTAACGGATCTCACAAGAGGAATGTTTATCTGTGAAATATTTAACAGTTGACGGATCCGATACAACATTCATTATTGTGAAAAGATTCCTGACGGGTTCCGAGGGTTCCTGTCCGGGCTGTGTAGGCCCTGCATCAGTGACTGCGCTCATCACTTTTTTCCTTATCACCTCGGGCGGATCAGCAAGGAAAATCCCGTTCCCTTCACTTTTCCCCATCTTGCCTGTCCCGTCAAGACCCGGGATTTTAATTAGTTCATCTCCAAAATTATAGGCATCGGGTTCCGGAAAATAATTCACTCCGTAAATTGTATTGAATCGTCTGGCAAACCTTCTTGTCATCTCAAGATGCTGTTCCTGATCCTTACCGACTGGTACTTTGTTTGCCCTGTGAATTATGATATCGGCTGCCATAAGAACAGGATATGTCAGAAGTCCGGCATTTATGTTGTCAGGATGCTTTCGTATCTTTTCCTTAAATGATGCTGTCCTCTCAAGTTCACCGACATAGGCATTCATATTGAGAAGCAGATAAAGTTCGCTCACCTCCGGAACATCACTCTGAATAAAAACTGTTGCCAACCCGGGATCAATGCCGCAGGCAAGATATTCTGCAAGTACCTGCTTTATATTACCATGGAGATCATCGGGATGAGGATGTGTTGTAAGAGCATGATAATCAGCAATAAAGAAAAAACATTTGTTCTCTTTCTGCATTTTAAGAAAATTTCTGACTGCACCGAAATAATTTCCAAGATGCAGATTTCCCGTCGACCTTATCCCGCTCACAACAGTATCCATGGTAATCCTCAATAAAATTTCACGCAAAATTAAATCTTTTTCCGAAAATAGTACCTTTGCCAGATCACAATACCAAAGGTCATGGAATCAACGCGACAGAAAAAAGTATCCCGGCTCATTCAGAAAGAGGTGGCCGACATCTTTCTTAAAAAGGGTGGAGAATTTGCACACGGGAAAATGATTTCAGTGACTAAAGTAAGGATAAGTCCCGATCTTTCCTTTGCAAAAATCTACCTGAGTATATATCCCTCGGCAGGACAGGACGACATTCTCCTGGACATACAGGAACATATATCTAAGATTCGTTTCGAAATGGGCCAGAAAGTAAGAAAACAACTCAGGATAGTACCTGAAATTGCTTTCTTCATCGATGACAGCCTCGACTATATTGATAACATCGACAGGCTCCTGAAATCCTGATACCCATGCAATACGATCCTATTAAAAAGAAAGTAGGCAGTTTTTTTTCGGGTTCGCTTTTCATGAGAAAAGCTTTTTATTTCTGTCTCGATCTCCTTCTCCTGCGTGCATGGCATGTACGAAGGGCCCTGAAACGGATCGCCCGTAAAAACCCGTTCAGGGCAGCAATTCTTGACGCAGGGGCAGGTTTCGGACAATATACCTGGAGAATGAGCCGGATGAATACAAACTGGAAAATAAAAGCAGTGGATATCGATTCCGGTCATATAAGCGATAACAAATCATTCTTCGCAAGGGCAGGACTGTCAGACAGGGTTACCTGCGAAACAGCCGATCTCACATTGCTTGCTGATAAGGAAACCTATGATTTCATCCTTTCAGTCGATGTGATGGAACACATAAAAGAAGATAAGCTTGTTTTCAGGAACTTTTTCAACGCCCTGAAACCCGGAGGTGTTCTCCTCATATCAACGCCATCCGACAAGGGAGGATCAGATGTTCATGGCGAAGATGATAAATCCTTCATTGATGAACATGTAAGAGATGGATACAGCATCGAAGATATCACATCCAAGCTTTCTGAAGCAGGATTCAGGAATATCAGAACACGCTATACCTATGGTATCCCGGGAAATATTTCATGGAGGTTATCGATGAAATATCCTGTTAAGTTGATCAACGCCTCACCGGTTTTTTATATTATACTGCCTTTTTATTACCTGGTGGCCTTCCCTTTTGCTTTAATTCTCAATATTTTTGATGTATTATTGACTCATAAATCAGGGAGCGGTCTCCTGGTTTCAGCCGATAAATAAAAGTGAAGCTTTCCCTATATATTGCAAAAAGATATCTCTTCGCCAAGAAGTCGAGGAACGCAATTAACGTGATCTCATCGGTTTCAGTGGCCGGAGTGGCGGTTGGAACAATGGCCCTTATCATTGTGCTTTCGGTATTCAATGGTCTTGAATCACTGGTCCGCTCCATTTTCAATACATTCGATCCGGATCTCAAAATAACTGCTGCCGAAGGTAAAACATTTGTCCCCGACTCCACCAGCCTTGTTCTTCTTTCAAAGGTGAACGGCGTTGAATGCTATTCGCTGTGTGTCGAGGAGAATGCCCTTCTTAAATATGGTGATAAACAATATATTGCCACAATCAAGGGAGTCGACGACCATTATAATGAAGTTACAGATATCGACAGCTCCATGTGGGATGGTGAATTCCTACTGAGATCTGAACAGGGAAGACCATATGCCATCCCGGGGATCGGAATCGCAAATTTTCTTGGCCTGAGAGTTAATTTCATCACGCCTCTGAATATTTATGTACTAAAAAGGACCGGCGATGCAGATCTTAATCCTGAAAATGCCTTTATCAGGAATTATATATTTCCTTCAGGTATCTATCAGGTTGAACAGGAATATGATTCAAAGTATGTTTTCATGCCTCTTGATTTTGCCCGTGAGCTTCTTGAGTACAAATCGGAGGTGACATCATTGGAAGTCAAATTCAAGGAAGGAGCCAGGGAATCGGCGGTTCAGAAAGAGGTGATGAAAATCTTCGGAAAAGAATTTGTTGTTCAGAACAAATATGAACAACAGGAGATATTCTATAAGGTGATGAAATCCGAACGGCTGGCTATATTCCTGATACTCTCCCTTATACTCGTTATTGCTTCGTTTAGCATTATTGGCTCTTTGACTATGTTGATTATAGAAAAAGAAAGAGATGTTGAAATTCTCAGAAGCTTAGGGGCAGATAACGACCTGATAAGGAAAATCTTTATTTTTGAGGGATGGCTGATATCCATTCTGGGTGCTGCCGCCGGAATTATACTTGGTTTTTTAATATGCTGGGTTCAGCAGACTTATGGAATAGTAAGGCTCAGGAGCGACTCGCTTGTAATGGATGCCTATCCTGTTGTGATGAAAATAAAGGATTTCATTATTGTCCCTGCCACAGTCCTGTTAATCGGATACTGGGCCGCCTGGTATCCCGTCAGGTTCCTGTCAAAAAAATATCTGGCCGACAACAAATGACCCGAAACATGAAACTGTACCCCCGATATATACTCCCGCTGATAATTTCTGTTACATTAATCGCCGGCTCATGCACCGGACGGAAAAGCAAGGCAGAGCATAGGGACCTTATCCCTGAAAATGACCTTGTTGAAATTCTCAGGGATGTTCATATAACCGACGGTTTATTGTCGATGCCCGGTATAAATTATAAATACTCTTTTGGAGATTCAATTTCTTCGTATATCGATGTCATTGAAAGTCATGGCTATACAAAGCAACAGATGGACAGGACGATGCGATTCTATTTTGTAAAACGGCCAAAGAAACTTATTAAGGTTTATGATAAAGTTCTTGGAAGCCTGAGCGCTTTGGAATCGATGATAGATAAGGAGATCCCGGGCTTCAGATCAAATGCCCAGAATATCTGGACCGGGAAAGAATATTATTCAGATCCTGATCCCTTCGGACCGGAACCGGAGCCTCTTGATATACCTATGGTCTACCTTGAATCATATAATCTTAAATTTACGATCACGATCTTCCCTGATGACATGACTAAAAACCCTCGTCTGGATCTTTACCTCTCACATACCGACTCCTCAGGGATTGAAAAAAAAATATTCTTCAAAGCTCCTCCCTATATTAAGGACGGATACCCTCATACCTACATACTGCGTGCAACAAACAGGCTTCTTCCTCCTGTTAGATTAAAAGGATGGTTTATAAACCAGGAAGAAAGCTCTCCCGAAAGAGAACAAAACTATACGGTCGGCAACATTGTTCTTTCGCAAAACAGGCTCGAAAAATGAGGCATTTTTCAGCTCAATATATTTTTACCAATGAAGGCGCTCCACTGAAACGGGGCATTGTATCCGTTTCAGATGACGGAACAATCATGGGAATTCAAGATTCGGGCGGAGACCTGGCAGAAAAAAGATCTGTTGAGTTTCATAACGGAATAATCATTCCGGGATTTGTAAACTGCCATTGCCATCTCGAGCTTTCGCATATGAAAAATGCCATCCCTCCTGGAGCCGGGCTTGCAGAATTCCTGAGAATATTCCGTGATGTAAGGATCTCTGCCATTGACATAATAACCAGATCATCGAAAACTGCCGATTCGGAGATGTATCTGAACGGGACTGAGCTCTGCGCTGATATTTGCAATACAAATCACACATTTTCAGTAAAAGAACAAAGCAGGATCAGGTATATAAACCTTCTTGAAGTTTTCGGAATCGACAGCGACAAAGCAGTCAAAAGAATTGATGAAATAAAACAACTTGCTGCCGAAGCTGAAGCATCCGGACTTCAATATTCAATTGTCCCTCATGCAGTTTATTCAATATCCCTGAAACTTTTCAGATTGTTACGCACCGAAACAGCATCAAACAGAATTACTTCTGTCCACTTCATGGAAACTGAAGCGGAAAAACTGCTTCTTGAAAAATACGAAGGTCCCCTCATGAATTCGTACAGGGAATCCGAACTTGTTAAAGGAAGTAATAATCCCGACCTTGTAAGAGATCATGCAACAGCGGTACTACAATATATAACCCAATCCGGAAACCTTATTCTTGTTCATAATACATTTGCAGATAAGGATATCATCGACAAGCTGAAAAACCGTGCTAACCTCTTCTGGTGCCTCTGCCCGAATGCAAATCTTTATATCGAAGATCACCTCCCTCCTTTCAATCTTTTAATGAAGGAAAACTGCAGTATTGTTATCGGGACTGACAGTTATGCATCAAACAGCAGCCTTAATATTCTTGATGAGATCAGGACTCTTCAGGAATATTTCCCCGCGGTAACGCTTGAAGATATGATAATGTTTGCAACACTTAACGGAGCAAAAGCTCTTGGAGAGCAGAAATTGTTTGGTTCGATAAAAGTGGGTAAGAAACCCGGGCTTCTTCTTCTTAAAGATCTCGATTTAGCCAGGTTTAAGCTTCTTCCTGCTACAAATGTGAAAAGGCTTATCTGACACTCTTTTCAAACTGCCTTATTTGTGCTAATTTTGACGTGTTTCTGATCAATTCTGAATGTCAACTTTTCTTTTCGATAAAATAATATTCGGACCCGTCAGGAGCAGGAGACTCGGTGTTTCACTGGGCATCAATCTGCTTCCTGCGACAAAAAAGGTCTGTAATTTTAACTGTATCTATTGTGAATGCGGCTGGACAAATTCATCGCAAGGTGAAAAAAGTTCATTCCCAAAACGCGAAGAGGTTCGAAACGCTCTCAATAAGAAACTTGCCCTGATGAAGGCGGACAACCATCATCCAGATGTAATAACTTTTGCAGGGAACGGTGAACCAACCCTTCATCCTGATTTCCCTGAAATAGTAGACGACACCATAGAACTCAGGAACCTTTACTTCCCGGATTCTAAGATCGCAGTGCTTTCAAATTCTACGACTATCACCGTGCCCCGCATAAGGGAAGCCCTTCTTAAAGTTGACCAGAATATCCTTAAACTTGATTCAGGATTCGATCTTACTGTAAGAATTCATAACCAGCCCAGAGTCAACTTTAAAGTCGCCGGGCTGATCGGAAATTTAAAGAACCTTAAAGGTCAGCTTATAATTCAGACACTGTTTCTAAGGGGCCAGTACAAAGGCAGGATGATTGACAACACTACTCCTGAAGAAATTGATGCATGGCTTAAAGCCGTTAATATGATACGACCTTCAGAGGTCATGATCTATACAATCTCGAGGGATACTCCCGAAGGAGGTCAGCTTGCCAAAGTGCCGCTCCCTGAACTGAAACGTATTGCCGCCATGGTTAACAGCCTGGGAATCAAAACAAGCGTATCAGGCTGACTTTGAAAACAAAAAGAAATATACTGATCTGTCCGCTTGAATGGGGCCTCGGTCATGCCGGAAGGATGATCCCTCTTGCAAGAAAGCTGCAGAAAGAGGAGAACACAATTTTCATTGGGACAGGACCCGGTCATCAGCAATTTCTTCGCGGTGAACTGAAAGACGTTCAATTCATCGATTTTGGTGGATTCAAACCTGCCTATTCACGTATTCTGCCACAGTATCTTGCCTTGTTCTTTCAGATACCTTTCCTTCTGTTCCACATCATTAAGGAACATCGAAGGCTCAGCAAGATTTTAAAAAAGTACCATATTGATATTGTAATAAGCGATAACCGGTTTGGTCTATGGAACCGGAATGCAAAAACGGTTTATATCACTCATCAGATCCGCATACCATTTCCTGAAAAACTCAGGTTTCTCGAATGGGCCGGAGTATATTTCCACAGATTCTTTATAAAAAAGTACGACCTGTGCTTTATCCCCGATTTACCTGGTGAAATAAATCTTACAGGCAGGCTGTCACATTCGTCGAAAATACCTGAGAATGCAAGGTATATTGGCATCCTTTCACGGTTCGCTGATATTTATGATATAGCCGGGAGTGCCGGTATTCCTGATCATAATACTCTGATTCTGTCAGGCCCTGAGCCACAGAGGAGCATCCTGAGGGATAAAATTATCAGTATGCAGGGTAATAATACACCCGTGTTGGTAATTCTTGAAGGCAGACCCGGAACCTACGATGAGGAGAAGGATTACGGGAAGATAATAATATTCAGTCACCTTCCTGCCACAGATATGAAAAATATAATACAAGGCAGCAGCTGGATAATAGCCAGAGCAGGCTATACTTCCATTATGGAACTGGTAAGCATGAACTGCAGCGCTCTTCTTGTTCCGACGCCCGGTCAGACCGAACAGGAATATCTGGCCAGTTATCTTTCTGGAAAAGGCTGGTTTAAGGTTGTCAGACAAAAGGATCTTAAAAGAGGTTATTCTTTGCCTCCTAAAAATATTGTCTTGCCCGGTGATATTTTGAAAATGAGCAGGATCCTTTTGGATAGCGCTCTGAAGGAGCTGTCAGATCAGTAAAATAAAAAGGCTGATTCCAAGGAAGCCTGTTGCAAATCCTGCCCATACCTGGGAAGGCTCGTGAGTATTCAGTTTCAGGCGTGAAGCAAGAATTGCCCCGCTTAAAAGTATAATTGCAACCAGATACCACAACAGGTCAGTCTGCATTTTAAACGATAGTATCAGTATAGTTGCAGTCATAGCACCTGCCCCGGCGGAATGTATTGAAATTTTCCACCAGAAATTAATCATCGACAGGATGATGGCAACAACAGAAGTTGCAAAAATGAATGATTTGAGAAAAAATGGTATCTGAAACCTGAAAATTATGAAAGATGTTGTGCAGTAAAGAATTGCAGTAGTAAGCAGAGGCATAACCCTTTCATTCCTGTCATCGATTCTGTATGATGATATAAGATTCCTGTATCTGAAGAACATGAGCAGTCCGACAGGTATCATAACGTTGTTAATGACAACCACAATAACGAGGAGCTGCTTAACTTCAACAGGAAGATATCTAAGGAAGGTTGGAGCTGTTAAAAGGAAAAGAATGCCGTAAAGCGGCATTAAAAGAGGATGAAAAATCACAGAAACCAGCCATGCCAGCTTATCATTAATATTAGATCCCTTCAGGCTATTCATTCATATCTCCCTTCTTAATCTCGCAACCGGAATGTTGAGCTGTTCCCGGTATTTGGCTACTGTCCTGCGGGCGATCTGATATCCCTTTTCCTGAAGGATCTCAGTAAGCCGCTCATCAGTCAGAGGTCTTCTTTTTTCTTCATTTTCAATGCAATCCTGGAGTATTCTTTTTATTTCACGCGTTGATACTTCCTCACCTGTATCAGTTTGAAGCCCTTCAGAAAAGAAAAATTTCAGCGGAAAAATCCCGAAATGAGTCTGAATGTACTTACTGTTTGCCACCCTCGAAACCGTTGAGATATCAAGCCCTGTCATTTCGGCAACATCCTTGAGTATCATGGGCTTCAGCTTTGTTTCATCACCATCGGTAAAATAATCCTTCTGGTACTCCAGAATGGCATTCATTGTAAGAAGAAGAGTGTTCTGCCTTTGCTTTATAGCATCAATGAACCATTTTGCTGAATCGATTTTCTGCTTTACAAACATAATGGCATCTTTCATCTCCTTTTTCTGATCCTTGTTCCTTATATAGGATTGAAGCATTTCGTTGTATCCGGGGTTCAGCCTGAGTTCAGGAAGATTCCTGGAATTAAGATGAAGATCAAAACCATCTTCTGTAAGTTCAAGAATAAAATCGGGGATGATTTGCTGGGAAGTCTTTGTAAATGAATCGCTGAAAAAGCTTCCGGGTTTTGGATTCAGCTTAAGGACCTCGTCAATTGCAAGCTTAAGATCACTTTCGCTTATTCCCATTCTGGCGGTTATCTTATCGTAATGCCTTTTTGAGAATTCATCAAAATACTGATCAACAACTATATAGGCATTTCTGACAGATGGTTGTGTCCGGTCCTTTATCGCAAGCTGTATTAAAAGTGATTCCCGCAATGACCGCGCACCAACGCCAGGAGGATCTAGGTCCTGAATGATATGAAGTACTTCTTCAAGTTCATCTTCATTTGTTGATACGTTTTGCAGAAAAGCCAGGTCATCCACAATATTTGGCAGATCCCTTCTCAGATAACCATCTTCATCGATATTTCCGAGAATATATTCCCCAAGTATTTTTTGCTTTTCGGTAAGATCCCTTAAGCTAAGCTGATCCTGAAGGTGTTCATGAAAGGACGAACCTGCCGAGAACGGGATCTCATTCTTTTTTTCATCATCACGGCTGTAATTGTTTGTCTGCAGACGATATTCAGGGATCTCATCTTCTTCTATATAATCATCGAGTGTGAATTCCTCCTGATCCTTGTCAGACTCTTCAAACTGTTCTTCTTCCTGGTCTTCGTTGCTGTTAATTATATCTTCTTCCTGATCCGGGCCCTCCTCAAGGGCAGGATTTTCTTCAAGTTCCTTCTTTATCCGCTGTTCAATCTGCAAAGTAGGAACCTCCAGCAGCTTTATCATCTGTATCTGCTGTGGTGAAAGCTTTTGTAGCAGTTTCTGTTGTAGCTTTTGCTTTAACATTCCCCCTTAAAACGAAATTCTGGCCCTTAAATATATTTAAAATTCAGCATTTTTTGGTGTTCTTGGGAAAGGGATCACATCCCTGATGTTGGACATCCCTGTCATAAAAAGAATGAGTCGTTCGAAACCAAGACCGAATCCGCTATGAGGCGCTGTTCCGAATTTTCTGGTCTCAAGATACCACCAGAGATCCTTTACAGGGATGTTAAGTTCGGTAATGCGACTGAGCAGTTTATCGTGATCTTCCTCACGCTGTGACCCTCCGATTATCTCTCCGATTCCCGGGAAAAGGACATCCATTGCCCTGACAGTCTTTCCATCGCTGTTCTGTTTCATATAGAATGCTTTGATCTCCTTCGGGTAATCTGTAAGAATGACTGGTCTTTTAAAATGTTCTTCTACAAGGTATCTTTCATGTTCAGCCTGAAGATCCCTTCCCCATCCCACAGGATATTCCCACTTTCTGGAGGCAGCAGTAAGGATCTTTACAGCTTCTGTATATGTTATTCTTACAAAATCGTTCGCCACAACAAATTTGAGCCTTTCAAGAAGCCCCTTATCGATCATATTGTTAAGAAATCCCAGATCGTCGCTGCAGTTTTCCAAAGCATATCGGATAAGATATTTCACAAAATCCTCAGCAAGGTTCATATTATCCTCCAGGTCATAAAAGGCCATTTCAGGTTCAATCATCCAGAATTCTGCAAGATGCCTTGGTGTATTGGAATTTTCAGCCCTGAATGTTGGTCCGAAAGTGTAAATTTCTCCCAGAGAAAGTGCTCCCAGTTCGCCTTCGAGCTGGCCTGATACTGTAAGATTTGTGACCTTGCCAAAAAAATCACGGCTGTAATCTATTTCACCTGTATCAGTGAGAGGCGGGTTTTTAAGATCGAGAGTGGTTACATGGAACATTTCCCCGGCTCCTTCTGCATCGCTTCCTGTTATTATTGGCGTATGCAGGTAATAGAATCCCCTGTCGTTATAGTATTTGTGAATGGCGTATGCCATTGCATGCCTGATCCTGAAAACAGCACCAAAAGTATTCGTCCTGAACCTCAGATGCGCATGTTCTCTCAGGAATTCCATCGAATGGCCTTTTTTCTGAAGAGGATATGATTCGGCATCGCACTTACCGTATACTACAATTGAGGATGCATTGATCTCAACATTTTGTCCCTGTCCCTGTGATTCGACAAGCCTGCCGCTGACAGCGAGGCAGGCACCTGTTGTGATATCCCTGAGAAGACTTTCATCAAATGCAGAGTTTTCAGCAACGATCTGAATATTGTTTATTGTTGATCCGTCATTAAGTGCGATGAAGGAAATGTTTTTGTTCCCCCTCCGGGTCCTTACCCATCCCTTGACAAGAACATCTTCACCGGTAACCGGATTATCAAGCAGCTCTTTAATTTTTTTCCTTTTCATCATTAATTCCCGTTATCGCGAAATTTTCCCGCAAAAGTAATAAAATGTTAACCTTTAATTCCCATTACATCACCATTATTTTTGATCATGTCATTTCAAATAGTCAGATAATTTGAAGTTTACAATAATATTTTATGTTTAAAACAGTTTTTATTTAATGGTCAATATATAGTAAAAACTGAATAACTTTGGGTAAATAAACGTTAACTGTAAATCATTATGGAAGAGAAACAAAAACTTATTGTTGTCCCATGGGATTTCACACCTGTTGCAGAATCAGCTCTTGCACATGCTGTTAAGATCGGCAAAATGGTTGGTGACAGCATTTGCCTTTTGCATATTGTTGACAGCAATATCAAGCCAAAAGCAGAAGGAGAAAAGAGAGCTTTGTTAAAACATGTGGCAGAGGAGAACAGCAGAAAATATGATTTTTCCATCTCTGCGGAGGTAGTAAGGGGATCAATATTTACTTCCATTGCTGAATTTGCCAATGACAATGAGGCTAGCCTTGTAATTATGGGCACCCATGGTATGGTCGGAATGCAGAAGATTACAGGAAGCTGGGCTCTCAAGGTTATCGTCAAGTCAAAGGCTCCCTTCATTGTTGTTCAGGAACCTCCTGTCGACCAGGAGAGATATCACAATATTGTTTTCCCGATTGACTTCAGGGTTGAAAACAAGGAAAAAATGGGAATGGCAATTTTCATGGGCAAGTATTTCGATTCCAAGATTCATATACTCAGAACAACCACAAACGACAGGAGTCTGAAGACAAAAATAAACAGAAACCTGAATTTTGCTGTTAAGTATCTGATCCAGAATAATGTGGAATACGAAATCCATGAAGTTCCCCATGGAAAAATGGCGCAGCAAACAATCGATTTCGCGCAGAGGACAAAAGCTGACCTAATCCTTATAGTGACAACAAAGAATATAACTCTTGCCGACTATATGCTTGGTGCTTCCGAACAATACATAATTGCGAACAGTTCAAAAATACCTGTCTGCTGCGTTAACCCGAGAGCATCATTTGCAAGCACATCCCAGTTCATGGGAGGCTGGGGAGGAGTATAACGGCAATTATTTCTTTGGTTCATTATCTTTTGCCAGGGACGCAAGGCCTCCTATAACACCAAGGTTCATAGAGTCAAGAGCGGAGCTTGGCACTATTACCATTGAACCTTTTTCCTTTAATCCTTCATAAAGCATATTCATTCCTCTCAGGTGAAGTGCAATAGGATTATCGGCATATTCCTTGCTTGCCATTGCAAATTTCTCGGCTATTTCAGTTTCTGCCGTACCAAGTATTACCCTTGCTTTTCTTTCCCTTTCCGCCTGGGCCTGCTTGCTCATCGCATCGGCAAGTGCCTGCGGAATAATAATGTCCCTGATACCGACAGTCTGACATGTGATCCCCCATGGGTTGGTATTTGAATCGAGTGTCTTCTGAAGATCTTCGGCTATCTTTTCCCTTTCCTGTAACAGGTCGGCAAGTTCATGTTTTCCAATGATATCGCGAAGATCTGTCTGCGCGATGAACGAAATTGCCTTTACATATTCCTGAACTTCAAGGGCAGCCTTTTCCACATCCCATACCGTCCAGTAAACTACAGCGTCGACATTTACAGGAACTGTATCCTTGGTAAGCGTCTGTTCAGCCCTGAATTCTGTCACCCTTACACGCTGGTCAATATAAGAGCTTACCTGATCAATTATCGGAATAATAAAGAAAAGCCCTGGGCCTTTCAGACCACTGTATTTACCCATTCTCAATACTACTGCTTTTTCCCACTGGTCAGCGATTCTGATCGAACTGCCTACAAGGAGCGAGATAATTATCAGGATAACCAGAAGTGGAACGCCGATTATACCTGAATAATAAAGCAATGCTGTAATGGCAAAAAGAACAATTACAACCGTAGTTGCAACAATGTTGGCGGAACCTGATGTTTCTGCTGAAGTTCTCATTTTTTGGCGTGTTTTTGAATTTCACTTATTATGTCTTCCGTTGAAAAACCGTAACTGAATGCTATCGTAAGGAATTCTTTACAAATGCTTTTAAGCTTCTTCTCCTTTTCTTTTGCGGTGATGGAGATGGTGGTTTTGCTTATGAAAGTACCAGTGCCCTGCTGGGTCTCAAGTATTTTCTGGATTTCAAGCTCGTTATAAGCCTTGGTGACAGTATTAAGATTGACTGCCAGTTCAACGGCCAGGGCGCGGACAGTTGGAAGCTGTTCCCCGGCCTTTAGGTTACCTGATGCAATCCCGAATTTTATCTGGTCAATTATCTGCCTGTAATAAGGGATGCCTGCTTTCGGATCCAGCACAAATTTGATCATTGATACATATTATTAGTTGAATGGTTGAATGGTTAAATAGTTTATTAATGTTTCAATATATTATATATACATTGCTATATTTTATTATAACTACATTGTTATGATACTATAGTACAATATTACAAAACGATTCTGATAAATGCAAATTTATTTTCATTGCTCTGTGTGAATTTCAGGTTGTCTTTCTGGGACTTACAAGATAAGTGGCCCCAATTGCTACAGCCAGGGCAAAAATAAAAGTGGTCAGTCTTGCAGGAACCCCCTTCTGTATATAGGCAGAAGAAATAACAGCGATCTTTTTATCATCACCATTTATACCTGCACCAGCCTTTATCGCTGACTCGAATCTTGTTTTGTTGACAAACCTTTTCCCTTCCAATGTCGCCAGCATCCCGCCTTCCTGCCCGGTTATGACATTCTGGCTGACAAGCAAAGCTGATTTTTCAGCCGTCACACTGTAATGTTGTTCAAACCCTCCGCTTATCCATACCATCGTAAAAAGCATGCCTGCAATGACTGTAATTATGGCTGCCTTTCCGTGAAATCTATTCCAGAACAAGGAGAATAGAACCACAACAGAAAAGGTGCAGCCAATTCCTGCCCATACATAGCTCACAATAGTGAAAATGAGGTCTGAAGGCGAAAAATATGATAGCGCCAGAGCAATAATGGCAATCACCGCAGTGGTTATCCTGTGATGCTTTAAGGCTTTTAAATTGATCCCTTCTCCATCTTTCTTTGTTTTACCAAGTACACTTTCAGATAGTTCAGTTGCAGAGAGAATCAGCAGTGAATCGGCAGTCGATATCATTGCTGCTATTGCCCCGGTTATCAGGAGAGCGGCCAGTACAGGATGGAATAGTCTGAGAATCACCTGCGGCATCACATATTCGGGATCTGAAAGACCTGCCGGACCAAAAATTGCCAGACCTATCCAGCCTATCATCAGTGCACCTGTATATGCAATAATCGTCCATAAAATCCCGATATTTCTGGCCTTTTTTGCCTGTCGCTCATTTTTAACAGCCATAAACCTGACGCTCAGCTGAGGCTGGCCTCCGAGATATCCGAAGAACCAGCTGAAACCTCCTGCAATCAGTAATCCTGCCCCGAAACCCTGGGCTGCACCTGTCAGCGAGGTATATGTACCTCCTGCCCTGGCAAGAGCTTCTGAAATGCCCGATGCATACAGATCAGAATGGTTCATCAGGTAAAAAATTCCCGCAACCGGACCAATAATCAGGGTGACGATCATCAGAACGGCCTGTATCACATCAGTATAAACAACACTGCGGAAGCCTCCGTAAACGGTGTATGGAATTATGATGGCAGCAGTTATGAGAGCGCCTATCCATGGTTCAATGCCAAATAGTGTATGAAGGGTCTTTCCTCCTCCCAGAAACTGTGCTCCCACATAAAAGAAAAAGAAAAAAACGATGACAAGACTCGAGATTATTCTGAGAGTGCGTCCGCTGGTCCCGTGCTTTGCAGCAAGAAATTCAGTGAAGGTCGACACATTATATTTCTCAGCTTCATCCCTCATCCGCCAGGCAAGTACTGCCCATGCAGTCACAATACCTGTTACACATCCCGCAGCCGTCCAGATCTCCGTAAGACCCATTGCATATGCGGCTCCAGGCAGGCCCAGCAGAGCCCATGAGGACTCGCCGGTTGCCCTTTCTGACAGGGCTGCTACCCATCCGGGTAATTTTCGTCCTGCAATAGCAAAGTCATTTCCTGTTTTTACTTTTCTTCCCTGGTAAACTCCCCATAAAACAAGCAGGGTTATATATGTTACCATCACGACTAAAAAAGTAACCTGATCTTCCATTACTTAAAAGGTTTGGCACTATAAATATAGTAATTTTGAAAACCCGTCGCTTTACACTATCTTCGTGCGCATCATCATTATTTTGGATCAGCCATATGTCAATTGTAGTTCAGGGTGTTACAAAATTCTACGGCGAACAGAGAGCTCTGGATAACGTATCTTTTGAAATAAGAACAGGCGAGGTTGTGGGATTTCTCGGACCCAACGGCGCCGGGAAATCAACAATGATGAAGATCATAACAGGGTTTATCCCTCCGACGTCAGGTAATGTACTTGTTAACGGCACTCCGGTCACTGATGAATCAATGGATATAAGGAAAGCAATAGGATATCTCCCGGAGAATAATCCCCTCTATCCTGAAATGTATGTACGTGAATATCTGTCGTTTTGCGCATCATTATATAAAACAGGCAAAACGATCAGGAAGCAGGTTGACGATATTATTGAAACAACAGGCCTGACTACAGAACAGAGAAAGAAAATAGGCTCACTGTCAAAAGGATACCGTCAACGGGTTGGACTTGCCCAGGCACTCATCCATGATCCGGAAGTCCTGATTCTTGATGAGGCGACAACAGGTCTGGACCCCAACCAGATAATTGAGATCCGCAATCTTATCAGGGATGCAGGAAAGGAAAAGACAGTGATGCTTTCAACTCATATCATGCAGGAAGTCGAAGCCATTTGCAACAGGGTGATAATCATCGATAAAGGAGTGATCATAGCAGATGAGGACAAGAAGGACATTTATTCCCGGATTAAGCAGGCAAAGCAGGAAATTCTTGTTGAGTTCGACAGAGAACCAGGAGACGATTTAATTGAAAAGATAACATTTGCAGGTTCTGTCAGCAGGATCAGGCCAAATACACTTATTGTCGAATCCGCGGGAGAGGAGGATATACGTCCAGCCATATTCTCCTTTGCAGTAAATAATAATCTTACAGTACTGTCACTTCAAAAGAAGGAAAACAATCTCGAAGAGATTTTCAGGGTACTTACAAACAGCCAGTAATAAATCCTGTCTACTTAGGCGTGATTTTTAATCCTTGCTTTTATTTCTTGTATATTCTACAATTATTTGTTTCCTTTGCGGGTCAGAATCTGGTGGAGAGATTTGAGCTGATTGCAACCACAGGAAAAAATGCTAAAATGCCATTAATTCCTATTTTTACAATTAACCAATCCTGCCAGTATTTGTTTATTTGAAGAATTGAAGGGCTAAAACCCGGCAGATGGCTAATTGCTGTCACAGCCTGAAGGCTGCAGTTCAGCCCCCCAGCCCCTGAAGGAGGGTTAAGAAACCCGGGAGACAAATTTGTTTCCGGGAACTGTTTTGAGGTACTGCGGAGCCGACAGGGATTAAGGGGCAGCAGCCGGGCAAAAGTTGAAACCGATGCTTTAACCACGGCCCTCAGGCCATGGCATAAGAACAATATAACCAAGGACTTTAGTCCATAATATTATAAAAATGAAATAGTTAATAAGAACCATATAATAACAATCAAATATTCTATCTATGGGTTATTTATTCACATCCGAATCAGTTTCAGAAGGGCACCCCGACAAGGTTGCCGATCAGATATCAGATGCTTTGCTCGATGAATTCCTCAAATGGGATCCCGAGTCAAAAGTTGCATGCGAGACTTTTGTCACAACAGGGCTTGTCCTTTGCGGCGGCGAAGTCCGTACCGAAGGATGGGTCGACGTTCAGGAGACTGCACGCAGGGTAATCAGGGACATTGGCTATACAAAAGCGGAATACAGGTTCGACTGTGATTCCTGCGGCGTTATTTCTACCATCCATGAGCAATCGAGCGACATAAGGCAGGGCGTTGTACGTGAGAACCCCGAAGACCAGGGCGCCGGCGACCAGGGAATGATGTTTGGCTATGCATGCCGTGAGATGGAGAATTATATGCCGCTCAGCATTGAACTTGCACATATACTCCTTCAGGAACTGGCCGGAATAAGACGCGAAAATAAATACATGAAATATTTGCGTCCCGACAGTAAATCGCAGGTCACAATAGAATATGACGACAATAATAAACCAGTCCGTATCGATACAATCGTGATCAGCACCCAGCATGATGAATTTGTGCTTCCGAAAGATGGTTCAGGTAAAGCTGATAAGGCTGCAGATAAAGAAATGCAGGAAAAGATCAGGGAAGATCTCCTGACATATCTGATCCCAAGAGTAAAAAAGACTCTGCCCGATAGCATTAAAAAGCTATTTAAAGATGATACAAAGTTACTTGTCAATCCAACCGGAAAATTTGTGATAGGAGGACCTCATGGCGATACAGGTCTTACCGGGAGGAAGATAATTGTAGATACATATGGGGGCCATGGGGCCCATGGAGGCGGTGCATTCTCCGGTAAGGATTCTTCAAAAGTCGACAGATCGGCAGCTTATGCAGCCCGTCATATTGCAAAAAACCTTGTTGCCGCCGGAGTATGCGACCAGGTTCTCATCCAGATAGCCTATGCAATCGGAGTTGCCCAGCCTGTAGGCGTTTTTGTAAATACCTATGGTACTGCCAGGGTAAAGGACCCTAAGGGTAATATCCTTCACGACAGCGAGATAGGAGACAGGATAAAAAATCTCTTCGATCTTCGCCCCTATGCTATTGTCAACAGGTTCGGTCTTAAAAATCCTGTTTTTTCACCTACAGCTTCATATGGACATTTCGGACGCGATTACAGGGTAGAAGAGGTTGAAGTATATTATGAGGTTCCCGGATCAAAGCCGCGACCTATAAATAACAACGGCAAAAAAGCCTGGAAGAAAAAAGTGGAATTCTTTGCCTGGGAAAAGCTTGATTATGTTGAAAAGATAAAAAAGGTTTTTAATTTAAAATGAGTCGTGGGGAGTGCGGCATGAGGCGTGCGTTTTGAGGTACGCTTAGAATGCTTCCTTTACAATCCTTGCGACATTGTCCGACCGGCCAAGAGTATAATAGTGTATGCCTGGCACACCCGCCCTGATAAGCTCCTTTGACTGCATCACCGCCCATTCAATACCCACTTCACGGGCATCCTTGTCGGTTTTGCATTTCTGCAATGCAAGAACAAGATCGTGAGGCATATCAATGTGAAAGGTCTGAGGAAGAAGATTGATGTCGTTAAGGGCTGAAATTGGCTTTATTCCGGCTATTATCGGAACATCAATTCCAATATTCCTGCACTCTTCAGCGAACCTGAAGAATTTTGAATTATCGAAAAACATCTGGGTCACTATGTAACTTGCCCCGGTGTCGACTTTATGTTTCAGGTTTTCTAGATCCACCTGCCTGTTGGGTGCTTCAAAATGTTTTTCGGGATATCCTGCAACTCCGATACAGAAATTTGAAGGAGAAGTATCTTCAAGCGATTCCTCAAGATATTTACCTCTGTTCATGTTGACGATCTGCTGAACGAGCTCCCATGTATGTGAGTGTCCGTCCCTTTCGGGAATGAATGTCCGGCTGCCCCGCTGAGGATCGCCGCGTAATGCAAGTACATCATCTATCCCGAGGAAATTCATCTCTATCAGTACGTTTTCAGTCTCTTCCTTTGTGAAACCGCCGCAAAGCACATGCGGAACCACAGGAATATTATACTTGTACTTGACGGCTGCTGCCAGGGCAATAGTCCCGGGGCGCTTTCGTACGACA
>Ga0172375_10000151_pt1 | contig 105304 bp, 116 predicted proteins | sample LakKiv1m_FD_114537 | JGI IMG/M metagenome (GOLD analysis project Ga0172375, IMG submission 114537) | Freshwater microbial communities from Kabuno Bay, South-Kivu, Congo - kab_092012_11.1m | ecosystem: Environmental > Aquatic > Freshwater > Lake | place: Democratic Republic of the Congo...
ACGAAGCGTCGACGGATTGGTTACCTGTGCGTTTCCTTTGTAGATTTTGATGTTCTGGCACACCGGTGCCGTCCCGGTTGTGGGAGTGGGCGTGCGTGTCGGATTGGTATTGTCGTCGTCACCCGGAGGAGGTGTCGTAGTGTTGCCGATTTTGCAACACCCTCCGGTACACGGGTAATATCCGTTGGTACAACACCGTCCTCCCTGGCAGTTCGGACAGGTTTGCGGGTTATAGGTAGAGCATTCCCGGCCGCTCCCGCATATGGTATGGGGGTCATTGTCGAAACAAAAATAATCCCACGGACGGCAAACGGGATCGGCGTAGTTTGTACAGTCGGTCGGGTAGTTATTTCCCGATGCCCTGCTCCGTACGTCTGCCAGTTGCTGATTTTGCTGAGAGATGAAAAAAACGCCGACGGGAAGAACGATGAGCAATAACGCAATCAGTCCCAGTAATAATCCCTTTGGCGGCCCTTTCTTCGGCAGGGAAGAGTGATGTGCATGAGTGGCCCGGACTATGGGCTCCGGATTGGTTGTCTCCAGGATATTTTCCATAACCATGGTTGCGGAAGGAGCGGATTGTCCGGATTGTGACGGAATATGCGAATCAGACTGCGGTTGCAGGGGAGCATCGGGTACCGGAGGCGCGGTTGTTGTTTGTTGGCCGGTTTTTTGTGCGGCGTCCAGAATATCGTCAGGCATATATATACAAAATAATAAATCCTACATACCAAAAATCACCTCAGAACTCTTTGCCATCCTTAAGCTTAGGTGAAACACAGGCGCCGCACAAGCAGGATTACATATGTAATCAGCGCATGAGTAACCCGGTTCCGCCTAATAATAAGGTAACGCCTAAGATAAGCAACATAATCAGGGGCAGTTGGTTGCCGCTTGTCGGCATAGGTTCTCCGGAAAGTGTTGCTACAGGCGTCGGTGTGCTTTCTGTTATATCTGTTGTTGGTGTCGGAATTAATGTGGCCGATGGGGTTGCATCACCTAATACCTGTGTCCCGCTTTTTAACACTTCAAACGTATTGGTCAGCGCTTTTGTTTTTCCGTTTTGATCCGTTGTTGTGATCGTAACACTTTGTTTGCCTTCTGAAAGCGGACGCACCGGCGTATACCGCCATACCCCGTCAGCCTGGACGGTAATTGTTGTGCTGATCGGATTTTGCATGCCGAGAATGATAAGGATGTTGTTGCCCGGAACTCCGGTTCCCTGGATAAGCGGTAAATTGGACGGTATGGCAGATCCCTGTGCCGGTTTCGTAATGGTAATAGTCGCCTGGGAATTTGTGGCGCTGGTTCCTAATACGGCGGGCGGTGCATCTGCCAGTGCGCGGTTCTGGGGTTGTGCTGCCTGAATTTTCCGGAAGTCGTATGTTTTGCCGATCGTCATGGCGGGAACAGGATTGTCATTGACCGTGTCAGTAAGCGCGGACGCTTCTCCGTCAGAGGTACGGATGAGTATTGATTCATTTATCCGTTCTGAAGGAGTCAGATACGAAGTGAAATTATCCGTACGGGCAAGATTTAGCGGAATGACCCAGGAGCCGGACGCATTGACGATTGCCGACAGTGTCTGTCCGTTTTCCGGTGTGAGATATACGAGTGCGCCTTCAGCGGGGGAGCCTGACGGGTTCGTTACCTGGCCATATGCGGGTTCCAGACTTGTACCCGTTCCGGTGAGTATCGGGGCTGTCCGTAATTCATACGCTGCCGTGTTGTTGGAAAATATTTTTCCTCCTGACAGGATACGGAAACGGTATGCCGTATCCGGTTTCAGATTCCGGACGGAAACGCTGTGGGTAAGATATGCCTGTTTATTTTCCGGCGTTGTACCCGCGGAAATAGCCAGCTGGTCATCATAGACGGGCGCATTTATTCCCTCGACAACCACCGCTCCCGTCGCGGATTCCCCTGTGGTCCAGGAAACCGTAAATGCGGTATCGGATATATTAGAAACGGTAACGCGCTGGGGTGTATGTGTAGCTGATGCACGAGAAAGCAGCGGGCTCATGCGGTCAAATGCAAATCGGAATAGTAACACCGCAAGTCCTACTAATAATAACCCGACGATAGTTGGTATTTTCCGTTCATGCATACGATAGATTAATCCATGGTGCTCCGTTTTTCGAGTTCATCAAGGACTGACACGTCAATTTTGCTGGTGAGCGGACTTACTACCTGTTGGAGTGGCCGGGACACTGAGGAAGTTTTGGATGTTTTAACCAATTCAAAAAATACCCACAGAAATATCGTAAGGGTGGTAAATACTGCAACCAACAATAAATCTCTTTCTTCGTCCATAACGCGTTATTGTGTCAGGTAATATGATTGTAACCGAATAGATAATTGTATCGTATCTCCGGGTGCCCCCAGACGTAATGCAGGTTTTAAGCTGATACTGTCGATGGATGTAATGCGCCGCAACGACAAAAGACCGTCCATAAAAGTTTTAAGCGATGTATATGATCCGGAGAGCACGACACTTACGGGAAACGGCTCTAATGGTTTTGATGGCGCAAGTTTCGCACCCGGTGTAGCCTCCTGTCCCAGAATCGGGAGACTCGGGATTTGGATGGCAGAAACGGAAGCGCCGGAAACAACAGCGAGATTCCGCAGTTGGCGCGCCAAAATGACCGCATCCGGATTGTAGGGGAGCGCTTGTTGTATGATCGGAAGCCGTTCCTTTATGGTTTCATATGTTGCCTGGGCTTCAATAAGTGCGGTGATTTTGTTTTCCATTTGTTCGTTCAGCACTGTTTTATCGGCAATCTCCCGCCGCAAAAAAATGATAGTCTGTGCAGTCGGGCGTATCGCATACCAGGCAAAAAGTGAAATCGCCAGAAATGAAAACACTGCAGTGGTGCTTGTGCGGACCTTCGGTTTTTTCAGGGCAGGGGACAGCCGTTGATAATACCGGTGAAATTGATTTTCTGATCCCTGCTGGTTCGGAGAATATGCCATATATTATTTCGGTTTAACGCCTGCGATATCCGCTGTCAGCTGGAACTCAATGCCGGTTGACGGTTCCCGGCGGATATCCCCGAGCAGGACATTTTGAATTTGTGAAATTGACTGGAGGTTAGATAAAAATTGAGCAAACCCCTGGGTAGTGCCGGCAGTTGCCGAGATGCCGAGTTTGTCGCGCGATATGTCAACGGAGGATAGATACACGTCGGCCGGAATCAGCGACTCGAGCGTGCTGACCATTTCTACCGGTTGGTCCTGAGTGGAAAGCAAAGTTTTTGCCGTTGTGAGATGTGCCTGAATGGATTTGACATCCCGTTCAAATTCCAGGTTCGCCTCTATGATTGCCTGTTTTTGTCTCAACTCTTCAGTAAGATCGGTGTTTTTCCGGTCCAGACTGAAGCGGGAAATAAACGCGAGAAGCACGACTATTTCGGTCGTAATCATGATGTATCTGCCGTACGTCGTTGCCCATTCCACAAGCCTGCCCCATGGTGTGTGGCCTAGGTCCTGTGAACCCAGCAAATTAATGCGTATTTCTTTGGCAGGCATACAGTTCCAAGTATAACAAGGAGAAAGGGTAAATGAAACGGGGGCTCTAATGCGGACTGCTTATTTTTTGAGCAGTTTAGAAAGTCTCGATTTTGTGCGCGCCGCTGCGTTTTTATGGATAAGGTGGTGTTTGACGGCCTTATCGAGTGCACTGGTCGCTTTCGTAATCGATGCGGCAGTCGGTGATTTGCGCGCTTTTTTTACCAACGACTTGAGTGTCGCTTTGGTTTTCGCGTTTTTTTTGGTGACTGCGCGGTCATGGCGCAGTTTCTTGGATGCTTGTTTTGTGATCGGCATGCGGGTAAGTATACCGTACTTGACTCTGGTAGGTCAAGACGACTCTGATCTATAATAGGGAAGTTATGAAGCGATTGTGGAGCCTTGCGTTCAAAAAACAAACCACGGTGGGGTCGGCAGCTGTCGTATTAGCCTTCATGGTTTTGCTTTCCCGTGTATTGGGACTTATCCGGGACCGGTTATTATCTACCTATTTCGCCCCCGAAGATCTGGGTGTGTATTTTGCCGCGTTCCGGATTCCGAATGTCATTTTTGAATTATTAGTGATGGGTGCATTGACTGCAGCGTTTATTCCGGTCTATACCAAATATCTTTCTGAAAACCGCGAACGCGACGCCGAGCGGCTCGCGACGGTACTTATTAACCTGAGTGTCGTCATCCTTGCTGTTGTAGCAATCCCGCTGTTTATCGCTGCCCCCTGGATTTCCCGTCTTTTGGCGCCCGGATTTAGCGAAGCACAGATTGCTCAGATGAGTACCTATACGCGGTTCATCCTTTTTTTCCAGGTAACTCCGCTTCTTATCGGCAACGTGTTAACCGGGATATTACAGTCACATAGCTTGTTTCTCATTCCGGCCGCCGCACCGGTGCTGTATAACGTCGGTATTATTATCGGAACGGTAGCATTTTCTTCTATGTGGGGGCTGTGGGGTCCCATTGCAGGCGTGGGTATCGGAGCATTTTTATTTGCTGCTATTCAGATTCCGCTTGTTCTGCATTTAGGATACCGCCATACGCTGGAGGTTAATCCGAAACTGCCGGGCGTGCGTGAGGTGGGCAGATTGATGGGTCCGCGGACACTGGGGCTTGCGATCGCGCAAATTGATATTACGGTTGATCTGATTCTTGCGAGTTTGTTGGGAGCGCGCATGGTGACGATATTTAATTTTGCCCAGCACCTGCAGCAATTGCCTGTCGGGTTGTTCGGAACGACTATAGCGCAAGCCGCACTTCCGTCCCTCTCACAGTTTTCCGCCAAGGAAAAAACTCAGGAATTTATTGCGACCATCCATATGGCAATCCACCAGATTCTTTTTTGGGTGTTGCCTGCGTCCGTATTATTTATGGTCCTCCGGATTCCGGTCGTCCGTCTGGTGTTCGGTGCGTCGCATTTCGATTGGGCCGCTACCGTCGATACGGGTATGACGCTTTCGGCATTCAGCATTTCGTTGTTTGCCCAGGCGCTCATTCATATATTGGCCCGCGGTTTTTATGCACTCTATGACAGTAAAACCCCGGTAGCCGTCGGCATTGTGACGGTGCTGCTTAATTCCCTGTTAAGTACGCTGTTTATATTAGTTTTCCATATGCCGGTCTGGTCGCTCGGGTTGTCTACATCGGTTGCGAGTATTATCAATGCGTTTGCCCTGTTGTATTTGCTGGACCGGAAAATGCGGGGAATTATTTCTCGGACGCTTGTTGTCCCGGCTATTAAAATGGGAATTGCCGCACTCGTTACAGGTGCTTCGTTGTACGTTCCGCTCAAACTTCTCGATCAGCTGGTGTTTGATACTACGCGCACGTTCGGACTTATACTGTTAACCGGTATCTCCGCAAGCTTGGGTATTATCACGTATTTCTTCCTGTCATGGGTGCTGGGTGTAGCCCAGGTATACGCCGTACTTAAACTGACAAGCAGAATCCGGGCGATGAGAGGATTCTTTCTGGAGCCTGCTCAGGAAGTCGTTAACGGCGGTATTTCCGACAAATTATCCTGATTACTGGGGGGGCCGCCCGCGTTATGGTTGTTGCCTGGTGAGTTCCAGTATGGCAATGTTTTGTGCGGACATAAAAATATCCGTTGCCAGCGATTTTTCAGTGACCTCATATGTCGTGGTTGTATCCCTCCCGAACAGTAACCGCTGCCGGAGTTTATATGAGCCGGGGGCGAGGTTGGTAAATTGAACCGGCACTTGTTCACTATGACTTCCGTTTGCATCAAAATTGACAAGCAGTAAACGAATCACGTCATCACGCTCGGTTGCAAATCCCGTCACCCAGGAGCCCTCTCCTGTCAGAAGCAGTCTGGTTCCTGCCATGGTATCCATAAAATTGTACACATGGTATCTGGGTTTTTTCCTGAGTCCGTTGTCGTCATGCGTGATAAGTCCCCATCCGGTGCCGTCTGATTGCAACGGGCCGTCCTTGAGTTGGAAACTGAATAAATATGTCGGTCCGCCAGAAATCAGCTGCCGGATGACAGCCGCTGCGTGCGCCGCTGCATATGCGCTTCCGTACGCGGTACTTTTGCTGCCGGTAAATCCGAATTCCGTAATGAGTTTCGGAAGTAGCGTGTAGTTCGGATAAGGGAGCAACCATTGGATGATGTTCCGCTGATCGGTGGCAAAGCGTCCCGGTTCAGCTAAGTATGAATGCCATGCAAAAAAATCCAGACGGCTTCCTGATTCCACAAGTCCGAGAATCCAGGTTTTATACAGTCCGGTTGTGACAGGACCTCCCAGATAAAACTGATTGACGTTTTTGGCATTGCCGGCGCCTGTTGCGGCATACCGATACAGCGTGAGATAGCTTTTCTCTCCTCCTAATTTCCATCCGCCGAACTGTGCCAAATCCGGTTCGTTCCATACTTCGTAATAAATGCCGCTCATGTTGCGTTCTGCTTTGCCGCTGTAGTGTTCTATCGTTTTTTGTACGACGAGCGCCCATTCGTTCCAGTCATTCGGAGGACCGATGATGTTTCCGTCTTTTGCAATGGCGCCCGGCATGTATGAAAGTGCGAGAACCGGTTTGGCGCCGGTTGACGTGATTGTGTTGATCACGGCATCCAGTTTGGACCAGTTAAACGTCAGTCCGTTTGCATCTTTGCCGACGACATCATAATGATCGTATAGGTGATCGAGCCGTATGACTTTGGGTTTCAGTGCTTTTACGTCCGGAACGATGGATGCAAGCATGTCAGTCGATTCTTCGCCTCCCTGTGCAAATGCGTGGTAAAAGTCTGTTTTGACGACTTCGAGTTTCGATTTGGTATCGACAATAATATTTGCCGGAGTTCCCGCGGCTCTGGACATTAACGTGATTGTCTGTCCGACCACCATGATAAACAAAGGGAGAAAAATGATAAGCGCGAGAAACGATATGACGGATGTTGTTCTTCCGGTTGCCTGTCGCATGAATACGCTCATACCTGACGCCTCCGTAGAAGCGGAATAACGGATCCGCTGACGATAAAGAGCATGCCCAATCCCAAAAGAATGATCGTGTTTTCGGCGGATCCGGAAACCGGTACCGCGCTTCCTGATGCACCGTTTTCACTTCCTGTGGCGACGACGAAGGCAAGTGTTGCCGTGTGGGAGGTGCCGGTATTGGGATCCTGGGCTGCGACAACGATCGTATGCGGCCCGCTCGCAAGCGGTTCGGCAAGCGTATATGTCCAGTTGCCGTTTGCATCCGCCACGACCGTTACCGTAATCGGGTCCGAATAGACCGTAATCGTAACCGTGCTTCCGGCAGGCGCAGTTCCTTGTATGGTCGGCTGCGTAGTGATAACGGACGCATTTTTGGCAGGGCTGTCGATCGTGACTCCGGAAGGACTTGCGCTGTCGGAAGCACCGCCTGTCGGGGTAAGCGTAGGGGTTAGTGTCGTCGCAATGGTACCGGTCGGCGTGGCGGTAGGAGTTATGGTACTGTTGCTTCCCGTAATCGTAATAGTAGAGGGGACGGAGCTCGTCAGTGCGTTCGTGCTTCCCTCGTTGAGCGCTCCGACAAACGTGTCGGTCGAAAAACGTACCGAAACCGGCGATGAGGTGGGAGCAAGGGCTTTGAACTTAATGGTGGCAACCGTTCCCGTGCCGGTGATAGGTGTCGTTGTGTTGGTAGCACCCAACGCTATCGATACCGTGCCGTTTCCTACGGTGCCTGAAGAAAGGATATTGGGAAACATCGTCCCGTTATGAATCCATTCTGCCTGGAGTTTCGTCGGATCAAACGTAAGATTTAGTTCTACGGCAACGATTTGATTTTCTGCCGTATCCATGCGGACTTCCAGAGTGAAGTCTTCATTGACCGCTTTGGTGACGGACGCAGGAGTCAGTGTAAGTGTGGTTGCGGGGGCTGCTTTTTTCCGCAGTTCCTGGCTGCGCATAGACAGAAAAACAGACGCCGGAATAGCCAAAAAAAGGAGGAGCGAAACCACAATAATAACAACTCGTTTCATGCGTATACCCATTATGATAGAGTGTTGCGGTAATGGCAATAGTGCGATATCCGACAGCGCAAAAAACCTATTGACACACGTTAGCACTCGATGTATATTAGTGCTAATATGGATGCTGTAACTGATTTAACGCCGCGCCAAATACAAATTCTCAAGGCTATTATCGACGAGTACATCGCAACAGCCGAAGCAGTGGGAAGCGAAACCCTTGAAAAAAAACATAATCTGGGCGTTTCCCCGGCGACAATTAGAAATGAGATGGTCAGACTCACGGAGTTGGGGATGTTGAGTCAGCCGCATACATCATCCGGCCGCGCACCGACACCGGTAGCACTCAAATATTATGTGGAGCAGCTGATGAAGCCAAAAGACCTGTCTGTAGCAGAAGAAGTGGCAGTGAAAGAAAAAGTGTGGAGTTACCGTCAGGAAATAGACAAATTATTGCGTGAAGCGACGAAAGCGCTGGCAGAAAAAACCAAGACGTTGGCGATTACCGCGACCAACGAAGGGGATCTGTATTATTCCGGAGCGGCAAATATATTGGACATGCCGGAGTTTTACGATTATCAACTCACCCACGACTTGCTGGGCACGCTGGATGAGTATGATTTTTGGTGGCGCGTTTTGGAACTTCATACGGATCCGTTTTCCGTTTTGTTGGGAGATGATTTGTCGACGGGTGCGTTGACGCAATGCGGATTTGTGTACTATAAATTCAAGACGCCGCACGTATCTGGCGCTATCAGCGTGGTCGGCCCGTCGCGGCTTAATTATTCCGCGGTGATCCCGGTAGTCCGGTATCTCGGGAACCTTATCGACGAATTTGCCAGCTGACACCGGAACGAACAGGGAATACCTATTTGCACGTACCCAATATGAAACCGATGAAAAAAACAAATGACCAACCGGAACAAAAGACGGATGCCGCATCAGAAGCGTTGAAACGTGAAACAGAGGAATGGAAGACAAAATACATGCGGGCGCTTGCAGATTACCAGAATCTGGAAAAGAGAAGCAGTGAACGGGTAAGCGAAGTGCGGCTCTTTGCAGCAGAAATTATTTTGTCCCGCCTGCTTCCTGTTGTTGATACCTTCAGCAAGGTGAAACAACATCTGAACGATCCGGGTCTGGATTTGGCATATAAAGAATTGTTGTCCGTGTTGACGGAGCAGGGTGTTGAGCGAATCGACGTGCTGGGAAAAGCATTCGATCCGACGGAAATGGATTGCATCGAAGTCGTAGAAGGCAAAGCGGATCACGTGGTAGAAGAATCGGTCCCCGGGTACCGGTTCCGCGGGAAAGTGTTGCGCGTTGCCCGGGTAAAAGTCGGAGCTGTGGTATCAAAAAATAATTAATTCTCAAAGAAAGGAGAACTATATGGCAAAAATTATCGGCATTGATTTAGGTACAACCAATTCATGTGTGGCAGTTATGGAGGGAGGGGCTCCCAAAGTAATCCACTCGGCAGAAGGACGTAACGTCATCCCGTCAGTCGTTGACCCGATCAAAAATATCGTGGGTGATGTCGCGAAACGGCAGACGGTGTTAAAGCCGAAGTCGACGGTGTTTTCCGTCAAACGGCTTGTCGGCCGCAAATATTCGGATGCCTCTGTTCAGACGGATGCCAAGTGGCTTCCGTATACCATCAAATCCGGCAAAAACGATATGGCCGTCGTCGAAGTGGAGGGGAAAACATTCACCCCGCAGGAAATTTCTGCCAAGATTCTGTCCAAAATCAAAGCGGATGCAGAAAAATATCTGGGAGAACCGGTCAAGCAAGCCGTTATTACGGTTCCTGCATATTTTGATGATTCCGAGCGTCAGGCTACTAAGCAGGCAGGGGAAATAGCCGGGCTTGAAGTGTTGCGGATTCTGAACGAACCTACTGCAGCAGCATTGGCCTACGGACTCGACAAAAAAAATGTCCATACAATCGCCGTATATGATTTGGGAGGAGGAACGTTTGATATCTCCATTCTGGAATTAGGAGAGGGCGTGTACGAGGTAAAAGCGACGAACGGGGATACGCACCTCGGGGGAGATGATTTCGATAAAAAGATTCTGGATTATCTGGCCGACGAGTTCAAGAAAGAGCACGGCGTGGATCTTCGGAAAGACAGTCAGGCGCTGCAGCGTCTGCGCGATGCGGCAGAAAAAGCCAAGATTGAACTGTCGAGCTCGCTTGAAGCGGAAGTAAACCTGCCGTTTATCACCCAGGGTAAAGAAGGGCCGCTCCATCTGGTCGTCAAAATGACCAGAGCAAAACTCGAATCCATCGTGCTGGATCTTATCCAGAAATCCATCGAGCCGGTGAAGAAATGCCTTACCGATGCCAAACTCAAGGTAGGCGACATAAACGAAGTCGTGATGGTGGGAGGCATGACCCGGATGCCCAAAGTCGTAGAAGTCGTCAAGGACTTTTTCGGTAAAGAGCCGAATGCGTCCGTCAATCCTGACGAGGTGGTCGCTATCGGGGCAGCCGTACAGGCAGGAGTGCTGTCAGGCGAGGTGAAAGACGTCGTGTTGCTGGATGTCACACCGCTTACATTAAGTGTCGAGACATTAGGCGGCGTATCGACGCCGATGATCACGAGAAATACGACGGTACCGACGTCCAAAACGGAAATTTATTCGACGGCCGCCGATAATCAGACATCTGTCGAGATCAATGTCCTGCAGGGTGAACGCCCGATGGCCGCTGATAACAAGTCGCTAGGGCGGTTCGTATTGTCCGGTATTCCGCCGGCACAGCGGGGAGTCCCGCAGGTGGAGGTCACGTTCGACATAGATGCCAGCGGTATTCTTTCGGTTGCCGCCAAAGATAAGGCGAGCGGCAAAGTCAGCTCGATAAAAATTACGGGCTCGACCGGATTGTCCAAAGAAGAGGTAGAAAAAATGCGCCAGGAAGCGGAAGCGCATGCGGCCGAGGACACTGAGAAGAAAGATAAAATTGAGGCGCACAATAAAGCGGATAATATGATTTATCTTGCCGAGAAAACCCTCAAAGATGCCGGGGACAAAGTGAAACCGGAAGACAAAACCGCCGTCGAGGATAAGATGAAGGCGCTAAAAGATATTTTGGAAACCGGATCCAAAGAAGATTTGGAGACGAAAACCGGTGAACTCTCGGATCTTGTCCAGAAAGTCGGAGCCGCTATGTATCAGAATCCGCCAGCCGGCGGAGCACAAGGCGCTCCTGCCGATACGGCTGCGGGTGCTCCCGGAGCTGCTGAGGAAAATGGAGAAAAGAAAGCAGATGACAAAGGGAAAGCGGAAGAAGGGGAAGTAGTCAGCTAAATTTCCCATACGTACAATGTATAATGCATGGGCGCGCGAAAGTGCGCCCATTACGATATGTCAGCAAAACGTGATTATTACGAAGTGTTGGGAGTTTCCAAATCCGCGTCGGCCGCTGAGGTGAAATCCGCGTACCGTAAGCTGGCGCTCGAGTGGCATCCCGACCGCAATAAAGCCGCCAATGCCAATGAAAAGTTTAAGGAAATAAACGAAGCCTACGCGGTGTTGTCCGACCCCAAAAAGAAAGAAACATACGATCAATTCGGTCACGCGGCGTTCCAACCGGGAGCGGGGGCAGCCGGCGGGCAGGGTCCGTTTGGAGGATCCGGGTTCGGGCAGGGTCCGTTCCAGTATTACTATTCTTCCTCCGGAGGTCAGCAGGGAGGGAACCCGTTCGGAAGCGAATTTATCGATCCGTTTGAAATATTCGAACAGTTTTTCGGCGGCGGGTTCGGCCAGGGGCGGCAGACGAGAAGGCCGCATCCGGCCTATGAGATCAGCATCGACTTTATGGATGCGGTAAAGGGTGTCACCCGCGAAATCCACGTACCCCGCGGGGCAGCCGGGGAGGGATCGATGCGTAAAACCATAAAAATTCCGGCAGGAGTAGACAACGGGTCACGTATACGGTTCGATGAGTTCGATCTCGTATTGTCCGTGCGGCCGGATAAGCGGTTTCACCGGGAAGGGGACGATATCGTATCAGAGGAAGAAATCCCGTTTTCCATGGCAGCGTTAGGGGGAGTGTTGGATGTGCCCACGGTCGATGAATCCGTAAAAATCCGTATTCAGCCGGGTACGCAGCCGGGCACCCTGATTCGGCTTCGCGGGAAGGGTGTGCCGCACGTACGGGGCAACGGCAGGGGTGACCAGTATGTGAAAGTGCAGCTTAAGGTACCCACACATCTGTCACGCAGACAAAAAGAACTTCTGGAAGAACTTGAAGAAACAGACGTATAATTCTCTTGAGAGTCTCAAGTGAATATATGTCCGTATTCCGTTATAAAGGTTATTTCCCTTTCATTGTTACCGTATTGTTGATTGGCACCGGACTGTTTTATCGGTTTTTTCGTACTGCGTGCAGTGATGTTTCTTGTGTGCATTTTCCGGGGAAAGCCGCCTGGAGTATTTATGAGGTATATGAAAACGGATCAAAATCATGGAGAGGCATGCTCCGTAATGGGGACAGGCGTATCCGTTTAGACATTGTGCGTAAGGTTACGAAAAAGGAAGCAGATGAATTCACAAAAATACGCGTAATGATGATTGAAGGGGTATATGATACGGAACGGTCTCCGTATCCCGGGGCAATTTCCGCGACCATCCGGTGCGATGATATATATAAACCGCACCCTGAAATACTTCAAACTACCGGAGGATTGCCTGTGATGTATTTTACAGCGGGGTTAAACAGCCGTTTTCAATACGGCGTGTGTGTTGATAGTCAGGTTTCTTATACAAGTTATTCAGGATTTTATTACTGTGAAGATACGCGCGTATGGGTTCATGCAGAGGTGATAGTTCCTGTTGCTTTAGATACTACCGACGAAGCAGGTCGCGATTTTTTTCGGGCAGTGACATGCCGATAATGCCCACAAAACTCTATGACCGGAAAACGTTTCTCTATACAAAAAGTAGTCCGTATCAGCATTGTGCTGGTTACGGTCTGTATTGTGACCGCCGCAGCATACACATGGAACCAGAAACGCTCGGAGCCTCCCGTTCGGTGTAAAGACTGTAATGTCATCGTAGTATCTCTTGATACATTAAGCGGAACGCATATTCCCTGTTACGGATACGCCCGAAACACCGCACCGAATTTATGTGCGTTTGCCGCGGAAAATATTTTTTTTACGCATGCGTATGGGAATGCGACCTATACGCTTCCAGGCCATGTTTCGATGTTTACGGGATTGTACCCGCATACACATGGTGTTATGAGAGCTGAAGCAGACCGTTTATCTGTCGATACACGGTTTTTACCTTCTATATTGAAACAAAACGGTTATTACACCTTGTTTTATATGCCTGAAACGCCGCATCTCCCGTGGGATTTGGTATATAACCGGGGTATTGATGTATATCTTGATGCAGATGAAAAAACATGGGCTGACGCGGAAAAATTGTTTGAACAAAAGGTGTCCGAAGGGAAGAAAACATTTCTTTTTCTTCACACATATGCGGTACATCCGCCCTTTAGGGAAGACGGACGGCCGAATATGTATACCAGTGACAGCATGCCGTGGATGATGATTCGTGAATCAGATGTGCGTGACGTGTCAAAAGATTTTGTTGCGTATATGATTGTTGCTATCCGTAATGATCTGATAAACGGCGTGCACAAGGGTGGTGCATTACCGTATGAATTACTGCTCCGTTCACTTGAAGCATCAGAAGGGAATTATGAGAAGCAAAAACGTCTTATACTGCGGTCGCCGGATATTTTAAAGGAGTATCGTCTGAAATATGATCCGCTGATACGCATTGATGTTACTAACAAACGAGAGTTGTCATATCTTCAGGCATTATATGATCAGAAGATTCATGAATTCGACGAAGGGTTACTCCGGGATCTTTTGGCGTTTGTTTCGAAAGATTCCGTGCGGAACAATACGGTAGTAATTATCACGTCCGATCATGGGGAAGAATTTGGAGAGCACGGATATATAAACCATACGTCGCTGTACGATCAAAACACCCGGGTCGTATTGGTTATGGCTGTTCCGGGTATCAAAAGCCGGCGGATTACGGAATATGTGCAAACTACTGATATTACACCAACCATTCTTGGTCTTGTCGGTATACAAAGCGGGCCGTTTCAGGGAGACAATCTACAGGGCGTGCTCACCAATGGTCATTTACCGCAGCGGGTGATGGTTGCAGATATGACAGATATGCAGACGTTACGGTTGGGCAAATGGAAATTATTTGTCGACATGCGGGCGGGCGTAAATACGCCGATTGAGCTGTATGATACACAATCAGACCCTGCAGAATTACAGAATGTGCTTTTTTCCAATATGCAGCTTGCTGCTAAGATGATAGTTATGTACAGGCAGTTTGAAGAGAATTGGACAATGAAAGTTCCGTAGATACGGTGTTTGACGCGGAGCGCGTGAGCCTATATAATAGGAAGCGTTGTAAGAGATAAAGGTGGGGTGACCCCGCCTTTTTTAATAACATAAGGAGAAAACCATGCCAGCAGTCGTACGAAGCGAATTCGCATTAGCGTTAAATCAGGTAGCCACGGAGCGGGGAATTGACCCGAATGTGGTACTAGAAACCATAAAAGCAGCTATTTTGGCCGCATACCGCAAGGATTACGGCACCGATGAGTTAATTACCCTTACTGTTGATTTAAACCCCGATACCGGGGAGGCGCGCGTGCTTCAGGACGGCAAAGACGTAACACCTCCGGGATTCGGCCGTATTGCAGCCCAGACAGCCAAACAAGTCATCCTCCAGCGTATCCGTGAAGCGGAAAAGCAGGCGGTACTGTCGGATTATCAGGAAAAAATCGGCGCAATCGCGCCGGGCATGATTTTGAGGTTTGACGGTCCGAATGTCGTCGTGGATATCGGCCGCACCCAAGCAGTGATGCCGGTTTCAGAACAGAATCCCGCAGAGCGCTATCACTTAAATCAGCGGCTGACGTTTTATATCGAGGGAATCCGCGAAACCATGCGTGGCAACGAAATCATCGTTTCCCGGGCCCACAAAGGTCTGGTAGAAGGATTATTCAAGCGTGAGGTACCGGAAGTTGCCCAGGGGTCCGTGGAACTCCGCGTGGTAGCCCGGGAAGCCGGAAACAGAACCAAAGTTGCCGTATACTCGACCGCTCCGGGAGTAGATCCTGTGGGTTCCTGTGTGGGGCAAAAAGGCGTCCGGGTTCAGGCTGTGATTACCGAACTTGGCGGGAATGAAAAAGTAGACATTATTCAGTGGAGTGATGACATGAAGCTGTTTATCATGGCTGCCCTTGCTCCTGCCAAAGATATGGAAGTGGTATTAAACGAGAAAAAACAGGCAGCGGAAGTTGCTGTTCCTGATGATCAGCTGTCGCTGGCTATCGGCCGTGACGGCGGAAATGTACGCCTGGCTGCGAAACTTACCGGCTGGAAGATTGATATCAAAGGGAAAGGCCTGTCGGCAGGTGAAGTAGCAGCAGAAAAGACAGAAGCTGCAGCAGTAGAAGAACCGAAAGAAGAAGCCGTGACACCCAAAGAAACAAAAGAAGAAACAGCGCCTGTTACGTCAGAAGAAGCAGTGGCTCAGACACCGGAACCGGTAACTCCGGAGTCCGCAGCAGAGCCGCAGAAAGAGCCGGAAACGAAACTCGAAGAAAAAACGGAAGTGAAAGACTCGACTGATACAAACACGTCCAGCTAGTATGAGACGAGCCTTCGGTTTATTACAGTATGGCAAAAAACACTACGATAGCTCAGAGTGTATCTTCACGGCCTCCGGTGGTGGCGGTATTGGGTCACGTTGACCACGGCAAAACAACCCTTCTGGATTACATACGGAAAGCCAATGTCGCTTCCCATGAACACGGCGGAATTACCCAGCATATCGGTGCGTATCAGATCAGTTACAAAACAAAAAGCAAGGAAGACCGTTTTATCACCTTTATCGATACCCCCGGTCACGAAGCATTCGGAAAAATCCGTTCCCGCGGAGCGACGGCCGCTGACATCGCGATTTTAGTCGTGGCGGCAAATGACAGTGTCAAACCCCAGACGATCGAATCGATCAAACAGATTCAGTCCGCAGGCATTCCCATGATAGTGGTGATTAACAAAATTGATCTTCCCGGAATTATCATCGACAAAGTAAAATCCGATCTGGCCAAACACGCCGTCCAGGTGGAAGGGTTCGGAGGTGACGTGCCGTGCGTGCTGGTGTCTGCAAAAGAGGGGAAAGGGATTACCGACCTTCTGGAACTTATTTTGCTTATTGCCGACATGAAAGAGTTAACGGGAGATCCGAATGCGGAGTTAAATGCAGTCGTCATTGAAGCAAAAGTAGACAGATTCCGCGGTCAGGTAGCTACCTTACTCGTAAAATCAGGCACGCTTGCCGTAGGTTCCCTCCTGTATGAGAGCGAAAAGTCATTGGGCCGCGTACGGGCATTATTCGACGAACACGGCGTCAAAGTAGAATCAGCGCCTCCGGGTAAGCCGGTCGAAGTATTGGGGTTTTCATCCCTGCCGTCTGTCGGCGTCATGATCACCGGTCTTCCGGTCAAAGCGGCTCCTGTCGCGGTAAGTAAGCCCAAAGATGCGGCAAACGTTGCGGATTTTTTGGCCGCGATGACCGCTGCCGACAAAAAGCGCCTCAAGCTCCTGATCAAAGCAGACACCTCCGGTTCTCTGGAAGCGGTATTGGAATCGCTGCCCAAAAGTGACATCGATGTCGTAAGTTCAAGTCTGGGGGAGATTACCGAGGCGGATATATTGGAAGCGCATGCAAGTAGCGCGGTCGTTGTGGGGTTTAACGTAAAAGTGGGCCCGGGAGTCGAAAAACTTGCAACGCACGAAAAGGTCATATTCCGCACGTATTCGATCATTTATGAATTGCTCGATGAGATGAAAGACGTCGTAACCGGTATGGAGGAATTACTGGTGCGTGAGCGGCAATTGGGAACCGGGACCATTATCGCCGAATTTCCATATGAAAAAGACCGGATTGCAGGCACGAAAGTAGCCTCCGGCAGGCTCGCAAAAGGGGATATGGTACGCGTTATGCGCGGCGAAGACGTCATAGGCACGGCCAGGATCAAATCAGTGCGTCAGGGGAAAAATGAGGTAACCAAGGTAGAAGTAGGCGGGGAATGCGGGGTCCTTTTAGACAAAAAGGTTGATTTTACGCTCCAAGATGTTATAATAGCATTCACTACAGGATAATGCTATGACCTACGAAGAAGCACTTGCTAAAGCCAAAGAGCTGGTGGGGAAAGCTAACGATATTGTGATCGTTACCCACGCAAAACCCACGATGGACAGTATGGGCGGAAGTTTAGCCCTGATGCTGGGACTCATCTCACTCGGAAAAAAAGCGACGGTTGTGTGTCCCGATCCCGTGACAGTCGGTTTGTCCGGTTTCGTCGGGGTGGACCGCGTCGTGCGGGACTTCGGGAAGAAAAATTTTGTCATATCGCTTGATTATGTCGACGGATCGATCGAAAAAGTCAGCTACAACATCGAAGGCAAAAAGTTTAACCTGGTCGTAGAACACCGTCCGGGATTCGAGCTTTTCAGTCCGGACAAGGTCCAATACGCATATCAGGGCGTATCTGCCGATCTTGTTATGAGCGTCGATACGCTGGACGTGTCCGATTTGGGCTCAGTATATGAGCAGCAAAAAGACGTTATCAACGGTAAATCCATTATCAATATCGATTTCCACGGAAATAACACAAATTACGGTGCGTTAAACCTTGTTGATCCCGGTGCTTCTTCCACAACGGAGCTAGTTGCGGAACTTCTGGCAACCCTGGGCGTTAAGCTGACGGCGGATATTGCGACAAATTTGTTAAACGCGATTTATGATGCGACAAACAACTTCCAGAATGCCAATGTTACATCGATGGCGTTTGAGGTAGCCAGCGTGTGTCTTAAGGCGGGAGCAAAACGGTTCGGTATAGCAGAGTCTGTACGAGGAGATGTAGCTGAGCCGAAAGTATTTGTGAATAATCAGCCCATACCCGTTGCCGAGCCTTCCCACATATCGACACAGATTGCTGAGCAGCCGGCCGTGATAAAACCGCAGAGTGAGCATGTTGCAGAGCCCAAAGCACAGGTGATGCCGCAGGAAAATAAATCTCCGGCTCAGCCGCCGTCAGACTGGCTCAAGCCCAAAATTTTTAAGAGTTCTTCCCTCCTGTAAACAGGGGCGAATATCTCCTACTGGTAAAACTCACCGGATTATCGTATAATAAGTGCCTTAGGAGCCCCGAATAGCAGCTCCTTTTTATAAGGATATGCCAGTAAAAACTACAAAAAAACCTGCAAAAGCCGCGAAAGTTGCGAAAGCAGTACACGAGGAAAAAGTCACAAAAAAAGCACCGGTTGCCAAAGTTGCAAAACCTGCAAAAGTTGCGAAAGCCGTCAAACCGACGAAAGCCTCCAAAGCAGCCGCGAAAGCGCAGGCGGAAGAATCAGCAATTCCTTCACCGGAGAAACAGGAAATCATTGCACAGTTCGCCGTTAAAACCGGGGATACCGGAAGTCCGGAAGTTCAGGTAGCGCTTCTTACCCGCCGGGTAGAAAAACTCGTGGGACATCTCCGGAGCAATCCGCATGATAATCATTCACGGCGCGGATTATTGGGAATCGTCAGCAAACGCCGAAGGTTACTCAATTATCTCGAGAAAAAAGATAAGAAACGATTTGTACAAATTAAAGAAAAGTTAGGATTAACATAAGTTTACCGGCAGCACGCGGCCGATGAGAGATAGAATAGAGAAGTGGTCGAGGATAGAGTATAGAAGTAGAAAAAACGGGTTCTTCCATTTTCTATCTTCCACCCCTCTCGCATTTTATACTTCCATAGGGCCCCAAGTGCTGAAATAGTATGAAAATTGTCTCCAAATCTGCGGATATCGCAGGGAAAAAACTCACGCTTGAAGTAGGACGGTTTGCCGAACAGGCATCAGCCGCAGTGCTCGCCAAATACGGCGACACGATGGTACTTGCCACCGTGACGGCATCGAGTAAGGAAACCGCGTTGGATTATTTCCCGCTTTCCGTCGAATACGTCGAACGGCTGTATGCCGGCGGACGTATCAAAGGGTCACGCTGGGTGAAGCGCGAAGGCAGACCGACAGATGATGCAGTGCTTGCCGGACGCGTCATTGACCGGTCTATCCGACCGTTGTTTCCCAAAAGTTATAAACACGACGTACAGGTTATCATCACCGTGCTTTCCGTAGACGGAGAAAACGATCCTGATGTATTGGGATTGGTTGCCACGTCGGCCGCCATCGCTATTTCCCCGATTCCGTGGAACGGTCCGATTGCCGGCGTGCGCGTGGGGTATATCAAGGAAGCAGGGACGGAAAAAGGTGCGTATATTGTCAATCCGACGATTCTGGAACAGGAAACGAGCGAATTTGATTTCGTGGTGTCTTCCAGCAAAACCAAAGTGGTCATGCTTGAAGGAGGATTCTGTGAAACACCGGAACCTATTGTGGCGGGAGCGGTTCTCGAAGCCAAAAAGGTAAACGGCGAATTGATAGATCTCATTAATGAGCTGGTGAAAGCCGTCGGGAAACCGAAAGTAGAAGTCGCTGAGGTATCCGAAGCGGATGAGCTCAAAAAGAAGATTGAAAAAGATTACAAAAAAGAAATGGATGCCGCATTTGCCAAAAAAGCCGAAAAAGAATTCGGCGGCACGGAAGTTGCTGAACTTGCTAAAGTCATTGCCGAGGCATACGGCGCGGATTACAGCATAAAAGATATCGAAGGTGCGTTAGACGCGCTCTTTAAGAAACAGGTCAAAGAAAACGTCTTGCTTCACGGGAAGCGGTTTGACGGCCGGAAAATCGACGAAGTGCGTCCGATTGAAATCGAAGTAGGCATACTTTCCCGCACACACGGGAGCGCTATGTTCAAACGCGGTCAGACACAGGCATTGACGGTTGCGACCCTTGGCACACCGAGTCTCGAGCAGCTTATTGAAAGCCCGATGGGAGAAGAGTCCAAGAGATATATCCATCATTACAGCATGCCTCCGTACTCGGTCGGTGAAACCGGCAGAGTGGGAACGCCGAGTCGCCGGGAAATCGGTCACGGTGCATTGGCAGAGCGCGCATTGATGGCGGTAATCCCGAGCGAAACGGAATTTCCGTACACGATTCGTCTTGTTTCCGAAATCATGAGTAGCAATGGGTCGACCTCTATGGCATCTACCTGCGGATCCACCTTAGCCCTTATGGACGCGGGCGTTCCGATCAAAGAGCCTGTTGCCGGTATTTCAGTCGGTCTCATGTCGGACAAAAATAAATTTGTCCTGTTGACCGACATTTTGGGAATAGAAGACTTTTCCGGTGATATGGATTTCAAGGTTGCCGGTACCAAAAACGGTATCACGGCAATCCAGTTGGATATCAAAATCGACGGAATTACCGATGAAATGGTCGACCAGACGCTAGAACGCGCGCGGACGGCCCGCATGATGATTCTGGATAAAATCACGGCCGTGATTGCCACGCCGCGGCAGACGGTTTCCCAGTATGCACCGAAGGTGCGCGTCATCAAGATTCCGACGGAGAGAATCGGCGAGGTAATCGGTCCCGGAGGCAAAGTCATCCGCAATATTATTGCAACGACGGGGGCAACGGTTGACGTCAATGATGACGGATCGGTATTTATTTCCGGTACGGATGCGGACAACGTCCAGAAAGCAGTCGAATGGGTTGAAGGACTTACCCACGATGTCGAACCAGGGGAAGAGTTTGAGGGCGAAGTCAAACGGATTCTTCCGTTCGGCGCATTTGTCGAGATATTGCCCGGCAAAGAAGGCATGGTCCATGTGTCTCAAATGAGCGTGGATTTTGTCGATGATCCGGCAAAACTCGTGACAATCGGCCAGAAGGTAAAAGTGAGAGTCATGGAGATCGACGATATGCACAGAATCAATCTCTCCATGCTGTTTGGGGAAGATGCCGAAAAGAAATCCGCTGAGCGCCGGGATGCCCGGGGCGGATCAGGCGGCGGAGACCGTCATGGAGGCGGCGGACGCCGGGGCGGATTTGACCGGGGACGAAGACGGTTTTAAGTGATAGTATAGAATCATGTCCAGACTGCTCGATGAAGTCGGTATTCTCCGTAAAAAACTGAAAGAGGTGCATGTTCCTCCCGAGATGGAAACGCGGGTTATCGCAAATCTCGAGGAAATCGAACGGCTGGAACATGACATCAGCGCCCGCGTTCACATAGAACAAATGCTCCGGTACATCGACTGGGTCGTAAGCCTTCCCTGGAACGAGCGAAGCAACGATGAACTCGATTTGGCCAACGCCCGTAAAATCCTTGAGACCCATCATTACGGATTGCAGCCCGTCAAAGAGCGGATTCTGGAGTATCTGGCTGTCATCAAATTGAACCAGGACCGGTGGAAACTGGAATCTGTTGCAGCAGACAAGCGTGAGACGGAGGCGAAATCCACCCACGCGATGCTTGCACGCCGGGCACCGATTTTGTGTCTGGTCGGATTGGTCGGTACCGGAAAAACGACGCTCGCCAAATCGATAGCACAAGCCATGGGACGGAGATTTGTGCGTATCGCATTCGGAGGAATGTCCGACGCGCTCGAGCTCCGCGGTCAGTCCCGGGTGCGTCCTGATGCGGAAATCGGATTGATTCTCAAGGGACTCCGGTTTGCAGGAACCAAAAATCCGGTCATCCTGCTTGATGAAATCGACCGCGTATCCGAGCATGCGCGCGGAGATATCATGGGTGTATTGGTCGAGCTGTTGGACCCGGAACAAAATTCCGCGTTCGTCGATCATTACATGGACTATCCGTTTGATTTGTCCGAGGTGCTTTTTATCGCAACAAGCAACAACACGACCAATATCGCAACAGCAGTATTGGACCGGTTGGAGCCGATTCAGATGCCGTCCTATACGGACGAGGAGAAGATACGGATTGCGAAAGATTACGTGATGCCCGCCCTGATGAAGGAGTCAGGACTGACAAGCGAAAATCTGACGATTGACGAAGGTATGTGGGCCAAGCTTGTGCGCCCGTTAGGATACGATGCCGGTATCCGTAGTATTGAAAGAACCTTAAACAGTGTATGCCGCAAAGTCGCGCTGTCCATTGTGGAAGGTAAGGCAAAAACATTCCGTATTACGGAAGAAAATATCAAAAATTTTATAGAAGTTTACTAAAGAACAGAGAGATTATTACATCCCCAAACATCAGGTAAACTTCTGCCTCGAAAGAGAGAAAGTAGAGTCATATGAAAAGAACATATACACATCCCCCCCTGCATACACGGTATGTCCAGCACGGACAGCAACCGCAGGCCAAACAAGTGTTTGAAGGGAGATCATTCGGCAGCGGCACCGGGAAAGATACGGTACGTATTTTCCCCATGGGCGGCGCCGGCAACGTAACCAAAAATATGTACCTGTATGAGTACAGGTACGACGGGAAGCTCCGGGATATCCTTGTTGTCGACTGCGGTATCGGGTTTCCCGATGAAGAAATGTTCGGTGTCGATTTAGTGATTCCGGACGTGCGTTATCTTATGGATAAGCGCGATAAAATACGCGCGATCGTATTTACACACGGTCACGACGATCATATCGGCGGACTTCCGTATATTTATCCCAAGTTAGGGAAAATCCCGATGTATGCGCCTACCCTGGCTGCCGCATTTGCCAACCTGAAGCTTAAGGAAACGCCGATTCGGGATCGCGTACAGGGTATGAGTTTCGATAAACACGTCGAAGCGGGACCGTTTAAGGTGTCGTTTATCCGTCTCACGCATTCCGTGCCGGATACGTCGCATCTGGTCATAGAAACGCCTATCGGCATTTTTTATCACGGGAGTGATTTTAAATTTGATCCGACTCCGCTCGACAATAAACCGTCGGAACTGCACAAAATTAACGCCGTCGGGAAAAAGGGCGTGTTGTGCATGCTTTCCGATTGTCTGGGGAGTGAGCGGCCTGGATTTACCCCGTCGGAGCAGATTATCGGCGAGATGATAGAAAAAGAACTGCGGTTAAGCCACGGAAAGGTGTTGTTTACGACCCAGTCGAGTAACATCTCCCGTATACAGTTGGCGATAGAACTTGCACAAAAACACGGCCGCAAAATTGCCTTCTTGGGGCGCAGTATAGACAAAAACGTCGAGGAATCCGTGAAATTGGGATACATGAAGTTTCCGCGTGATGTCATTATCAATGACCGTGATCTCAAGCGGCTGCCGGCAGAGAAACAATTTCTTGTCGTGGCAGGCGCACAGGGACAGCCGTCATCCAATCTTTTCAGGATTGCCAGTGACGCGCATAAAATGGTCCGGCTCACCGATGCGGATACGGTCATTATTTCCGCCGATCCGATACCGGGACGGGAAAACGACGTCAATAAGCTGATCGATCAGATATACCGGCACGGCGCCCGGGTTTCCTACAGCGATATCATGGAAGATCTTCACGTATCCGGACACGGAAGCTCAGGCGACATGATGCTGTTGCTCTCAGCTGTAGGACCCAGGTATGTCTGGCCGATCGGCGGCACGTATAAGCATCTTATGCAGTACCGCAGGCTCGCGGCAGATTTGGGATACGACAAACGGGAAGTGCTGATTCCTGAAGACGGTGAAGTGATGGAATTCAGTGCACATGGGGCGCCCCGTGTTGTTGACCGTGTCCCGCTTGAAGATATTATGATCGACGGGTTAGGCATAGGAGACGTCGGGAACGTGGTACTTAAAGACCGGCAGGTTATAGCCCACGAGGGGATAGTGGTCGTGGTCATTCCCGTAGACAGGAGAAACGGCCGCATGACGAGTCCGCCGGAGATTATTACGCGCGGATTTGTATATGCGCAGGGGTCCCGTCAGCTGCTGAATCGGGCGTCATCCGTCGCGGAGCATGCTCTGACGCTCAAAAAGGGGAGAATAACCGATTGGCAGATGGTCAAGAAACGCATCGAAGAATCGCTGAAGGAATATCTCCTCAAGGAAACAGGCAGAAGCCCGCTTATCGTCCCGGTGGTGCTGGAAGTATAAGACTTGACACTTCCCCTATATTTACTATAGGATATTAGTAGGTAAGGGGAGTAGGGTGTCGGCGTTGCATTCGTACGTGGCTGTTTCTATACTGGAGAGTACCGAAACTATGGCTTTCAAATTTAAAAAGTCGAAACGCAAATATCATAAACGCAAAGGATTTGGTCTGAAGCTCAAGAAGCAGACCGTGTATACGGTTGCCGCTATTTGGTTCTGGTTATTTGCCGCCGCTATCAGTCTGTCGTTTTTCGGTGAAGGCGCCATGCTCTCATCACTGCGGAGCAGCCTCATTAACCACTTCGGATGGGTCATGTACCTGCTCCCGGTGTTCCTGGTGTCAGCCAGCACGTTGTTTTTCAAGGTGAAGTCGGATTTAGGGAATCAGAATGTGCCGTTGGGGCTTGGGATTATGCTGGTAGGACTGCTTTCACTCACGCGCGCAGGAGACACCGGCGATACGGTATGGATGCTCACATCGGACGCCATTGCTCCCGAGGGTGCCACGTTACTTTTTTTGGGGGTTATCCTCATCGGAGTGATTGTGATGTTTAATGCGTCACTTGACCGGTTTATCAATTTTCTGCTGATGGGGGCGCAGACCATACTTGAATGGTTTGCCTCTTTGGGGGCTAGAAACCAGAAATCACAGCTTGTGATCGGAGGACAGCAAAAGGCACAACTTAAAATCGGTTCCACGGATAATGAAAAGCCGCTTCTGAAAACTCCCATGACTCCCCCTCCGGTGCCGCAAAAACCGGGCACGACTGCTCCGAAAGAAAAAGAAAGCAGTGGTATGTCTATTTCTCCGGCTCTTGCAGCAGCTCAGGACATGAAGATGTGGGAATATCCGGATGTGACAATGCTTTCCGACGGACCGGGTGAGAAAGCAGACCGCGGAGACGTACGCAAAAATGCGGACGTTATCGAAAAAACACTGGATAGCTTCGGCGTACAGGCGGATGTCGTGGAAGTGAATCCCGGGCCCGCCGTCACCCAATATGCAATCAAGCTTTCCCTTGGTACCAAAGTATCAAAAATTACCTCATTGGCAAGTGATATGGCACTTGCTCTTGCAGCCCCGACCGGTCAGGTCCGTATCGAAGCGCCGATTCCCGGCCGTGACCTGGTCGGAATTGAAATTCCCAACCGCGGACTTGAGTTCGTGACCCTTAAACGTATGCTGCTTGCCGACAACATGAAAAAAGCAAAGAGCAAGCTGTCTGTTGCGATGGGACTGGATGTCTCCGGGAATCCGATGATCGGGGATATCGCAAAAATGCCGCACGTGCTGGTTGCCGGTACGACCGGATCCGGTAAGTCCGTGCTCCTGAACTCCTGGATCTGCAGCTTGCTGTATCGCACATCACCGGCTGAAGTCCGTCTCATTCTTGTCGATCCGAAGCGCGTGGAATTAGTAGGTTACAACGGCGTGCCGCATCTTTTAACGCCCGTCATTGTGGAAACGGACAAAATATTATCTGCCTTACGGTGGGCGACCCAGGAAATGGAACGCCGGTATAAACAATTTGCGGAAGTAGGGGTGAGAAATATCGACGGGTTCAACGAATTATCGGGATTCCAGGCGCTTCCGTTTATCGTCATCATCATCGACGAATTGGCAGACCTTATGGCCTACGCCCCCGTCGAAGTCGAGGATACGATTTGCCGCATCGCGCAGATGGCGCGGGCAACAGGTATTCATCTGGTCGTTGCAACCCAACGGCCGAGTGTCGACGTCATCACCGGGCTGATCAAAGCCAATATCCCGGCGCGTATTGCATTTAACGTGTCCTCCATGATCGATTCGCGCGTCATCATCGATATGCCGGGAGCTGAAAAGCTGCTCGGACGGGGAGACATGCTCTATGTTCCTCCTGATCAGGCGAAGCCCATGCGTATCCAGGGCACGTTTGTGTCGGATAAAGAAGTCGGAAAAGTCGTGGAGTTTTTCAAAAATAAACAGGTCGAAGTCCATTATACCGAAGAAGTGTTAAGCCAGCCCTCCAGCGCCATGAAGAAAGGCGGCAATACTTCAGGAGGAGACGGCAGGGATCAGTTGTTTGAAGATGCGCTGCGTTTGGTATGCCAATATGACAAAGCGAGCGCATCGTTACTCCAGCGGAGGTTGTCGGTAGGATACGCCCGTGCGGCGCGGATTCTGGACCAGCTGGAGATGGCGGGTATTATCGGCCCCGGAGAAGGGTCCAAGCCCCGCGATGTACTGATCAAAAATCCGGATGATTTCCTCAACAGCCAGGCTGAATCCAAAGAAAGTTAGGATATCCTCATGAAGACGGTCGGAAGCATGCTCCGGGAAGCGCGGTTACAAAAAGGCCTGACTCCTCAGGATGTGGAACGGGTGATAAAAATCCGTGAAAAATATATTCTTGCACTGGAAGCGGATAATTTTGCCGCGTTGCCGAGTCCGTCGTATGCCAAAGGATTTGTCCGCAATTATGCGGAATATCTGGGGCTGCCCACGGATGCGATGATGGCATTTTTTCGGCGTCAGATGACGGACGTATCGAAAGCAAGCTTGCTCCCGCAGGGGGTATCGGAGCCGATCAGCGCTTCATGGCTTCATCTGACACCGGGGCGGTTTGTCGCACTGCTTATCAGCGTACTTCTTGTCGTATTTTTTTTCTATCTGGGCAACCAGTATTTCCGTATCGGGAAAGCACCGCCGCTTATCGTGGTGAGTCCTGCTAATCAGGAGATCGTTTCAAGCAGCCGTATTGCCGTAGAGGGGCAGTCCGATAGGGATGCCACGGTTACGATAAACGGTATTTCGACCATTGTCCGGGATGACGGTAAATTTTACGAGCAGGTAGCTGTTGAGCCCGGAGTAAACAGGATTACGGTTACCGCAACCAGCCGGTTTGGGAAAACAACTACTGTTACCAAAGAAGTCGGCTACCAGCCGTGAAGCGGAGTTGCGGATACAAATCGGAATTGACACCCGGCGCAGTTTACGGCATACTCAGATAGCACATTTAACTCAAAGTTTTTTCGGAATTCTGCCCATGGATCCTGTACAGCTTACCATCATCGTTATTAGTTTTATTTTAACCCTTCTTCTCGTACTGTTAGGCGTTCAGGTGTGGTATATCTTCAAGGAAATCCGTACCTCCATCATAAAAATGAACACAATGTTAGACGACGCGAAAAAAGTGACGGGCACGGTCGGTGATTCCGTGGCCAGCATGTCAGGCGTGATGAGCGGAATCAAAGCTGCATTATCCGTGTTTAAAACGTTCCGGAAAAAGCCCGATACGGAAGGAGAATAATATGTCTGACAATAGTAACGACGGCAAATTTTTATTCGGATTTTTCATCGGTGGCCTGATCGGCGCGCTGGTGATTTTTTTCCTGGGAACCAAAGAAGGTAAAAAGACGGGAAAGCTCATCGAAGATAAAGGCCGGGATGTTTTGGATGAACTGGAAGAACGCCTGGAGGAGCTGCAGTCCAAAGGCAAGGAATTAGTGCGTCAGGGTGAGGAAATGAAAGAAAAAGTGATGGAATCCATCGATACCAAAAAAGAAGAGGTTACCGAAACGGCTGCCGAAAAAATCGATATCGCACTTGCTCATATCCAGGAGATGCAGCAAAAAGGTGCGGAAACGACCGCAACCTTGCGGAAACAATTCAAGAACCTCCCCAAAAAGCGCTGAGCGAAAACGAAGGTTATTGTTTCCGCTTGTATATCATCTGATCGTCTGTCCGATAGATGACTTCATAATTTGTATCCTTCGGAAGCGTAATTTTCAGCACGTCGATGCGAGCTCCGAAAAAATCGTTGAAGTTCTGGCCATCCCGCAGATCCAGCACGAAATATTCCGGCATGAAGCTGCTGTAGGACTCCCGGAGTAAATAGACGTCATGCGTATGGATCATGTGCGGTGCGATATTGTTCTGCGCCATGACGGTTGCTCCTTTGGGTACCCTGCTGATTAAATCGTTTAGAAACGCGAAATTTTTGGTGTGCGCATAAAACGCCGGGTTGTACGAGAGCCCGAGCGGTCCGTGAAGTTTGAATTGGTGCAGATACACGGACACGAGAATAAGCAGCACCGATATGCCGGTAACGACATGGGGCGCGCGGAACCGCGTGCTGATTGTTCGTATGGCCATGACGGAAGATACGGCCATGATGACCGATAGTTGTGCGCTGTAATGGAGACCGAGACCCCACCTGAGTGCAAATTCTTTCTGCATGAACCGGGCGGCGATATCCTGCAGGATAAGCGGCCAGGCCGGCGGGTACAAAAGCGGCAGGAATCCGAAACTCGTAAAGCTCCAAAGCAGCGTTTTCCGCTTTATAGGGTCGTCAAAAAGCGACAGCAGTGTGACAAGCGGATTCGGGTTTAATGCCGGCGTATAAAAATATTTCTGACCGTAAAAATACGGGATAATCACCTGTGTCGTGAGATATCCCCAGAGTGCGGATATACAGGCGACAAGGATTGCCGTTTTGGTCCACTTCCGGTTATACAGGTATATATATACGGCAAGACCCAGTCCTAACAGCGAGGAACTTTCCTTAAAGCCCAATGTGATAAAAAAACTGATCCAGAACAATTTTTTCCGGTCTGCGGCGATTGCGTAAAAGATGAGCATCAGCGGAAGCATCATGAAGGTCACTTCATGGATATCGGCTATCAGGGCGTTTTGTGTGCCGACAAACAACAGATAGGAAACGGTAACGGCAAATATGGCCAGGGGCTGTTTCAGAACGTGTTTTCCGAGTGCGTACAAAACGAGGGCGCTTAGTCCTACGGCGAGCGATTGGGCAATCAGCAGTGCTTCCGGGCGGCTGGTGATCCAGTATATGGGAGATAAAAGAAACATGCTCGGGCTGAAATGATCGGCAAATATCAGTTTGCCGCCGACTACCAGGTGATCCACAATCGGAAGTTTGAAGTGAGCCACCTTCCAGATCGCGGCGTCAAAGATTCCGAAGTCATAGTAAAACACTTCATACTGCCAGAACCGGTGGAGGGAAACGAGGATTGCCGCGATCGTGTAGAGCGCGATACATCCGTGAGTTACAAGTGCACTGATCGGAAACCGGCGTACAAGCTTCAACATATTGCTATAATTTTTTCGTCATTTTTATCCGCGGTTTATCCGGTCCGTATTTGTCTTTTACCAAATCCTGTATGGTGAATCCCGCTTTAAGGTAGATTGCGATGGCGGGGGAATTATGAGGATGCGTATAGAGGATAAGTTCTGACGGGTGTTCTTTTTCTGTGATGGCACGCAATGCAGACATAAACAGGCGGCTTCCGTAGTGTTTACCGCGGAACCTCGTATCGATAATCATGCCATCCACTTCCCATCCGTCCGTTTTTGTGTCCCAGAATCCGACTTTTCCTATCAGCGTATCGTGTTCAAATATGCCGAAATTATTCCCGTCCCTGATAATGGAGGATTGGTCTTCTTCTTTGGCAGGTTCCCACAAGGGGGAACCGGGCATCGACTGCTCCAGGTGCATGACGGCAGGAAGGTCGGCGGGTGTGAGCGGCCTGAAATCCATAATTAGTTTACTACGTTAATCGGAGCACCTTTTGCTAAAGCGATCATGCTGTTTACCCAAATTTGATATAGATTCTTAAGCGACTCGCGTGTATACCAACCGAACCCTTTGAGCCCGATGGCATTTTCAATGCCCGCAAGCGGCGTGTTTATAAGATCGCTGCCTTCGTACGCGTAGCCATATATTTTGCCGGACCTAAGTGCAGCGGCAAGTGCCGCTTCATCAATGATCCCGCGGTCTGCCGTGTTTACCAGTATGACTCCGTTTTTCATTTTTGCCAGGTGAGTGGCTTTCATCATATTCATATTGGCATCTTCGTGGGTGACGTGGAAGGCAATCGCATCCGATTCCTGCAGGACTTCGTCGAGTGATTTCATGCTGACGCCGGGCGCCTTTGTGGGTGTTCTGTTATACGCGATAACCTGCATGCCTATGCCACGGGCGAGTTCAGCCAATCTGCTGCCGATATTGCCGATACCGATAATGCCGAGCGTTTTCCCTTTCAGTTCGAATCCCAGTTCCATTTTATATGCGCCTTTTTGTGTTCTCCGGTCGGTGATCAGAATTCTTTTTGCCAGGCAAAGAAGCAAAGCCAGCGTATGTTCCGCAACTGACTCCCGTGAATAGCCGGGGATATTCGTGACGTCTATATTCCGTTTCCGGCAGTACTCCCGGTCTATCCAGCCGAAAGACGTGGTGGAAAGGGCGACCCCTTTAAGCTTGGGAAGACCTTCTAATATGGCGGTAACTTTTTCGTTTGCCCCTTCAAATCCGCCGACATTATCAGGATCGATGCCGATAACGTCCGCGTCTTTTGCCAGATTGATGAAGTATTCCGGGGGGTGTTCCATCGGAGATTCGCTGTAGGTAACGGTGCCGGCTTGCGCTAACTGTTCCTGTTGTTCTTTGGTAAAGTCTGCCGCGGGACTGAAAATAACGATATTCATGATGTTTCCTTTCTTTGTTTTTTTATCTTGTACCGGCTTATTATAAATGAATACGCCGGCGCGTGCACTGCTTTTCTATTCTGTACGCGGATATGGAGTATGTTTTACGGTGTTATAATGATGGCGCATGAAAAATCGTGAGATAGATGACAAATATTTCGGATTTTTGTTCCATTACTACCGGGCGGAAGTATACCGTGAGACGAACTGGCGCAGCCGCATGGATGTGACCAGCAACTGGGTTATCGTCGTGACGGGAGCAATTCTTTCATTTGCATTCGGGGAGCCGAAAACGCCGCACGTTGTGATTATTCTGAATTACTGCATCGCGCTGTTTTTCCTCTATATCGAGGCGAGAAGATTCCGTACATACGTCATGCTTCGGGCTCGTACGCGGCTTATGGAAAAGTATCTGCTCGGACCGGTTTTTTCCGGGCAGCGGGTGCCGGTCGCAAACGAATGGGGTAAACGTCTGGCCGAAAATTTATCTTCTCCGCGGGTGCAGATGTCCCGGATTGAATCACTGGCGTGGCGGCTCCGGCGGCAGTACATGTTTATTTTGCCGGTTATCTTTGCAGCATGGATTGCCAAAGTGTACACTGTGCCGCGGGGTGTAAATTCGTTTCAGGAAGCTATCAGTCAGGCGCAGTTGTGGTTTATCCCCGGGAGCGTCGTATTTTCGGCACTCGTTTTTTCATTAGGGATATGTTTTGTGCTGGCGTATGTATATGTGCCGCGCGCAAGTCTTGTCGATGATCTGCCGTAAGCATTACCGCAGCAGAATGACGCCGACAAAGGCAAGTACTCCCGCTGCAATTTTTCTCCAAAGATGACCGTGTTCCTTAAGCAGCACGATGCCGCCGGCTACGGTAAGAATGCCGCTGGTAGCCGCAATCGGATTTACCCGGGATGCTTCCGCAAGTGACAATGCGTTGATATACATGATGTATCCGACGACGTTTAACAGAGCTGCGAGCGCCACTTTCCATCCGCCTATACGCAGTTCCCTGACAATTTCTTTTTTTGTGACGCGCGGGAAAGCGATGATAACGATTGGCATGCACCACACGACAAAACTATATAGTGATGCAGGAAGAAACGCGGATGCGGGCTTATCCAACACACTCGTTAATCCCAATAATACTGCACAGAGTACGGCGTAGCCGAATGCCGGGGTGAATTTAAATTTCGGATTTTTATAGACCAACAGCAGGGAAGCCAGAATGATAAGGACCACCCCCGCGATTTTCCCGGGTGTCATGGCTTCCTGCAGGAAAAAAATTGCGCCGATAAATCCGATGACGGTACTGAGCCGGAAAATGATGGCAAACGTGGACGCGTCCGTTCCGCTGCGTGCAAAAAACTGCGTCCGTTCATACAGTCCGTACAGGATGATCGTGGAGGCAAGGAGTGCATACTGGACTGGGGTAAGTCCCCACAATGCCGCAAGCGATCCCCGCTCGGACAGAAAAAGAAGGATTGCAAACGCGGCTCCGTACAGATTAAACACGACGGAAAACAGCCGCGGAGAACCGGTCCGTACCGCCAGGATCCGCATGAGAAGTTCCTGTGCGGCAAAAATAAACGCGCTTCCGATGGCCAAAAGAAACCACAACATGCATAGAAGTATACGAAAAGCGCCGCGTGTTTACGAGAGTTCGCTTTTAAGCCACAGAAGATATCGCTTCGTCACGTGAGTCAGGGGAATAGCGATAATCTCCGGATTTTCATACGTATGGTGGCTCAGCACTTCGCGCTCCAATTTCACCCATTTTTCGTCCAGCGTTTTAACGAGAAGTAATGATTCGTCGGCATAATCTATCTGGTTTTTACGGGGCGGCCAGAGGAACATGGAATCGGCGTGGTTCACGATCTGGGTGCAGGCGGCAAGTTTATGTTTTAACAGATGTTCGCCGATTTGTTCCGCCTGGCTTTTATCATCACAGGAAATCATGACAAGGATGGCTTCGTGCATAGGTGAATTTACCTCCCAGCAAATCCTAACGCAACTAACCCTGTTAACGCAATGATGATGCCCGCAATCTGTTTTTTGTTGAGCGGATCCCGGAAGACGAAATATGACAATACCGCAAACAGCGTGGGATACGCGCCGCCTAACGGAGCAACCGTGGCGGTCAGTCCCAGACTTGCCCCGATATTAAACGCGACATCTCCACCCCGAAGCATCAGTGCATTGAAAAAAAGCGGAATCGCCACATCGCGCTTGGGGAATATAAACGGAATATGGTTCCATTTCATATAGATTCCGATAAGCGGGAATAACAACATCGGTATGTAATTGGGCCAAAACCAACCCATGCTGCTCATGAGGACTTTGTTAAACGTAAAGTAGATGCCCCACACGACAAGACTGATGAGTGCCAGAATAATTCCTTTGGTAAACCCGGCATCTTTTTTCTGACTGTGTGAGGTGGTGGTTATGAATACACCCAAAAACACGACACAGATGAGTGCAATCCGTGTCACGGAAATAGTTTCTCCCAAAAACAGATACGAAAGCAGTACCGTGAGCGCGGCAAATGATCCGCCGATCGTGCCGACAATCGGCGCACTGGACAGACGGAGCGCTTCGTTAAACGTGAGGTTGCCGCCCACGTACATGATGCCGAGCAACAGATTCAGCATAAAAAGGGTAGGCGTTAATGTGCGGAGATCTCCTAAGGCAAACGGGATATAGAAACTTCCGAGTATGGCAGCAAACGCGAATGCCCAGAATGTCGTGATATACGGGCCGACCTTCCGGGTTGCAAATGTTCCGAATACGTCTCCGGATCCCCAGCCGAAATATGCAATCAGTCCGAATAGATAGGCGATCATATCCCGAGAATTATATAAGCGATTTTACGTTGGCATATGCCCGCAACCCGTCCCAGCCGCGGTCCAGCCATGTTTGGGTTTGTTTACTCATATCATGATCTTTGCGCATGTGGTGAGTCATGCCGACAATGTAGGCGGCGTATTGTGCACGGATCAGTGCCGGTAGGGCAGCCAGTTCTGCGGGTGTAAGAGGAAGGGATTTCTGATATTCGGTAAGGATCACATTGGTCACATTGATGCGTTTGGATTCCGGCAGATAGGCGGAGAAATTCGCGATATATGTTGCGATATCAAACACGGATGCGTTGTAGTCCATGCACCCCAGATCCAGTATGCATACCGATCCTCCGGTGTTTTTCAGAACGTTTTCTTTTTCCATGCTGCCGTGAATGATGCTTTGGTGAAACGAAGCAACAGGTATTTTATGCAGTTTCGAAATGACCGGCTTGATCAGCGCCGTTTCATCCGGGAACAGGGCATCGCCTTTTTGTTCGTATTCTGCTTCGAGGTTGGCAATGCCGAGCGTGTCGTAGTACCGGCCGATCGTTTTTTTGGTTTTGTGTATGGTGATAAGGGCGCGGGTAAGAGTCGCAAGATCGGCGTCGGTGGCGGCAATTTGCGTCATCGGTTTCCCGGTGAAGTATTCGAATACGCAAAGAAACGAGGCAGCCTGCCGGACGGCAGGGATTTCCATGATATATCCGTTGTCATGTATTGTCTTAAGGGTAGGAAGCGGAACCCCGAGGGAGGCAAGCCGGGTATATCCCCAGATGACATCCGTAATACGGCTGCGCGGTTTGTCATGGGAAAATATTTTGATGATAAATTTGCCCGAAGAAGCAGTAAGATCGATATTATATTCCTGATATCCCGTCGGGATAACGGAATAGGTGAGGATATCCCCAAGACCGAATGCAATCGCTGCTTTTTTCACGACATCGTCTATGGGTAAGGCCGTGTCGATGCGGTGGATCGGATCTATCATGATGATTTACCGTCCGTTATTTTATGCTGCTGCGGTTTCCATTTGGGGGTGCATACGATAAATACCGCCATGTGCCCGTCCCAGTAAAATTTTTCATTGGGCTGGATCAGGATGCAGTCACCCAGTTCAATAGCTGTTTTTTTGCGCGCGGTACTGATAAATCCGTTTCCGCTTAAGACCAGCGCAAGTTCGTGACAGACGGTGTTTACGGCAAACCCTTTCTCGGGGTAGCGGCCGTAAATGATTGCCGTTGTTCCGCTGATGGACGGCTCCGGCATAATATACTCCTCGACCGATGTGGTAGAAGATGCGTCGACACGCCGGGTCTTTTTTTGTTTGACAATCTGCATGTAGGGGTTATTGTACGCTTTCGCGTCACCGTTTGTCGAAAAACCCATGGAGCAGGAGTGCGACGATGATCGTGAGCCCGCTTACGATCACCATCATGGTAAGCTGCGCAATTTTTTCATTGGACCACCAGCTTTGTGCCTGTACCGGCGTCGGGCTGATCACCGTAGGCACCGGGGTTATCGTGGGTGTGGCAGTCGGATTTCCGCCGGTAAAGATAAGCAGATCGTCATTTGCGCCGGTATTTTTTGTGGGGAGCGGGGTGACTTTGGGGGTAGTCGTTGTCGCAATCGGATCCCGCACGACGACCGTAAATTTGCAGAAGTCAGGATAATTGGAAAAAACCTGGTTGTTGTCCCGTACCCGGCACGTGACATGGTACGTTCCGGCTTGGGTATACGTATAGGATGTGGTGATGGATCCGAATGTTCCCGCCGGTTTTTCTACCAAGCGTTTTTCGCTTCCGCCGAACCCGAATTCTGCCGCCGTAATGTCATTGTCCGGATCATACCCGGCACAGCTGAAGTTGACGGTGAGCGGCCGGACACCTGAACCAGGATTAACCGATAAGCCGCTGCACCGCGGCGGGCTGTTTGTCGGTGTCGGGGTAAGCGTCGGTGTGGCAGACGGTGTAGGAGTAAGGGTAGGCGTGACAGGAGGCGTATCCGACGGCGTGGCAGTCGGGGTAAGATCCGCACGGCTCCGTATATCCTGGTTCTGCGTGCCTACTGCCCAGAGGATAATAGGCAGGCCGAAGAAAATAATGAGAATGATGTAGAGTATCGGCAGTCGTTTCATGGGTATAATCAGTCCAAAAATCAGTATATACCCTGGTAAAGAAAAAATGCAGTGGGAAGTATTACAAAAACAATTGCGTGGTATAATTAACCCCATGCAATCGGCTGATATCAGACGCAAATATATCGGATACTTTCAAAAACAGGGGCATACGGAGATCCCTTCGGCGCCCATTGTTCCCCTTAATGATCCCACGACATTATTTACGAGTTCGGGTATGCAGCCGCTCGTTCCGTATCTGTTGGGGCAAAAGCACCCGGCGGGTACGCGCTTGGTCGACAGCCAGAAGTCATTCCGTTCTCAGGATATAGATGAGGTAGGCGACAACCGTCATACGACATTTTTTGAAATGCTGGGTAACTGGAGTCTGGGGGATTATTTCAAAAAAGAACAGCTCACCTGGATATTCGGGTTTCTGGTGACGGAACTCAAGCTTGATCCGAAGCGTCTGTACGTAAGCGTATTTGAAGGAAACGACTCCGTGCCGAAAGATACGGAATCCATCGGAATCTGGAAAACATTGTTTGAGGGTGTCGGCATCAAGGCGGAAGTAGGGGCGAGAATATTTACCTATCCTGCCAAAAAAAACTGGTGGAGCAGGTCGGGGGAACCGGAAAAGATGCCGCCGGGAGAGCCGGGAGGACCGGACAGCGAAGTATTTTTCGATTTTGGCGCGGAATTAGGGTTGCATGAGAAATCTGCCTATAAACATGACGTTTGCCATCCGAACTGCGATTGCGGACGGTTCATGGAAATAGCCAACTCCGTGTTTATGCAGTATCAGAAAATGGCGGACGGAACGCTCAAGGAATTATCCCAGAAGAATGTGGATTTCGGCGGAGGGCTGGAGCGAATGACGGCGGCAGTCGCCGACAATCCCGATGTATTCCGGACTGATTTGTTTGCCCCGATCATGACGCTGCTCGAAACGTTTTCCGGCATCGAATACGGGAAGAACCCCAAAGAGACGCAGGCGATGCGCGTGATAGCCGATCATCTGAAAGCCGCCGCGTTCATGATCAACGAGGGATTGTTTCCCGGCAATAAGCAGCAGGGATATGTGCTGCGGCGCCTGATCCGCAGGGCAGTCGTGAAAATGCACCAGCTCGGAGGCACCGGATCCAAATCAGAATTAGGGATGAGCGTGTACCGTCAGGTGGGCGGTATTTATAACGGCGTGTATTTTGACGCGGAGAGTCCGGAATTTTTGGATAAGGGCCAGATACTCAAAGAAGAAATCACCCGGTTTGAAAAGGTGCTGAACATCGGGTTAATACAGCTCGGGAAACACGAAACGATTACCGGCACGGTCGCATTTGATCTGCTGCAAAGTTACGGATTTCCGTGGGAGCTCACGTACGAACTGGCGCGTGAGAAAGGTCAGGAAGTTGACCGGGAAGAATTCCAGAAAGAATTCCGCAAACATCAGGAGCTTTCCCGCACGGCAGCCGCAGGTATGTTTAAGGGCGGGCTTGCCGATCACAGCGAGGCGACGACGAATCTTCATACAGCACATCATTTGCTTTTGGCATCACTGCAGAAACTGGTCGATCCGTCCATCAAGCAGCGGGGCAGCAACATTACGGCAGAGCGGCTGCGAATAGACGTGAGTTTTGCGCGGAAATTTACGCCCGAGGAACTGAAGAACGTTACAGAATCCGTAAATGCCGCAATAGAAAAAAATCTGCCCGTGACCCGGGTGGAAATGCCCAAAGAGCACGCGGAAAAAATCGGTGCACAGATGGAATTCGGTACCAAATATCCTGACCGTGTCAGCGTATATTTCGTGGGCCTCCGGCAAGGGGCGGATCCGGAGCAGGTCACGGACAAGGATTATTTTTCCGCGGAATTCTGCGGCGGGCCTCATGTGAGCTTTACAGGGGCGTTGGGCCACTTTACAATACTAAAAGAGGAAGCAAGCAGTGCAGGGGTACGCAGAATTTACGCCAAGCTTACCTGAACTATACCTGAATGAAATTTCCACACGTACTTGCAGATTTACTGCCGAAAAAAGAAGAGGCGAAGGATTACTTTTTTTCGCTGTATCTGGATATTGACGCGGCCGCTGTCGCTACCTGGCATGTGGATGCGGGAGGTACGCCCAAGGTCACCAGTTTTGCCCACGCGGTAATCGCAGAAGACACCTGGGAATCCAGGATACAGGTAACAGACCGCCTGCTTTCTGCGGCAGAAGATAAAGTCGGAGTGGCCAAAGCGATTTCCAAAACCGTTTTCGGCATGCCGGGAGCATATCTTACTTCCGAAGGAAATATTCTTGATGCGGTACGACCCCATCTTAAAAAACTCACGACGATGCTGGAACTGACTCCGGTCGGGTTCGTGCCGCTCCCCCAGGCAATCGCATTTTCATATAAAAAAGACGAAGGCGTACCGGCCAGTATGATATTGCTGGGGTGTTCCGGCAAACACGCGTTCGTCAGCCTGTTCCGCGTCGGCAATCTGACGCATGAAGATCATCTGGACATCGATGACGATCCGGCCGCAGCGCTGGAAGCGTCGCTTAAAAAGCATCAGGACGGTGACGTGCTTCCGTCGCGCATATTACTGTACGGCGGCAATTCCGTCGTACTGGAGGAAATCCGGTCGAAATTATTAAAGCATCCCTGGCCGACCCGGACGAATTTTCTGCATTTTCCCAAAATAGAAATTATTTCCGTCGAAGCGATGCTTACGTCTATTTCCCTTGCCGGGGCATCGGAGTTGTCACAGGAAATCGGCGAGAGTGTCGCAGCAGAAGCAGCAGTCGTTTCGACGGTTGTCGCGCAGCCAACTTCTACCCGTGATTTGCAGGCAGATGAGGAAGTTTCCGCGCCGGATGAATCCGGTGATGAGACAGAAGAATCCGGAACCGAACCGGAAGACGATGAAGATGAGCCGGAAAATTTCGGAGACGGAGCGGCGGATGAAGAAGAGGCCGAAGAAGACGGTGCAGTGGAGGATGAAGAGATGGTGGCAAAAGACTCATCCGGTAATGAGGAACTTTCCAATGTAGAAGTCGTGAGTCCGGAAGCGTTAGGGTTCAGCCGGGAAGACGTGCTGGAACGGCAAAAGCCTCCCGTTGTATCTGCCGCACGCCCGGCACAAGCAGGGAGCAAATTACCCATTTCGTTTCCCGTGAAGATTCATATGCCGGCATTTCCTCCGGGCGGGCTGGATACGATCAAACAGGCATTTACCAAATTTCCCAAACTCCGCGGCGGGGCACTTCCGCTCATTATCGGAGCCGTTATCATTATTGCCGTAGCGGCAGGTCTGTATTATGTGTTACCGAGAGCGACGGTCACGGTGTTGGTTGCAAGCCAGTCCGTCGATGAATCAACTGTCGTTTCCGTCGATGCTTCAGCCACCGTTGCGGATCCTGCGACCAAAATTATTCCGGGCAAAGTGCAGGAGCAGTCGGTAAGCGGAGAAAAAACAATTGCAGTAACCGGCAAAAAGAACGTGGGCGATCCGGCCAAAGGAACGGTCACGATATACAACAAAGTGACGACCGGTAAAACATTTCCCAAAGGAACAGTGCTTTCAACCGGCAGTGTCGCATTTACGCTGGACAGCGACGTGAGTGTGGCATCGGCCAGCGAAAGTATCGGATCCATCACATTCGGCAAAGCAAATGCCAATGTCACGGCGCGCGATATCGGACCCAACGGGAACGTGACGGCGAGTTCCGAATTTACGTTTGCCAACATAAACAGTACGCAGGTTTCCGCACGGAACGAGTCCGCATTTACCGGGGGCACCAGTAAACAGGTAACGGTCGTTTCCCGCGCCGATCAGGACGCGCTCGTTAAGGCACTGACTGCCGATTTAGTCACTCAGGCCAAGCAGCAGTTGCTGACGGTGGCAAGCGGTGAGCGGTTAATCGATGCGACGGTCAAAACTGACGTTTCCGAAAAAGTGTTTGATGCGGAGTTGGATCAGGAAGCGAAGGAGCTGCATGGGAAAGTGACGGTAAAAGTAAGCGGGATCAGTATTTCAGACGGGGATATCAAAGCGGCGCTTTCCAAACTGGTCGAGGCAAAAGTTCCGGCAGGGTACACCTTGGCGCCCGAACAGACGACGGTTTCGGTGAGCAACGTGACGGTGAAAAAAGACGGTACGATTACCCTGACTGCCAAACTCGTAGCGGTAGCCCTTCCGCAGATTGATGAAGCAGCGCTTAAACAATCGCTTGCCGGCCGTGACGTAAATTCGGCGCTTGCAATACTCAAAGAAACCAAGGGGGTGAGCGGAGCGGAATTCCGTTTCTTCCTCTCTCCCGCCAAGTCGCGTTTACCCCTCAAGCGCGATAACATCACCGTCACGGTCATGGTACCATAGTAGATGGTATGCCAATGTACCGATACGTTAAATCAGTGCCCCGCAGACCGGTTTCGCGACCGGTTATCGTTTCTTACATGCTCATGATCATGGGATTTATGATTATCCTCTGGACGGTCTGGCCGATCGTTTCGTTTTTCTTCATTGATCAGGTGGTATTAGCCAAAACCGTGAGTCCCATCGGGGACTTGTCGGGTTTCAAACCCGCGGAAACGGCATATGCCAGCGGCGTCAAAAATACGACGGACCCCAATACGTGGTTTCCGACTTCCCCGCAGAAAAAAGTTTCCGCACAGGTCAACAGTTATACGCTCTCTATTCCCTCACTGGGGATAAAAGATGCCAGCGTGATTATCGCCGGTGATGATTTGGGGAAAAGTCTCATTCATTACGGAGGCACAGGGTTGCCCGGCGAATACGGCAATACCGTTATCTTCGGGCATTCCACTCTGCCGCAGTTTTTCCGCGGAACGAAGGATTATAAAACCGTGTTTGCGACACTACCCACGATAAAAGTCGGGGCCGATATCAATCTGACCTATGACGGATTAGACTATACGTATAAGGTCACGGAAAAAATCGTCGTTGAACCGACCGATCTGTCTCCGCTGGAGCAGCGGTTTGATGATTCGTATCTTACCCTGGTAACCTGCGTCCCTCCGGGTACGTATTTATACCGGCTGAACGTAAAAGCCAGATTAGTGAGGATATAACGTATGTCAGCGGATTCACAGCAAAAAGCCATTAACGCGATCAAAAAAAAGCTTGTCGGCAAGAGGTTAAACTATGACGAAATCTATTCCATCATGGATGAAATCGCCAATGAAAAACTGAGTCCCGTGCTGACGACATATTTTGCCGCAGCAGGATTTAAAGAAGGATTTTCCGATGAAGAGCTCTACTCGCTTACCAAAGCCATGGTCGCGACCGGCCCGCGGCTGAAGTTTCCGGGCATTGTTGCGGACAAACATTCCGCAGGCGGGGTAGCGGGCACGCGCACCACGATGATCGTCGTTCCCATTATCGCCGCTGCCGGCTATAAAATTCCCAAAACATCTACGCGCGCGATTACGTCTCCTGCAGGAACGGCGGACACGATGGAAGTGGTCGCTCCCGTGACATTCACCACGGCCCAGATTACCAATATCGTCAATAAAGTAGGCGGGTGTATCGTATGGGGTGGTCATGTGGGGCTGGCTCCTGCCGATGATATCCTGATTCAGGTTGAGCGTCCGCTGGCATTTGAGTCCTACGATAAAATTATCGTCTCCGTCATGGCCAAAAAAATCGCGTCGGGCGCAAATCATCTGGTACTGGATCTGCCGGTAGGTCCCACGATGAAAATCCAGCATTTCAAGGATGCGGAACTGATGTCGAGAAAATTTATCATGTTGGGGAAACGGTTCAAAATAAAAGTAGTCGTCGATATCAATGAGATCCGGCAGAATGCCGGCCGCGGTATCGGACCGGTGTTGGAAGCGCGCGACGTATTCGAGGTGCTGGAACAGGCACCCGGCCGTCCTCTGGCGCTTGAGGCCAAAGCACTCCGGTTAGCCGGCAAACTGCTATCCCTTTGTTTTGCGGATACGCCGGGCAAGAAGGATATGGACGGCGAAGAAGCAGCGCGGGAACTGCTCACGTCCGGCAAGGCACTCAAAAAAATGCGCGAAATCATCAGGGCCCAGGGCGGGCATTCCGACGTGACAAGCAGCAAGCTTGTGCCGGGCAAATATGTCTACGAACATAAAGCGCCCAGACGCGGGATGATTTCCGGCATGAACAATCAGCAGATTACGGTCATCTGCAGGATTTTGGGATGCCCGACGGACAAAAAAGCAGGGATGTATCTGAACCGGAAACTTGAAGAGCGGGTGGACAAAGGTGATATACTAGCTACGATTTACAGTTCTGACAAGTGGAGGCTCAAGGAAGCTGCGGAAACGCTCAAGTCGATGCCCGTGTACGCAGTGGAATAACACGTCGCATATGTTTAAAAATTTATTAGGTCCGGTACAGGCATGGCTGCTCTCACAGGGAAAATGCGTGGGATGCGGCAAACCCCTTCCAACCAAGGAAGGAACAGGTATGGTGCGTGTAGATTGCGTGTGCGGACGTATCTATATGTATGATCCCGCGGCGAAAAAATACCGCCGGGCGCTTCTTCATGAAATCAAGTAACGCTGTTATCACGAGGGTGATGGTATTTCTTCTGGTAGTGCTGCTTTTTGTGGGCGGCAGTTTAGCCTGGTGGTTTGACAGCACGCGGGCAGTAGATCCCAAAGACACGGATCCGGTAACATTCCGCGTGAATGCAGGAGACGGCGTGCGCGCCATAGCGGCAAATTTAGCAGGCGACAATCTGATCCGGAGTTCGACCGCGTTTTTTGTACTCGTGAAGCTCATGGGGATAGAACGGAATCTGCAGGCGGGGGAATTCAGGCTGAACCGCACGATGGACAGCCGTACGCTTGCCCGCGAACTGACGCACGGGTTTGAAGATATCTGGGTGACCACGCTTGAGGGATGGCGGAACGAAGAAATCGCTACCGCGCTTGCCAAAAATCTGAATTTGCCCGAAAGTGAGTTTCTCCGGACGGCCAAAACCGGATATATGTTTCCTGATACGTACCTTATCCCGCAGGATGCTACAGCCGGCGCCATCATTTCAATATTTACGTCCGCATTCGACAAAAAAGTAACGCCGCAGATGCGCGCGGATATCAAGGCCAAAGGAATGACACTCGATGATATCGTCACATTGGCTTCCATCGTCGAGCGCGAGGGGCGTACCGACGAAGACCGACCGGTGATAGCAGGAGTGCTGCTCAATCGGCTGGAGAAGGGGTGGCCGCTTCAGGCGGATGCGACGTTGCAGTTTGCCCTGGGGTATCAGTCCCAGGAAAAAACATGGTGGAAAAAAGTTCTGAGTGAAGACGATAAACAGGTGAAATCCCCGTATAATACGTATGCAAATCCCGGGTTACCGCCGGGGCCGATCTGTAATCCCGGAATTGCCGCCGTGAAAGCCGCGATTTATCCCAAACAGACCGACTATATGTTTTACCTTCATGACCCGTCGGGTGCGGTGCATTACGCCAGGACACTGGAAGAGCATAACGCCAACGTTGCGAAGTATCTCCGATAAATGAAGCAGCTATTATTTGTGTTTTCTGTTGTCGCTTCTTTCGTTGCCGCCCTTGTGGCGGTTCCGTTTGTGTCTGCCGCAACGTATGAAAAAAACGGCATCAGGATACAGTACAACGTCACCACGAATTCCACGACCACCACCACGACAAGCAAACAGGTTTCCGGTACGGGCGAATATATAGATACCTATGAAACGGAATCGGCCATTCACGCGGACGGGTCCGTGTCCGTGACCGAGCGGATCCTGTACAATTTTCCGGAACCCCGGCACGGTATATTCCGTACGATCCCGTATGTAAAAACCAATGAAGACGGGAAAAAGTACGCGCTTTCTATCATCGGCATGCGCGTGACTGACGATGAAGACACCTCTTACCAATTTACGACAACGGACGACGGAACGAGCCTTACGTACAAAATCGGGGATCCCGACAGCACGATAGACGGCAGTCACTGGTATGTCCTGACCTATGATGTGAAGGGCGCGCTCACGTATTTCCCCGGCCATGACGAGCTGTACTGGAACGCCGTCGGCACGACGTGGAAAGTGCCGGTTCTTCACGCAGCGTCGGCTATTTTGCTGCCGGCCAGTCTTGCCGCTTCAGACGTACACTCCGATTGTTTTGTGGGCGCCCAAGGGTCAAAGGAAAAATTCTGTACTTCATCCTATGTTGCCGGGAATGTGAGTGTGAAAGCGACGCGTCCGCTGGGTCCATACGAGGGATTTACCTATGTGGTCGGGTTTCCCAAAAACACGGTGGCCGTGCTGGAGCCGCGGGAACTCGTGCCGTTTTTTGATACCCGGGAGGGAAAAATCACACTGATAATTATCGGAATTATCGCGTTCATCTGGTATATCGTCACGCCGATCATCGTGATCCGCAAATGGTGGACCGGCGGCCGGGATCCGAAGCCCGCCATGGGAGAGGTGCGGGCGTGGTTTAGCCCGCCGAAGACGAAGTATAAGCGGGATCTGACTCCTGCAGAAACAGGAACGCTTATCGATGAGCGTGCGGATTTACGGGATGTCTATGCAAGCATAGTCGACCTGGCCCGGCGCGGGTACATAAAAATTATTGAGACCAAAAAAGAAACGTTTGATCTGGAAAAAGTGAAGGAGTGGGATGGTGATATGTCGCTTCGGGCGTTCGAGCAGACGCTGCTTACGGGGATATTCGGTACCAAATCCCGGGTAAGCGTGGAAAAGACGGATATTTCCGAGACCATAGAATCGGTGAAAAAAATGCTCTATGATTCGCTGGTATTCGAACAGTTTTTCCCGAGCAATCCGAATGCGATGCGTGCTTCCTACGGCGTGTTGGCGTTTTTCGCGTTTATGACGGCAAATCCGATTTTATTTTTGGTGGCTCTTACATTCGGGCAAAGCATGCCGAAAAAAACCCTGTTCGGTTCCGAGCAGGCGGCAGTCGCCCGGTCGCTCAGGAATTTCCTCACGAGCCAGGATAAAAAACTGGCGTTTCAGGCAAAAAATCAGATGATGTTCGAAAAATTACTGCCGTTTGCCGTGGCATTCGGCGTCGAGGAAATTTGGGCAAAACGGTTTAAGGATTTGGGGCTCCAAAATCCCGAGTGGTACCAGAGTTCGTCCGGCGGGAGGTTCAACAGCATAGTATTTACCAGAAGCATCGGCAGCGGCATGACCATGTCATTTCAGGCATCGGTCACGCACCGGTCATCCAGGGGATTTTCGTCGGGATTTTCCGGCGGGGGCGGTTTTTCCGGAGGCGGCGGGGGCGGAGGCGGGAGCTGGTAAGCGACAATCCTGCAGATATTTTTTTTGTCGTGGGGTATACTGGATATACACTATGTACAGCCTGCGCAGATATCAATGGTGGGGAGTCGGATTGGTCGCAGTCGTAGCATTACTTTTTCCGATTTTACTCAACTATTTCATCGTGGTAAACCCCCCGAAAGCGGCTGACGTGATAGCTCCGACGCCGACATCCCCGGACACATTTGATAACTCCGTAACGTTCCGGTTGTCCGGTGTAAATCAGTTATCCACGGGAGGAGTAGTGATACTGGATGAGACGGGAGGCAAGGCGGAAATACGCGTCAGTATGGACGGCGAGCTCACCGGCATCGGTCCGCCGCAGCCGATATCCCTGCATAGCGGAACGTGCGCGAATTTAGGTGATATCAAACACACGTTAACGCTGGTTGTGGGAAAAAAATCGACAACGGTACTGCCGTTCGGGATAGATAAGCTGCGGAGCGAACTTCCGATGGCTATCACGGTGAGCGCTTCATGGTCTGATGACAAAACCTACATCGCCTGCGGGGATGTCGTGATGTGAGAAAGGGGTGTACGGTTAAATCGGCAGCGTGCGCTGTTGGGGTGACGCTTTGTGTTTGACCGGTTTTTCTTTGGCTTCCAGGGATCCCGAAATGGCTACTTCCAGAAGATCGCTCCGTAAAATCGCATAGATACCGTGTCCTCCTGCGGAAAGATGGCGGGCCTTGAGTTTTTTGGTTTCTATCCACCGGCGTACCGTATCCGGATGTTTGCGGAGAAACTGGGCAGCTTCTTCGACGGTTATGATGTCGTTCATCTGCGCCTGCAGTATATCACACCCATGCTATACTGATCTTGTTACGCGAAGGATATATAGGTATGAAACGCATAATCGGGATTGTCGGAGTTGCAGTGATCCTGGGGCTTTTTACCGGAGGGACGGTAGTCGCTCAGGATGACGCGGTGCTCCGCTTGGTGAGCCTTACGCCTGAAACGGTGGCGCAGATGAAGCAGATCGGTATTCCGGTTGGCCCGGAAAACGCACGCTACGATGTATTCGTAATTGCAGATGCGTCGGAAACAAATTTCAGCGGCGGCGTACTTACCAAACAGATTCAGGACGTGATTGCCGCATATCCCAATGACATCCGTGTCTGGTACGTGCATTTTGTGTTAGCGTATCGTGACAGCAGATCGGATGTATTAGTATCTTCGGGCTGTCTGGCGGCCCAGCAGGCGTTCTGGCCGAATATCCGTGCATATGTGGAAAACGATGCCAAACCGTATCCGGCTCTCGGGCTATACCCCGGGATAGGGAACCAGGAAGAATACGCGGATTGTGTAGCAAACGAAAACAACCCCGTGCATACGCAGCGTGTGACGACCGATAAAGTGATCGGGCAATCGTTGCTTCCCAAAGTAGATGCTGCTGGCATACCGTCAACGGTATTTGTCGACCGGAAAAAGTTGTCCGGTGCGGTATTGCTGCAGGGCGGTCACCCCGCTGAACAATTCCTGCGCGCGGTAGAAGTGCTCAAAACCCAAGACGGGGCATCAGTATTGCCGCCGGGTGAAAACAAACTGCCGGCGACTTCTTCGGCAAACACACCGAAAACAAGTTTTGCCAGGCATTTTTTCGCAGCACTCCGTGAATTCTGGGTTACGCTCATATCCTATTGGAAGCTTCGCTAAACGAGTCGTCTTTTGCCTCCGTGATACAATCAGGCCGGGAGTATTGCCGTCATGGATTTCAGGAAATTATTGCCGGTTGGCATCGTTATACTTTTGTTGGCTGCGTACGGTTGGTATATCCGTAGTCCCGCCGCCAGGTCCGCTCCCGACGTGTTAGGTGACACGGAACTTCCGTCCGGCGCGGCACTGATACGGGACTCCGTAACTCTCTTTCCGGCTTCGCATCTTACACTTGGCAGTATATTTGCCGCCGATCACTCATGGGTAAACGCGTTGCCGCCGGAAAAAACAGTCACGATGATAGCAACCGGCGATGTCATACCGGCGCGATCGGTAAATTCCGGTATGGTGACACGGAACAACTTCCGCTGGCCGTTTGAAAAAACGGCGGACGTGCTGTCTGCTGCTGATCTCACGGTCATCAATCTGGAAACGCCGCTACTGTCTTCGTGCACGCCAACAATAGACGGCATGGTGTTTTGCGGAGACGCGCGGGCAGCAGAGGGACTCTCGTATGCAGGGATAGATATTGCGACTTTGGGCAATAATCACGTCGGCAATTATTTTGACGCGGGGATAGAGGAAACGAAACGGATACTGCGTAACGCCGGAATAATATCGGTTTCAGAAGGCGTCATGTATAAAAACGTAAAAAAAACCAGGTTTGCGTTCCTGGCCTACAACGATATCGGGCATGAGGAACCGGGCGTGCCGTGGGCCGATGAAGAAAATATCCGACGCGATATCAAAGAGGCACGGGCGAATGCAGATGTTGTGGTAGTGGCATATCACTGGGGCACGGAGTATGTGATGCAGCCGAACGTCCGTCAGCGGGAGTTGGCGCACATGGCAGTAGATTCCGGGGCGGACCTCGTGTTGGGCAACCATCCGCACTGGATTGAGCCCGTGGAATTGTATAAGGACGCATTCATCATCTACGCGCACGGCAATTTCGTGTTTGACCAGGAATGGAGCGAGGAAACCAAACGCGGTGTCGTGGGGAAATACGTATTTTACGATAATAAACTTGTGGACGTGCAGTATTTGCCGGTGAGAATTGTCGACTATGGCCAGCCGTATTTTCTGGAAGGGCCTGAGCGCCAGGCATTGCTGGACGCTATGAGAGAAAGTAGTGTATCAATGATAAAATAATGGATATGAAAACACTCAAAGAATTGGAAGCGGAAATCGATCGGATTAAATCCAGAAACCAAAGGGTAGAAGCGGACAAGGCATGGGAAACGAGTTTCACCCGGCGCATGTTTATCAGCATGTCTACCTATGTGCTCATGGTAATATTTATGGCGGTGCTGCAGGTCGATAAACCGTTTGTGTCCGCAGTGATTCCAGCTGTAGCGTACCTGATTTCCACGGTTTCGCTCGGAATGCTCAAATCCTGGTGGCTCAGAAAACAGTAGCTGTCCCCGGAGATTATAAAAGAGAGTTGTATTCCAAGATCAGCGTGACGTCGCGGTTCTCCAGCGGTTTGGTGTCCCGCATGCGGGCAAGTACCGTTTCCAGGATAAATTGCTGGCGTTTGAGTTTGGTGTAGTAGGCGTCCGTATATACGGGGTTGCGCCTGACCTTCTGTATAACCCAGATGAGCGGGTGGAGGTTTTCTTTGACCGAGGCAAGTTCCGCCTCGTACACTTCTTTGTCGGAATCCTTGTATCCCAGATATTCCGCCTGTCCGCCGGGGATGGCAAACAGCTGCACTGCGTAATTGACGTAATATTGTTTGTATGGCCCATCGACGATAGCTGCTCCCGTATCCGTAAGTTTGGGATCCAGCAGATTATTACGGTGCGACGTACTGTTCATAAATCCCTCGACGAAGTTTGCCGCTGATATGCCTCCCATACCGATATTCTCCGATGCATACACAAACGAATACTGCAGTTTCGGCAGTACGGTGCCGAGTTCGATGTCCTCATACGGATCCTGGTGGGAAAAATTCTGATGTTTCTTTATGACTTCCGCACGCATTTTGGCCGCCCGCATGAGCGTGGCGTTTAACCGAAGCGGCGGGGATCCGGATTTGGCACGTGCGGCATTTATTTCGTTGACGAAATCAACAGGATCTATAGTCTGTGCACCCAAGACGGATTCGTTTACCGTGCGGAGTACTAGCGGACCACTGAGCGAAATTTCCGTCGTGCGTGGCGGCACCGGAAGCGGGCTGAGGGCTACTTGTTTCGGAGCGGCTTTAACTCCCATCGTAAAGCAGAGAGCCATGATCCCTACAACAATTCCCGTCCGGAATAGAGTATGCTGTTTATGTTTACGTGCCATAGGGAAAGTATAGCACCGGAAGCATATCGGCAGTATGATTCGGCAGCCTCAGAAAGTCGGTAAATGTACGAAACCTCACTGACAAGCATGTCTTATAGTGACAAACTAAAAATCTGTGTTCTATTATCGACAAATTCTATGATTATCTGTCCGCCTCGTGCGGACTTTTTTATGCGTTACTTAGCGAATATTTTCTGAAATATGAGTTTAGTAACCATAAATCCCGCTTCGCGGGGTTTTGGGAATGCGAGAGGAGGTGAAAGAAATAACATGAAGAAAATTTTGGTTATCGTATTGTTTGCAATTTTCTTGACTCCTTTTTTCCGGGTTGAAGCCAAAGGATTTGATGAATTTGGGTATAACGATACCGCCCGAATCTTTAACGGTACCGGCGAGAGTTGGAGCTTGGCCAAAGGTCTTCCCGCTGATTACTTAGGTATATACGCGCCAGACAAGCTCATTATGAAGTGGAATGCGGAGTGGGATAGGGGGAATGCCGAAAATTGGCTTAACCCTCCATATGCGGCATGGGAAAACAATGAATGGAATGGTAAAGTTCCGGGAGGAAGCGGCGCGGTTTGGCACTACAAGATTGTATGGGTAGGTCCTGAAACACGGACAGTTGCCGGTCAATGGAATATGGATTTGTACGTGAACGGAGACTCAACTTTGTATGTTGAGGCGACGAATATTGCACAATCAGGTTCATCTTTATCAGGTAGTTTTACTTATAACGGTGGATCAGAATGGGCAATTTCTAGCGGATCTGTTTTAGGGGATAGTGTTAGTTTTGACGTTTATTATGTGAGTAATCCCTCTATGACGGCTAGTTTTACGGGCACCATAGCAAGCAACGGGTCTATAACTGGAACATGGCACGATGTGGCTGGATTAAGCAGAACGGGAACGTGGTCGGCACCTGCCGGCACAGCCCAATCAGTGAATGGTCCATATTGGGTAGATGGTGGTTATCGTATATGGGGTCAATTTGAAACGATTATGGATCAAGGAACTGATCCAAATATCGGACCAGGTCATTTATGGTTCGCTCATGCGAAGCCTAATGGCTATGGAGCTTTTAAATGACGATTGAAATATTCCAACCAACCCATCGGGTCATACCGGTGGGTTGTTGGTTTTCCATGATAGAATAGTGGTTGAATGATACTCACACATGATTTTTCCCTCCCTGATCAGAACGGGAAGCTGCATACTTTAGCCGACTACCGCGGCAAGTGGGTAATCCTGTACTTCTATCCCAAAGATAATACGCCTGGCTGTACCAAAGAAGCCTGCAATTTTCGGGACAACATACATGAGTTCGAAAAGCGGGGCGTGGTGATTTTGGGTGTGTCCAAAGATAGTGTGGATTCCCACAAAAAGTTTGCGGACAAATACAAACTTACGTTTCCGCTTTTGAGTGACGAGAGTACGGAGATGATGCGCTCATACGGCGCGTGGAGCGAAAAGCAGTTTATGGGTCGCCCCGGTGTCCGGCGAATAACATACCTTATAAATCCCAAAGGCGAGGTGGCGAAATTTTACGATGCAGTAAACCCTCTGGCCCACTCCGGGCAAATCCTCGCTGACCTCGATGCGTTAGCAGTATAACTTCTCTGTGTGGTAGATTGGGGAGGCATGGCAAAAATGCGGCTTCCTACAGATCTCCGGATTTCCCTCACGATTGTGCCGTACCGATGGAATGCATTTGTGAGAGATGTGATCGTGTACATTCTGGCTCCACTCTATTATGCGCTCCGCTGGCTCGTGCGAGAGTATAGGAAGATACGCACATATTACAACGAGGTGCTCGACCCGTTTTTGGTAAAAATGCTTCTAAGAGTGATAGCATTGTTGATCGGAGTAGCAATTCTTTTTGTGATAGGGTTTATTATCTGGGCACGATTTCTGCCTCCAGGCTCGTAGCGAAAACAGATTAGAAGGTAAAATTGTGCAAATAATAATTAATCACTAATAAGTTTATTTATTGCCTTAGCATAAGTAATATTTCAGTTATTACAAGAGTAAACGTCATAAAATGTAAAGTGATACCTACAAATCGTGGGTTATTACCATTTTATTGAATTCTTCCTGTATAATCCATTTTAACGCTAACGTATGTCGTTCTTGAGAAATTTCTTGTTGTCGATTAGAAAGTATTATCAGTTCCTAACTCACAATATGACTAATATTTGGATACTTACTGAAGAGTTTCCTAAAGCAAATGTTATCAAGATGATTCTTGAGCGGGTCGCCATAGATCTGGACACGTCGATTATCATCAAGAATAAATTAGTGATTTTGCCAATTATCAAAAATGGCAAATTTACTTTTGTTTATCGAGTCGCGGGCTTTGAATCAAAACGGATTGATTTAGTGCAAATAAAAATTGCGAGCGGAAATTCAAGCTTCGTGGATTTTCTTGTTTTTTTACAAGATAATGAGCCTGCCGTGACCGACGTTCCAATTTATGCTATTGAAGAGACTAAAACTGACGATTCTGAATCTCGTAATACGGGTATTTATCAACGAAGTAGCAAATTTGTTTATGTAGATTTCTTTTATCCTGGGATTAAGAAGATTATGTTATATAATTTGCAAATTCCACAAAAAAAGAATCCCACACTTACCAACATTTTTGGTATGCGAATGTTAAGAACAATTGGAGTCGAAGTTATAGGTAAAACATACCATACTTTATCATTTAAGCCATTTTTAAGCATAGAAGAGATGGCATCAGTTAAAAATTCAATACCGCTTCCACGTTCAAAATCAAACGTTCCTATCAAAATTCAACTATATAAAAACAAAGCTACTATATCTGGCAGGTTATATAAGAATGGCACTATAGGGCATGACCCGAATATTGGAGCATTAGCTATCATCGGGTTATGTATTAGAAAATTAAACAAAAATATACATATCGTGATTGTTAGGCATGGATTGCAGCAAAGTCATGTAGGTCGAAACAATAAATTTATTCAAATCGCGAACAGGCTTAAATTAGAGCTTGAAGGACTTAAGGTTCCCACTGCGGCTCAAGAGCCACTATATTGGCACTACGATGTTACTCAGGAGAAGAATGCAACAATATTATTGCATGTAGCTCTCATTGCGCATACAAATGCTGATGTAATTTACTCAAATCATGGCGGATCAGAGAGGGGCTATTTTTATCATATCTTACAAGGGCCAATAGCGGTCGAGAAATATCAAAAGGGTATGCGTGATGTGTATAAGGCGGGTGATAAATCGAAAATTATATACATTCCCGATGTTATAGTATTTGATCCGACTCGAAAGGAAATTATTAATATTGAAGGAAAACGATTTGAAACGCGTTCCGATGGTATTCAGGAATTGGCGAATTATTCGTATATTGAAAAATCATTAATAATACCATCTCATAAGCCATCTAGAATAATTAGAGCAGTAGTTATTTTTGGAAGCAAAGAAACAAGGATACAAGAAAGTAAAATTTGTTTCTTGCTAAATTCTGAAGGTGCGATGGTGCTTAATAATAATTCACCTGTGATTATTAGAGAAGCGATCTCCAGAGCTTTAAGGTTCTAAAATATAGAGTTGCTCCTGAACGTTTTTTATTTTACTAGAATTTCCATTACTATTACTTTTATATCGTGGGTAGTTGATGTTAATCTGTGATACCGTTCCATGTTTATTTAATACCGATAGTATTTCATTTGCTTTCATTATTCCTTCAGAATTATAACTTAACATCAAGCACTTAAATTTTGCCTCACGCGCTATTTTATCCAAGGCTGCTAGTGCTGTCATACGATTGCAGAATTCTGATTTCTGTTGCTTGTACTCACGCATACCAGTTACACCAGTAATTACTGGATTGTCATAAAGTGCGATTGTCTCTAAGAGGTGGTAATTGGGTGCATATTGGCGATTGTTATAAGGAGGGTCAATATACAGAATATCTACCTTTAGCTTATGGATAAGATTCATGCTATTCATATTGTAAACACGATTTTTCAGCTTACCTGTATATATAGTGATTGGTTTTAATGATAGTGTTTTCAGCGCACGAGGATCATACTTTTTTAAAAACGCTGCATATACACCCGAGATGTTCGCGAAGAAGGGAACGCTTTCAATTAAAGTAGCTAATAAAATATGATATTCATTGTCACTAATTAAATTTGCTTTTTTCCAATCATTAATCACGGTACGTATTGCGTCGATTTTTTTGCCATTCTCGGGGGTAAAGTATTTGCGAATATATTTGCCGTTAACAGTCCCTTCAGTTGTATAATTTTTGTATATAAAACCCTTTATTCCATTTACTGAATTTAAATGGCGTATAACTAAATCATATGGGGAGAATAAATAATCCTTTTTTGAGAGTTTTAAATAGTGGAGGAGGTTGCGAAATTTAGGCTCCGAATTGTTCTCAATATATGCCTTTTGAAGGACATATGAGAAATTTAACAGATCTGCGGATATTACTTTGTATCCCTTTTTTTTAAAAAAGCGACCCACGTTTGAAGTTCCTGAAAAAAAATCACAAAAAGTTCCCCCCTTTTTATAATTAGTTGGGATAGATTCGAATATATTATCAAGTAACTTTTCCTTATTTCCAATAAAGCGCATATTAATAGTTGGTTATCAATAATTCAGAAATTTTCCCACGTTGATCTTTTTTGCAATTAAGTGTCCTGCTTGAGAGCACGCTATATATTTTATAGTTTTTATATAAGTCTCTAATAAAGACACAGTCTGAGTTTGACATCATCACTTTGCATTTTTTCTGGCTTAAGGTATCGATTTGCTTTTTCAATCTAATCTGATCTTCCTGATAAAATTTTTCTTTTGTATATCTCGTAAAATCTGAATACGCAGATATTGGGTAGTATGGAGGATCTAAATATACAAAATCATCTTTTTCTGCACGCGAAACTATATTTTCAAAATCAGCTACCTTTAGTTTTATATGAGCAAGCGCCGCACTAGCGTTTCTAATTGTATGCTCATCGCAGATTAATCGGTTAAGCGAGCTGCCGATTGGTACGTTAAATTGTCCTTTTTGATTGACACGATATAATGCGTTAAAGCACGTCTGGTTTAGATAAATCATTCTTGCTGCTATTTCCTGCAAGCTTAATTTTTCGAAAATATCGACTTCTCGATCTAAATTTCTAATTTTGGTGTACAAATCTTTGGAATGTTTTGACTTGAATTCTCTAAGAAGAGAGATTACTTCTTCAGGGTAATCACGAATTCCTTCATAGGTTTTTATAAGTTCAAGGTTGTTATCTGAAAGTGTGGCTTGCTTGGGTTGTAAATAGAAAAACATTGCCCCACCTCCCAAAAATGGTTCATAGTAATTGTTAAATTCAGTTGGAATAAATTTTTGATACTGTTTTATCATTTCTCTCTTGCCGCCGACCCATTGAATAAATGGTTTCGCCTTATCCGAAGATTCAGAGTTGCTTACCCTTTTAGAGAACGTCGTGTGTGGCATTGTTGATACTATTTTTAGTAGTAAACCATCATTTGGATTTGACGATTCTAATTCTCTAATGATTTTAACTACGACCCCTCGAATTTCCACGTCTGTTCTGAACAACGGCAGCATTGATTGGTTAGCGGGTTGTAGACGGATTCTATCCGTTTCATAAAAAATCTTTTTAAGTGTCGCTTGATTGTCATCAATTATGGCGACCACAGTTTGGCCGTTGCGTGCAATTTGTTGCTGCCGGATTATGACTATGTCTCCATTAAATATGCCTTCTTCAATCATGCTGCTGCCTTTCACCTGTAGTGCGTAATAGTTTCCTGGCTGAACAAATATGGAAGCAGGAACCTCCATTGGTTCAGGATTTTCGATGGGCTCGATTGGTCTGCCGGCCGCAATTACACCCAGCTTGAAAATTGTCGTTTGTGATGCATTTGTGGGAATTATTCCCCTCGCTACGTTATCTTCCTTTTTAAGGTATCCCTTATTTTGAAGTACGTTGACCAAATGTTGGACGGAGCTTAATGATTTATTTATGTATTCTGCAATTTCACGCAAAGAAGGTGCATAATCATGGCTAGAAGAGTATTCTATGATGAAATCAAGAACTTTTTTCTGTTTTGGGGTTAAGGAAGCATGCATACAAAATAATGTTTGTATTACTAATGTACTAATTTTGTTACAAAACTGTCAATAGCTAAATAAGTGTGTTATGGCGGGATAATTTAATTAAAGATCGTGATGCTAGTTGCGGCCATTTATACTTAGATATATTCATTCATCGTAGATAATATGATCCTCCACAAAACAATCCTCATTTTAGAAGATGATCTGCGAACCCTCTCGAAGATTTTGGATAGGCTGTCTGTGCTCGAAGATGACCAGCCATACCAGTTCTCCATGGTAATTCTCACAAATTATTTGCAAGTGATGGAGTACGTTAACAATAATTCCAAAATTAATTACGATATGGTCCTGCTTGATCGTGATTGTAAGTTGGGGGGATCTTTTCATGTTGTAGATCTGGAACGTATCGGGCCGGAAAAAGTGATTGCGATTTCCTCAGTGCCCAAATATAACGAGGAAGCGAAAAAACGGGGAGTTCGCCGCAGGGTAGAGAAAGATTATAGGAATCTCGATGCATTTGCTGACGCACTGGCTATCGAGGTGCGGAATATGCTTAAGGAGCTTAAACCGACAGAATCCAATCTTCATAGAATTACCTGAATAGGCGCTGTGTTACAATCATCAGTAACGTCCTGCCTCAGGATTATGCAATTATCCACGCTTCGGAGCCGTAAGCCAATAAAAGTCGCTCTTCCGTTTCGTCTTATCAGGTGGTCCATGCGCTTTCTATTCCATACATATACGGTGCTCGTCATTCATGCGGGGGTAATATACGCTATCGCGTGGTTCGAAACCAGCGGATTTACCCATTTGAGTATCAAAGCATCTTTGCCGTCGGGAGACATGCCGTGGCAGGAAGAAATTATTTTTTATCTGTTTGCCGGGTATCTCGTCCTAGGATTAGCCGCGGTACTGTGGCGGATTACGAAGCGAATCCACGTTGTGGTTGCTCTCATGATCACTCTTATTGTCGCAGCGTGGTGCTGGTATCCTGTATGGACAAGAATCGGGGACATTTCAACGGCCGTGGGATTATTGACGATGCTGATTCGGTTGGAATTTGCAGCGGGATTATCCATCGTGGCAGCAGTAACGGTCGTGGGATATCTGATATCCAGTAATCCTGATCCGCTGGTTCCGAATATCCGTTCTGTGCCGGATGCGCTGCATGTTGCGCGAAAATTTATTGTAAGCCGTGACGGAGTTGCGTGGGGATTACTTATTTTAATTCTTATTCAGACAGCAGGAATTATTATCTTGTGGACGCGGTTAAGTTTTGTAGAACGAAAACTCGGCGGGCTTACCGCTGTTGCCTGCGATGAAACCAGAATATTGCCTGAAGTAAAAAAGGCGACCGTCCGTATTGCAGGGGAAAACGGAGAAGGAACGGGTATGATCGTGCGCGAAGACGGGTTGGTGTTGACCAACGCTCACGTGGTTGAGCAGGAGGTATCACCCAAAGTAATTATGCCGGACTACAGTATGCGTACGTCAGAGGTGGTGTTGTTGGAAACGGAAGCGGATGTTGCGTTGCTTCGGCTCGAAAAGGGCATATATCCCACGGTTGCATTGGGAGAGTCTAAATCACTGCGGCAATTTGTGCCGCTTTATATTGTCGGATATCCATTAGGTACGGAATTGCGTGGTGATGCGACTATCGCGACAGGTAGATACATTACGACCCGTTCGATGCGTGGAACTCCGGTAGATTATCTCCAGTATGATGGTGCTATAAATCCCGGCAATAGCGGTGGCCCGGTGGTTTCTGCATGTGGTGATGTCGTGGGTATGACAACGTCCGGAACTCCGGGACTTGGACTCGCAATCAATACGGAATCCATACGTAAATTTATCGATTGGGTTGTGGAGTCCCCGGACGTGCCGGATAGGGTAAATGAGCCGGACCTTAATCCTGACAGAAGTGCAAAAGATGCGGTTACGGCGTTTTATATGAACGTCAAACAAAGGAAGTTTGATAAGGCATATGCACTTCTTTCAACTGAGCGCACAAAGGATGTGCCGTTTGATGTGTGGATCCGTGGATATAAGGAAACGCTTGATGTGAGTCTTGTTTCAGTTGCCGACATAACGAACAAGCCGGGGCATATATACGTAAAAATCCGTTCGCTTGATCTGGTGGGAGAGGATATCGTCGACAAATATTTCGAAGGAGAATGGGAGGTTATTGATGAAAAAAACTCGCTACGTTTACGTGAGTCTAACATGAAAGAAATTAAGGATCCGTCTTGGATTTGGTTTTGGAACGAAGAAAGATAAATTTGTAATGCGTATGTATCTCTTGCGCTTACTCCCATAACTCTGTACAGTACAGACACTTTTCATATATGTCAGATCAGGCATCCATCAAGTGTCCCAAATGCGGGCAGTATTTCGAGCCTACGGAAGCGTTCCGCCATCAGGTCGGAGAGGAAATTCTGGCGACAGAAAAAAAGCGTCATGAAGAAGCGCTTTCCCGCATGCGGGAAGAAACGGTAAAAACCGTGACGGAAAAACTTGCCGCAGAAGCCAAAGAACGCATGAAAGCGCTGGAAGCGGATGCGGGAGAAGAAAAGGAACGTAACAAACGGCTTCTCAAGCAACTCGAAGATCTCAGCGAAGACCTGCGCCGCCTCCGCCGCAAAGACGAAGAGCGCGAACTGGAAATGAAAAAGAAACTGGCAGACGAAGAAGCGAAAATCCGCGAAGAAGCGAGAAAGAAAGTGCAGGAAGAACACGAACTCAAAGACCGCGAAAAAGATCAGAATTACTCAGTCGCGCTCAAACAGATCGAGGAACTCAAAACCAAACTGCAGCAAGGGAGCCAGCAGGCGCAGGGCGAATCATTGGAACTGGTTCTGGAAGAAGAACTCAAACACGAATTTCCCATGGATGTCATCGAGGAAGTGAAAAAAGGCCAGCGGGGAGCCGATATCCTGCAGCGGGTCGTAGACAAAAAAGGCCGTGAGTGCGGCATGATACTGTGGGAATCCAAAAATGCGAAATGGTCAGACACGTGGGCCCCGAAATTGCGGGAAGATGCCCGGCAGGCGAAAGCGCATCTATCCATTCTCGTCGTCACCGATCCGCCCAAGGGGCTTACGACCTATATGCACGACAACGGCATCTGGATCTGTATGCAGAAATTTGCCGTGCCGCTTGCCATGACGTTGCGGTACGGACTTATCCGCGAAAATTTCGTCCGCGATATCCAGAGCGGGAAAGACGAGAAAAAAGAAGAGCTCTACCGTTACATCACGAGTATAGAATTTACCCACCGCATGAACGCGATCATCGAAGCGTTCGGCAGTATGCAGGACGAAGTGGAGCGGGAGAAACGCTGGTTCCAGACCAAATGGGCCAGACAGGAAAAGCAGCTACGGAAAGTGATCGATCACACGCAGGGGATGCACGGGGATCTGCAGGGAGTAGTCGGCAAAACACTGCCGGAACTCAAAGTACAGCAGCCGGAGGGTGACGTAGAAGAAGGGCGCCCGTTGATAGAAGAGTGATGCGGATTTACCGGTCCAATATAGTATAGTGAAGAAATGAAGATAAAATTCATGGGTGCTGCCGGCACCGTCACCGGCTCAAGTTACGTCCTCACCTCAGGCTCCGGCCAGTCAATCCTTATTGATCTGGGGATGTTTCAGGGGGTAGCCGATATCGAAGCTCTCAATTACCGGAAGTTTGAATACGACGCGAGTACGCTGAGTGCCGTCCTCCTCACGCATGCGCATCTGGACCACTGCGGGAGACTGCCGATTCTGTTACAAAACGGATTTACGGGTCCGGTCTACATGACGTCGGCTACTGCGGATCTATCCGAACTATCCCTCCTGGACACGGCAAAAGTAGCAGAAGAAGACGGGAAACCGTTTTTGTTCGGGAAAGAGCAGGTTGTCCAGACAATCAAACAGTTTAAAGGAGTGCATTATCATGCGCCGGTAACTATCGGGGATTTCATCGTCACGATGTACGATGCCGGGCATATTCTGGGATCGGCTACCGTCGTGATAGAAGATACCCGGGCAAATTCGTCTATTCGGAAAATCGTGTTCAGCGGTGACGTGGGGAACAGTCCGGATAATTTATTGCCCGATGTGGAACCCGTGGAATCGGCAGACGCGGTCGTCATGGAGTCGACCTACGGCGACCGTTTGCATCCTGCCGATGATCCCATGGATATCGTGGCGTCGGAAATACAGGCGGTAGAGGGAAACGGCGGCACACTGCTTATCCCGGCGTTTTCCCTGCAGCGCACGCAGGAACTGATGCACATGATCATGCATCTTAAGAAATCCGGCAAAATCCGTGAGGATACACCCGTATACATGGATTCCCCGATGGGAAACGCGGCGACCACGATTTACACCCGGTACCCCGAAGCATTTATTACGCACGTGCAGGAAGAGTTCAGGGAGGGGAGTCCGTTTGAGTTTCCGGGAATCACCATGATCCAAAAGAAAAAAGGGCAGCGCCTCATCGATGCGACGCTGGGAGCCAAAGTGATTATCGCGGGAAGCGGCATGATGACCGGAGGCCGAATCGTGGGACATGCCGCACGGTACCTGCCTATTCCGGCAACCCGTCTTCTTATCGTGGGATATCAGGGGGCAGAGACACTGGGCCGCGAGTTACTCGACGGCAGCAAAACGGTAAAGATCGACAAGCGCACGGTGAATGTCAAAGCAACCGTGACCGATACGCAGTCCATGAGTTCGCATGCGGATCAGCAACAGCTTATGACCTGGCTTAAAGAAATCAAAAACGTACAGAAAGTATTTTTGACGCACGGAGAAGACGGTCCGAGGGCTGCTCTTGCCCAAAAAATTACGGAAGATCTGGGGGTTTCCGACATCACGATGCCGGTGCTGCATCAGGAAGTAACGCTGTGATGCACTAGATGTGTTCCGCGGGACGCAGATACCTGGGGAAGATATCTGTTATGAGTGTATCGATTCCTTCTCCGGTATTGGCAGAAACAAATACAAACGGAATGTCATGAATGTTAGACTCTATCCTGTCGCGGTCGGTTTGTGTGATGACATCCGATTTGTTAAATACCAGCACTTCTTTTTCTTCCGGTATATGCAGGTCGTCTAAGATTCGGCTCACCACCAGAATTTTTTCCGCGATGTCGGGGTCCGACGCATCGATGACATGCAGCACGACATCCGCGTGCACGGATTCCATCAGGGTCGAGGTAAATGCTTCGATCAAATCCGGCGGGAGATTGCTGATAAACCCGATGGTATCGGATACGACGACCTGTTTTCCGAGCGAGGGCATATAGACTTCTCCTACCGTGCTATCCAGAGTCGCAAACAGCGCGTTTTCCACGAGATGTTTTTTGTGTGTGAGCATATTAAACAATGACGTTTTGCCGGCATTGGTATACCCCACGATGGAGATAGTCTGCAGTCCCATACTTTTTCTGTGTTCCATCTGGCGTTTGCGGTTGGCCGTAAGTTTATCGAGCGTATCGCGGACTTTTTTGATTTCGCGTTTCCAGTGGCGTTCCATGAGTTCCGTGTTGGTTTCCCCGATACCGCGGGTACCGATGCCGCCGCCCTGGCGGGAAAGTTCCATACCCATGCCGTAAATCCTCGGACCCATGTGACGCATGCGCGCAAGTTCTATCTGTAAATTCGCTTCCGTGGTTTTGGCATGATGAGAAAATATCGCAAGAATTAAATCTACCCGGTCCCATACCTGAATCGTCGGATTCACGGACCAAAATTGTTTCATGAGTTTAAATTTTTGGCTGGGGGTGAGCGTGCCGTTTAGGATAACCGTGTCGATGGGATGCGATTCCAGATAGGCGAGTACCTCTTCTACTTTGCCGGTTCCGATGTAAGTCGCTGCCGTAATACTTCCGTGTTGCGTGATGATATCGGTGACGGTGGCATTGCCCAGCGTAGCCACCAATTGCCAGAGTTCCGTCACGTCCTTTTCCATTTCGGAGCGGCTGATTTTCGGACGGGCCAGATATACAAACAGGATGCGGGTGGGTTGACTGATAATCGGCACGTCCTCATTATACGCGATGCGGCCTATTGCAGGGCAGGCGTATAATATCCCCATATGACAAGAAAATCACAATGTGAGCAAGGTGCATTACCGGGATATGCTTCTGAGCGGCGTGCACGCGGTTTGTCGGATAAACCGTTTGGGTTTCGCCGCCGTTTGTCTGTCACGGAAGAGGGGGATATGCTGCTTACCGGTTTAGACCGGAAAGGTATTGCAGATATGACACCCAAACAATTAAAGGAACTTGCCGATTCCGTGGCAGGACAATCCAATATACTGTTGGGTTCGTAACCGTTACGCGTCTTCCGCGTCGGGAGGTTCCGGAGGCAAAAATTCCTCGCCGTTTGCCTTGTGTTCTACGGGATATTCTCCGGGTTTGAGCCACTGCACATACGTGCATCCGGTCGCCTGTTTCTTTTCCCGGTCCCATCCTGAGGTCGAGCATTTTTTCATTTTCTTACCGCTTGCGGTCGTATAGAGAACAAGTTTTTTGCCGCACTCGGGACAATCTTCATCCAGAGGTTCGGTGCTGCCGTTTATCCACTCTACGTAATCGCAGCCTTCAGCTTTTTTCGTTTCCCGGTTCCAGGTGTTGGTTGAACATTTTTTCATTTTTTTGCCGAAGCGCGTCACCATCATGACAAGCGGATTGCCGCATTTGGGGCATTTTTCATCGAGCGCTTTGGGTTCTGGTACGATCCACTTCACGTAGTCGCAGCCTTCATTTTTTTTCGTTTCCGGATTCCAATGGCCGGTGCTGCATTTCTGCATCTGTTTACCTGATTTGGTTTCTACTATCGGACCTAACGGATTGCCGCATTTGGGACATGTTGTATCTGTCATATCGGGTAGTGAAATTTCGACTCATGCGTTTTTACGCTGTCGAATGTTCAGACTCCTTTCGTTTTAATTGATGCGTATACTATTCGGGTAACATATCCGCCGCGCATGGAAAACAAAGCGTGTCGAAATTCTACTACCCGACATATGCAGCAACTATACCGAGTGCGTGCACTTCATGCAAGCGGTTGATTTTTCCGGTATGCATGGATATCGGGTGTTATAATTTACACATATGAGTGAGTTGGCTTCTCTTCGTGCACATGTCGATTTTGCCCGCAGACTTACACGGGTCATGGATTTGCGGTTTAACGTATTGGGTATCCGGTTCGGCATCGATCCGATGCTGGATGTGATTCCCGGGTTGGGGAATCTGCTTGCCACACTCACGTCGTTTTATCTGTTTTGGATTGCCGCGAAACTGCGTGTCCCCACGTGGGTATATTTCCGCATGATGTGGAATATCACGGTCGATTCGGTGTTTGGGTTTATCCCGTATATCGGCATCGTGCTGGATCTCTTTTTCCGATCGAACGTAAAAAATTTCGCGCTGCTGGAAAAATATTTTGACCCGGATATTTTAGTGGGTGAAGTTCTCTGATATTTCGGGTACTATAGAATTCTTCTATGAAGCAGACGTATATATGGGTGGCAATCGTTACAGTATTGTTGTTTGCCGCCGTGATGTATGTGCGCAGGCCGAGAGGAGTCGTTATGAATAATCAGCAAACACAGGTACAACCTACACAGGAGCAGGCCGGTCTTACGAAGCCGCCGGATATGCAGATCGACGTTACGAAAAAATATACGGCGACGCTTATGACGACCGAGGGGAAAATCATCATCGCGTTGACCGCCAAAGAAACGCCCAAAACCGTCAATAACTTCGTGTATTTAGCGCGCAAGGGTTTTTATGTAAATACGCCGTTTCACCGCGTCATCCCGGGATTCATGATTCAGGGCGGGGACCCCAAAGGCAACGGCACCGGAGGCCCCGGATACCGGTTTGACGACGAGCCGTTTACCGGCACCTATACACGCGGGACGGTCGCGATGGCCAATGCCGGCCCCAATACAAACGGAAGCCAGTTTTTTATCGTACAGACCGATACGGATTTGTCCCATGATTATGTCATTTTCGGAAAAGTGACTGAGGGATTGGGTGTGGTTGATGTGATTTCAAAAGCAGAAACGATTCAGGACGGGCGCGAAAATTCCAGACCGGTGAAGCCCGTGGTCATCACGTCCGTTGAAATTGCGGAAAACGACTAACGCTTCTTATTTTCCTTTTGGACGGTTTTCCAGTGATAGAGATACAGGGGGAGTCCGATGGCGATCATGGCGATTGCCCCGCTGAATTCCCGCTGACGGTTCCGTGTTTGTTCGCGGGTGGCCTGTGCTTTCATCTCGGCTTCATTTATTTCGTTGGCCTCTCCGGTCGACTTCGGAACGGAAAATTCATAGCGGTCCGCATCTTTGAATACAAATACCTTGAGTCCCAGATCTACCATGCGTACCGATCCGATTACGACCGTAAGCAGGCCGACGAATGAGAAAAGATACAAATACACCAGGCGGACATTAAAGTTCATATACCCATCGTATCACTGTGTAATATTCTTTACAAAAGTTTTTCCGCCGGTGTCATATACTGGGTATATATGAAGGGATACGTCGGAAAAATCGAACAGTTAACGAAAGCAAATATAAACTTCCGAACCGTGCTGTATACCGGTAAACACAGCCAGCTCGTACTCATGAATCTTGCGCCGCGGGAAGAAATCGGGGAAGAAATCCATGCGGATAACGATCAGTTTTTCCGGTTTGAATCGGGAACCGGAACCGTGATTATCGATGGTGTGCCGCATGCGGTGTCGGACGGAACGGCAGTGATAGTGCCGGCAGGAGCGAGCCACAATGTGATCAATACATCGGAAACAGAGATGCTCAAAATGTATACGCTCTATAGCCCTGCCCATCATCTAGACGGCACGGTGCACCGGACGCGCGATGAAGCGCTCGCTGACGATGAGCATTTTGAAGGTGTGACGACGGAATAATTCCGCCCGGGCTTGCTTCTTACCACTTCTTTTTACTATACTCGCCTGCGATATGGCAGGAAGACAGGAAAAACGGCAGGAAAGAGTAAGACGCCGGAGCGCACTCCGTTCCCACCCGCTGACGGAAGAGCATAAACTTGCTGACCGGGTAGCCAGAGGATTGGTGGCCGGGGAAGATGTGCGCTTGGTAGTCGGTGTAGATGAACACGGTAATCCGGTGTATGCAGATACTGCCCCTGACGCAGTTGTGGAGTATATGATGACGCTACCGATCAGATCCCGTACCCGGCCGCGTGCCCGGTTCGGGTCGCGGTAAATTTGATATACTGGTTCCTATGGCATGGACCGGCAGTAAACTCTATACACCCGCTTCAAAGGATCCGTTTAAAGTAAGCCGCAGCAAAATCGATTTGTTCCGCGAGTGTCCCCGGTGTTTTTATTTTGACCGCAGACTCGGGGTGTCGCGGCCGAGTATGCCGGGATTTTCGTTAAACTCCGCCGTCGATACGCTGCTGAAAAAGGAATTCGATATCCTGCGGAAGACCGGCAAAAAACATGAGATCGTCAAACGCTACGGCGTTGATGCGATTCCGTTTGTCCACAAGGATCTGGACATCTGGCGCGAAAATTTCGTAGGCAAGCAAGTGCTGCACGAGAAAACGAATTTTCTCGTCTTCGGCGCGGTCGATGATCTATGGGTCAATCCTGATGGTGAGCTTATCATCGTCGATTACAAGTCTACCTCGACGGAAAAAGAAATATCGCTGGAAGACCAGTGGAAAGTAGGGTACAAGAAGCAGCTCGAGATGTATCAGTGGATATTTCGGGAAAGCGGATTTGCCGTTTCCGATACGGCCTATATCGTGTACGCTAACGCAACCAAAAGCCGTGAGCAGTTCGACGGCAAGCTGGAATTTGCCCTCACCCTGCATGCGCATACCGGTGATACTACCTGGGTAGAACCGACGCTTGTAGCCATGAAAGCATGTCTGGATGCGGATTCGTACCCCGCGTCTTCAGAGGATTGCGAATACTGCCGGTACCGGAAAAAGGCGGGGAGTCACGAGACTATAGAGGGACAATTAAAGCTGTGATACAGTAGATGTATGAAACAAAAAATAACGCGTAGTATTTCAAAAAAGCCGAAAAAATCTCCGATCAATTGGTATTCGCTGATAAGCTGGATACTCCTTTGTGAATCGGCAGGGATTATCGGATCGTTGTTTACCATGTCGTCCATCCCCACATGGTATGTCGGTTTGGTCAAACCGTCATTCAGTCCGCCGAACTGGATATTCGGTCCGGTGTGGATTACGCTGTACGCATTGATGGGGATAGCCGCATACCGCATTTCCCATTTGGGACTCCGGAAGCCCGCAGTGCGAAACGCCGTGTTTTTGTTTCTGGCTCACCTGCTCATCAATACCATCTGGTCGATCATATTTTTCGGAGGTCAGAATATTCCGCTCGGGTTTGCGAATATCGGCGCACTGTGGGTCATGATCATTATCTTAACCCTCAAATTTGATGCGCTGGATTCCGTCAGCGCGTATCTCATGTTGCCGTACTTAGCGTGGGTATCATTTGCCACCGTATTAAACTACAGCCTCTGGCTGCTCAATCCGTAAGAGGGACAATAAACTTTCAGATCCACAGCGTGAGTATGGTGCTCATAACGAGCACGGAAACGAGTTGGTACATGCTGTTGATAAAAAATAATTTCCACACAACGCGCTGGAATAATACCCCGGTTACCATCGTCGTTGCGACAAATCCGAGCCATACCAATCCTCCGAGTATCAGCCCTTCCGCAAGTGTTGCTATCAGCATGGAGTTAATCAGGACGGCGATTGTATAGGCCATGACAAGCGATGTGAGAAATGACGCCGTATACGTTATGGGCATATTTTTTTTGGCGGCGTTCATGCTTTTTTCATCCAGTCCGGACAACTTCATCCACGGCTTGGCAAACAAAAGCGGTGAGTACCACAGAAACCCGACGACCATAGATGAGAGAGCTGCGGCCAGTACTGCTACGTAGTGAATAGGGGTAAAGAAAAACATGGGTATCCCTCCTTTATATATAGTAAGTATGAAGTGCCGGTGAACACCGTGTCAATGCGGCCCGTTACTGCCTGCTTGACAAACTGCCAAACGCGGTTATAATTATGTAACTTGAATAGCCTTAAGGAGGCGAACGTTCATTGTTCGCTTCTTTTTGTCGTTCTTTACAACATACAAACCGGCGGTATTTTATAAGGAATTATAGATGGCATCAAAAGCTTCCAATTATAAGCGCGATTTTTGGGGAACCGAGTATCCGGATCTTCCGAAAATGGATCTTACCCTCGTACAGCGCGAGTCATATCAATGGTTTTTGGAACACGGAATTAAAGAGCTGCTTTCCGAAGTGACGCCGATGACGGATTTCACCGGGAAGAATTGGGAACTGGCATTCGGGGATTATTATTTCGGACGACCGCGTCTTACCCCGGAAATTGCGCAGCAAAAAGGCCTCACCTTCGACATGCCCCTCAAAGTAAAAGCAACCCTCACCAACAAACAAACAGGACACCAACTCACCCAGGAAGTATTTTTGGGAGACATACCCGCCATGACAGAACGCGGAACGTTCGTCATCAACGGTATCGAGCGCTGTGTCGTGAACCAATTGGTCCGTTCCCCGGGTATTTATCTGACCGGAGAAGTGGATCCTTCTACGGGGCGCACATTATATAGTGCGGAAATCCGCCCGATGCACGGCAGCTGGCTGGAATTTTTCGTGACGAGAAACGACGTACTGATGGTGAGAATCGACCGCCGCCGCAAGTTTGTGGCATCCACATTTTTACGCGCAGTCGGATTCGGATCCAACGAAGAGATTCAGCGCCTGTTTGCTGATGTCGACGTAAATCCGGAACATCAGTTCATCAAAGCGACGCTTACCAAAGACACGACCACGGACTCCAACGAGGCCGTTTTGGAACTGTACCGCAAGCTCCGCCCGGGAGAGCCGATCGTACTGGATAACGCACAAGAGCTCTTGCGCACAATGTTCTTTGACTACCGCCGGTATTCCTTAGAGCGCGTCGGCCGGTACAAGATGAACAAGAAACTGGGCCTTACCGTTCCGAATCTTAAGGAAAACTGGGTGCTGACAAAAGACGATATCGTCGGCGGTATCAAATACCTGATCACTCTTGCAAACGGCAAAGGCGATGTCGATGATATCGATCACCTCGGTAACCGCCGGGTGCGCCGCGTAGGAGAATTGGTCGCGACGAATGCATTCCGGGTCGGAGTCCTCAGGCTCGAACGGTCTATCCGCGAGAAGATGAGTTTAGCAGGTCCGAATGCGGAAGATCTGACACCGACGCATCTCGTGAATGCACGCCCGATTATCGCATCGATCAACGACTTTTTCCGTACCAGCCAGCTTTCCACGATATTGGATCAGACAAATCCTCTGGCGGAAATCGACAACCTGCGCCGTCTGACGGTTATGGGAGTCGGCGGAATTTCCCGGGAACGCGCGAGCTTCTCTATCCGTGACATCAATGCATCACAATACGGCCGCGTCGATCCGGTCAGAAGTCCGGAAGGACCGAATATCGGTTTGGTAACCTATATGGCGCTCTACGCGCGGGTAAACGAATACGGATTTTTGGAATCACCCTACCGCAAAGTAGAAAAAGTGACACGAGGCGATAAAACCAAGATCCGGGCAACGGGAGAAATCGTCTACCTGGACGCTAATGACGAGATGCAGCACTACATCACGCACGCAGAATTACCCAAAGACAGCGACGGATTTATCCTGGCTGACCGTGTCCCGGTCCGGTTCAAGGGCGATTACATGGAAACGGATGCTTCCAATATCGAATACATCGATATCGTTCCGAGGCAGGTCGTCGGTGCTCCGGCATCCCTTATTCCGTTTTTGGCACACGATGAAGCCAACCGTGCCCTGATGGGTACGCACATGCAGTGTCAGGCAGTTCCGCTTCTGATCCCGCAGTCTCCGGTTGTGGGAACAGGTATGGAAGGGGCAGTCGTAGAAGCCATGGGCAGACTGGTAAAAGCCACGGACGACGGAGAGGTTATCTACTCAGATGCAGGGCTCGTGAAGGTGAAATACAAGAACGGCGACATCAATGCTTACGAACCGCAGAAGTTTAAACGGACATCACAATCGACATGCTACAACCAGAAAGTACTCGTCAATATCGGGGACAAAGTACAGGCAGGAGACGTGTTAATCGAAGCACCGGCCTCAGAAAACGGAGAGTTGGCACTGGGATCCAACCTGACGATTGCCTACATGAGTTATGAAGGATTGGGGTATGAAGACGCTATCGTGATTTCTTCCCGTTTGGTACGTGAAGATTTACTGACAAGTGTCCACATCGAAGAGCATGAATGCAGTGTCGTAGACACGAAGCTTGGACCGGAAGAAACAACCCGCGATATTCCCAATGTCGGCGAGGAAGCGCTCCGGAACCTAGATGAAAGCGGTGTAGTCGTCGTCGGAGCCGATGTCGGTCCCAACGATATCCTGGTCGGAAAAATCGCGCCGAAGGGTGAAACCGAACTGACGGCAGAAGAACGACTCTTGCGCGCCATATTCGGTGAAAAAGCCCGGGAAGTACGAGATACGTCTCTGCGGTTGCCGCACGGCGAACGCGGAACCGTCATTGATGTCGTGACTCTGGATAAAGAAAAAGGCGATGAACTGGAACCGGGAACCAACCGCAAGATTATCGTAAAAGTAGCGCAAATGCGTAAAGTCGTCGTCGGAGACAAATTGGCCGGACGCCACGGGAACAAAGGCGTCATTTCCAAGATCGTCAAAGAAGCAGACATGCCGTATTTGGCAGACGGAACCGTCATCGACATTATCATTTCACCGCTTTCCGTGTTGTCCCGTATGAATTTGGGGCAATTACTGGAAGCACACCTGGGATTAGCCGAGTCCAAGCTGAATGTTAAAGTCGCGCTTCCGGTGTTTGAACACGTATCCGAAGACCGGATGACCGGGCAAATGGAAAAAGTCGGTCTCCCGCTTTCCGGCAAGAGCACGCTCTATGACGGAAAAACAGGCGAACCGTACGCAGAACCCATCGTGGTCGGTATCGGGTACATCTTAAAGCTTATCCATATGGTAGAAGACAAGACGCATGCCAGAAGTACCGGTCCGTACTCACTGGTGACGCAGCAGCCGCTCGGCGGAAAAGCGCAAATGGGAGGACAACGGTTGGGAGAAATGGAAGTTTGGGCACTCGAATCCCACCGTGCCGCACATATATTGCAGGAAATGTTGACGATCAAATCTGACGACGTGGTAGGACGTGCGAAAGCATTTGAAGCCATCGTCAAGGGAACCGATATCCCGGCGTCTACCGTACCGGAATCGTTCAAAGTGCTGGTCAAAGAGCTGCAGGCATTGGGGCTTAATGTTATCCCGACGGGAGTCGTCACGGCCAAGCCGCCGGTGATTTCCGACACGGTCAAAGAAGAAGTCGTGGAAAAAGTCGCCAAGGAACTTGCAGAAGTGAGCGGACAGGAAACAGTACAGGAAGAACCGGAAGTAAAAGCTGCGGAAGCGCCGGTTAAAGAAGGAGAATAACATGGACAAAAAAGGAAATTTCGCAAATATCGTTGATTTTACCGGGTTACTTATCAAACTCGCGTCTCCTGACGAGGTCAAATCCTGGTCATACGGCGAGGTTATCAAACCGGAAACAATCAACTACCGTACCCTCAAACCGGAAAAAGACGGATTATTTGACGAACGCATTTTCGGACCTACCAAGGACTGGGAATGTTACTGCGGCAAATACAAGAGGATCCGGTACCGCGGAATTGTCTGTGACAAATGCGGTGTCGAAGTTACCCAGAGTAAAGTACGGCGCGAGCGCATGGGCCACATCACGCTGGCAGCTCCCGTGGCTCACGTATGGTTTTTCAAAGGTGCTCCGAGCAAACTGTCATTGCTTCTGGATATTTCTCCGCGCGCGCTTGAAGGTGTCATCTACTTTGCACAGTATCTGGTCGTCGCAGTCGATGACGATGAGAAGAAAAAAGTGCTTACCGGACTTGCACAGCAGGGAGAAAAGCGCATTGCCGATCTGACGAGCCGGGTGAATGCAGAGCGTGAAAAGCGCAAAAAAGAAGTCGCCAAAGAAAAAGCCGACGTCATCGCATCCGTTCAGGGCAAAGAAGCCCAGGACTTGGCAATTTCCGAGTTAACGCTCCGGGAACGTCAGGAATTTGCGACGCTTGATGATCAGGTCGAGAAGGAATCAGGCAAAATCCAGCAGGTTATCGAGCAGATTACGGCAATTGTCAAAAGTATCAAGCCGCGCGTGACGATCACCGAAGACGAATATCTGCGTCTTTTGGACTATGATGCCGCGTCGTTTCTCAAGGTCGGCATGGGAGCGGAAGCAATGCTCGAAGTCGTCAAAAAGATCGATCTGGATAAATTAGCAGCAGAACTCCGTGAAGAGATCCAGAATTCCAGCGGACAGCGCCACGTCAAAGCGACGAAACGCCTGCGTGTCGTAGACGGTATGCGTAAATCCATGATCAATCCGGCCTGGATGGTCATGCATATGCTGCCGGTTATTCCTCCGGATTTACGCCCTATGGTGCAGCTGACCGGGGGTCGGTTTGCCACATCCGATCTGAACGATTTGTACCGCCGTGTCATCAACCGCAATAACCGTTTGAAGCATCTTATGGATCTGGGTGCGCCGGAAATCATTCTGCGCAACGAAAAACGCATGCTGCAGGAAGCAGTTGATAGTTTGATAGACGCAACCCAACGCCCGAGCAGCAGAACGGTGATCCAGCCGCTCCGCAGTCTTTCCGACATGCTTCGCGGCAAACAGGGCCGGTTCCGTCAGAACCTGCTTGGAAAACGCGTCGACTATTCAGGGCGATCCGTCATCGTCGTAGGACCGGAGCTGAAACTCAACCAATGCGGACTTCCGAAAGAAATGGCACTTGAGATGTTCAAGCCGTTCGTGCTGCGTGAGTTGATCGTGCGCGGCATTGCTCCCAATGTGAAAAACGCCAAAAACGTACTGGAACGGAGAACGCCGGAAGTATACGACATACTGGAAGAAATCACGAAGAACCATCCGGTTATGCTCAACCGGGCACCTACCCTGCACAAATTAGGATTCCAGGCATTTTACCCGGTATTGATCGAGGGTGCCGCAATCCGGATTCATCCATGTGTCTGTGCCGGATATAACGCCGACTTTGACGGAGATCAGATGGCAGTCCATATCCCGCTTTCGGGAGCAGCCCAGCAGGAAGCAATCGATCTCATGTTGCCGACGCATAACTTGTTAAAACCCGCCGACGGATCTCCGATCACGGTTCCGAACAAGGAAATGATTATCGGCTGCTATTATCTGACCACCGTGGATCCGTCCAAAGGAAAAATGGAAGACAAGCTGATTCCGATATTCTCTGACGAAGCGGAAGCAATCTATGCCCATCAGACCGGCAAAGTGCCGCTTCGGTCTCCGATCAAAATCCGGATTAACGGTGTCATGACGGTGACAACTGTCGGGAAACTCATGTTTAACGAAGTGTTGCCGGAAGGGCTCCGCTACATCAACGCGCCGGTAAAAGCCGCGACCATCAAGCAGCTTATTACCAAAGCATTCGGCATGTACACCAAAGAGGAAGTTACGCATCTTATTGACGCAATCAAAGACATCGGATTCTACGGAGCCACACTCTGCGGAGGATTATCCGTGTCCGTGTTCGATAACAAGTCCATTTCGGAAAAGAGCGATATCATCCGGGAAGCGGATACTAAAGTCAAGGAAATCGACCAGAATTTCCAGATGGGTCTTATCACCATCGAAGAGAAGAAACGGTTGTCCAACGAAGTCTGGATCGAGGTTACGGAACGTATCGCGGATCTCACCTGGGAACGGCTGACGGCAGATAATCCGGTCAAGATGATTATCGATTCCGGAGGAGCTCGGGCTTCCAAGGATCAACTGAAGCAATTGTGTGCTATCAAAGGATTGGTCGTCGATCCGTTGGGTAAGATCGTGGAACTTCCGACCAAGAGCAACTACCGTGAAGGACTTTCTATTTTCGAATACGTGACAAGTACCCGCGGATCCCGCAAGGGTCTGACCGATTCGGCACTCAAGACCGCCGATGCAGGATACCTGACCCGCCGGTTGGTCGATGTGGCACACGATGTCATCATCCGTCTGGCTGACTGCGGAACTACGGAAGGCTGGGTGTTGTCCAGAAAAGACGGACGTCAGATTCCGTTTGCCAACCGCCTTGCAGGCAGATTCAGTGCAGAAGATATCCTGGTACCGGGAAGCAAGAAAGTGCTTGTGAAGCAGGGTGAGGAGATCACGGAAGAAACGGCCAAGCTGGTCGACGAAGCCAATGTGGAAGCGGTATTGGTCCGCTCACCGATCGCCTGTGCCGCAAAAATCGGTATCTGCGCCACCTGTTACGGACGTGACTACGCGACCACAAAACTGGTCGAGATCGGAACACCGGTCGGAGTCATGGCAGCCCAGTCTATCGGAGAACCGGGTACACAACTGACCATGCGTGTGCGTCATGCCGGAGGTATCGTCGGACTCGACGTTACCCAAGGGTTGCCGCGTGTGGAAGAGTTATTTGAAGCACGGACACCGAGAAACCTGTCTCCTGTGGCTGAAATTGCAGGGAAAGCAGAAGTGACCGAGACGCCGCAGGGGTATAAGGTGAAAATCACCAATACCACCATGAAGCCGCCGGAAGAACGGGAATATCTTGTTCCGCTTACCAGTGAAATCAACGTAAAGACCGGTGACCTCGTCGCCGCAGGCGATCAGCTCGGCAGCGGATATCTGGATGTGAAGGAAGTACTGCAGGTACGGGGGCTTATCGGAGCGCAGTATTATCTGATCGGGGAAGTTCAGAAAGTATACGAATCTCAGGGTATTTCCATCCATGACAAGCATTTTGAGGCAATCGTACGCAAGATGAGTGATAAAGTGCGTATTGATACATCAGGCGATACGATGTTATTACCCGGAGAATTGGTCGACAAAAACCGGTTCCGCGAAGAAAATGCACGGGTACTTGCCGAAGGCGGAGAACCGGCGACTGCACACATCGTCGTACTGGGTATTACCCGCGCCGCACTCTATACGGAGAGCTGGTTGTCAGCCGCAAGTTTCCAGGAAACAACCAACGTGTTGACCGATGCAGCGCTTGCTACCAAAGAAGACAAGTTGTTAGGACTCAAAGAAAACGTTATAATCGGACGACTCATTCCTGTTTCAGCAGAACGGGCAATGATCCGGGAGTAATCTATTATGCCGACAGTAAATCAATTAGTCAGACACGGAAGACATCACAAAGCCAAAAAGATCAAGGCTACCGCGCTGCGCAAGTTTTTCAATGCGAAAGACGGTATCACCAAATCATTGCCGGCTCCGTTTAAACGGGGAGTGGTGACGCTGGTTAAGACCATGACGCCGAAGAAGCCGAACTCAGCGCTTCGTAAAGTGGCCAGAGTGAGGCTTTCCAACAAACAGGAAGTGACTGCGTATATCCCGGGTATCGGACATGAACTGACCGAACACGCAATCGTTTTGATTCGCGGAGGCCGTGTTCCCGATTTACCAGGAGTCAAATACCATATCGTCCGCGGAAAGTTTGATACGACCGGAGTGGTCACACGCCGCCAGGGACGCAGCCGATACGGAACCAAGAAAACAAATGACGGGCCGGTTCCCGCCAAAGCATCATAATACGAAGCATTCTTATGAGAACAAGCAAAACATATCATAAATTACTTCCTGCAGATCCGGTTTACGGCAGCAGGTTAGTGTCGAGATTTATAAACCGCGTCATGTTAAGCGGCAAAAAAACGGTTGCGGAAGCACTCGTATATAAAGCGCTCGATATCATCAAGGAAAAGGGCGAGGATCCGATCAAAGTATTCGAAACCGCAATTAACACGGTAGGTCCCAAAACAGAAGTCAAAGCCCGCCGCGTCGGAGGAGCAAGTTACCAGGTTCCTATGGAAGTCCGCGGAGACCGCAGAGTGGCGCTTGCCATCCGCTGGATTGTGGAATTTGCCAAGAAACGTTCCAACCGCGAATTCCATTCGTTTGCCGAAAAGCTTGCCGTCGAACTTCTGGATGCGTCCAAAGGAACGGGCGAAGCAATCAAAAAGCGCGACACCGTGCACCGTATGGCAGATGCAAACAAGGCGTTTGCTCACTTTAAGTGGTAAATTGCACGAGAGTACTTCATGCCGGTTGAACTGCTTACCATAGATTACGTTCCCACGATTTGGGGTGACACTGACCCCGTACAGCGATTTGTTTCCCGTGAATTAGAAAGCCCGTTTGACGTACGGATGCTGCGAATCGATCAGCGGATCCGGGTCGGAATACCGCTTCGTCCCAGCAGACGGATACCGCCGGTATTTGCCGAATGCCGCAACGACGAAGAGTTTCCGAAGCTTATGGCGGCAGCCGCCCCCGCTCACCGGAGTAGGTGGGCAATGGGGGTACTCAAAATCGACCGCGACATGCTGCGCTCTGCCGAGTTTTGGTTCCCGGAAGGCAGTGACCGACATATGGCAGACTATGTGCGCATGGTGTACGATCGGATATCGGCAGCCGTCGTGATCCCTCCGCATCATCAGATTATGGTTAACCGCAGATTACAGTTCGGGTTTGTTCCCGCACACGGAACACTGGAGCGGTATTTCCCGTCGGACTAGATATGTATAACCGCAGTAACGTACTCAAACATCTCAAAGCAAATGATCCGAAGCTGATGCCGGTATTAGGGTTTATACGACATGAATCTATCACACCGAGCCGGACGCCGTTTATGGATCTGGCTGAAGCGATCATTAACCAACAGCTCTCCGAAAAAGCCGGAAGAACTATTTTTACCCGATTCCGCGCTCTTTTTCCGAACAAACGTGTTACACCTGCGCTGCTTCTCCGAACGCCGGATCAGGAATTGCGCAGCGCCGGCATATCAGGCGCCAAAGCGATATATCTTAAATCATTGGCTGTCGCCGTCTCAGAGAAAACGCTTGTGCTCGGTACATTGACCCGAAAAACCGATGAGGAAGTTATCAGTAGTCTTACTGCAGTCAAAGGAATCGGGCGGTGGACGGCAGAGATGTTCCTTATGTTTACCTTGGGGAGAGAAGATATATTTTCGTACGGGGATTTAGGACTCAGGCGCGCAATCCAACTGGTGTATGGCTTGAAGAAAGAGCCAACTCTGAAGCAAATGGAAACGTTATCCGGCAAGTGGAAACCGTACCGCACGTATGTTGCGCTTGCATTGTGGAATTTTAAAGACAGATAATACATACAGACTTGAAATCCATACTTTTGGCCGTCATCGTGTTGTGTTTTGCGGTTTTTTCTTCCTATGCGTTAGGATTCCGGCAGCGGGCAAAGGCCTGCAATGAGCTGTATCAGGATTCACTGGATACGATTACCACCCAGTCGCAGACCGTGCTGGCCGACCGGAAAGGGTTGTGTACGAATTCGTTTACCGTGATAACGGATTGGGACGTATGCCTGTCACAGGCAGAGAACGGGTCACCGGCGAGACTTCTCCCATGGCTCCGCCCGGCAGTGTCGACATTTATGCTGTTTTTCCGTGAGAAGAAAAAAGACATCGCGGTACTGAAAGCAGACCACGACGAACGGTGCAGGGATTATACCGAGCTGATCTTTTTCCCGCCGGAAAATCCTTAAGACGAATGATACGTGGTATGAAACGGAATATAGTTCTTCTGCTCCTGGCAGCCGGTATGATGTATGCCGGATGGTTTGCCTATGAGAATCTTCGGGGTTCGCGACCCGCATTCGGACCAATTTCCCGCGAAGCGGGATCCCGCTCCGCGGGACCGACAGCAAATAATTCCACAGGTCTGCCGTTAACCGTGCCGGCTGGTATGTCCGTTTCGTTTTTTGCAAAAAATCTGAGTGCACCGCGGGTGCTTGCATGGGATCCTGCCGGTACGCTGCTTGCGAGTATCCCGTCGCAGGGGAAAGTCGTCGCGCTTCCTGACCGAAATGCGGACGGCGTTTCGGATGAAACGGTTGTTGTAGCAGAAGGACTGAATTTGCCGCACGGGCTCGCGTTCCGTGAGGGCAAACTCTATATTGCGGAAACCGATAAAGTAGCAGTGTACGAGTACAATACCGACACCAAAAAGGCGGGCAACAAAAAGAAGCTGTTTGATTTGCCTGCCAACGGAAATCACTTCTCTCGCACGATAGGGTTCGGTCCGGATGATTTACTGTACGTATCGGTAGGATCCAGTTGTAACGTCTGCCGTGAGAAGGACTGGCGGCGCGCAAAAATACTTGTGGCAAATGCAGACGGCAGTAAGCTGCGGGAGTATGCGTCGGGACTTCGAAACAGCGTATTTTTTGTCCGGCACCCGAAAACGCGCGAGTTGTGGGCGACCGATATGGGCCGTGATCTGCTGGGCGATAACGTTCCTCCTGAGGAAGTGAATATCGTGCGCGACGGCGGATTTTACGGATGGCCGAATTGTTATAACAGCAGACAGCAGGACCGCGCATTTGACAGCTCTGATGAAGCACGGAAAAAATGTGAGGGGAGTATCCCGCCGCATATTACATTTCAGGCACACTCAGCTCCTCTCGGATTAGCGTTTATTCCGGATAACTGGCCCGAAGAATATCGTGGAGATTTGCTCGTGTCGTATCATGGGTCTTGGAATCGCAGTACGCCGACAGGATACAAAGTCGTGCGGTTCGATCTCGATTCATCGCAGCAAAAAACAGGAGAATCGGATTTCATGTTCGGTTTCCTACAGGGGGGAGGAGCAATCGGCAGGCCGGTTGACCTATTGTTTGATACCAAAGGAGCTCTGTATATTTCCGATGATAAGAGCGGTGTGATTTACCGGGTTTCGGCATTATGAAATACGGTCGTGTATCACCGGGAGTATACGTTCAGCCGAATGTAAATGCATAAAGCTCCGCGTTCCCGTCCAGGAATTCCAGTTTCAGTATGTGTGTGCCGATTGCCGGGAGCTTGATGAGTTTGTAGAGCCGGTCGCTATCAACCGTTACCACGCCGTTTATTACATCACTTCCTGCAAATTCACCCGCGTCTTTTCCGTCCAGCGTGACTTTTATTTTTGCTTTAGCACCGGGTGTTTTGGGCCGCATGACGAGGAATACCTCTGTAGCGTCGAAGCGGTACGTGAGACTGGCTCCCTGTAAGGGATTGGTAAATTCCTCTGATTGGGATAGTGTGCCCGACGTAGTGATACGGGAGTAATCTCCGCGCGCTTTCCCTAAATATGTTTCCGGCGTCCGTGTCTGTACCTGATAGGCAGGATTAACGATCGGTATGTTTACGGCAGTACCCATTTCCGAAAGTAATTGTTGAATCCTCGTTTCTGTCTGGTCGTATTCTCCCTCGCCGAAATGGGTATAGCGTATCCTTCCGTTTTTATCGACCAGATATTTGGCCGGCCAGTAATGGTTGGCATAGGCCTGCCATGTGGCATAGTCATTGTCCTGTACGACCGGGTACGTGATGCCGAAATCCCCGAGCGCCTTTTTGACGTTGACGGAATTTTTTTCAAATTCAAACTCCGGTGTATGGACGCCGACGATCACGAGACCCCGGTCTTTGTATTTTTCGTGCCATGCTTTGATATACGGGAGTGTTCTGATGCAGTTGATACAGGTATATGTCCAGAAATCGACTAATACAACTTTGCCGCGTAACGCGTCAATTGTAAGCGGCTCACTGTTAAACCATTGGCCGCCCGCGATAAAATCCGGTGCGTTGCCGTAATCAGAATTGAGTATCATAGTCCCTCCTTTTTTGAACGTTTGTAATTGTGTGCGCACAAGCGCGTTGTCTTCGAGTTTTGTAAGCCCCGCGCCGTAATTAGGGAATGCTTTCAGCATATAGGTCGAAACGTTCCTGTCCCATGAATTGTAGATGGCTATGGCCGTAAGGAGCATAAGTACGCCGAATCCTTTTTGCAACGCAGCCGTATGAGCCGAAAGCCACGGGTGGTTGTTGAGCAGCGTTCTTCCTCCTGTCATGACGGCAAAAAGCGGTATTGCGGTGCCGAACGCATACGAAAGTGTGATGATGATGGCGGATAATCCGACGCTGCTGGTTGCCGCAAGCGTGATAATTGAGGCTAAAATCGGTCCGACGCACGGTGTCCACAATAATCCGAGACTCATGCCGATTACTATTCCCGACAGATATCCTTCTCCGGTATTTTGTTTGGGAGTAAGCCGGCTGACGTTGAACAGCAGGGTTTCCGTAATGGTTCGAAGGGCGGGGATAAGGAGGCTTAAACCGGAAAATCCGATCACAAACGCGGCAACGAACCGGAGCACATCAGCCGAAAGCCCTGTCGCGCGGACAATAGACGCTAAAAACAATGTAAAGAATGAAAAGCTGATGATGAATCCGGTAATCACCCCGAGCGGCCGTTTTTTGCCGCCGGTAACGGTTCCGGATAATACAATCGGAAGTACCGGGAGTATGCACGGGGAAAGAATAGTGATGATCCCTCCGAAGAACGCAAACAGAATAAGGATAATCATACAGTGTAATGTTTCGTACATATAAGCGTACGGGGTTTGCTCCGGCAATTCAAGTTGCTTTACTTTTTTTGTAAAACGCAGTATGGTATCGCATTGAATGGCAACCCGGACAGTTCAGACAGACGGAAACACGATCACGCTTCATTTGAGCCGCGAAGCAGGAGCCGGCTATTGTACGTGTACAAACCCGTGTCCGTGGAAAGATGTGAGAAGTGAGAGAAGTTACCGCCGGGTCCGCTCGGAAGACGGTGTTACCGTCTGCACGAGAGTCGCTCCTCCGAATCACCTGAATCAATTCCATTCAATTTTTGCCGATTCGCTGCCGTGTAAAAGTCAGGGAAGAATCACATTCATGGCATTACTTCATATGGTGTTGCCACGCGCTAAATGAAAACAAATCCGCTGACCATCATCCCCGGTGTAGGTAAACGTATTGCTGCTGATTTAAACGGTATCGGTATCCATCGTGTCGAAGATCTGAAAGGGAAAGATCCGGAATCGCTGTATGCTGCGATGAATACGAAGCAGGGGATTATTATAGACCGCTGTATGCTGTATGTTCTCCGCTGTGCCGTGTACTTTGCTTCCAACAAGACGTATGACCCCGAACTCCTCAAATGGTGGAAGTGGAAGGACCGCTAAAATCTCTAGACAGAAGCGGGAAAATCCTGTACAATTGTCATGTTGATTGTTGAAGCAGAATCTATCCCGCTTCCGCGGGTTTTTTATTGTTTCTGATAAAATACTAATACACCTATGGCTAATCCACAAACAACCTTAACAGAAAACCGCGATGTGCCGCTGGATAAAGTGCGCAACATCGGTATTATCGCGCATATTGACGCCGGGAAAACGACGACCACGGAACGCATCCTCTATTACACCGGACGAAGTTATAAAATCGGCGACATCGACGAAGGTACCACCCAAATGGACTGGATGGAACAGGAAAAAGAGCGCGGTATCACGATCGTATCCGCCGCTACCACCACATTCTGGAAAGGATACAGATTTAATATTATCGATACTCCCGGACACGTGGACTTTACCGCCGAGGTAGAACGCAGTCTCCGTGTGCTTGACGGAGGTATCACGGTTCTGGACGCCGAAGAAGGCGTGCAGAGTCAATCGGAAACCGTGTGGCATCAGGCAGACAAATACAAAGTGCCGCGTATATGTTTCGTCAATAAAATGGACAAAATCGGCGCGGATTTCCGTCACACAATCCAGCAAATTGAACAAAGACTTGGTGCACGGACTGCCGTCATGGTGGTTCCGATCGGCAAGGAACAGACATATAAAGGTATCGTCGATTTACTGACGCTCAAAGCGTACGTATGGAATACCGACGATCTCGGCGCGCATCCTGACGAACTTCCCGAAATTCCTGCAGATCTAAAAGACGAAGTAACCAAATCCCGAAGCGATTTAGTTGAGCGGATTTCCGAAACGGACGACGCATTGCTGGAAAAATTCTTGGCCGGTACCGAGCCTTCGATTGACGAACTCAAAGCAGCACTGCGCCGCGCCGTCATCGATTACAAACTCGTGCCTATTTATTGCGGTACGAGTCTTCGGAACAAAGGAGTCCAGCCGCTTCTCGATGCAGTCGTTGATTATCTGCCGTCTCCGTTGGATCTTCCTGCGGTCACGGGTATTCATCCCAAAACGGAAGAACACATTACGAGAAGGCGTGTGAGTGACGATTCGTTTTCCGGACTGGCGTTCAAAATCCAGATTGATCCGCATGTAGGAAAGCTTACCTATGTCCGTATATATTCCGGAAAATTAGAATCCGGTTCGTATACCTACAATTCCAGCAAAGGCGCGGAAGAACGCGTCGGCCGGCTGTTACTCATGCATGCCAACCAGCGGGAAGAAATCCGCGAAGCGTTTGCCGGAGAAATCGTGGCTGTCGTGGGGCTCAAAGATACGATCACGGGTGATACGCTGTGTGATAAGGCAAACCCGATCGTTTTGGAAAAAATTACGTTCCCTGATCCGGTTATCTCGCTTGCAATCGAGCCCAAAACCAAAAACGATCAGGAAAAAATGGGGTATGCACTGCAGCGTCTCTCTGAAGAGGATCCCACGTTTAAAATCAAAAGTAACCAGGAAACCAATCAAACCATTATCTGGGGTATGGGAGAACTTCACCTGGAGATTTTGGTTGACCGCATGAAGCGGGAATTTAAGGTAGAAGCAAATGTCGGCGCGCCGCAAGTCGCGTACAAAGAAACGATCAAAAAGCTGGCTGAAGGAGAAGGGAAATACATCCGCCAGACCGGAGGACGCGGCCAATACGGACACGCAATGATTACGATAGAACCGAAACCCCGCGGCGAAGGATTTGAATTTATCGACGCGATCAAAGGCGGAAGTGTGCCGAACGAATTTATTCCCCCGATCGAAAAGGGAATCGTCGAGGCGATGGAAAACGGCGTGCTCGCCGGCTACCCGCTGGTCGATATGTCAGCCACACTATATGACGGAAGTTATCATGATGTCGATTCTTCCGAAATGGCATTTAAGATTGCAGGATCCATGGCACTTCAGGATGCGGTAAAGCATGCCGATCCTACGATACTCGAGCCGATCATGAAGGTGGAAGTGACGACTCCCGATGAATACATGGGAGACTGTATCGGCGATCTGTCCGCGCGACGGGCACAAATCATGGGGAGCGAGCAGCGGGGAACGGTGACGGTTATTCTGGCTATGGTGCCGCTTGCGGAGCTATCAGGGTATGCGACGGTATTGCGGAGTTTGTCCAAAGGCCGGGCGACGTATTACATGGAGCCGAGTCATTACGAAGAGGTACCGAAAAATATCCAGGAAAAGATTATTGCGAAGAACGTCTAAGATGTGCTAAAATGTCGAAAGCGACTTAATTACTAAGGTCGATTAATTATTTTTATAAACATAATTTGTTTTGTAAGGAGGTAGTATGGCAGACGTAGCTAAATTTGTTCGCAGCAAACCACATTTGAATATCGGAACCATCGGTCACGTCGACCATGGGAAGACCACGCTTACTTCTGCTATCACGCACGTGCTGGCCAAAAGCGGTATGGCAAAGGCATTGAAGTATGAAGAAATCGATAACGCTCCGGAAGAGAAGGCCCGCGGAGTTACCATAAACATCCATCACTCTGAATACGAAACAGCCAAACGGCACTATGCACACATTGATGCGCCGGGACATGCTGATTATGTCAAAAACATGATCACGGGAGCCGCGCAGATGGACGGTGCAATCCTAGTCGTTTCAGCACCCGACGGTCCGATGCCGCAAACCCGCGAACACATTCTGCTCGCAGGTCAGGTAAACGTACCGGCCATCGTCGTATTTATGAACAAATGCGATATGGTACAGGACAAAGAGCTTCTGGATCTTGTTGAAATGGAAGTCCGCGAGTTACTTACCAAATATAAGTATCCGGGCGACAAGATTCCGGTTATCCGCGGTAGTGCCCTCAAAGCACTTCAGGGTGACCCGGAGGCAGAAAAAGCAATCGAAGAACTTATGAAGACCGTCGACGAATACGTGCCGGATCCGGTACGTGAACTCGACAAACCGTTCCTTATGCCGGTAGAGGATGTCTTCTCTATCAAAGGCCGGGGAACAGTGGTCACCGGACGCGTATCCCGCGGCAAGGTGAAGGTCGGAGAAACCATTGAAATCGTCGGTATCAAGCCAACACAATCAACGGTTGTAACCGGAGTCGAAATGTTTAGGAAAACACTCGACGAAGGACTGGCCGGCGACAACATCGGAGTATTGCTCCGGGGTGTTGAAAAAGAGCAGGTTGAGCGCGGACAGGTATTGGCAGCGACCGGAAGCGTCAAACCGCATACGGAATTCGAAGCCGAAGTCTACGTATTAACCAAAGAAGAAGGCGGACGACACACACCGTTCTTCACGGGTTACAGACCGCAATTCTACATCCAGACGACAGATGTAACGGGAGAATGTACATTGCCGCAGGGCGTAGAAATGGTCATGCCGGGTGACAGTACCAAGATGGTAGTGAAGCTGATCGTGCCGGTAGCGCTTGAAGAAGGTCTTCGGTTTGCTATCCGCGAGGGCGGTCACACGGTAGGAGCAGGAGTTGTTACAAAAATTGTCGCTTAAGAGCATCGTAGCAGTACGTAACTCAAAGGCACCTTAACACATAATGCCGAAAGGTCGTATTAGAGTCAGATTAAAAGCATATGACAGTAGGATCATTGATGACTGCTGCCAGAAAATACTGGACACTGCAGTGCGCACAGGTGCGCGCGTGGTGGGTCCGGTGCCGCTTCCGACCGATAAAACGCACTTTAACGTAGCGAGGGCTACATTTATCGACCGGAACAGCCGGGAAGACTTTATGATCAAAGTTCATAAACGACTCATAGACATTGTGGAACCGACAGACAAGACGATAGACCAACTCATGCATCTTGACCTCCCGGCAGGCGTGGACGTCGAGATTAAAATGTAATTTGTTTTCGAAGAGATACTTTGGTATACTTACGCTTCCTGATATGACGCGACAAAGCGTGTGTATTTCAGGGGTAACCAAAAGTCTCGGATGAGCGTGAAACCGGTATCTGCCAGTTGGCAGACTGGGTTAAACGACCTCAACCGAGGTCGTTTTTTTGTGGAGACGAATCTATATGATACAGGCATTATTAGGATATAAACTCGGACAGTCGCAGGCCTTTGACGAGGCAGGGAAGCGAATTCCCGTCACGGAAATTTTGGCCGGTCCCAACTGGATAACCGAGGTTGAAAACCAGGAACACTTCAAAAGCATCCAACTCGGATTCGGCACCATCAAAAACCTGAGTAAAGCGGAAATCGGACATCTTAAAAAAGCGGGGCTGGAACAAAAGCTCCGTTTTTTGCGCAGTTTTACGGTAAGCGAAATTGCGGAAACGGAAAAACCGGGAGCCCAGATTGCCGTTGAATCGGTATTTGCGGCAGGAGATACCATCCGGGTCACGGGAACGAGCAAGGGAAAAGGATTTGCCGGAGTAGTGAAGCGGCATAATTTCCGCGGAGGACCCAGGACACACGGTCAGTCAGACCGCGAGCGTGCACCGGGATCCATCGGTCAGACCACCACGCCGGGACGTGTCTATAAAGGCAAAAAAATGGCAGGCCGGATGGGCAGCGACACCGTAACGGTGCGCAATCTCAAAGTGGTAGCCGTCGATCCGACAACCCACCATATTACGATTAAAGGATTAGTACCGGGAGCCATTAACGGGCTCCTTATTATTTCGAAAGAACCGGCAAAGACAAAGAAAGCATAACCTATGGCAACGAATTCAACCAAACCAGTAAAAAAAGCTGCACCGAAAATAGCCGAAAAAGCCAAAAAAGCTCCGGAAGCCAAAAAAGAAGCCGGACTTTCCGTGTCGGTTATCGGAGCGGACGGGAAAGCGACCGGGAAAACCACGCTTCCTGCTGAATTGTTTAGTGCGAAAGTAAACGGGAATCTGTTGGCGCAATCCGTCCGTGTGTATCTGGCGAACCAGCGCGAGGGCGGAGCAAAGGCAAAAACCCGCGGAGAAGTGGAAGGGTCCAGCCGGAAAATTTATCGTCAGAAAGGCACAGGAAAAGCACGTCACGGATCTATCCGGGCCCCGATTTTTGTGGGCGGCGGAGTAGTATTCGGGCCTGTTACACGGGATTATCATCTGAACATGAGTAAAAGCATGAAACGCGGTGCTCTCATTTCCGCTTTAAGCGCCAAGGCCGCCGATACCATGATCGTGGACGGTATGGAGGATATGGAACCGAAAACAAAACTGGTTACTGCAGTTCTTTCGGCAGCTGAAGCCACGGACAAAGTATTGCTTATCGTTTCCAAGGATGCGGCAAATCTCGTGAAAGCTGCCCGGAATATCGAATATGTGACACTCATGAATGCGAAAGATCTGCATCCGTACGCACTGATAACGCACAAGAAAATTATTTTTACAAAAAAAGCTCTGGAAGAAAGCAAAGCACATTTTACGAAATAATATGAAACAAACCCGACCGCTTATCACAGAAAAATCGATGGCACTGGCCCAAACCGGCTGGTATACCTTTGCGGTGACGGCGTTTGCCAGAAAAGAACAGATTGCCAAAGAGATAAGCCGTCTTTACAATGTGACGGTCCGCGAAATCCGGACGATCCGCCGCGTCGGCAAGATGCACCGCACGGGGAAAAAGATGATTATGAAGCGGCACACGGATTGGAAAAAAGCCATGGTACGTCTTGTGAAGGGTCAGAAGATTGCAGTGTTTGATATCGGTGAGCAGGCGAAAGCGTAACAATTTTACAAAAGTATGCAAAAACTTTTTATACGGTCACTTGTCGAAATATTGCCCAAAAATTCCGGGAGGGATGTGTTTGGTCATGTGTCCGTACGCCATCAGGGCGGCAGACAGAAACGCTATTTCAGAATTATAGATTGGAAACGCGAAAAAGACGGCGTTCCTGCCAAAGTCACGGAGATCATTTATGACCCGAACCGGTCAAGTGATATCGCACTTTTAGTCTATCGCGACGGGGAAAAACGGTATATACTAGCCCCCTTGGGTCTTAAGGTAAATGACACGGTGCTCTCAGGCGACAATATCGATGCGAATGTCGGAAACTGCCTGCCGCTCGGAAGTATTCCGGTCGGAACGCTGGTACATAATCTTGAAATTAAACCGGGCAGAGGTGCCCAGATGGTACGCTCCGCAGGGAATTCTGCGGTCGTGCTGGCAAAAGACGGAAATTTGATTCAGGTGAAACTTCCGTCGGGCGAAACGCGCGTTTTTGACGCAGCCTGCAAAGCAACCGTAGGTCAGGTGGGCAATGAAGACCGGAAAAACAGGGTTATCGGCAAAGCCGGACGCTCACGGCACATGGGTATACGTCCGACCGTCCGGGGAGTAGCAATGAACCCGAGAAGTCATCCGCACGGCGGAGGAGAAGGACGAAGCGGCATCGGTATGAAATCTCCGAAAAGCCCGTGGGGGAAACGGACAATGGGAAAGAAAACGAGGAAATTACGTAAATACAGTGACCGGTTTATCGTCGGTCGGAGGAAATAATTATGGCACGAAGCAGCAAAAAAGGACCATATATCGACCCGCGCGTCTTAGCAAAGATTAATAAGCAAAAGGCAGGCGGAGATCACTCAGCGATCAAGACGTGGTCGAGAGCGTGTGTGATAAGCCCGGAGTTTGTGGGAATCACGTTTGCCGTTCATAACGGCCGGGTATTTACCGAGGTATTCGTAACGGAAAACATGGTAGGACATCACTTGGGAGAATTTTCTCCGACCCGGACATTCCGTGGACACGGGCAGGTGACGAAGCGCGTATTGGATAAGACATAATGCATATGGAATACACAGCGACAGCAAAATATATACGGACGAGCCCGCGCAAAGTGCGGCTGGTCGCCCGTGCGATTTCCGGTAAAAAAGTCGGTGTTGCACTGTCTGCGCTGGGTTCCATACCGAAGCATGCTGCAGAGCCGCTTAAAAAACTGATTGACTCGGCTGTCGCCAATGCAGTGCAGAAAAAAGCTACGGCAGATACGCTTATTGTTGCGGCCATTGACGTTATGGGGGGACCGGTACTGAAACGGTGGCATGCAGCAAGTCGTGGTATGGCACATTCTTACAAAAAGCGGATGACACACGTAAAAGTAATATTGAAAGACGAAGAGAAAGGCAGTAAATAACCTATGGGACAAAAAATTCATCCGTACGGATTCAGACTTGGGCCATTGTACACATGGGTGTCACGGTGGTTTGCCGATGATGCACACTACGCAGACTTACTGTTGCAGGATGTGCTGCTTCGGGAATCATTGACGAAACGTCTGAAACCGGCCGGCCTTGCGCAGGCGGAGATCGAACGGTCCATCAACAAAATCCGCGTTGTGCTTCACGTATCACGTCCGGGGTTGGTTATCGGTCGCGGAGGCACGGGACTTGAAGAAGTGAAGAAATTTATCGAGGGTGAACTCCGGAGGATCGCGCACGTACGGAAACTCGGAAAAGCAGCATTCGACCAGCTGAAAACAAAAGTAGAAGTCGTGGTAGAACCGGTAAAAGAACCGAATTTGAGCGCGCAGATAGTAGCTACCAATATCGCCGATCAGCTTATCAAGCGCATGCCGCATAAACGGATATGTATGCAGACGGTAGAGCGGGTGATGACGGCAGGAGCCCGGGGTGTCAAGATCAAATTGGCAGGCCGTATTGCGGGAGCTGAAATCGCACGCCGCGAGACGTACAAAGCAGGGACGATACCGCTTTCAACGATCCGTGAGGAAGTGGATTATGCAGAAGTGCCGTCTCTTACGAAATCAGGATATGTCGGAGTAAAAGTGTGGATTTGTAAGAAGACAGCAGCAATATAACAACCAGTATATATACGTATGTTAGCACCAAAACGAGCAAAACACAGAAAAGTATTCCGGGGTAAACGCCGCGGTCTGTCAATCCGGGGTTCGACATTGTCGTTTGGGGAGTTCGGACTCAAGGCAATGGAAGCCGGATGGGTAAGCAGCAGGCAGATTGAAGCGTCCCGCCGTGCACTTACACACACGATTCGCCGCGGAGGCCGCGTATGGATCCGGATATTTCCGGATAAGCCGATTACGAAGAAGCCTCCCGAAACACGTATGGGAAGCGGCAAGGGAGATGTTGCAGAATACGTATGTGTCGTGCGCCCGGGCCGGGTCATGTTTGAAATGGCAGGAGTGGATCGGGAATTAGCGGCACATGCCATGCGGTTGGCCGGAATCAAATTACCGATCAAAAGTAAATTTATAACCCGGGAGAAAACAGTATGAAAAAGCGCGATAAAGATGAATTACATGCAGCAGGGGTAACGGAACTTGGCAAAAAAGCCGGAGAATTACGCAAAAAAATTGCCGAAGTCCGGTTAACGATGCAGACGAAGGAAGTAAAAAACAGACGCGAAGCCAAAGAGTTGCGCCGTAAACTTGCAGCGTTGCTTTCGATTAAACGTGAGAAAGAGCTCACAGAAAAGAAAGTAGGTACAGTATGAAACAACACAAAGAATTTACCGGAATAGTGATTTCTACCAGTATGAAAGATACGGTGGTTGTGGAAGTCATACGGCTTTCAAAGCACCCGTTATACAGAAAAACAATCAAACGCACCAAACACTTTGTCGCACACGTGACCGGCATGGAGATTGCGGTCGGCGATCAGGTGACGATTGCGGAAACCAAACCGATCAGCAAAACAAAACATTTTATCGTTACGAAAAAATTGACAAAATAATAACCTATGGTACAACGACGCACAAAAATTACAGTTGCCGATAACTCAGGAGCTCAGGAAATGGTGATTATCCATATCTACGGCGGCGGGCAAAAAATGACGGCGACGCTGGGAGACGTAGTCCAGTGTGTCGTGAAAAAGGCAGATCCGCTGGGGATCGTAAAAGACGATGAACTCGTACACGTAGTGATTGTAAGAACGCGGAAAGAATATCACCGTGCAGACGGTTCCTATATACGGTTTGATGATAATGCAGGGGTTGTTATCGATAATACCCCGGATCAGAATCCGAGGGGAACCCGGGTATTCGGACCGGTGGCACGCGAGGTAAAAGAAAAAGGGTTTGATAAGATCGCAAGTTTGGCAGTTGAGGTATATTAATATGAAATTTAAAAAAGGCGACGCTATCATCGTGACGACCGGAAAAGACAAAGGTCACAAAGGGAAGATCGAGAAACTATTCCCCCAGGAGGGAACGGTAACTGTGGCCGGCGTGAATATTTCCAAACGTCACATGAAGCGTAAGGATGACAAGAATCCCGGCGGGATTATCGATATCGTAAAACCGATAAACGTGTCGAAATTAGCATTGGTGTGTCCGGCCTGCGGAAAACAGACGCGCATCGGCTGGCTGGTTTCGAAAAATGAAAAAGTACGGGTGTGCAGAAAGTGCGGTAAAAAAATATGAACGGATTACGCGATACATATACAAAAGAACTGATCCCGAAACTCATGAAAGAGTTAGAGGTCAAAAATATCATGGCGGTTCCGAAGCTTACCAAAATCGTAGTGAACTGCGGTATAGGCGGAGAGGCGCAGAAAGATAAAAAAGTGATCGATAAAGCACGCGAGCAGCTCGGTATCATAACCGGACAGCGTCCGCATATAACCAGGGCAAAAATGGCAATTTCGACATTTAAACTCCGTGCGGGGGACCCGGTCGGACTGCGCGTAACGCTTAGGGGAATCCGGATGTATGATTTCATCACCCGTCTCACCATCGTGGCGCTGCCCCGTGTGCGCGATTTCCGCGGCGTGCCGAACCGGGGATTTGACGGACGGGGGAATTATACATTGGGAGTGACGGATCAGTCGATATTTCCGGAACTGGATTACAGCCTGATCGATAAAACACGCGGTTTTGAAATAACATTTGTGACAAACGCAGGGAATGACAAAGCCGGTAAAGCACTGCTTGCGGCAATGGGTATGCCGTTTGCGAAGGAGAAATAATATGGCAAAAACATCTGATGTAGTGAAATTTGAGCATAAACAAAAATTCGAAGTCCGACACAGAAACCGTTGCATGCTCTGCGGCAGAAGCCGGGCGTATATGCGGAAGTTTAAATTGTGCCGTATCTGTTTCCGGAAGCTCGCGCATAAAGGCGAACTGCCGGGGGTAGTAAAGGCGTCTTGGTAAAGGAGAAAAAAGTATGATGATAAGCGATCCTATCGGAGACATGTTAACCCGCATCAGAAATGCGGCTCTGGCACACAAAAAAACGATTGAGCTTCCCAGCAGCAAGCTCAAGGTTGCAGTGGCCAAGCTTCTCGTACGGGAAGGATATCTGTCTCATGCTGAAGAGACAAAAGGATCTCACGGCCCCGTATTGCAGATTGAATTGACGTATGAAGGAAAAGAGCCGTTACTTACCGGCGTGCGCCGCATAAGTAAACCGGGTCTTCGCTGGTACATCAACAAGAAAAAGATCCCGATGGTTATGGGAGGGCAGGGAATCGCAATCATATCCACTCCCAACGGAGTTATGAGCGGTAAAGATGCACGAAAACAGGGAGTCGGCGGAGAATTATTGTGTGAAGTGTGGTAAGGAGTACTCATTTATGTCACGAATCGGAAATACACCAGTAGTCATAACAAAAGATGTTACCGTAACACGTACGGGTAACACGGTTGTGTTCAAGGGCCCCAAAGGCGAACTTACCGTTACCGTTCCTGACGGGATAGCTGTCACGCAGGAAGGCGAAACGCTTGTTGCCGCACGGACGAGAAATGACAAAAAAGTAAAAGCGCTGCACGGAACGACCGTGGCACTCATGAAAAATGCCATGACAGGCGTGACCAAAGGCTGGCAAAGACAGCTTGAGTTATCCGGCGTCGGATACAGAGCGGCATTAAGCGGCACGGATTTATCACTTTCCGTCGGATTTTCCCATCCGGTGACGTTAACACCTCCTTCCGGAATCACGTTTACCGTTACCGAAGGCAAAATTATGGTGAGCGGGATCGACAAATATCTGGTAGGTCAGGTAGCAGCATCCGTACGCGGTGTTAAACCGCCGGAACCGTATAAAGGCAAAGGCATCAAATATACCGGTGAACATATCCGTAAAAAGGCAGGTAAGTCCGCCAAAGCAGTAGGAGGAGCTCCCGGAGCTAAGTAACCTATGAAAACCAAAAAAGAAATGCGCTTAAAACGTAAATTGTCTATCCGCCGCAGGTTAAGCGGAACCCAAAATCGGCCGCGTGTTGCGGTGTTCCGGTCAAATATGCGGATGATGGTTCAGTTAGTCGACGATGACAAAGCCATGACGATTCTGTCCGCATGGACGAAAGGCAAAAATGTCGCGGCTGCCACAAAATTAGGAAGTGTCATTGCCGAAAAAGCCAAGGCCAAAAAAATAACGAAGGTAGTATTTGACCGCTCGGGTTATCGCTATCACGGGGCAATAAAAGCCGTCGCTGAAGCAATCCGAGAAGGAGGGTTAGAAGTATGATGAATTATGGTTCCAGACGTCCTGACCGCGGAGTGCCGAGTGAATTTGAAGAAAAAGTGGTACAGGTAAACCGTGTGTCCAAAAAGACCAAAGGCGGAAACAAAATCGGTTTTTCTGTCCTCGTTGTCGTCGGTGACAAAAAGGGGAGAGTCGGAGCCGGATTGGGAGGCGCGCCGGACGTGTCAGCCGCTGTGAAAAAGGCAGTCCTGTATGCGCGGAAACATTTAATCACCGTACCGCTTAACAAAACAACGATTCCCCATGTGGTATTTGTCAAATTGGGAGCAGCCCGGATCATGTTGAAGCCGGCTCCAGCCGGTACGGGCGTTATCGCGGGAGGCCCGGTGCGGGCAGTCGTCGAAGCGGCAGGTATCCGCGATATCGTTTCCAAAATATTAGGGACAAGCAACAAAGCATCAAATGTCTATGCTACTATGGAAGCGTTGAAACAATTAAAGGCTATAAAATCACGATCGTAATACAATGCATATGATACACACATTACGTCAGACGGTAGACAGATCAAAAAAACGACTTGGCCGCGGACACGGTTCTGGCCGGGGTAAAACTGCAGGCCGTGGTACCAAGGGCCAAAAAGCCCGCGGAACAATCCCTCCGCATTTCGAGGGCGGTCAGTTGTCCGTTATGAAGCGGTTGCCGTTTTTACGCGGCAAACAACGGAATAAATCCTTACAGTCTAAACCCGTGACGGTCGCAATCGGATTACTGTCCGTATTTCCGGCCGGTTCCGTCGTGACTCTGGAAAGCCTGAAGAAACATAACGTCATTCCGGAATCCGCAACCCAGGTGAAAATACTTTCCGGCAAAGCGTTAGGCGTCGCATTGACGGTATCTGTTCCCTGTTCAGCGGGAGCGAGGAAGTTAATCGAAAAAGCCGGCGGGAACATTGCCTGACTAATCGGCGGAGTTGTCTGACAGAATCGGGATCATTAAAACATGAACACAATTTTGGCTGCCCTGGTCAACAGTTGGAAATCGCCTGAACTGCGACGCAAAATACTGCTTACCGCTCTCATTTTTGTTATCTTCAGAGTATTTGCCCACGTTCCCATTCCGGGAATCGACCGCACAAAACTGGCACTGTTGTTTTCCCAGAATCAATTTTTGGGACTGCTGGATATATTTTCAGGCGGAACATTGGTGAATTTTTCCGTGTTGGCGTTGGGACTGAACCCGTATATCAACGCGTCGATTATCCTGCAGCTTCTGACCATCGTATTTCCCAAACTGGAAGAATTGCAGAAAGAAGGGGAATTCGGCCGGGAAAAAATTAACCAGTACACGCGGTTTATCACCGTGCCGCTGGCTGCCATGCAGTCGATCGGCATGTATTTACTGCTCCGGAACCAGGGAATCGTCGGCGTGATGGACCCGTTGACGCTCATAGCCGTCGTACTTACCATGACCGCCGGCACCCTGTTTGTCATGTGGTTGGGTGAACTGATTACCGAGTACGGCGTCGGAAACGGCATATCGCTCCTGATCTTTGCCGGTATCGTCGGAAGACTGCCTGTCGTTATGTTTCAGACTGCCAGCGTATTTCAGCCGGAGCAGCTTACCAACGTGGCGTTGTTCGGATTCGTTGCGCTTGTCGTCATTGCAGGAACCGTGTTTATGAATGAGGCGGTGCGCAGGATTCCGGTTCATTACGCCAGACGCATCCGGGGAAACAAAATGTACGGCGGCAACACGTCGTACCTGCCGCTCCGTGTCAATCAGGCGGGAGTAATCCCTATCATCTTTGCCGTTTCTCTCGTGCTGCTTCCGTCTCTTCTGGGAGGATTTCTGCAGCAGCTCCAGAATCCGGCCGTCGCGGGATTCGGGCGCTTTTTGACCGCTGCGTTTAACCCCAACGGTCTTTCATATAACCTTATTTATTTTTTCCTGGTCATAGGATTTACATATTTTTATACCGCAATTACGTTTAATCCGACCAAGATAGCAGGAGAAATCCAGAAGTACGGAGGATTTATTCCCGGAATACGGCCGGGTAGCCCGACTGCCAATTACTTAAATTATATTTTAACGCGCATTACCCTTGCAGGAGCGCTTTTTTTGGGAATTTTGGCGGTTTTTCCTTCGCTTGCGCGCGGCGTTTCCGGGCTTTCCACGTTGCTTATCGGAGGCACCGGCGTACTGATCGTCGTGTCTGTCGTTTTGGAAACCGTGAAAGCATTGGAAGCGCAGCTTGTCATGCGTAATTACGAAGGATTTCTGGAGTAGAAAGGACTCATAGCGTATATGAAGCTTATACTTGTAGGAATACAGGGATCAGGGAAGTCGACGCAGGGAAATATATTGAGCGAACGGCTGGGAATACCGTACTTATCCAGCGGACATATATTCCGCCAGATGTCGCAGGAAAAAACTTCCTGGGGCAGATATGTCAAAGAAACATTAAATGCCGGGTACCTCATTCCCGATGAAAAAGCGATTCCGATTATCGAAGAGTATCTTGCGAAACCCGAATACAAAAACGGATATATCCTGGACGGGTTTCCGAGAACCTCAAAACAGGCAGAAGATTTTACCAACGGCGTTGAGCGGGTCATTTACCTTAAAGTAACGGACAAAGAAGCGCTGTGGCGTTTAAGCGGCCGGTTCGAAGACGGAATACGCGAAGATAATACGCTGCAGGCCATACGGAAACGCATCCAGCTGTTCCATGATGTGACGGAGCCGGTGCTGGAGTATTACCGCAAGCAAAACAGATTACTTGAAGTAGACGGCGAAAAATCCATTGAAGACGTCACAACACAGATTCTTTCGGGTTTGGGGGTTTCGTGAACAATACGGTATATATAGCTATCGTCGGTCTTCCCGGTTCCGGCAAAACGAAAGCCTCTGATTTTTTCCGCCAACACGGTTTTACTGTCCTCCGATTCGGTGATCAGACGGATATCGGGCTCAAGGAATTGGGATTGGATCTCAACGAAACCAACGAACGGCAATACCGGGAAAACATCAGGAAAGAGCTCGGTATGGCCGCGATGGCTATTAAAATAGAGCCGAGAATACGGGAAGCAGAAGCCTCTACCCGGAACATCGCTCTCGACGGCATGCGCAGCTGGGAAGAATACGTATATCTCAAAGCGAAATTTCCGGGGCTGCGTGTACTTTCCGTGTATGCATCTCCTGCTACACGGTACGCGCGTCTTGCCGGCCGCGCGGCCCGCCCGTTGACGGAAAAGGAATCAAAAGAACGGGATCGTGCAGAAATAGAAAAGCTTAATTCCGGGGGCCCGATTGCGATCGCTGATTACGTGATAAAAAACGAAGGAACGCCGCAGGATCTGGATTCGGAATTACAGACATTTTTACGGACACTCGTATGAGTACTACACAAACAACACAGAAAATATCCGCGATGAAAGAGGGGGGAGCAGTCCTCTCCTCAGTGTTGAAGGAGCTCGTCGACATGGCTATTCCCGGCGTGTCACTATTGGAGATAGAAGCACGCGCACAGAAGCGTATAAAAGAAGCCGGTATGAAGCCGTCGTTTTCGACGGTCGCCGATTACAAATGGGCAACATGTCTTTGTATTAACGACGTGATCGTACACGGTATCCCGTCGGAATACAGGCTGAAAGAAGGAGATGTTTTTACGATCGATATCGGGCTTATCCATAACACATATCATACGGATACCGCATGGACAAAAGTTATCCGGGCACCCGGCAGTACATATGAGACGCCAAAAAGTGTGGAACATTTTTTGGAGGTCGGACTCGAAGCACTCAGGCAGGCAACCAAGCAGGCGAGAAATGGTAACAGAGTCGGACATATTTCAAAAGTAATCCAGGATATTGTCGAAGGATCAGGATACGGGATAGCCAAATCATTAGTCGGCCACGGAGTCGGTACGACACTGCATGAACCCCCACAGATTCCGGGGTATCTGAAAGGTTCAATAGAAAAAACACCGCCTCTTACAACCGGCATGACGATAGCTATAGAAGTGATCTATACCATGGGGAACCCCGCAATGATCTATCTTGATGACGGATGGTCGATTGCGACCCGGGATCACTCATTGTCCTCGGTGTTTGAACATACGGTAGCTATTACGGACGGCGATCCGCTTATTCTCACTCCGCTTCTTTCCGCACAGGGATAATCACTTGACTCCGTGCATTTGATGTACTACGCTCAAGCTTAATGAAGAGGACATACGCTCTTGTTCTTGCGTTGTTATTGTTAGGCGGATTTATATTTATACAGAAACGGAATTCCCCTCCGAAACATGCGGTAAAACTCTACTGGTTTATCCCCGACGGTATGCGCGCCGAACCAGGCCTGTTTAATATTTATGCATGGGCAAATGAGGGAAAACTCCCGAATATCAAAAAATTGATGGAGCGCGGATCGTACGGATATTCGTATCCGAATTTCCCGAGCCATACACCGACAAATTTCGCGACCCTGCTTACGGGTTCCATGCCGGAAGTTCATGGTGTTGACGACGGGCCCATGCGTGAAGTCGGCAAGCCTCTGGATGCCGTTGCGGTTCCCGGTTTCCGTTCTACCGCCAAAAAGGTAGCTCCTATCTGGAAAACGCTGGAAGAGGCGGGTATGAAAGTGGCAATTTTATCCGTTCCCGGCAGTACGCCGCCGGAAGTGCAGAAGGGGGTAGTTATCCGCGGCCGTTGGGGCGGGTGGGGAGCGGATTTCGCGTCTCTGAATTTCGAAACACTCGGCGATCTCACGCAGCGGAAAAAGCAGGGCAGGGGAACCAGGCTGTTTTATTTCGGGCCGCAGCTTACCCAATATCTGGACGGAGTTGCCCCCAAAGGATGGGAAGCGCCCCCGATGAGTTTTTCCGATCCTACGGAAGTAACACTGGTCGGATGGGGAACGCCGGTATATGCGTATATATACGACAGCACCAATGATGAGAAAAAATCGCCGGACCGCGTGATGTTTTCGCTGGATAAAAAAAACAAACTCGGTGATATCGCGGTCGGGGATTGGACGGACTGGCAGCCGGTCACACTGGTTTGGAAAACAGCGGACAAGTCCGTCAATGTAGAGTCACATGTGAAAGCAGGCGTCATAAAGCTCGGCGATAACGGATTTTTCCGCATCAGACTGCTTTACGATGCATTAAACCGAAATATTACGTTCCCTGAAGCGGCCGCTGACGCACTCGAAACGTCGGTAGGGCCCATGACGGATTTTGCGGATAATTTCCCCGCACAGCTTATCTATTACCCGGAGGACAAAAAAGCATTCATGGACGAAGCCAAGCTTTCGTTTGACTGGCATACGAAAGCCGTCGGCGCCATGGTAAAGGATTTCTCCCCGGACGTCGTGATTCACGATATCTACACGCCCAATCAGATGCTGACCAGTAAATGGTGGATGAGCGGCGTGGATCCCAAGAGCACCTCCTACGCCTCCACGGATCCTAAAGAGCGGGATCAGTTGTGGAATGAAGTACAGGATATGTACAAAAAGCTAGACGGGATGATCGGTGAAATACTCAAAGTTGCCGACAAAAATACCTATATCGTTTTAAGCAGCGATCACGGAGCCGTTCCGCTGGATCGGAGCGTGAATTTAAACAACGTATTCGCCAAAAAAGGATGGCTTAAATTCACGATTGATCCGAAAACCGGTGAGCCGATTATCGACTGGAAACAGTCAAAGGTTATGTATCTTAAAATGGCGCACGTGTACATCAACCCCAATGGTTTGGCCGGACCATATACCCGGGCAAGCGGACCCGCATACGAGGCGTTGCGCAATGAGGTTACTAGCGTCCTCAAAGATCTCAAAGATGAAAATGGCATTGCCCCCGTCGTAGAGGTGGTGAAATGGGAAAATGCAAAGTCCTATATGCAGCTTGATCCTGACCGCATCGGCGATTTGGTGATCGCCAACACGCCGGGGTATGGTTGGAACGAGGAGATGTCTGCTGACCTGGCCCTGTTTTCGGCGCCGTTGGTTTCCGGATATAAACAGGCAATCAAAGCCGCTGACGTTCCTGGTATGTGGACACCGTTTATCATGGCCGGTCCCGGGGTGAAGAAAAATAACTTTTTAGGCGACAAGCCGTTCTCCCTGATTCAGCAATATCCGACAATTATGAACGCGCTGGGAGTTGCTGTCCCGTCGTTCGTGCAGGGTAAACCGCTTGAGATATTCACCCGCTGATTCTACTTCCCGCACCGGAGTGAACGGATTTGATTCATCAGCTCTTTTTCGTGGAGTACGAAGTCATCGGTTTGTGCAATAAGTTCCGTTCTGATAAGCAGGGACCGGTCCGGACATTGCATGAGCGCGAGTGCCCCGCGATAAACCGCCTGACTTTGAGAACAGGAGCCGAACGTCATTCTGTTGTTAAGATATCCGACAAACAGAAAGATGCGTGTTGTATCGGATACTACTTCCTCATATGTCGGAACAAATGCAGGATCGCAGACGATTGCATCGGATATCTCCCCGGGGTATGGTGCCGGCGCTTTTTCAAACATGGCTTTTATTTTTGTGACTGCCGCATCAAGTTCCTGCCCGGCCGAATTTCGGGCGGTGCGCTGTGCATCTATGCGCAGAAACCGCCCGTTGTGTTCAAATAATGCCCGGTAAGTGCTCTGCGTGTCACTGTAGATATCTTTTCTGCGGAAACGTGACGAATCGTCCATCTGAATGCAGGAGAGGGTATTACACAGCGACACCGGGCGTTTGGTCCACCATGTGTGTATCAGTATGCCGGAAAGAACCGTCAGAAAAAGAAATGCCGTGTACCGAGTGCTGGTCATAGCCGTATACTATGTATTATAGTTGATTATTATGAACAGATGGAACGTGGTGAAGGTAATCATGTTCATCGCAATGCTGTCTGCCGCAGTATTGGTGATCCGGCAGATATTTGTCCGGGGGTCGGGTGTTGAGGGTCAGTGCAAAGACTGTAATATTCTCTTAGTCGTTATAGATCCGCTCAGGGCCGACGCACTCTCCATATACGGGAATCCCAGAAATACCACGCCGTCGCTGGATGCATTAGCCAAAAAAGGATACGTATTTACCAACGCGTTTTCCGTAGCCCCCTGGACGTTGCCCGCCGCCATGAGCCTCATGACCGGGACATACCCCTCAACACACGGCATCCTGAATAAGGAATTGATTCCGGATGATCCGAAAAAAGAATTCATCCCCGCGCGGTTATCCGAAACGGCGCCGGGGATTACGACGCTTGCAGAGAATCTTAAATCGTCGGGGTACGTTACCGGCGGTTTCGCAGGGGGAGCTGCGCTTTCCGCATCATACGGTTTTGATAAAGGATTTGATGAGTATGCAAGCGGTGATGCGTTTGACGGATTGCCCGCTGTGCTGCCGAAAGCTATGGAATTTCTCAGGAAACACCGGAACGAAAAAATGTTTTTGTTCATCCACGGATTTGACGTCCATGGGCAATATATTCCTCCTGGCGGGCTTGACCGCCGGTATGTGAGCGCTTCCTACACGGGGAAACTGACGGGTTCAACGGAAGAACAAAAATCACTGCGCGAGGAAGGGGTGAAAAACGGAAAGATTTTCCTGACGGGGGATGACGTTTCTTTTTTACGCAGCATTTATGATGAAAAGGCAGCACGGTTAGATACGTCCGTACGGCAAATTATCAGTGAAGTCGAATCGTTACACCTGTCAGAAAAAACTATCGTTATATTCACTTCTAACCACGGGGACGAGTTTTACGAGCATGGGAGGATTGATCATGGTATGACGTTATTTGATGAGGTTCTTCATATTCCGCTCATTATAGTTGTCCCAGGAATATCGGGGGGTAAAAAAATAACGACGCAGGTCCGCTCTATAGATATCATTCCGACTATTTTTTCCCTTATCGGAAAAACCCCTGATCCGCAATTCGGTATGCAGCTTCGCGGTACCACGCTTGTGCCCGCACTGACGGGGAAAGATCTCCGGCTGAACGTGTTTGCCGAAACATCATACCGGTATGCCACATTTCAAAAGGCCGTGCGGACCTATGATCAGTGGAAACTCATCATGGATGAAGAATCGCAGATGAAACAACTGTATGACATCAATAAGGATCCCAAAGAAACGGAAGATCTTTTTTCCGGCGGCAGCATGAAAGTATCAGAGCTTATCGATGCGTTATATACTCATAATTCAATCCTTAAACCGACGAAAAATTCCGGAAAATAATCATGAGGTCAACAAGTTTGAATTTTTTCACAAACCACCCGCGTATGGCCGGATTCATGGCGGGAATTGCCGGCGTCATCGCAGTATTGGTGTGGGCGCCGGGAATAGTCCGGAATGTTCGGAACGAAATCATATACAGATTGCCGTTTGCCGTTCCCGGTCTGCCCAAGTGTCCGGACTGTAATATTATTCTTGTAAATCTGGATACGATGCGTGCGGATGAAATGCCCTGTTACGGGTATAGCCGTGATACGACGCCCAACCTGTGTGCGTTTGCCAAAAAAAACATACTATTTTCCCGTTTTTTTACCCAGACATCGTTTACGCTCGACAGTCATATGTCGATTTTTACCGGATTATATCCGAGTACGCACCATGTCATCGAGGCGCTGAAAGATTCGTTAAATCCTGATATCCCGACGCTTACGAATGTATTGAAGAACAATGGATACCGCACCGTTTGGGCGGGGATTACGGACGATATTAATCTGCCGCTGGATAAAGGGCTGGAACGGGGATTTACCGAGTTTCATCACATAGACGGCACGTTGCCGGATTGGCCGGCAAAATACAAGGAACTATTGCCGTTGTTCCAGGGTGATAAACCGACGTTTATGTTTTTACATACCTACGCCCCGCATGCGCCGTATTTGCCAGGAAAGGGACCTTGGAAATTTACGAATACGCGTGTATTTCCGTTTATTCCGGTAACACCGGAGGAATTTCATGTAAGTACGATTCCGTTTTTCCGGTATGTGATTACGCAGTTCCAACAGCGTCTCATAGGAAGTGATACCGCGGAAAGCTCCGGGCGCAACAGCCGTATTGTGTCCCAGTTGAGCACGTTTGTCGCAAACGGGGATGTTAAACAGGCGGAAGAATTGTTTTGGACATTTCCGCTCTATGAGCAGTATTATCTGCATATCAGCTGGTACTGGAAGCTAGTGGACAAAGGTAATCCCGAAATGGTCAGCTACATAAAAAGCCTGTACGACGAACGGTTGTATCAGGTGGACGCCGACATGAAAGCATTGTTGGATTTCGTCAGTCTGCCGGACGTGAAACGGAAAACCATCGTCATAATCCTTTCTGATAACGGGGAAGAGATTATGGAGCACGGAGAATTTGAACACGCATGGAATATCTATAATACCGCAACACACGCCCCGTTTATTATGGCGGTCCCGAGAGCACAGAGCAGCGTGTTCCATGAGTTGACTCAGGCGATTGATATTTATCCGACGTTGCTCAATCTTGTGGGTATCCGGCCGACCGCTCCGTTGGAAGGCGCGAGCATGGTGCCGGTGTTGGAAGGCCGGGGGGAGCAGCAGGTTGGGCAGCGGTACCTTATAGGAGAACACCGCGGTGATGCAATCGTGTCTGTCAGAAATAACAGATGGAAGATGTATAAAAACAATTCAGAAGACAGGCATTATGTGGAGTTGTTTGATCTCATGAGAGATCCGCTGGAACAAAACAATGTCCTGGGTACTCATCTTGAGATCGCCGGGAAACTGGATGATGCGCTGGAAAATATTTTGCGCGCGTCTCCCAAGTACGCTTCCGTCAGCGGCGAATTTCCTGACTGGCTCGACACGGAGAAACGGAAAAAACTCATAAACGACGGGTATTTTTGAGGCTAAAACCGACAGGATTGCCCCGGTTGACCAAACACCCCGTATGCGGTACAATAAGACTCTTAACAAGCTCCCTCTCTAACTAAGAGGGAAGTTTGTTGTTATTTTATGGCACATCAGGGAAATATAGAGATTGACGGTGAGGTTGCAGAATGTTTGCCGAATACGTTATTTCGGGTGAAGTTACCAAACGGCCATATTGTGTTGTGTCATCTGTCCGGTAAAATGCGTTTGCACTTTATCAGGATAATGCCGGGTGACCGGGTAAAAATTGAGATGACACCGTATGATCCGACCAAAGGAAGGATCACGTACAGAATGAAATAGAGGGATTATGAAGGTCCGAGCAAGTATTAAACCAATGTGCAGAAAATGTAAAATTGTCCGCCGGAGAGGGCGGGTGTTTGTTATTTGCGAAAATCCGAAGCATAAACAACGACAAGGATAATTTATGGCACGTATATCTGGAGTTGATTTACCAAACGAGAAACGATTAGACATTGCCCTTACCTATCTGTATGGTATAGGACGATCTAACGTAAAGGCGATTTTAGTCAAGGCAGAACTCGACGGATCACGGAGATTTAAAACACTCTCCGACGATGAGGTGAGTAAGCTTACTAAGATTATCGAAAAAGAAGCGATGGTAGAAGGAGATCTGCGCCGGGCCGTCGGAAACAATATCAAGCGCTTAGTTGAAATCAAATCGTACCGCGGCATGAGGCATTCCCATAAACTGCCGAGCCGGGGTCAACGGACCAGGACAAATGCACGTACCAAACGGGGGAAGCGTATGACCGTCGGAGCCCTGAAGAAAGAAGACCGCGCAAAGCAGGATGCACCGGCAGCGGAAACAAAGTAACCTATGGCAACAAAAATTACCAAGACTATTCCTACAAAAGGCCGCGTATATATTACCGCGACGTTTAATAACACACTGGTAACGATAACCGACGAGCACGGCAATTCATTGTACTGGGGCTCATCTGGTCTGGTGGGATTTAAAGGTGCCCGCAGGGCAACCCCGTATGCAGCAACAACCGCAGTAGAAGGCGTAGCACGCAAAGCGATGGATGCAGGACTCCGTGAGGTAGAAGTCTATATCAAAGGACCGGGAGCGGGCCGCGATGCAGCACTCCGTGCACTTAAGGCAGTCGGGTTGGGAATTTCGCTTATCGCTGATGTGACGCCGATTCCGCATAACGGTGTGCGTCCGAAGAAAAAACGGAGAGTATAACACTATGGGTAAATATACAGGACCGAAAAACAGATTAGCACGCAAAGAAGGCATTGATTTGGGCCTTAAAACGATTGGTACCAAAAGTCATGCCGGACTTCTGCGCCGTCTCAATGTTCCTCCGGGGCAACACGGTCAGAAAATGCGCAGAAAGATTTCCGGATACGGAACCCAGCTTCGCGAGAAGCAGAAAATGAAGCGTCTGTACGGAATTATGGAACGGCAATTCCGCCGCTATTATGCGATGGCACGGAAATGGCGCGGCAATACCGGCGATATGCTGGTACAGTTTCTGGAGCGCAGACTGGATAATACGCTGTATCGGTTGGGACTTGCTCCTACCAGAACGTCAGCACGTCAGTTTGTATCTCACGGACACGTATTTGTAAACGGAAAAAAAGTAACGATTCCCTCATATCTGGTTGCAAAAGATGAAGTCATAACGCTGAAAGCGAAATCAGCAAACATTCCGGCCATTAAAAAAATGTTGGATGACAAAACATTTGTTCCGGCCGGTTGGCTGGCCCGTCAATCGGGAACCGGTAAGGTTGTCAGATTGCCGGAGCGTGATGACGTGAAAGAAGATATAAATACACAATTGGTTATCGAGTATTATTCTCGTTAAGGAGGTAGGGCAAAGGCAGCGGTGGCTTATACGCGTAAGTTATCTCTGCACCAAGCTCATATTATATGATAGATCCAAATTTTGCTATTAAAACAGAGGTCGAAAAACCCGGATACGGCATGTTCGTCATCGAGCCGTTGGAACAGGGATATGGTCACACACTCGGAAACAGTCTGAGACGTGTGTTATTGTCGTCTCTTTCCGGAGCCGCGATAACCTCCATCAAAGTTGCCGGTGTTTCACATCAGTTCAGTACACTTGCCGGTCTTAAGGAAGATGTGGTTGAACTTATTTTGAATCTTAAAAAAGTCCGGTTGTCCGTGGAAGATACGGATACGGCAGTGCTGAAATTATCCAAAAAAGGACTGGGAGATGTTACGGCAGGAGATTTTGAAGTACCTGCAGGGGTGACTATCGTGAATCCTGATTTACACATAGCGACGCTTACCGACAAAAAAGCAGAACTTGATCTGCAGGCAACGGTAGAAAAAGGTTTCGGATATGTTCAGGCGGATGAACGGCATCTTGACGAAGTCGGCCGCATTCCGATGGATTCGCTCTACAGTCCGGTGCTCCGGGTAAATTACCGCGTGGATGCAACCCGTGTCGGACGGATGACGAACCTGGACAAGCTGGTTATGGAAATCTGGACCGATGAAACAGTGGCTCCTCTTGATGCGCTGAAGCGGGCGTCCAAAGTGCTTGTTTCCTACTTTTTGCAGGTGTATGAACCCAAAGCGAAAGTGTCTGACGATGCAGTCGCCGTGACGCCGTCGATTTCTGACGAAGTGCTCAAGATGCGCATTGAGGAACTCGATATTCCTACCCGTATCGTGAATGCATTGTCCCGCGGCAGTATAGAAACCATCGGACAACTGTTGGGAACTCCCAGAGCAGAACTCATGAAGATTAAAAATCTGGGTGCCAAGTCCCTCTCGATTGTCGAAGAAAAATTACGGGAAAAGGGAGTAGCACTGAACGTATAAGACGCGTATGAAACACGGGTATTTTGGACGTAAATTGGGCCGAAATAAAGATGAACGGAAAATGTTATTCCGGAATCTTTCCCGTGCTCTGATTGAACATGGCAGGATTCGCACGACGCTGGCCAAGGCAAAGTCGATTCAGCCGACGGTCGAAAAACTTATCACTCAGGTGAAACGCGGCTCGTCAGGTGCGCTTGTCAAAGCCCAGAAGATAATTTCGGATACGGCAACATATGCGTTGCTTTCCGACATGGTAAAAACGAGATTTGCGTCACGTACAAGCGGGTACACACGGATTATCAAATTAGGATCCCGCATCGGGGATGCGTCCGAAATGGTGTATCTGGAATTCGTAGATGCGGCACCGGTAAAGCCGGCAGTTGCAAAAGCGCCCAAGGCAGCCAAGGAAGTCAAGAAGACTAGCCAGGTACAGGAAGCAGAAGTCGTATCGGAAGAAAAACCAAAACGGAAAGCAAAGCCGGTAAAAAAATCGGATAAATAATATACGGATTCACATATGAACGCAACGAAATCAACAAAGGCAACAAAAGCGAGCGAAATCTCCCGGTCTTGGGTGCTTATTGATGCAAAAGATAAGATATTGGGCCGTGTCGCCGTAGAGATTGCGGCAAAACTGATCGGTAAATCCAAACCGTATTTTGTCCGGAACCTGGACTGCGGTGATTACGTCGTCGTGATTAATGCCAAATATGTCAAAGTCACCGGTCACAAAGAGAAAGAAAAGTTGTATACTCGGTATTCCGGGTATCCGGGCGGGCTCAAGACCAAAGCCCTGTGGCAGATACGACGGGATAAACCGACGGATTTGGTGCGGACCGCCGTCTTGGGGATGCTGCCGAAAAACAGATTGCGCCATGGCATGATCGCACGACTGCATATCAGTGCCGAAAGCGCACATGAGTTCGGGAGTAAATTTACCAAATAATATATGAACGAAGATCAGGCAGATACAAAACTTACGTACTACGAAGCCGTCGGGCGCAGAAAAAATGCAACTGCACGGGTGCGTTTATATGTGGCAAAAGAGGAAAGCGCCGTGATAAACGGAGTGACGGTTGCCAAAGGTGACTGTATCGTAAACGGCATTCCGGCGGAAAAATATTTTCCGGGCGAGGTCGCCAAAAAAGTGTATTTAGAGCCGTTCAGGACGACAAATACGATCGGAAGATTTGTTACCAGTATTCTTCTGACCGGCGGCGGACACGCAGGACAGCTTAGCGCCACCGTTCACGGAATCGCACGGGCGCTTGAGAAAACAGATAAGGAAAAATTCCGTCCGATTCTCAAGAAACGCGGTTTCATGACCCGTGACTCACGGAAGAAACAGCGTATCAAGGCAGGATTTGCTCACAAATCACGTGCACGGAAACAATCCCCGAAGCGGTAAGCCGTCCGGAGACACTACCTACGGTTTTCCCCGTATATACGATTTTTTGCAGATTACTTTTTTGCGCGTTCCAAAAAGTCTTTAAGGAGTACTTGTTGTTCCTTTTTCCCCAATGCTGCATGAGAACCTGAATGCATCCGTTGTTTGGTAATTTCCCATAATACGATAGCCGTTGCGACGGAAACATTGAGGCTTTGGACAAACCCCGCCATGGGGATTTTCAGTACGTCGTCAGCCTGACTCAGCATTTCTTCCGAGACGCCCCTGTGCTCATTGCCCACGACAATCGCAATTTTTTTGTTTTCCGCCCGGTAATGATCCAGCGCTACTGAGCGGTCGGTAAGGGCAGTGACGATAATTGCATACCCCTCTTTCTTCAGCGTCCGGATGCACGATGCCGAAGAAGAGTATGTTTGGAAATCAAGCCATTTGTTGGCACTGGAGCTGGTTGCTTTACCGACCCGTTTGGGATTGTATGGTGTTTCTTTTTCGAATATAAACCAGACATTCTGGATGCCCATGGCATCACAGGTACGCAAGATTGCCGCCGCGTTATGCGGATCGTGGATGTCTTCGAGGATTACAATGATTCCTCTCTGGCGAAGCGATACGACGCCGGTGATGCGCTGAATCCTTTTTTCGTTCATGTCTGGTCGAGTTATATGAAAAAGTTAGAACCTGTTTCCTCTAAGCTCGTCCCGCTTCGCGGGACTCGCTCTGTCAGCGCGGCGCCCCCACCCGCCGCGCTTCCGTTATTATTTTTTGCGCGCG